>Ga0105237_10000037_pt1 | contig 190855 bp, 145 predicted proteins | sample KBSC24metaG_FD_81520 | JGI IMG/M metagenome (GOLD analysis project Ga0105237, IMG submission 81520) | Corn rhizosphere microbial communities from Kellogg Biological Station, Michigan, USA - KBS C2-4 metaG | ecosystem: Host-associated > Plants > Roots > Rhizosphere > Soil | place: Michigan...
CGACAGGACAATCCCAAATGACTCCTACCAAGCAAAATAAAGAACGATCACATTATTGATAGGCATAAATGCGATTGCCCTGCTCGCATAGCAGTCGCCGGTATGCATGGGGCCTCCCAATCGGCTATAATGATGGCGCACGTCTGCGACTCATCGCATTGGTTGTTTGCTATGGACGCTGATTTAAGTCTCAAGGCGCTCGTCTTGATGAAGCGATTATTTTCAGGCATTGCCTAAAGTAAAGGATTTATACGATTTGATCGAACGGTACTCACATCCCGAGATGCGCGCCATCTGGGAACCTCAGGCTAAAACACAACGGTGGCTCGACGTCGAGATCGCCGTCTGTGAGGGACTCGCAGAGTTCGGACGCATCCCCAAGGAAGACGTCGAGAAAATCAAGGCCGACTCACGCTTTGAGCTCGACCGGATCGCGGAACTCGAAAAAGAGACCCGCCACGATGTGATGGCATTCGTCAAGAATGTGCAGGAGCATCTTGGACCGGAAGGACGTTTCGTCCATTACGGGATCACTTCCTACGATGTGGTCGACACAGCTCTTTCCCTACTCCTTCGCGACTCCCTCGATCTCATTATCGACGGCGTCATCAAGCTGCGTCACGTTGTTCGCCGACTTGCCATCGAGCACAAGGACACCCTGCAGATCGGTCGAACCCACGGCATCCACGCTGAACCGATCACATTCGGCTTCAAGCTGGCTGTGTGGTACTCCGAACTCGACCGCAGCATTACACGTCTGCAGCAGGCGCGGGAGATCATCTCCTACGGCAAGATCTCCGGCGCGGTCGGAACGCACGCCAATATCGATCCTCAGATCGAGGAATGGGTCTGCAACCGTCTCGGCCTCAAGCCGGCCGATGTGAGCACGCAGATCCTGCAGCGAGACCGCCATGCCCAGGTGATCACGACGATCGCCATCCTCGCGGGATCGCTTGAGAAGTTCTCCACGGAACTGCGAAACCTGCAGCGCACCGAGATCCTGGAAGTCCAGGAGTTCTTTGCCGCCGGCCAGCGCGGATCGAGCGCGATGCCCCACAAGCGCAATCCCTGGAACTCGGAAACGATCACCGGCCTTGCGCGTGTCATTCGCGGTTATGTCGTTCCTGCCATTGAAGACATCACAACCTGGCATGAACGTGACCTCGCGAACTCGTCGGTTGAGCGGATCATCCTTCCAGACTGCTGTATCCTGATCGACTGGATGCTGCGCAAGTTCACCAATATCGTGGATACCATCAACGTCTATCCGGAGAATATGCAGAAGAACCTGGAGAAGATGGGCGGACTGGTGGCTTCCGAGCAGATCATGCTTGAACTGATCGAAAAGGGCCTCTCCCGCGACGACGCCTACAAGGTTGCGCAGCGCAATGCGGCGAAGGCATGGGAAGGTCAGGACTTCAAGACCGCAGTCGCCGAAGACCCCACGGTCAAGGAGCATCTCTCTCAGGAAGAGATCGACCGTGCATTCGACATTCGCTATCACTTGAAGCACATCGATATCACATTCGAGCGCCTCGGCCTCGATAAAGAGGAGGGCAGCGTAGAATGGCGCGGGTAAAAGTATTTGTCACATTGAAGCCGTCCCTGCTGGATGCGCAGGGCAAGGTCGTGCAGGGCGCACTGCAGAACCTGGGTTACGATGGCGTCCAGGAAGTCCGCATCGGCAAGTATATCGAGCTGAACGTGGCCGACGGTCCGCAGATCGATGCGCAGGTCAACGAGATCTGCCAGAAGCTTCTGGCGAATCCCGTGATCGAGGACTACCAGTTCGAGGTGATCTCGTAATGGCAGGAGCCGCAACAGTCAGCGCTTCACCGCTAGCGGAAGGCATTTCGTCCACGACGAAGTTCGGCGTCATCCGCTTTCCCGGTTCGAACTGCGATCAAGATGCTTTTTACACAGTTAAGAACATTTTGGGTCGACCTGTGGAATATTTATGGCATCAGGATCAGAACCTTTTGGGTTCGGATTGCGTCATAGTGCCTGGAGGCTTCTCGTACGGCGATTATCTGCGGTGCGGAGCGATTGCGCGCTTCTCGCCCATCATGAAAGCTGTTCAGGAATTCGCGGCATCGGGCGGCCTGGTCATCGGCATTTGTAACGGCTTTCAGGTGCTTTGCGAATCGCATCTTCTGCCGGGGGCGCTGGTCCGCAACGACAACCAGCGGTTTATCTGTAAGCATGTGAATCTGCGCGCCGAGAACACCGACACGCCGTTCACAAACCGTGTGACGCCCGGCCAGGTGCTGAGCGTCCCAATCGCGCATGGAGAAGGTAAGTATGTCTGCGACGATGCCACTCTCCGGGCGCTGCAAGACAATCGCCGAATTCTGTTCCGCTATTGCGAGGCAGACGGCTCCATAACAGATCATGCGAACCCGAACGGTTCCATTGACAACATCGCAGGGATCGCCAACGAGACGTTCAACGTTTTCGGATTGATGCCCCACCCCGAGCGAGCCTCAGACGCAACGCTCGGATCGGCAGATGGACTCGTGATCTTTGAGTCGATCCTGTCGCGATAGTTCAACGCCGCACGTCGCTGATCATTTGCACGTTCTTCGTCAATCGGGCGAACGACCTGTAGCAGCTTGCGCGTTAAAATGAGATGCATCGCAAAATCGCCTTAACCGGAATTTTGCGATGCAAACCACACCGTGGAAGATTTGCAACGATCGCTAACCCTTACAGCTCCTGTAGGAGGCAAAGATCATGACACTCGTGGATGTGGTACTTTACGATGGAGTAGACGAGCTCGATTTCGCAGCTCCCTTTGAAATCCTTGCGTCATGCCGGCGCCTCGTGAACGGCAAGTGGGCCGGACAACCGGCGTTTCAAGTTCAGACCGTCGCGGAAACGCGCGCCCCCGTCCGAACAGCCCATGGACTTTCGATTATCCCCGACACGACGTTCGACAAAGCGCCGAACGCAAACGTGATCATTGTGCCCGGCGGCCCAGGCGCGCAGAACGAACACCTCTCGCATCGCCTGCTTGAGTTCCTCAATTATTCGATGGAGACATCGGATGTCGTGGCTTCCGTATGTACAGGCGTCTTTATGCTGGCGCGGGCAGGCCTCACAGATCATCATTCGATTGCCACGCATGCAGCACGAATTCCTGACTTCCAGAAGCAGTTTCCAAAAACGAAGGTCGTGACAGGTCAGCGGGTTGTGGTATGCGGCCGTGACCGCAATCTGATGACCTCCGGCGGCATATCCTGCGGCATCGACCTTGCTCTGGCGCTCATCCGGCGCTATGAAGGGCGCGATACGGCAGCATTCGCAGCCCGCCGCATTGAATGGCCGATGGAAGCTGCTATTGCCGCTGTAGCATAATTCCGTTTGACGCGAGTATAATTCATCTCATGATTGCAATTTGGCGCACCATGTGTCTTGTTGGGCTCGGCGGCATCGTCGAGTCCCTCATGACACGGCCGGAACTCATCAACGGCGCGAGCAGCCATACGGCTAGCTGGGCCATCCTGTTCACAGCAGGCATAATCGGGTGGTCGTGGGCATTCGCCATCGCAACAGCGCTCCGGCTGTATGATCGCGTTCACCGCATGCTAACAGGCCGCCCAAGCCGTCACGCCGCAGCCGATCCACGAGCGCTTGCCGCAGAGATCGCCGCCCTCCAGGCGCAGATCGCGCACCTTCGCGATACAGCCGCTTCATACGATCTCTCCCTCGACGACTCACTGCACCGTCTCGACGAGAGGCTGCAGAGAGTAGAGGGCCGGTCCACCAGACGCGCCGATGTAAGATCGGATGCGGCGCAGCACGTACAACATTTGAGATAGACCTAATCCCTCCCGCGCCTTATAGCGCTCAATCGCCTTCCCCACCTTCGGGGCTGTGGACATAGGCGTCCCTGCCTGTGCGAACTAGGAGAAGGGACGTTCATCACTATTTTCCTCAGGATCTTAGCCTTGGGTATTGTTATCGTAAATGCCTATCCCTTAGCCTTTTCAACGCAGTCAGCCTATGGCAAGAAGTGAACGTGGATGATAGCCATACCAATTGATAGAGGCTTAGGGCTGTAATGATTAGCTCCCCCTTCCCCGGCGAAGCCTTTATTGGGGAAGGGGGATTCCGAGCCTAAGCGAGGTGGGGGGATAGGTCTCTTAAACCTCGTAAGGTATACTGCGATGGTCGCGCTTTCGCGGCGATCAACTACCGCGCCAATGGTTACCTTATGAGCAAACCCTTCCACGAAGCCCGATGGATCTGGACTGCAGATCCGGGCGATGCCTCCTTTAGCCTTCGCCGCTTTCGATCTCGATTCACCGTCGATTCTCCTGAACGTCTCATCATCCACGTCTCAGCCGATTCGCGCTATGCGCTGTATATCGACGGCCTGATTATTGGGCGTGGTCCTGCACGCTCGGACTTGCGTAACTACGTCTACGACACGTACGTCGTCCAGGTTGAAGCCGGGGAACATTTGATTGCCGCTGCCGTCGTCGCTTATAGCAATCACACAGGTCCCGGCGCAGAAATGCACGATCGTGGCGCATTTCTCCTTGAGGCGCGAAACAGCGCAGATGCTGTTCGCAGCGCCACAGGGCGGACGTCGGAGTGGAAAGTTCAGTGCGACACGGCCTATACACCGACAAGACTGACGTTCCAAGACTCGGCATATTTTGCAGTTGGGTCTATGGAAGATGTTGAGGGAGCCCTTGTGCCACATGGCTGGCAGGATATCTCCTTCGACGATACCTCCTGGGATGAGCCACTTGCCCCCTTCCCTCCGTTTTTGAAAGGCCAGCACTTCGACCCCGGCGACATTCGCTGGCGGCTTTCGCCGCGCGATATCCCCGCAATGCGCGAAGAGTTGAAGACGTTTGTCAATGCCGAACACGACCTCCCGCTTTATGTGGCAGCCAACGAACGGCGTGAGATCATCCTCGACGCCGGGAATTACGCCATCGGATACCCCTCCATCGAGATTGAAGGCGGGGAGGGAGGGTCTGTCACGCTTACCTATGCGGAAGCGCTTATTCGTGATGGTCAGAAAGGCAAACGGGACGACCCAAACGGCGGTGTTGTCGGCCTCGCGGATACATATCGGCCCGGCGGCGAAACCGAAAGCTACCAGCCCCTGCACTGGCGCGCCTTCCGGTTTGTGAAGGTCACAGCCCATACCGGCGACTATCCGATGACGGTAAACCGTGTCAACTTTCACAAGACAGGCTACCCCTGGAAGCGGCGTTCGGAGTTTGAAGTGGAGCAGGGACCGACTGAACTTAAGTCAGTTCTGGACGTCGACTTCCGCACGCTGGAATGCTGCACGTGGGAAACCTTTATGGATTGCCCATATTACGAGCAGTTGCAGTATGTCGGCGATACGCGCCTGCAAGCCTTGCTTTCCTACGTCACGACCGGCGACACGCGACTTGGAGCGCGCGCAGTTAAGCAATTCGACGCTTCCCGTATTCCCGAAGGCCTGACCGCAAGCCGCTATCCCAGCAACTTCGAGCAGATCATTCCCCCATTCTCCCTGATGTGGATCCTGATGGTGGAGGACCTCTGGCGATATGCTCCAGACCAGGGCGACACCGTGGCGAGTTGCCTCAACGGCTGCCGCAGCATTCTCGAATGGTTTGGAAGGCACTTGACGCCCGAAGGCATCGTTGGGCCGCTTCCTTACTGGAACTTTGTCGACTGGAGCTGGGACTGGGGCGTGCCGCCGTCATCGCGTGCTGGGCTGCCGTCGGCGACAATCAGCCTGCAGTATCTGGCGGCGTTGCAGGCATATGTGCGAATGCACGACGGCCTTGGCGACCAGAGGGAATCGGAGTTCTGGCAGGCTCAAGCCGACATGCTGGCGGATTCGATCGCTCTTACCTTCTGGGATCCCGATGCGCGCCTGCTGCGCGAAGGTCCAGATGACAGCTGGGGGATAACCCAGCACGCGCAGGCATGGGGGATCCTGACGGGTGTCATCCCTGACGAAGCAATTGACGATGTGGTAGAGAGCCTGCATACGGACGACACATTGGTGAAGACCACATTCTATCACACCTTCTATGTTATCGAGGCGCTCGCAAAAGTGGGCCGCCTTGAAAAACTCTGGGAGAAGTGGCTTGCGCCATGGCGAGATGCGCTGGAGATGGGCCTGACAACATGGCCTGAACAACCCGAGCCAACTCGCTCCGACTGTCATGCATGGAGCGCCTGGCCAACCTTCGCGTTTCTCACACACGTGCTCGGAGTAAAGCCTGCCGATCCCGGCTTCTCCGGTTACGTCATCACGCCGCAGCGTGTCGATGGTTGGGAACGAGTCACCGGCAGCGTGCCCACGCCGGATGGCATGCTTACTGCGACGGTTGAATGGAACGACGAGCGTCCTTCTGTGAAGGCGGAGATCCGGCAGGATGCGGCGTAAGCATCCTGCCTCCAAAACAAACTTCCTCCCCGAAAGCGTTTGCTCGTTAAGCCCCCTCCTTGCGTCCGTTAGTCGGGTGAAAGGCACACCCTTATGGCGACTAACCCCAAAGGGAAGGGGCGTTCGCCCTGACAATAGGCTCCGCTATCTTGGCGTGTGGTCAAGAGGCAGAAGCTATATGCCAGGGCGAACGCGCCCTCCCTTCGGGAGGGGATGGGGTGGGTCTGAAACGGCAGGCGCTGGCGGGTCTTTCCTTGTCTTTTGCTTAGCCACCGTGTCCTTCGCCCCAGCCGCATTCGCCCAACCTCCCCTCCCCGACCGTAACCGAGTGGCGACCGGACAAATTCTCCGCCCTGACGGCCGGCAAATTAATCTGGGCGGAACGATGCCTCAGCGCATCGTCCTGGTTCCAGGCAAAGACCTGGCCATCGTAGTCTGCAGCGGCTCGATGCAAAGCATCGATGTCATCGATACGCGCGACGGCAGGCTATTATCTTCGTTGCCGATGCAGATGGTGCAGGACGGCGAGACAGTACCTACAGGCAGTGCGTTCTATGGCGCTGCCATCGCACCGGATGGAAGAACGGTTTATGTGTCAGAGGGCAGCCGGGACAGCATCGGCATCTACTTTCTGACTAAAAGCAACACGTTGACGAGCGTTGGAGTCCTGGACGATTCGGATCCTGTGCGGCCCGCAAGAGGCATCATTCCGGCTGTTGCAACACATCGATTTCCGGCCGGCCTTGCGCTCAACGGCCCGGGGACACGCCTCTATGTCGCCGATAACGAAGGCGATACGCTCTCTGTCTTCGATACGAAGCGCCGAGTTAGACTTGGGCGCATTCCGGTCGGCGGCTATCCGTTGGCCGTAACCGCAAAACCGGATGGATCGCGAGTCTATGTGACGTCGGAGCGGGACGGGATCGTATCGATCGTCGATCCCCAGCATATGCGCAAAATGGCGGATATTGCCACGGGAAGCCACCCGGTCGCGTTTGCGTTTACGCGGGATTATCAGACGCTCTACGTCGCCAATGCCGAAAGCAATACGGTCAGCGCCATTGATGTGAAACGGGATCGCTTGCTGAAAAAGGCGTATATCCGAATCGCAAGTCCGGCAGAGCATGACAGCAGTAAAGATCCACATGGCAGCGTTCCCAGTGATATCTTTCAGGCACAGGACAATACCCTTTACATTTCCCTTGCAGGCTCCAACCAGGTTGCAGTGCTGTCGACACAGGGCATTTCCCCTCGCCTGCTCGGATATATTCATGCAGGATGGTATCCGACAGCCATCGCGCTAACGCGAGACATGCGACAGCTGTTGATTGCCAATGGAAAGGGCAGTACTTCACGCCGTCCGAACGGCACAGGGTCCGAGCCTTCCGGTCCAACGGCGGCGAACTCAACCTTAGGGACACTGCGCGGATCACTTTCTATCATCGAAATCAACGACAAGCCACAAAGGACCGCGCAGACTGGAGCGCCTACAGCATCCGTTCCGGTGCGGATACCGCCGCAGATCAAGCATGTCCTCTATATCATCAAGGAAAACCGCACCTACGACCAGGTCCTCGGCGATGCCGCAGAGGGAGACGGCGATCCGTCGCTGGTCTTCTTCGGCAAGGATATTACGCCCAACCAACATGCGCTCGTCCATCAGTTCGTTCTGCTCGACAACTTTTTCGACTGCGCGGAGGTCAGCGCAAGCGGATGGAACTGGAGTACGTCCGGGTATGCCAACGAGTACGTCGAACGAACCGTTCCGGAATTATACAGTGAGCGCCCAGGCAGCAAAAGGCCGAACGCCCGGGATTATGATTACGAAGGCATGAACCGCGGCAAGATCCCGTTGAATGAGGACGAGGAAGACGTCGCCGAATCGCCAGGAGGATATCTGTGGGATGCGGCTGCGAAGGCCGGGATTACCTATCGTAACTACGGCTGCTTCCTCACGCCGGCTGTGGCAATCCCCACGAAGAAAGCCTTGCGTGGCACGACGAGCCCAAATTATGCAGCTTTTGATCTGAAGTATGCGGACAGCGATGCCTGGAAGCAACTTAATCTGTCGTCGCCGGGAGAAACGTCATTCGGTCCTTCAGCCGTTCCAAGCCGGTACTCAGGATGGAAGCTTGAGTTCGACGCTTTCGTCAAAGCCGGCAACCTGCCTGCTCTTTCGATCATGCGCCTGCCGCGAGACCACACTGCGGCCACCAAACCGGGTATGGATGCGCCACGAGCCATGGCAGCGGACAACGACTACGCGGTGGGAGAGATTGTGGATGCCGTATCGCATTCGCCTTACTGGAAAGACACGGCGATCTTCATCGTCGAAGACGATCCCCAGAGCGGCGCGGACCATGTGGACAGCCATCGATCGACATGCTATGTTATCTCGCCGTGGGTGTCTCACAGCGCAGTCGATCACCATTTCTACAATACGGACAGCGTGCTGCGGACGATCGAATTGATCCTGCATTTCAAGCCCATGACGAGCCAGGACGCCCTGGCGAATCCGCTCACCTGCTGGGCCGCGACGCCGGACATGACGCCCTTCACCGCCCTCATGCCGGGCCGCGCGATCCTTGCCGAAAAGAACACCCGTCTCTCCTACGGAGCGGCCCGAAGCTCCAAACTGGACTTCGTCCACCCCGACGCCGCCCCGGATCCTGAGGTAAATGCGATCTTGTGGGGCGCTTTAAAGCGGCCGGAGAAGACTCCGTGAGGTATCATGATTCCGTTATGATTGATCCCAAAATTTATCGCGATATGGGTCTGACCGACGGCGAGTACCGGCAGATCGTTGAGACACTGGGGCGAGAGCCCAACATTACCGAGATCGGCATGTTCTCCGTAATGTGGTCCGAGCACTGCGGTTACAAGTATTCCCGGCCTGTTTTGCGGCTCTTTAAGAAATACGCCGAAGCCATGGATACCGGCGCGGTGGAAAATGCCGGCGTCGTGGATGTTGGCGACAACATCGGCATCGTCATGAAGATGGAGTCGCACAACCATCCGAGCGCCGTTGAACCATTCCAGGGCGCGGCGACGGGTGTCGGCGGCATCCTGCGAGACATCTTCACGATGGGCGCGCGGCCGATCGCCAACCTCAATTCGCTCCGCTTTGGCCCCCTCGACGATGCCCGCACCCGTTACCTGTTCGAGCATGTTGTGGGCGGAATCGCACACTACGGCAACTGCGTCGGCGTCCCGACTGTCGGCGGCGAAATCTACTTCCACCCGAGCTACGCCGGCAATCCGCTCGTCAATGCTATGTCGGTCGGAATTGTGCCGCTCGACAAGATCGCTTCGGCAGGCGCTAAGGGCATCGGCAATCCTGTGCTCTATGTCGGCTCGGCAACCGGACGCGACGGCATCCACGGCGCAACGTTTGCGTCGGTGGAGCTTGGCCCGGATTCCGAGAGCAAGCGCCCCAATGTCCAGATGGGCGATCCTTTCCAGGAGAAACTGCTCATTGAGGCGACGCTTGAAGCCCTCGCTACAGGATATGTCGTCGGCATTCAGGACATGGGCGCTGCCGGCCTGACATGCTCTACCTGCGAAACGGCTGCGAAGGCCGGCAACGGCATGACCGTTGATGTCCGCAAGGTGCCGCAGCGCGAGAAGGGCATGACGCCCTATGAGATCATGCTATCCGAATCTCAGGAGCGAATGCTTGCGATCATAGAAGCCGGACATGAAGACGAAGTTGCTGCGGTCTTCCACAAGTGGGGCCTGAACGCGGTCGTTGTGGGCACTGTAAATGATTCAGGGCGTGTCGTCATCACCGACGAAGGCGTTGTGGCGGCGGATGTTCCGGCGCGCGCGCTTACCGACGAATGCCCGACCTATTCCCTCGAAGCCAGCGAGCCCGAGTACATCAAGCAGCTTCAGAGCGTCGATATCAGCGCGCTTCCGGAGCCGGACGATCACACGGCCGTTCTGGTCAAACTGCTTTCGTCGCTTTCGATCGCGTCGAAGCGGTGGGTTTACGACCAGTACGATTCGATGGTGCAGACGCAGACCACGGTGCTTCCCGGCGCTGCAGACGCCGCCGTAATCCGGCTGCGCGAAACGGAAAAGGGCCTGGCGCTTGCCACGGACTGCAATCCGCGATACTGCTTCCTCGATCCTTATGTTGGCGCACAGATCGCAGTGGCCGAGTGCGCCCGTAACCTGTCCTGTGTCGGCGCAAAGCCTCTGGCTGTTACGGACTGTTTGAACTTCCCCAATCCAGAGAAACCGGATAACTTCTGGGTGTTCCGCCGATGCGTGGAAGGACTTGCAGATGCCTGCGAGGCGTTCAGCACATCCGTTATTTCCGGCAACGTCTCCTTCTACAACGAGACACCCGAGCACGCGATCTACCCTACCCCGACGATCGGCATGCTTGGCCTGCTCGAACCGGCGTCGAACCGGGTGACGATGGATTTCAAAGCCGACGGCGACAAGGTCTTCCTGGTTTCCGAAGGCGCTCCGACATTCGGCGCAAGTGAATACCTCTCACTCATCCATGGACAGGAAGTCGGCGCGCCGCCTGCTCTCGATGTGGCCGCGGAACTTCGTGTTCAGGCATTCGTGCGCGACGCCATCGCTAAGCAGCTCGTTGCAAGCGCTCATGACGTCTCCGACGGCGGCCTGGCCGTTGCGCTGGCAGAGTCCGCAATCGCCGGACGGCGCGGCGCGACTGTGGCCATTGCGGCCGATGAATCGACATTGAAACTCTTCGGAGAGCGCATGGCGAGTATCGTCCTGAGCGCAACGCCGGAGAATGCCGATGCTCTGGTTGCTCTCGCCAAGAGCCATGGAACCTCGCTGGCGGAGATCGGTACCGTAAGCGGCGATAAACTGGCTGTCAATGCAGGCGAAACGACCTTGATCGACGCTTCAGTCCGATCTCTCGCGGAAGCATTCGAAACCGCAATTCCGCATGCGATGGGCGAAAAGTAAAGACAAAGGCGCCAGGCAATGCTCACAAATCTACGCATTAGAAATTTCAAGGCGTGGGAAGATACCGGAGACATCCGCCTGGCGCCGATCACGCTTTTTTTCGGTGCTAACAGCTCCGGAAAATCCAGCATCGGTCAATTCCTGATGATGCTGAAGCAGACGACAGAATCCCCTAACCGTAAAGAAGTTTTAAACACTGGCAGCAACGTAAACGATGCTGTCAAACTTGGTTCATTTCGTGACATGGTATACAGTCGCGATCCTGATAAGCACATTCTATTCACATATACCTGGAAGTCACTCTCAAGTAATTTCACTATAACGGACCCAGTCAATAGAAGAACTTATCCTGTTGACAGTTTCTCCTTTTCGGCAGACATTGGACTGGACCACCAACGAAAAGATGATTTAACTGTCTATCGATTTGACTACAGAGTGTCAGATAGACTTACTGAACAATTATCGGTTGGCTATCAAAAAAACGACGTTCCTGAGCCAACATATTCAGTTAATACAACTGCATATTCACTTGAACGCAACCCTTCGGGTGAAAGGCCATTCCAAACCCCCTATCAGTTTTATGGGTTTCCGGACGAGGTCGTAGCAAGCTATCAAAACATCAGTTTTGTACAGGATTTAGTTTTCGAACACCGGTATCAGTTCGAATATCTGTACTATTTAGGACCATTACGAGTTGCTCCAGAGCGCACATACACTTGGAATGGAAGCAAAACCGACAGCGTTGGCTACAGTGGTGAATTGACGGTCGCAGCCCTTTTAGGAGCGAGACAAAAGAAAGTCGGCGTACCTGGAAAGAGGCCAAAGACTTTAGCCCCAGATAGCGTATTCCATAACCCAGACGATGAGTTATTTACCATTCCTGAGATCATCAGCCATGAACTAGCCGAAATGGGGCTGGTGGACGACCTCTCAACGCAACACATAGAGCAGCTTGACAGCGTTTACAAAGTAGAAGTTCGGGTACCAAATACATCGAAGTCAGTAGATTTGGCAGACGTTGGGTTTGGTGTTTCACAGGTACTGCCAGTGTTAGTACAGTGTTTCTGCGCACCAAGTAACTCCATTATCATTTTAGAGCAACCAGAAATGCATTTACATCCTCGTGCCCAGGCAGCATTGGCGGATGTCATGATCGATGTTATCAATTCACACGAACCCTGGAGATCAAAAAATATACAGTTGATCATCGAAACGCATTCTGAACATTTCCTTCGAAGGCTTCAGCGACGCATCGCTGAAGATAAACTACCAAAGGAAATGCTTGCTGCCTACTTCGCAGAGATGAACAATGGTGAAGCCCGTCTCAATGAACTCCAAATCGATGAATACGGAAACATCAGGAATTGGCCTAAAGACTTCTTCGGAGACGATGATAACAACGACATTATGGAACATAGCCTCGCAGCGATTAACAAGAGAATCGCACTGAAGGCAAACGGCCATACGACAGCCAAGGAGTAGCGGGCTGGCTAAAATTGTAGTTGACACTAACGTTCCCAGAACAGCAAACCGTGTGAATGAAGAGAATCTTCCCGGCGATCTCGATGAATGTGTCAGAGCCTGCATATTTGCGATCCGACAGGTAATGATAACTGACGGTTTGGTGCTCGACGCGGACGACGAGATCTTCAAAAAATACATTCGGCATCTGGCATTGTCTGGTCAACCAGGCCCGGGCGACGAATTTATACAATGGGTTCACAATCACTCCTATGACTTTCATAACGTGGAACGAGTTGAGATCACCAAGAACGGCGAGACTTATAATGAGTTCCCATCCCATGAGGGCTTGAAGGCTTTCGACATCTCCGATCGAAAGTTCGTTGCGGTCGCCAATGCTCATCCGGAGAAACCACCGATATTGCAGGCGACGGACAGCAAGTGGTGGGGATGGAAGGATGCGCTTGCCGAAGTTGGCGTTACCGTTGACTTTGTGTGCCGAGACTATATTGAGGCAAAATTCAAGAAGAAGATGGAAAGCTAAGTCTGAGTGTGAGCCATCAAAGACGTACTTTGATGATCGCAAGAAGACCACGAGCTCGCCAGTTTCGCACTGTCAGACTCTCGCGAAACTGGGACTCTGACGCCCTTGATGTGGTATGATTAAGCCGTCGTTAAGAGACAGGGCGCGTGCCACCGCTCTGCAGCTCGATCGACGAAATTAGTAAGAAACGGGTTCGGGTATTTTGCCTGTAGCCCTCGACATAACGACCGGCATCCCATAAGGTTTCTGCAGTATTGGATATGACGAACCTCTCCTCCGCGCCCGAGTGCGGGGATGACGACACGCCCAAAGAAGAGTGTGGAGTCTTTGGGGTATTTGCCCCGGGCGTCGACGTAGCACGCGTCACGTATTTCGGCCTTTTTTCTTTGCAGCATCGAGGTCAGGAGTCGGCCGGCATCATGGTGTCGGACGGCAAGCGGCTGAAGTGGTACAAGGAAATGGGTCTCGTCAATCAGATTTTTGACGAACGGGTCCTTGGGCAGCTCCACGGCGATATCGCCATCGGCCACACACGATATTCCACCACCGGATCGAGCATCCTCCGCAACGCGCAGCCTTTGCACTGCGCCTGGGGAGAAGGCACGGTCGGTGTTGCTCATAACGGCAACCTCATCAACACGGAAGAACTCCGTGAAGAAATGCAGGAAAAAGGAATCGAATTCGACGGCACCAATGACAGCGAAGTCATTGCCAGAATGATCGCCACTCAGGCCGATCTGTCCCTGGAAGATGCTGTTGCTCACACCATGACCCGCCTGCGCGGCGCGTACTCGGTAGTCATCCTCACAGAAGACACCCTTGTCGCCATGCGCGATCCATTCGGTATCCGCCCGCTCTGCCTCGGCCTCCTCGACAACAAATATTACGTCGTGGCATCTGAGACATGCGCTCTGAATACGGTCGGCGCGGAGTATATCCGTGAAATTGGCCCCGGCGAGATGGTGGTGATCGATAAGAACGGCCTCAAGACTCGCCAGGCTGTGACACCTGAGCGGGACGCCATGTGCCTGCTTGAGTTCATCTACTTTGCGCGCCCGGACAGCGCCATCTACGGCCGCGGACTTCACGCAGCCAGACGGCGGATGGGAGCGGAACTTGCCCGTGAACATCCCTGCCCCGGCGCTGACCTCGTGATGGGCGTCCCTGACGGCGCAACTCCTGCCGCCATCGGCTTCGCGGAAGGTTCAGGAATCGCTTACGGCGAAGGCCTGGTCAAGAACCGCTACATCGGCCGCACCTTCATCCAGCCCGATCAGCGCATGCGCGAAGCCGGCGTTCGTATGAAGTTGATGCCGATCAAAGAAGCCCTCGCTGGCAAGAAGATCGTAATGGTGGATGACAGTATTGTCCGCGGAACTACCACAGGTCAGATCGTAAAGCGTCTCTTCGATGCCGGCGCAGTCGAGGTTCATGTTCGGATTACAGCGCCGCCTGTCTCCTGGCCCTGCTTCTACGGCATCGATATGGCCAACCAGGAAGATCTCGTCGCGTTCAGGAATTCGGTCGAAGAGATTCGAGCGCTGATTGGCGCAACTTCACTTGGATACTTGAGCCTGGACTCATTGACACACGCAATCGGCGTACCTGGAAATCGGTTCTGCACAGCCTGCTTCAGCGGCGATTATCCGATTGAGATACCATCTCACGTGAAGGTTTCCAAGTTTGCGCTTGAGATGGCGGTCGGGGCGCATTAATCGGTTATGCGGCTTCTCACGCTCGTCATTACAGCTTACATCGTCGGATCCTTGCCGATAGGCCTTTATGTCGGCAAGTTAGTCCGCGGTATCGATGTCCGCGAGTTCGGCAGCGGCAACATCGGCGCATCCAACGTTTGGCGCACCCTCGGGCCTAAGTGGGGAATTCTTGTATTCCTCATGGATGTGCTGAAGGGTGTACTGCCGGTCTGCTGTGCCCGCTATGCTCCGGAATATGGTGGCTGGGCACCCGTTCTCACCGGCTTCGCTTCCATCCTCGGCCACAATGCAAGCCCGTTCCTCAAGTTCAAGGGCGGCAAAGGCGTTGCAACATCGCTAGGCGTTGCGATCGGCCTGTCATGGCAGGCAGGCCTCATCGCCTTCGGCTCATGGTTCCTCGTCCTGCTGATTACCCGCTACATTTCCGTGGCGTCACTCGTGGGCGTTCCGGTCGGGTCGTTTCTCATCTGGTGGTTCAACGGCCAGAAGCTGCCTTACCTGCTGTTTGGCCTGCTTGCATCATTGTTCGTCTTCGTGAAGCACAAGGCCAATCTGAAGCGCCTGTCGGATAAAACAGAACCCCAGGTCGATCCCATCATTCCCACTATAATGCGCAAGATCAGCGGCAAAGGATCTAAGACAAAAGTGGACGCGCCCGGCGACAACGCATCTTAAAGGCGAACATCATGGCTTTGATATCCCACCGGCTCATACTGGCTTCAACATCTCCGCGACGCCGTGAATTGCTGGCGCATCTCGGCCTGCCTTACGATTCGACCGGAAGCGATTTCGACGAAGATGCGATCCCATTCACACCCGCTGATCCCGGTGGATGGACGCTTGCGCTCGCGCGTGGTAAAGCTCTGGCCGTTGCGCAGTCTGTGGACGGCGACGCGCTCGTAATTGGTGCAGATACCACTGTAGTGCTGAATGGCGAGGTCTACGGCAAGCCAAAGGATGCGGACGATGCCTGCCGCATGCTTCGCATTTTAAGCGGAACGACGCATCAGGTATATACAGGTGTTGTGGTTGTGCCTGTCTCAAGCGGCGCAATCGGTTCAGTTTCCGAAAGATATGGCGTAACGAACGTCACCTTCAAGCTCCTGACCGACGAATTCATTCATGAATATGTGGCCACTGGAGAGCCTCTTGATAAAGCCGGCGCTTACGGCATACAGACCCACGGCCTGGCGTTAATCGATCACATCACCGGCGACTACTATAACGTCGTCGGCTTCCCACTGCAAATCGTCCGCGAACTGCTACTCCCCTACCGTCCGGATGCAGGCTATGCGCCTGCTGCTCCAACTTTGCCGTTTCCAGTATTGACACGCAACGCGTCTTAATTCTGCTTCGTTCACACATCAAAGCTCAGGTAAAATAGGTACGGTAGTCGATCTAAGTTTGATTCATAGTTCAACGTTAAGAATCAGGAGATCAGGCGATGACTGTTATCGAACCACCTCGCCGGCGGTGGACAACAGATGAATTTCACAAGATGGCTGAGTTCGGCATCCTGGGTGAGGATGAGCGGCTTGAATTGATTGACGGAGAGGTAATTGAATTGGCTCCGATCGGTCCGGCTCATCGACGAGCTTCTCTTAGCCTTTACGATCACATGCGTGATGCTGCGGGAAGCCGCCACTATGTCATGCATGAATCGCCCATCTCTCTTGCAGATGGCTCCGAGCCGCAGCCGGATATCGCTGTTGCGCTGGGCTCCGCCGACGATTACGAAGATCGTCATCCCTCCCCATCTGATTTGGTCCTGGTCGTTGAGGCTTCGGATACCACGCTGGCTGCCGATCGAAGTACCAAAATGCAGCTTTACGCTGATGCGGGCATCCATGAGTTCTGGATCGTAAATCTCGTTGATGGCCAGGTGGAGGTCTATCGACAGTCGTCAGATGGACGTTTCGCCCCGCCAGAGATATACGTATCAGGACAGACAGTTTCTCTTCCATTCGCATCCGGTACAATTGCCGTTGCGGATATTTTGCCGCGTAAGCTCAAGAAACCGATTTAACTTTAAGCATGCGCCGCGTTCTCCGAAATCGCAATGACGGCGTCCTGAATAGCCTGAAGCACGGTCATTCCCTTGCCCTGAACCATGAACTCGTCGCCAGGCACTAACAGGAGATCCCGAGTATCTCCCTGCTGCGTTAACCAGATGGCTCCCGAAAAGCAACGTATGGCTACTTTATGCTTTGTGCCTTTCAGACTCATCACCGACTTTTGTGTTAATTCCAGCCTGACGGACTGTGTTGTAGGCGCAGCCGGAGCATCGGTAATCCGGGCGCGAACGCTGCCGTATGTGATCGTCATTGAGCTTACCTCCACACCTTCCTGTATCTTAAATATGTCTCTTATATCGCTGCGAGTGATCGCATCTCTGAAACATCGCACGTAGGATTCTTCACCTCGGACAATGCGACAGTGGTCATGAAGTTTTGCACACCTTCGATGCCGCCTATGCTGTCCAGCAAATCCTGAAGCGCCAGTGTAGACGCTGCGCGCACCTTGACCAGCAGGCACCATTCTCCGGCAACGCGGTGGCACTCCTCCACAACGGCCGCTTTGCTTGTCAATTCCAGGATTGCCTTTCCGGCCGGCAAGCAGCGCGTGGATGTGCGTACCCAGACAAATGCCGTGAGGGGCAGACCAATCGCTTCCCAGTCCACAAGGGCAGAATAAGAACGGATTACGCCTTCATTTTCCAGACGCTTAATTCGCTCATGAACGGCAGGTCTTGAGAGGTTGACCTCGCGAGACAACTGCTCGTGGCTGATACGGCCATTGGCCTGAAGCAGCCGCACGATCTCAATATCAGTTCCATCCATAGTAATGCTCCCAGACCTCACAATCAATGAGGATAAGTTGCTATTTCACTCTGTATCGAAGGAATAGTAGCACTTACTAAGACGAAACGTCAACATTACTTTAAAAATCAGACACTTCGTCAGATACAGCCAATTCGAAAGATGATTCCGGGTATATCGACCGACGAATCGTTTGTCGAAATGGGTGTCGAATGACAAACTGAAGGCCGCAGGGATCCATATTCTGGACCGCTGCGGCCTGAGGCTTTTGCGACATGCATGTAATATCGGTTTATGCGGGTGTCACGGTTTAGGTATTGAGATCGCCGGGCGCATATTATCCGCCGGCATATCCCGGCTGTACGCCGGCGTTGCCGTCGCCTGCGGGAGGCTGCGCTCCATAGCCGGGTGTGCCATATTGCTGGCCGCCGTTTCCGGTATTTGCCGGGGGCTGCGCAGGCTGCTGATTGCCGCCCATGCCGTTAGGATCGCCCCCGGTCCTCGGAGGATAGGGATACTGCGGGTTATTCCCGTACGGGTATGTGTTTGCAGGCTGCCCCTCAGGCGAATTCGGCACCGTAGGATTTGAACCTGAGGGCGGCGTGCCGGTATTTCCGTATCCAGTAGGATATCCTGTGTTCTGTGGCGTGCTGCCTTCGGGATGCGTTACGCCGGGTTGGTCCGGGCCAATTGTTTCATGGTGATCCGGCTGTGTTGGACGTGTCCCGAGTGTTTGCGGGGGCGGCAATGACGCTCCCGGCTGTGTCTCCGGTATATTTGGCTGCCCAGGGCGCATACCGCCATACAATGTACTACCAGGGGCGCCTGGATTATAAGTCGCCGGAGTTTCCGGCTGGCCAATAGGAGCCAACGCCGCCGGCGTTGCCTGGGGCGTTGAAGATGGTGCATGGCGCGTTCGAGTGTTTAAAGCATAGCCCAAAATCCCAGTGAGGAGCACAACCGATACTGCAGCCGTCGCAATAATAGCGACTTTCCGGTTATTATCCCTGCCGTCATCAATTAACCGCGTCGGAGTTGGAAGCAGACTTGGATAGGTAGGCGAAGGAATATATCGAATTTCCTCGCTGTCCAGCGGCGGCCAGTTTACGGCGCTCATGCCTGACATCAAGGTGACAGGCGATTGAATCTGTGGAGACAGATCGAGAACGCGCCGGTTCTGAAATGCCGCCAGCATTTCACTTACTGAGGCGAAGCGATCGTCGGGATGCTTGGCGAGAGCGCGCATAACGATGCTGCGCAGCCACTCCGGCACCGACAGCGGCAGTTCCGGTGGTGGTTTGGAGACATGCATCATTAAAACGGCAATGGGAGTATCGGCTGTAAAGGGAACGGAGCCGCTTAACATCCGATACATCAAAATGCCGACAGTATAGATATCGCTGCGGGCGTCAGGCTTCTTGCCCTCCACCTGTTCGGGACTCATGTATTCGGGAGTGCCCATCGGGACGCCCGTGTCCGTCAGGTGCGTTGCGCCGGTAGCATGCGCGATCCCGAAATCCATGACTTTGACGGAGCCGTCGTCGCAGAGGAAAACGTTTCCCGGCTTAACATCACGATGGATGATGCCATGCGTATGAGCCGCCGAAAGTCCTTTCAGCACATCTTGAATAATGGAAATCGTGTCTTCGAGGGCCATAGGGGCTTCTTCGAGGGAATCGGCCAGAGTTTGCCCTTCGAGAAGTTCCATTACCAGGCATGGATTGCCAAGGTGATAGCCGAGGTCGTGAACCTGAACAACATTGGGATGAACGAGGCGCGCGCAAACCCTCGCTTCTCTCAGGAACCGAGCGACAAACTCCCTGTCGGTTGCCAGCCAGGGCTTCATGACCTTGATCGCAACGGACCGATCAAGACCTACCTGCCGTGCCGTGTAAACATCGGCCATTCCACCGCCGCCGATGACGTCGCCGAACACATATCCGGCCAACTCATGCCCGGTGGGATCAATCCCATTTAAGTGCTCTCCGACGCTGGGGACGGACTCTAATGCCATTTCACACTCCTCAAGCGGATACGGGCAAAGGCGCAATTTCCGTGCCAAATCACCGCCATTACGCTCCTATTGTACCTTGTAGCGGCAATGCGCTCAATCGATTATGTTACATGTTTGTAAGGAAAGTTTAACAATCGGCTACAGAAAACATAGCGCCGGCTCGCCAAATTTCGCTGATAAAAAGCCGATATTTGTATACAAATACGCTTTGTTGGATGCCGTATCAGTTGTTTTGACGCAGCAATTCCAGCGCAGTTCAGCATCATGACGACGAAAGGCGGGCAGGTCGCAATGACCTGCCCGCCTAATAGCTCGCGTCTCTTAGTCTATATCTTTGGTGGCTGCGGTATGCACGGCTTCTTTGACATGACCGTAGCCTTCCTGAATCTTGCCTTCAACCTGCTTCGCCTTGCCCGCAAGGTCATCCTTGGGACTATCCGTCACATCGCCGACAGCGTCCTGAACTTTTCCCTCAGCCTGCTTGGCCTTGCCTTCGAGAACATCCTTGTTTGTCATGGGTCAAATCTCCTTTGTTTGGAGCGCGCGTCAGACTGCTCTTAAGTTCGATCAGTCCGCCGCATTCTCCATACCGGCATTTACCCTTGAAAGCCGGCCCTGCAAACACGAAGGCGGCCACATTATTAGAAGGTCATTATTTCCCAATACTCGGGAAGATCGTCGTTATAAGCAGGGTCAGCGAGAGACCGATCAGGATGCATGTTGTTAGCCATGCGATGATATTAGCGCCAAGCGAGTTCGTGTATTTCCCCATCAACCGCCGCTTATTGACCAGCCTGAGCATCAAAACCAGAATGATCGGCAGCAGAACTCCGCCGACGATATTCGGCAGGATCATCAGCGACGTCAGGTTTTTTGGAAACAACATGACTGTAAGCGCTGCAAGAACGATCAGAGCTGTAAACACTCCCACAAACAACGGCGCTTCACGCACGCGGCGTCCCATGCCGGATTCCCACCCCAGAGCTTCAGTAACCGAATACGCAGTCGACAACGGCACCGTGATGGCTCCGAAGCACGACGCATTGAACAGACCGATAGCAAACAGAATGGAAGCCCAGTTGCCGGCAAACGGCCCCAGCGCCTGCGCCGCCTTGCCGGCATCGTCGAGCTGGTTTATGCCACCCGCATAGCCATGGTTATACAGCGTTGCGCCGCAGCACACGACGATAAAGAACGCGATGAAGTTCGTAAAGAACGATCCAAAGAGGACGTCGGCACGCAGCAGACCGTAATCCTTTATACCGACGCCCTTATCGCGCACCGTAGACTGAATATAGAACTGTCCCCATGGTGTTATCGTTGTGCCCACGACATTTATGATCATGAACACGTAAGTGTTCACGGAAATGCCCGCGCCTACTGCCGGATGCACAGTTTCGTGAAACACCTGCGCCCAGTTAGGCTTGGCCATAAACGCGCTCACGATGTAGAGCAGATATATAACGGATGCTCCGAGCAGAATCCGTTCAAGCCGTTTATACGATCCGCGAGCGATCAGGAACCAGACCGCCACGGCAAGGGCGGGCAGCACAATGAACCGAACCCAGGACGGCGCAAATGTCTGGACAGCTGAGAGTACGCCCGCGAACTCGGAGACGGTGGTGGCGAAGTTTGCCACCAGCAGAGCGACCATGGCAACGAACGTGATCTTGACGCCGTATTCCTCGCGAATGAGGTCGGCCAGGCCCTTGCCGGTAACGGCGGCCATACGCGCGCCGATCTCCTGGCAAACCGCCAGGGCAATCGTCGTCACGATCAGGATCCAGATCATCCGGTAGTGGAAGTATGCTCCCGCCACGGAATATCCGAAGATCCCACCCGCGTCGTTGTCGGCGTTGGCGGCGATGATGCCGGGGCCGATCACACTCATCAGGATCCAGAGGCGTTGCATGGCCGGCCCCGGTTTCGTCTGCTTCCCGATATTCTCTTCGGTAAGGCGTTCCGTTGTGGCGTGCATGGCAATTTACCCCCTTTGCTCTGACGTTGGCGTACGAAACCGCAGAGACGGCGACAGGTGATGTCGCACTCAGCCATGCGGTCGTGGCGCGCCGTGTTAAGGCGCTTGGCGCGCAATAGCGCCATGCCATCCGGGATCGGCGCGTTGTTTCGCGCCGTGCGGATGGGGCGATCCGAGAACGGCCAAAAGGGCCGCCAGCGCTTGTGCGCTACGGATCAGCATTATATTGGGGTCGAACTACCAGGAATATTGCAGTGGTGACGGGCTCGGCGCATCGCGCGGCCCCATCACTAAAGAAGGGATCACAGATGCATTGAGCGCAGCGTCATCACGGGCTTGGTTCCCCGCAGACGACCCACGGTACTGTGACTGGAATCTGGAGACATTTCCATTTTGTCCTCCGCAAAAGTAGAATCCCGGGACGCCGATCGTCCCGACGCGGATAGACACTTTTATTTTACCTCGACAAGCGCTTCATTAAGCGCCGGGCAGCCCTAAACATTAATATAAAATTTGTACCGAGCGGATTCCCGCACAGTCTGTTTACGCTGCGACGAGGCATGGTATAATTCCAGCGCTTTGAGCCTCAAATACGAGTCGCGCCGTCATCGGACGGCGCTATTCACCGGTGTATTTTTTTCAGGCTCTTTTACGTGCGGAAGCTGGTAAGCCCCCTCCTATGTCCCAGGCAACTCTCGATTCGATAACGGCGGATGTCGACGCCGCCCGGTGCGCGCAGATCCTGCCGCAGCTGCAAAAAGGTCTCAACGAACATCAACGCCATGCTCTCCATCACAATGAGGGGCCGGCGCTGGTGCTTGCCGGTGCGGGATCAGGTAAAACAACCGTCCTGACCAGGCGTATCGCGCGCCTTTTAATCGAAGGCGTTCCGGCGGAACATCTCTTTGTCGCCACATTTACCAAGAAAGCCGCAGATCAGATGCGGGAACGGCTGGCCGAACTGCTTGGTCCCGGTGGCGACATCATCTGTGAAAAGGTCTGGATAGGCACATTCCATGGGCACTGCCTGCGCATGCTAAAGACTGAATGGGCGCAGATGTACGGCAAGGGCGGCTTCTTCCAGATCGCCGACGAAAACTGGCAGCTAAGAACTGCCCGGGCCATCCTGGCGGACAAGGATGGCTGGGTTCGCAACCTTCCCTCCCCTCCGTTCGGTCTGAATATCCGCTATGACCCGAAGAGCGCGATCTCGGCCGTATCTGCCGTCAAAAACCGTGGCTTCAAAGTCGAAGAGGCGGAACAGGCTTTCCGGGACAACAATCCCAACATCAGCGATTCGTCACTCCAAACGTTGACCAAGTTCTGGCGCTGCTACGAGAAATCGAAGCAGGCGAAGTACGACTTGCTGTCACGCAAACCGTCGCGACGCCTGGACTTCGACGACCTGTTAATCGAGGCGCTGAATCTACTCCAGACGAACCCGGAAGCGCGTCAAAAGTACCAGGAGCAGTTCCACTATGTTCTGATTGACGAAACCCAGGATACATCGGCGGTACAGTGGGAAATGGCCCGCATTCTTGGCGCGAAGCACGGCAACATATTTATCGTCGGCGATGTCGGCCAGGCGATCTATAGCTTCCGAGGCTGTTCACCGGATGCAACCCTGGGCCAGTACGGCGGCGCATTCCCCAACGGCGAGATTATTCGTCTTCCAATGAACTACAGGTCGTCATCCACGATCGTTCAGATCGCGAATGAGTTGATCCGAAGCGCCGGCATCGACGACAAATATCGCCTGGAAATGGCAGCAACGCGCGGCGTTGGCGACGAACCCTCACTCCACGAGCATACCGATGCCGAAGAGGAAGCCGTATTTGTCGCGGAAGCTCTCAAGGAGATGGTCAGCCAGGGCAAATCCTTCAAGGATTGCGCGGTGCTCTTCCGCACCAATGCCTATTCCCGCTGCCTGGAAGAGGCGTTCGTCGCCAATGGCATTCCTTATGTGCTGGAGGGCGCTGAGGGATTTTATGGACGCAAAGAAGTAAAAGACCTGATCGCATTCCTGCAGCTGAGTGTCGAGCGTGACGGTCCCGCAGCCGACGAAGCCGTGAAACGGATCATCAACGTACCTTCGAAATACTACGGAAAGCCCACCCACTTCCTGGGCGGCCAGTTTGTCGGTCAGTTGGAAACACAGGCTGCGCGCGCCGGATGCTCGATCTACCGCCTCCTGGTAACAGCGCAATTCAAAACACAGCAGAGCATTGCTGTGAAAGACTTCCGGGATATGATCAAGGAAGTAGCGCGGGCCGGAGACACGGCTGAAGCGCGGCTCCGCAAAGCCCGCGAGATCGGCTACGATGAGTACTTGCTCAAAGAAGAAGGATTTGCCGAGGACGAAGGTAATTCCCGCCTTGATAATCTGGAAGAGCTTTGTGTCGCCGCGGCTGCCTTCCCCACCCCTGCGGACTTCCTGGCCTTTGTCGCTGCCCAGATCAAGGCGACATCGGGGATGGACCCTGGCGATGCCGTCGAAATGATGACAATCCACCGTTCCAAGGGATTGGAATGGCCGGTGGTCGTCATGGTGGGCTTCGCGTTCGGTATGATCCCGCATCACCGATGCATCCAATGGACCGACGAGGAAAAAACGATGTACTCGCCTGACAGCATTGAAGAGGAGCGGCGTCTGGCGTATGTAGGCATTACCCGCGCCAAGGAACGCCTATTCCTTTCATGGCCTCTTCAGCACACCACCCGCGTGCTGCAGCGAACGCCGTTTCTCCTAGAGATGCCCTCGCTTGCGGCGCTGCCGGCGCGAGATCCTGATCCTGAGGCAGCGGAAGACGAAGAAACCGCGAAGCCGAAACGAAAGCGGAAGCCGAAAGAACCTAAAGACGAATAGGAATCGATAGCCTAACTCGCGAACATTGCAACGATGACTCGAAAGGACGACACTAATGTCAACTTCCCGACTACCTATAGCACTTCAGCTCTACACGGTCCGCGATGCGGCGGCGGCTGACTTTGCCGGCACATTGCGCAAAGTCGCCGATATCGGATTCGCAGGCGTGGAGATTGCCGGATTCAACGGTCTGACGGCCGCCGAGCTAAAGCGCCTCCTGGACGACAACAACCTTAAAGTGGCAGGCAGCCATGTAGGGATTGAGCAGCTTGAGGGTGATATCGCGCAGGTGATCGAAGACAACCTGACCCTTGGCAATCACAATGTCGTTATCCCTTACCTGGGAGAAGACCGCCGCCAGGGAGCCGCCGGATACCGAGAAACGGCCGAAAAGTTCAACGCGATCGGCGAGACGCTTCGTTCACATGGTTTGACACTGCTCTATCACAACCACGCTTTCGAATTCGAGAAGCAGGACGGCGAGTACGGTCTGGACATTCTCTTCGGCAACACGGATCCGATGCTGGTCAAGGCTGAAATCGACACATATTGGGTGCTTGTGGGCGGTGAAGATCCGGTCGCCTACGTGACCAAATACAGCGGGCGCGTTCCGCTCATGCATATCAAGGACCGTGATCCGAAGGACGGCTTCTTCGCCGAAGTCGGCACGGGCGATCTTCCGCTCGATGGCCTTGTGGAGGCCGCCAATAACATCGGCACCGAGTGGCTGGTCGTTGAGCAGGACTCATGCCGCCGCGATCCGATGGAGTCGATCAAGATCTCCTACGATAATCTGAAGGCGCGCGGGTACGCGTAGTTTCACGGGGAGAATCGAACAAAGACAAAGATGGATAGAGACAAGCTCTATCCCTACACGATGAGAAATAGGCTGCTCTTGCTTGGCATTCACGCTCTGCTCACCAACTATCTATCTTAACGGCGGTGCTGTAAACGTTTTGCCAGTGTCTGGAACGCCCTTTTCTCATAGTGTAGGGGCAGAGCTTGTCTCTGCCCGGCCTCCAGAGCGAGGCAATGAGATTAGATCTCACCTACCCCTCCTCCGCCGCATCCTGTATATACTCATCGAACTCCGGCCCCAGATCCTCGCCAACGGCCTTCGACATATCCTTTGCCCACTGTTCCATGACGCGCGGATCGTCGCTGCCGGTCACTCTGCCAGATTCCATGAGATCGGCGGCATTTGCCGCCGGAGCGCTGTGAGCAAATCGCGACATACGGCGCTCTCCGGACTGGCTGCCGCAGCGCGGGCATATGGCGCTGTCGCCGGCGGCAGTCACTCCGACAAGTACCGTGTAAATCTTTCGGCAGCCGCCGCAGATAAATTCGTAAAGTGGCATAGCTATGTTGTACCGTATAGCATAACACGAACAGACGAGCGGTTAAGATAGGTTTGAGCGCACAAAAATCTATTTAGCGCGAGTGTTGACATTCGTTCATTTCCGTGGAATAATGGAATCAAATCTTTACGCATAAGGAGGGTTACAAATTTGGATCATAGTCAACGAAAGGGTGGCGAAGGCTAGGTTATTTTAGCCTTTTGGGTTGGCATCTACCTTCGGGTGAATTGTGCATCTGAGGGTCATGAATGACCGCTTTTGCCACCCTTCTCTAAATGCAGTTGAGACAGCGAGGTGTTTCGTGAGGCTCCGTGAGGGGCAGCGCGTACAGCCTCGCTGTTTCTTTGTCTCAAAGTTTCCTCAATTTTATCCGCCCTACCCCTGCGATCAATCCTTTAAACCTCCGAATCGTTTCGGAAGAGCTAAACACCCTCCATTTCTCGCAATATGTATTGACTTTTGACACCCATTATGTTAGGATAGAGCCGCACCACAAACCTGCCAACCTATCACAATTTCGCTCACACCCCGCATTGGAGGCGTTCGCATGAAATCCTCGGTCAGCGGTCTAACCGCGGCCGCCGTCGTTCTGGCAGCCAGTATCAGCCTTTCGCTGAATGGCCCGCATCGCGCATATGCCGCGCCAGGACTCCCGGCTAGCCAATCCGACGGCGACCTCGCTGTCACCGTACTCAGCCCTACGCCAAAAGCCAGTTTTACCGGCACAAAGCCGGTTGAGATATCGGCTTTCTACCAGGGCACTGCGTCCAACCAGATTGTGTCACTTGAGCTTTACGTCGACGGCTCCAATGCCTTCACCAAAAAGCTTGACACTCCGGAGACTAAAGGGGTTATCTCCTTCCTGGTCGATGCCTCACAGCTGAGCGCCGGGCCGCACAAAATCGTTGTCCGCGCTGTCGCAGCCGACGCCGAAGTGGTCTCTGCGAAGAGCTCCTTTATCTATATTTCCGACAGCCAGTCCGGCGCAGCCCTCACGCCCAGCACAAGCAACGGCTCAGGCGCTCCGATCGAGATGTCATTCCTGAGCCCGTCGGCGGATCAGAAGGTCGAAGGGACTGTTCATGTCGAGCTCGCCCCGACAGCAGACAGCAATCAGTCGCCCTATGTATCCGTATTCGTCGACCGCCAGTTCAAGACGATGCGCAACTATGCGCCGTACACATATGACCTGGACACGACGACCCTCTCCAACGGCTTTCACACAATCGAAGTTTATGCATATGATGACACGCAGCGAGTTGGCCCCGCCAAGGTTCTGCGCATCTATGTGAACAACCCGGGTGGCGAAACCGCAATCCGTACGGACCTGAAGGATGGAGCGATTTCCAAGAACCTTCTGTCCGACACGCCGATCGCGAAAACCTCGGGCCACAAGCCCGTTGCGGCACGCCCTATCGGCAAATCGGTCGTTGCGCCTCATGGCCAGAAGTCAGCTTCCGCAAGTGGTAAGGTTATCGGACCGTTCCGCCGCCCCACCCCGCGAATGGCAATGCTTGCTCGCAAGCATGAGCTGAGCGAGCTGCGATCGATCTTGATGGCCAAGCGCCCTGACCTGCTTGACCAGACCAGTGGCCTGGACCTGAGCTCACAGCTTTCGGATCCGTTCATTCCCGATACGGCCACACCGCGCCCATCGGCAGTGACCCCCGTTACCGGCTTCAAACCCATGCCGCAGACGCAGGTCGTCAAGCCCCTGACACCAGGCTCGCTGACCTCGCATGTGCTTGCTACGCCCCCAGCCGCCCAGGCGGCTCATGTCGACGCTCAGCTGCCGATTGCAGCAGCCGCTCCCGTACAAGCTCAGCTGCCGATTGCAAAGCCTGAGCCGATCAAGGCTCAAGTGCCTGTCGCCAAGCCCGCTCAGGTGAAGGCTCAGCTGCCGATCGCGAAGCCCGAGCCGATCAAGGCTCAGCTGCCGATCGCGAAGCCCGAGCCGATCAAGGCCCAGTTGCCGATCGCCAAGGCCGCGCCGGTTCAGGCTCAGCTGCCTGTCGCCAAGCCTGTGCATGTTGAGGCTCAGCATCCCGCCGTCAAGTCCACCCCTGTTGCGGTGCATACTCCGGCGAAGAGCAATACGGCTGTAAGCGCTCCCGTCATGGCAATTTCGCCGATGGCTCAGCATACCGCCTCGATTGCCAGCCCGGCCGCGATCGAAGTCCATACGCCAGCCATGAAGAATGGTCTTGGCGATACGCTGCTGTCAGCGCCGTCCATCCCGGCTGAAGCGCTGCGACCGACTCAGGTTCGCGTCGCCGCTCCGCATCCGGCTGCTGCCGCTCCCAAGCCCGTTCAGGTTGCGCATCCCGTAGCCCAGAAGCCGGTGCAGATGGTTCGTATCGCTACTCCGATCAGCACATTGTCCGTCAAGCATATCACCACCAAGCCGATCCGGGTTTCCACTCCGCATCCGCTTTCGCTGAATGCTCAGACCGCTGTGGCAACGCCGATGCGTGTTATCGGTTCGCATCGCGTACAGATCCACATGGGCACGAGCAGCATGCTCCGAGCTCGCGGCAAGACTTCGGTCTTCTTCAACACCGTGCACCTCAAAATGGATCGTCCGTTTGTAATGCACCACGGCGTGATGTTCGTCCCCCTTCGGCAGCTTGCCGAGTTCCAGGGCGCGAACCTCACCTGGGATGCAAAGACCGGAACCGTTCATGCGATCTCCGAAGCGAAAGAGATCACGCTCCAGATCGGCAAGCGCCATGCCGGCCTCAACAAATCGGCTGTGAAGCTTGATCAGGCGCCGTTCCTCATGAATGGCCGCACAATGGTGCCGGTATCGTTCATGTCGCAGGCTCTCGACGTAAATATGACATGCGACCCGGCAACGGGACACGTCATGCTGACCAGCAAGGCTTAAGCCTTTCAAACGGCGAACAGCCAAGAAAAACCCCGCGTCATCGACGCGGGGTTTTTCGTTTACATAAAAACTGTAAGAAACATCGCCTGAGCAGGAGCGATAAATATAGTATCGTTGTCTGTTAAGGAACGATATTGCCTTTCAGTCGAGTAAAATAGACGGAAAGCCGTTATGCTGCGGCAGGCGTGGATCCGGATGTTGTCTTGGTCTCCGCTGCAGGCTTCGTTTCGGTGGCCGTAGACGCCTCCGGCTTAGCGCTGCTGTCTGACGTGCTTTCGGAAGTTTTGGACGTGCTTGCTGAAGATGTAGAAGGCTTCGCGTAGTCGTTTACGTAGAAACCGGAGCCCTTAAATGCGATCCCGACAGGATAGATCAGCTTGCGCAGATTGCTGCCGCACTTTTCGCAGGTCGTCAGGGCGTCATCTTTAATGCTTTGAAAGATCTCGAATTGATCTTTGCACGCCGTGCATTCGTAGCCGTATGTCGGCATGTTCTCGCTGTACCTCACTCGCAAAGAGATTTTGTGAATCATTATAACATATCCGTAGAAAGGCTGGTTCCCCGGCATGACACAGGAAATCGATATTGAGTCCCACGCGCTGGACACCTTAACGACCGAGGCAATCAACCCAAACCTGTCCAACATCGACGCGCTCGACACGGAGTCGCGGCTTCGTGTCATTAATTCCGAGGATGCCCGTGTGGCGGCAGCCGTGGGGACACAGATCCCGCATATCGCTCGCGCGGTTCATCACGTCGCTCACTCATTCCGCGCAGGCGGGCGGCTGATCTATGTGGGAGCAGGCACCAGCGGCCGTCTGGGCGTCCTGGACGCCGCAGAGTGCCCTCCTACGTTCGGCGTGCCCACGACGTGGGTTCAGGGGCTTCTTGCAGGCGGACGCGAGGCGATGTTCCATGCCGTCGAAGGCGCGGAGGACGATCCCGATCTGGGCGCGGCAGCTATCATCGAAGCCGATGTCAGCGAGAATGATACCGTCATCGGCATCTCGGCCTCCGGCCGGGCCCCCTTTGTAATCGGCGCGCTCCGCCAGGCAAAAAAGCGAGGCGCAGCAACAATAGCCATTACCAACAACCGGCCGTCCGCAGTGGAAAAATTGGCAGCAGTCACAATCGCAGTCGTGGTCGGCCCTGAGGTCCTCGCAGGCTCCACCCGCATGAAGAGCGGCACGGCGCAGAAGATGGTCATGAACATGATCACAACGGGCGCCATGATGGAGATCGGTAAGACATACGGCAACCTGATGGTCGATGTGCAGGCGACGAATACCAAGTTGCAGGCGCGCGCCAGCCGGATTATCGCGCAAGTGACAGGAGTTTCCCTTGAAGCGGCTCAGCATGCCCTGGATGCCGCAGGAGGCTCGGCGAAAGCGGCGATCGTAATGCTTGAAACGGGACGCCCCTATCCGGAAGCCCTTCGTATCCTTGAAGAGACCGGCGGCTACCTTCGCAAGGCGCTTGCGCGAACCCCCTCAGACGTATGAGGTGGTACATCCGCATCGCTCGTGTTCTGAGCCAGGTCCTCATTGTGGCGGCCGCATTCTCGCTGGCCGTCACATGCTGCCTGCCCTGGGCTCACGTCACAATCCTGCATAGGATTGAAGCCAGCCTTCCCGGCATCTTCTTCCAGGCCGGCAGCTGTGCATTTGCGGCGGCAGCGGCGATACTTCTTCTACTGCGCCGGTCACCTGCCGCGTGCTTTATTACGGCAATCTTTATCTATGCGTGGACCCATCAGGCCATTGTCGAGGTGCCCCGCCGCGTGAAGTCTCAGGTGCTCGGCGCTCAGAGTTCGCTGTTCCCAATTAATCGGCTTCTGGATCAGGCTCACCTTCCCAACATTGAAATCGCGGACTGGTCAGTTCGGAACGCCGATCTGCTCTCACCAGCCATTAACTGGTCGGTGGCCGCAGCGGAAATCCTGCTGGTTTCAGCATTGCTCGGCATTCCTTCGGATCCCGTTCTGATATGGGTATCGCGCCGTCTCATTCAGGCTCAGTGCCGCACATGCGGCGCGCGCTGGAAAGCCACCCGCGACGCGCAGTTTTGCTTTCAGTGTGGCACGCCCACCGACCCCGGCCGCCCTTTTGTGTGCCCCAGGTGTGGTGGAGAACCGCGCAAGGGCGATATACATTGCGCGCATTGCGGTATTGAGCTGCTCTGGACAGCCGGAGCGCCTCCGAAAGCAATAGCATAGTAGAATAAAGTTACACCGGACAATCGTCCGATTTTGAGGAGCAAGGAAGCATGGGCGTCAAGTCCGCAGTTCGCACAGATAAAGCGCAAGAAGAAGCGCTGTCGCAGGAAGGATATGCTCCCTTCCCCTTACGCGCGTTTCTACTTGGTATAATTACTATCCCTCTTCTCGTATTCTGGATCGAGTACACGGAAATCGTTTCGCAAGGCGCAGATCTCGCATCGACATCCTTGCTTACATCGGCTGTCGCTCTCCTATTGACACTCTTGCTATTCAATGGCGCTATGCGCCGTTTCGCTCCCCGCTTCGCCCTGTCGCAGCGCGAGCTGCTGACAGTCTACGCGATGAATGCCTCTTCGATCGGCATCTGCAGCATCGGCGGCATGCAGTTTCTCGTCAATGAGCTTGCCGGTCCATATTACTATGCGACGCCGCAAAACGGCTGGACGTCATGGATGTACATGATCCGCAAGTGGGCTGTGCCCGACCCGGCAGTCGTCAAGGACTACTATGTCGGCCATACCTCGTTTTTCACGCCGGAGCATATGCAGGGTTGGATTACGCCTGTCATCGTCTGGACGGCGTTCGTCTTCCTGCTTCTCTTTACGATGTACAGCATGTCGACACTGCTGCGAAAGCAATGGGTAGAGCGAGAGAAGCTGACCTTCCCAATCGTCATGCTTCCCGTCGAGATCACACAGAATGGCGGCGCGACCCCGATTTTCCGCAATCGATTGATGTGGTCAGGATTCGCCCTGACAAGTCTGTTGGAAACGCTCTCGACGCTTCATCACTCCTGGAACCCAAACGTTCCGTTCTTCCCTCTTAAGTCCGGCGATCCTGGGAACAACCTCTCAGCCCTTATGACCACACCACCCTGGAACGGCATGGGTCAGCTGAACATGTCTTTCCACCCGATGGCCATCGGCCTCGCCTACTTTATGCCGACGGATCTGTCGTTTTCGTGCTGGTTCTTCTATCTGCTCACAAAGCTTGAGAATGTTGCGGCCGTCGGCCTCGGTTTCCGCGATCCCGGATCGTCCATGGCGCGGTTCCCCTATCCCAACGAACAGGCTGCCGGCGGGTTTATCGGTGTTGCCGTCATGTCGCTGGCATTTGCCTGGCCTGCGCTGAGGCGGGCTTTTGCGGGCGCTTTCGGCAAAAATAAAATGCTCGACGACCACGACGAGCCGATGAGCTACCGAGTAACCGTATTCGGCTTGCTTTTTTGCTGTGCCGCTCTGGTTGCGTTCGGCGTCGCTCTGGGCCTCGCCTGGTACCTTGGAGTCCTGTTCTTTGCAATCTTCCTGCTCACGGCAATCGCCTATGCCCGAATGCGGGCGGAAGCCGGATTCCCCTGGCTCTTCGCACCCTATTCTCCCGGACAGAGCTTGATCGTTGATGACGGCGGTACGGCGAATATCGGAGCGCAGTCTCTTACAGCGATGGCGTACCTTCGATGGTTCGACAACGACTACCGTAATGTGGCTATGCCGTACCATCTCGAGTCCATGAAGATGACTGCCAACACGCGGCTCAATCCCAGGCATCTGACAACCTGCATTCTTGTTGGGATCGTGCTGGCGACGCTGGCATCCTGGGTGTCGATTCTGGGCTTGTACTATCACTACGGGGCGGCAAGCGCGCATGTGGACGGCTGGCGCACATGGAAGGGCCAGGAGCCGTTTGGGGGCGTGCAGAACTGGATTACCCACAGAAAGCCTACGGAGGCTGCTTCTCTGCTCTGGAGCGGCGCAGGCTTCGGCATTACCGTGGCCCTCAGTGTCATGCGTGCCCGGTTCGTGTGGTGGCCTTTCCATCCTATCGGATTTGCCGTGGCAAATACCGCGACGCTGGACTGGCTGTTCATCCCTACCCTCATCGGATGGATCTGCAAAGCGGTTACCGTCCGGTACGGCGGCCTCCAGGGATACCGAAAGATTCTGCCGTTCTTCATCGGCTTGGTGCTTGGAGACTACGCGATCAGCGCATTTTGGGCTTTATTTTCGCTTGCGACCGGCCTGCCGGGCTATCGAACATTCCCAATTTAGTGGGGATGCCATGGCATAAGGTACAATAGAGGGAGTTTTTGATCGCAGGCATATTTACACGGATGACTGACCACCAAACCAATATACGTAACTTTTGCATCATCGCGCATATCGACCACGGCAAGTCAACGCTTGCCGACCGTCTGCTCGAATATACCGGCACCGTCCAGCGGCGCCACATGCAGGAACAGCTTCTCGACTCGATGGATATTGAGCGCGAACGGGGCATCACCATCAAGATGGCCTCCGTTCGCATGAAATACCTTGCCGACGACGGCATTGAGTATGAGATGAACTTAATCGATACGCCGGGGCACGTGGACTTCGCCTATGAAGTCTCACGAAGCCTTAATGCGTGCGAAGGCGCAATTCTCGTCGTAGATGCCGCTCAGGGTGTCGAGGCGCAAACTCTGGCCAACGTCAATCTGGCTATGAACAGCAACCTTGCCATTGTGCCGGTCATCAACAAGATCGACCTGCCGGCTGCAGAGCCGGACCGCGTCGCGGAAGAGATCGAGGAATTGCTGGCGATCGACGCCACCGAGGCGATCAGGGCTTCGGCAAAAGAAGGCATCGGCACCAAGGAAATCCTGGAGGCAATCGTGCGCAATGTGCCGCCGCCTTCAGGCGATCCTGCAAAGCCTCTACGTGCCCTTGTCTACGACAGCCACTTCGACGCCTATCTCGGCGTTGTCGCATATGTCCGTGTCAAGGACGGTGAAATTACGCCGAACTCGCAGATTAAGATGATGTCGAGCGGCAAGATATTCGACGTCACCGGCGTCGGAATATTTTCGCCGCGCATGAAGAGCATTGAAAAGCTTCGGGCGGGCGAAGTCGGCTACTTCACGGCTAGCGTTAAGACAGTCGGAGAATGCAGCGTCGGCGACACCGTCACCGTGGCGACAGGCGGCGCGACGGAAATGCTGCCGGGCTACCGTAAGGCTCTGCCTGTCGTATTCTGCGGCCTGTATCCCGTGGACAGCAGCCAGTACCCGGACCTCAAGGAAGCGCTGGGCAAGCTCCAGCTCAACGATGCCGCACTGACGTTCGAGCCGGAATCTTCAGCGGCGCTCGGCTTTGGCTACCGCTGCGGGTTCCTTGGTCTGCTCCACCTGGATATCGTTCAGGAGCGTCTGGAGCGGGAGTTCAACCTGACACTCATCGCTACCGCCCCTAGCGTCATCTACAAGGTGCATACGACAGCAAAGACGATCCTGGAGGTGGATAACCCCGCTAACCTCCCGCAGCCGTCACAGATCGAATTCATCGAAGAGCCATATGTAAACGCGACGGTGATTATTCCTTCGACATATGTCGGAACGATCATGGATCTGGCGCGAGACCGACGCGGCGTCTATGTAAAAACGGAGTATCCTGCTCGCGACCGCGTTATGCTGCACTACAAGCTGCCATTAAACGAAATCCTGATGGACTTCTTCGATCAGCTCAAGTCGCGTACAAAGGGCTATGCCTCATTTGACTATGAGATGGCCGGTTATGAAGAGTCGAACCTCGTGAAGCTCGATGTTATGGTGAATACCGATATCGTCGATGCGCTCTCGTTCATTACGCATCGAGACAAGGCGCAGTCGCGAGGAAGAATGCTCGTCGAGAAGCTCAAGGAGATCATTCCAAGGCAGCAGTTCGACATTAAACTGCAGGCGGCCATCGGCGCGAAGGTTATCGCATCGGAGAGGCTTTCCGCCCTTCGAAAGAACGTTATTGCCAAGTGTTACGGCGGCGACATCAGCCGTAAGCGAAAGCTCCTTGAGAAGCAGAAGGAAGGAAAGAAGCGGATGAAGTCGGTCGGCTCGGTCGAAATCCCGCAGGAAGCCTTCATGAGCGTGTTGAAATTGGGAGACTGAACTTGAGGGAGACCAGAGCCTACCTGGGGCTTGGCAGCAACCTCGGCGACCGTGTGGATGCGATCCGCATGGCCTGCAATACATTGGGCGCTCATCCGAAAATTACGGTTGAGCGCCTTTCCTCGTTGTATGAGACGCCGCCCGTGGGTATGACCGACCAGCCGGACTTTGTAAATGCCGTGGCAGAGGTTCAAACAGTGTTGTCTGCAAGGGATCTGCTTGCGGCCTGCCTGGAAATCGAGGCGCATATGGGACGCGTACGGAACGTAAGATGGGGTCCGCGCGTTATCGATATAGATATCCTAGTCTACGGGACTGAAGTCGTGGACGAGGCTGACCTGACGGTGCCCCATGCGCGTCTGTCGGAGAGGGCATTTGCGCTTGCTCCTCTGGCGGAGCTTGCGCCGGACCTTCAGCCACCCGGATTTTCCGGGAAGGTAACAGAATTACTTGCAATGAATGACGACCGGGCAGTCGTTCGACGTATCGGTAAATTGGATATCGGCAACTTGGATCACGTGGCTCCTTTCCGATTCTTGGAGGAGGCGCCCGGTGAGAGCATTTCAGGATAGAGGATAGCCATGCTCTTCTCATACGAAGCAAAAGACAGCACAGGACGCACAGTGACGGGTACGGTCGACGCTCAGACCGAGAGGGAAGCGGCAAATCAGATCCTGACCCAGGGATACTTCTTGATGAAGCTCGCGACGGCTACCGCAGATCGGTCTGCTGCACAGCCGGTGAAAGCCGTACAGCCTCAGGCGGCGCCATATTACGCCGCTCCCGCGGCTCAAACAGCGCCACCCAGCGCCTCGATTCCCGGAATGGGCTACACGCCCGGGGCACAGCAGCCTGCCTACGTGAACTATGTGCCACTCGGCGATCCGCCCAAAACGGCAGGACAGGTATTTTTAGAGCGTGTCATCTACCCGGTTTGGTCGGGCGTATCGATGCGCGACCTTGCGGTTTTGTATCGGCAGCTTGCGGCTTTGTTGAATGCCGGCGTATCGATCCCTAACTCGCTGCAGACGCTCATTGCCCAGGGCGCTCGCGGTCAGCTTCGTACAGCCCTGGAGCGCATGAGCCGCACCGTGATCAGCGGAGGCCAGCTCAGTGATGCGATGACGCCGATGCCCTGGATATTCCATCCAAGCCACCTTGCCATGATCAAGTCCGGCGAGCTCAACGGTGGGCTCGATATCATGTTCCGCCGCCTTGCCGACAGATTGGAACAAGAGGATACTTTACGGTCAAGCGTCAAACGGGAGATGTTCGTTCCGATCCTCACCCTGTTTGCGTTTTTCTTGCTGCCCCCCCTATTCTGGGTTTTCCTGGGGATGGCAAAGATGTATGTTCAGGAAGCGATCATTCCTTTGTGTCAGGTGTTCGGCGTCGCCGGTCTCGTTTACATTGGAACGCGTCTTCTTTCCCAGGTGCGAATCATCACAGATTCGATATTTGCCATATTGCCGGTAACCGGTAAGGTCATCAAGATGCTGACCATGGCCCGGTTCTCGCGAACTCTCGCGACTCTATACGCCTCAGGCATTATGATTACAACCGGTATCGCATATTCGGCCGATGCGAGCGGCAACGAATACTATGCCCGCCGTATTAAGAAGGCCCTACCATACATCGAGCAAGGATATGGACTAACGGACGCCCTCGGCGCAACCCGGGTATTTCCGCCAATGGTTATGTCGATGCTGAGCACCAGCGAGCAAACAGGCAGCCTCGACATCCTGATGGACAAGGTGGCCGACTTTTATGAAGCGGAAGTCGCCATTACCCTGCACAAGGTAAGCATTAGCCTAGGCGTGCTGGCAACTATCGTGATGGCCATCAAGGTTCTTCTCATCCTCATCAAATTCTACACCGGATACTTCAACGGACTCCTCAACATGACGGAATAGTTATTCTGCTATCCGGGTACATTGTAATTACATTTTTATTTCCGGGAACAAATCCCGCCGATATATCGTCAAGATGATTGCTAACCGTGCGTCTACCGCCGGTCACATCATCTTAGGCTGTTGTAAAGGCGCGGGTCGGCATAAAACTCTCCTTGTAGGTCATCCGAAGACTCAGAAAACGGTTCATTTAGGAAGTCTTCTTACATTAAGCCTTGTATTAATATGAAAGGTAGTATATACTAGAGGAGGGAGCAATTGCCGCAATCATCCCGGTATGTTTAAGAACCACACCGGATTGCGGAAGAATATACATCATGTATGCTCGCTGCTGGGGAGCGCAGGGGAATGCAACTTCAACGTAATTTTTATGAGATCCTTGGAGTGCCTCCGACGGCATCAAAAGAGGAAATAAAGAAAAAATACCGTGAGCTCGCCAGAAAGTTCCACCCTGATCTTGTTGAAGATAAGGTTCTGGGACAAAAGGTGTTTTCGCAGGTCAATCAGGCGTACCGTGTTTTAGGCGATGCTGACCGTCGCGCTCAATACGACGCAACGCTTGACGTAGGTCAGAACCGTGGTCCTTCCGGTCCCGGCCGGTCGGTCAGCTCAAATTATACGGTCATGCCCGGCGCGCAAAATGGCGCTAACGGTGTTTCCGGCGCTGAAAGAATGGCGGCAGCTCAGACATCCGCTTCGCGTCCGAGCGATTCATCCGCTCAGACAGGTCAGGCTGCTTACTCGCAGGCTGCGCGTGGGTCATATCAGCAGGCTTCCGGAGATGCAGAAGCTCAGCTGTCAGACGCCGAAAATGCTCTCATGGGTGGAGATCCTGGGCGCGCAATGGCAATCTGCCAGGCTGTTTTGAAGTCCAGTCCGACGAATGTGCGGGCATTTGGACTTCTTGGTGACGCGCTTCTCCAGATGAAGTCTTACGACGACGCAAAAAAAGCGTATCAACAGGCGCTCTCTCTCGGGCCGAGCTCAATCATTCAGGCCAAACTCAACAGACTGGCCGCATTGCAGTCACCTCCACCGAGGCCTGCAGAGCCCGCTCCGGCTGCGACGCCCACACCACAGCAACCAGCAAAATCGGCAGGCGGATTATTCAACCGCCTTCTAGGCCGCAAATAATAGCCATCATTCATATCGTCCAATCGTGCTCAACAGTGAGGCCGCGTTTGCGGCCTCACTGTTGTTTTTTGCCTGTTTGACAACGGACCGGCCCACTGGTATAATCCAGCAACTCCATGGAATACCTTACGCAGTTGATTGGAAAGCCGGTGTTGGATGCTCAGGGCGAGCGATTCGGCAAGCTTGCCGAGGTCATCGTTTCTCCAGGAGATCCCCTCCCCGTTGTCGCCGCCTTTCAGGTTCGCACGGAAGACGGCGCCGTCTTTGTGCCGGCAGATGCGCTTCCCGTCGATAGTGATGCGCGCGAATATCATCTCAACCGGCCTATCACACAGGTCCATCCTTATAAAATCGAAGAGCACGATTTCTCACTGAACCGGGACGTTCTTGACAAGCAGATCGTGGACGTCCACGATTACCGGGTCGTCCGAGTCAACGATATCGGCCTTAAATACCTTCCGGACGGCCGCCTGGCGCTCGTCGGAGTCGATTCCGGTGTGCGTGGCCTGCTTCGCCGCCTCGGTATGGAGCGCGCCGTAACAGGCCTCGGCAAGATGTTCGGCAAACAGCCTCCCGCGCCTCAATTTATAACATGGAACGATGTGGAATCCCTGCCCACGCACAACGCGGGTGAGCCACTCAAATTGCGGGTCTCCCACGAAAAACTGGCGAGGCTTCACCCTGCCGATCTTGGCGACATCTTGAATCAGATGAATCCGGCCGACCGAAAGGAAATGCTGGAGCGTCTCGATGTCGAAACGGCTGCTGGGGCGCTTGCCGAGGCAGACGAAGATGTTCAGGTGGAAGCCCTGAGCCAGCTCGATGCGGAGCGAGCCGCCGATATTCTGGACGAAATGCCCGCAGACGAAGCCGCGGATGTTCTCGGCGATATGGACAAGAGGCGGCGAGAGAACCTGCTGGACCGCATGGAACCCGACTACCGCGACGATGTGCGCGAGCTGCTCTCTTACGACGATGAGAGCGGCGGCGGTCTGATGACCAACGAGTACGTGGCAATTCAACAGGATTTCACCGCGCAGCAGACGATCGAGCACTTACGGGTGCTTGAGCCTGAGGCCGAGACCATCTACTATGTTTACGTCGTGGATGTGGAGGAACGGCTGGTGGGTGTAATCTCATTGCGCGACCTGATCGTCGCAAAACCGTCGGAACATGTCTCCAAGTTTATGAAGACAAACGTGATCAGCGTATCGGTAGATGCTTCGATTGAAGAGGTGGCGCGGCTGTTCGAGCGATACAAGTTCCTCGCCGTGCCCGCCGTGGATGACGAACAGCGGCTGCAGGGGATCATCACGATCGACGACACGCTTGAGCAATTACTTCCCAACGACTGGCGCAAGCGATCCTATCGGAAACATGTAGAGACGGTGTAGGAAGAGCGCTCCCGGCGGTTAAAACCACGGCTAGCGTCAGATCACCTTCGGTGACAAACCCACCTACGTGGGTTCCTGCAGGGATCGCTGCGCGATGGAACTAAAATACAAAAGGCTCGCCGAATCATCTTCTAAGATGATTCGGCGAGCCTTCTGCGTTAAGTGGCAGACGCCCGCTACTTGAGCAGGTGGGCCGGGACCGGCTTCTGTCCGGAGACAATGGCCTGGAAGTTCTTGGAGGTGAGGAAGCGAGCCGCCACCTTGATCTTCTTCTTGCCATGTGGTGTCTGCAACGTCACCGTCTGCAGATTAACCTCAAACCGCCGCCCCTTGGCCGGCGCCCGGTGCGCCCACGCGCCCGAGTGCGGGTGGCGCGTCCACCGGCCGGCCTGGGCCTTTCGTCCGCTATATTCGCAAACTTTCGCCATTATGCTATTACTCCCGCTGTGATCGTGTCCAAAGAAAGACCGTTTAGTATAGCACAGTGTTCCACGAAATGTCAACGCGCATGCGGATATTTCCGACTGTGTAAACGGCAAAGATCCCGGCCTGTATGAACAAACCGGGGTCTGCATTGGGCAATTGGTTTCGACAGCGCTTAGTTCTTGGGATGGAATCCCCCCCCGGCCCCCTCACCATCCGCTCCGCCGGCGGCGCCGGAATCGCCGCCGATGCCATATGCGCCCGCCGATCCTGTGTCGCCACCGCCAGGCGCGGGAGCCGTATATGTTGACGTTGGCTCACCACCCGTAGGCGCCGGCGCGCCGTCTCCGTTATCGGTTCCACTGCCGGGAGTAACGGCCGGCGATGTATATGACGGCACGGAGCCATGGCCGAATGCGGTTGAGAGGGTAGCGACAAGAGTGGCGCTGGCAATTATCACGCCGAGCCAGACAACTGCATGCACAGCCAAACCGGCATAGAGCCACTTTCTCTGGACGCCGATAAAGTGCTCATAGCTATCATGGTTTTTATTCTGCCATGCCAGACTATGACCGTTGAGGCCTAGATAGAACGAACCTGCGATAAAGAGAATGCTGCCGATTATGCCGAAGCGGCCAAAACACGCAAGAACCACGAAGATGGTCATCCGCCATGCCCATGGCTGAACGCCATAGGCCCAGGCCCAGAAAACCGGCAGGAGAAAAGCGCCCCAGTTCCACTTCAGATTATCGATCTGTGGCGGCCGCATTCCCAGGCCATAACTCCCTGCGCTTCCGGGAGGCGGTGGCCATGCGCCCTGCGGAGCGCCGTACCCCGGCATCGGCGGAGCATATCCGGGCGCGCCGTAAGCGGCGGCCGGCGCTGCGCCGTATTGAGGTGGCGCGCCGTAAGCGGGCGGAGGAGCGCCACCCATTCCCTGTTGTGGCGGAGCGCTATACCCTCCCGGTATCGGATTGCCGTCAAGCCCTACCGGCGCAGAGCCATGTGCGGAAGCGCCGCCTCCCATGGGAGCGCCGTATGCCGGCGGAGGCGAGCTATAAGCAGGAGGAGCGCCATAGGGCGACGGAGCGGGCGCTCCGTAAGGTGACGGAGCGGGGCGGGCTACGGCATTCGACTGCGGCAAGGGATTGCCGTCAAGTCCGACAGGACCGTGGTTGTATCCCATCGGCGAGGATGGCCGGCGCGCGCTCGGTTTTTGTTTTTGAGAGGCCGATGCACGGCCTCCGGAAGAACCTGAAGACAAGCCGAACTGGGCGCCGTTTGCGCCCTGTATCGGCGGACTGGCCGCCGCCGACGGCGCATACAGATTTGTATTGCCGGCAAACGGCGAATAGTCCTCAACCTCTTCGACTGCGGTAGGAGCCGGCTCGACCGCTGTGGGCGCAGCCTGCTTTACCGGAGCAGCTTCTTTGCTTTTCTTGTCAACGGCGTCGAAATCAATCGACGGCGTACCTGAAAAAGGATTGTAATCTTCCACGGACACATCTCCCGGTTCGAACGGAAAGGATGATGAGGGATCTCACCATAAACAAATATTATGAAAAGAGCACTTTCATTCAGCCTATTCTCCGAAGGCGTGCTCGACTCCTTCAGATTCCGGCCCGGCTTGGAGAATCAGGTATACTATGGGCCGGATTCCATTCTACGGAGATTGCCGACCGCATGCGCTCTACCAAAGACCAGACCTCTGCCCCAAGCTCCTCTGAACACCGCCAGATGCATATTCGCCTGGGATTGCTCGGTATTGCGGTCATCATCAATGTGCTTGGCTTCAGCATCATCATTCCGATCGCGCCGACCCTGATTGCGCGCCAAGGGCATCTCGCGCCCCTTGATCCGCTCGTCGGCGAGTACAACGGGTGGCTGATCGCGATTTATGCCTTAATGCAGTTCTTCTTCGCTCCGATTTGGGGGCGCCTGTCGGACAGGATAGGCAGAAAGCCACTGCTGCTCGCCTCTCTTGCAGGCGATATTATATTTTACTCCTTATTTGCGCTGGCTCACACGATTCCGCAGTTGTTCGCAGCGAGAATCCTGGCAGGCATTTTCTCATCAGGAACTCTGTCAATCGCCCAGGCCTATGCAGCCGATATTACGCCTCCTGATCAGCGCGCCGTGGGGCTTGGGATCCTCGGGGCATGCTTTGGGCTCGGTTTTGTATTTGGCCCGGCGATCGGTGGCGCGCTCGGTCATTTCAACCTGCAGCTTCCCTTATTTGCAGCGGCCTTTTTCGCGCTGGTGAATCTGATCTATATCGCAAAGCTGCTGCCCGAATCCCTGGTGCTCAAGCAGGAGGCTGCGCAAGCCGGTCCTCCCGCATCGGTTCTGTCGCGTCTGGCCCTCATGGGGAAAGCAGTCGCCGGGCCGGTCGGCTTCCTGTACATGCTCACATTCGCTGTAACATTTGCATTTGCCAACCTTGAAGGCACGTTTTCTCCCTATCTTATGCAGCATTTCCCTAACATCAACCCGAAAAATTCGGTTGCCGTACAGGGCGCAGTGTTCACCTATATTGGAATCTTGATCGTATTGATACAGGGCGGCGCAATCCGTCCCCTGGTCAAACGTTATGGCGAGGGACCTCTGGTCATTGCGGGTATCGGCCTGATGGCCGCAGGCTTCCTGCTCTTCCCGCTGGCCCCCACTCTTGCTGCGTTGCTGCTCGGTCCATTGATCCCGATCTCTGTTGGCAACGGATTGAACAGCCCGGCTTTGCGAGCCCTTATCTCACGCCGCGCCGCCGCCACATCGCAGGGCGCGATGCTCGGTTTATCGGCTTCATTCGACAGCCTTGCCCGTGCAACCGGCCCGGCCGTGGGCGCCTGGACCTACGCCAGGTTCGGCCAGCACGCCCCATACTGGCTTGCAGGAGCTGTAATGGCTCTCTGCCTCGTGGCCACGGTACTTCGGCGCGACGAATTGATGGCTGTAATTCCTGCCGGCGGCGAGAGCGCCCCAACTACACATTGAATCATCAAGTGAGCTTTACTCAACATGACTAATACCAATTCGACGACGACACAGGCCATCCATGACGGCTGGCGCTTCCGAGACATTCCGATTGAGAACACTTCTCCGGACCTCAATCTGGCGTGGCTGCCGGCCAGCGTCCCCGGTCACGTCCATCTGGATCTGATGGAAGCCGGTGTCATCACGGATCCCTTCCACCGCATGGCGGAAAAGTCTGCCTCATGGATCGACCACAAAGACTGGCAATACGAGACCGTATTCCACCTCGCCGATGCTCCGTCGCCGTACACTCTGCTGCGCTTCGAGGGGCTGGACACGATTGCCGAGATCACACTGAACGGCGAGTTGATCGGTTCGACAGACAATATGACTGTCGAACACGAATTCAGCGTAGGAGACCGGCTCCGCTTTGGCGCAGGCGCATATGGCGACAATTCGCTTCAGATTGTCTTCCGATCAGCCCTTAATGTTGGATTGGAACGGCGCGCTGAGTGGCATCGCACATCCGGCGACACCATGACAGATGATTGGTACCGGTTCGGACCGCAATCGTTCGTGCGTAAAGCCCAGTATATGTATGGCTGGGATTGGGGACCCGTTCTAATGTCCTGCGGCATCTGGCAGCCGGTCAAACTCGTTCAGGTCCCGACAGCCCGCCTTCTGGATGTATCTTATACAACGACATTCCAGGACGACGGCAGCGCCCTCTTAGAAGTCACACACTATGTCGACCGCGCGCCCGGCGCTTCTGATACTCCGCTCAGCCTGGAACTCGAATGGACCGACGTTAGCACAATCGACGATGCAGTTGACGCTCCCCTTCCCGAGAACATCACGATTGATGTTCCCGCCGGATCGGGCCGCGTTGCCGCAACAGCAGTCATCAAAATCGACGACGCACAAAAGTGGTGGCCGAACCGTCACAACCCGGAAGGCAGCCACGACCATCCCGTGCTATACACACTTGAGGCGATCCTTACCGCAGATGACGAGATCGATTCGCGCGCAACTCGCATCGGGCTGCGCACTGTCGAGCTCATTCGTGAAACCGATATGGGCGGCGCTGGCGAAAGCTTCAAAATTCGCGTAAACGGCCACGATATCTTCATCCGTGGCGCAAATTGGATCCCCACGGATTCGTTTCCGTCGCGGCTGGAATCCGAACCAGGCAAAACATCCGAGGCATCGGAAGATTCCGACGCGCGCGTCCACAATCTCATCTATGAGGTTTGCGAAGCTGGTTACAACATGCTGCGCATCTGGGGCGGCGGTCTCTATGAATCCGAGCACTTCTACGAGCTCTGCGATGAGCATGGGATCCTTGTCTGGCAGGACTTCCTCTACGCCTGCGCCTACTATCCGGATACGGGCTCTTACGCTGAGGCAGCCCGCGCGGAGGCCATAGCTGCTGTACGAAGACTGCGCAGCCACCCATCGCTCGCCATGTGGTGCGGCAACAACGAAAACCTCACAATGTTCCACGACAAGTGGGGCGGCCTTACCCCATCGCGATACCTTGGAGAGAAGCTTTACGATGAGGTGCTGCCACAGGTTCTCGCGGCAGAAGACCCGCATCGCCCCTACTGGCCATCATCTCCTTCCGGCGGAGACGATCCGAACTCTCCGGACAAGGGCGATCGGCACAACTGGGACGTCTGGCATGGCGTAGGAGACTGGGTTAACTATGCCAACGACCGAGCCAGGTTTGCTTCGGAGTTCGGTTTTGCATCGTCGTGCAGTGCCGCAGCCTGGACGAGTTGTTTGGAATTGGAAGATTGGGGCGTTCACACGCCGGCAGTCAAGTGGCACGATAAGACACGCAAGGGCTACGATGCCTACATCGGTTTGATCGGAATTCACTATCCGGAAATGAAGTCGATGGAAGACCTGATTTATTACAGCCAGCTGAATCAGGCGGATGCGCTCTCTTTCGGCATCGAACACTACCGGCGGCTTAAGGGCCATTGCTGGGGCACGCTGTTCTGGCAGATCAATGACTGCTGGCCCACACAATCCTGGGCGATCATCGATTCCCTGCTGGAGCCGAAGGCCGCATTCTATGCCAGTAAACGGTTCTATGCGCCTGTTCTGCTCTCTCTGGCCCGCGAGGACGGCATAGTATCGGCTCACGTCGTAAATGATCGCCTGGGACCAATATCAGGCACCATAATCGTCCAGATGCGCACGTTCTCAGGTGACGTGGTGGCAGAGGCCGTCACCGAGACGGCTGTCGAAGCAAACTCGGCGGCGCGTGTCCTGGAACTTTCGCTCGAACTCGCCGCCGGACGCGAAAAAGAACTGTATATCTCGGCAAGCTTCTCCGAGGATGACGACAAAGAGCTGTTGCGCGCGCATATGTTCCTGGCCGAGCCAAAGGACCTGCTTCTGCCGGATCCCGGCCTGAAGGTGACAATCGGCGACGAAGATCGAGAAACTTTACGTGTCGAAGTGGAAACGGAAGAGCTTGCCGCCTCCGTATGGCTAAGTGTAGACTCAAGTTTAGATGCGCCGCCGGAATTTTCCGACAATTTCTTTCACATTGAACCGGGCGAATCTGTCGTAATATATATTAGTAAAACGGAAACGGCATCCGATCCGGTTGCGCTTCAGGACAATCTGAAAATCAGAACCCTGGCCACCCGGGATTGATCCCATAAGCAGTATGTCCTTAGACCAAAATAACAACAAAATAAGAAACGATGAAGCGCGCAGGATTAGCCGGAGGCGCTTCATCGGCAGGTCCGTGCTTGGTCTGGCCGGCCTCTCAGTTGCCGGCGCAGTAAGCGCCAACCAAATCGACGATCTGCAGTTGATTGATCTTCGGGTCGAAGTCCCAGGATGGCCAAGCGCGTCGAACGGCTTCACGATTGCCCAGCTCAGCGACTTGCATTGTGACGATCAGGATTCCATTAATCGCGTACATCGCGGCGTAAAATGGCTTCTTGATGCGCAGCCGAATGTCTGCGTCGTAACCGGCGATTTCATCTCACGCGGAAATATTACTTACCTGGGCGACGTTGCGAATGCTTTATCGCCGCTAAATTCCCTTCCCAGCGGGGCGTATGCCATACTGGGAAACCATGACTACGAGCGTGGAAGCGCCGACAGAATCGCATCCGTAATATCGAGCGCAGGGTTCGAAGTTCTTCGCAATCAATCCGTTCCCATTGGCGGCGTGCAGAACGCGTACTTTGTGGGTGTGGATGACGCCATCGCGCGCTGCAACCATGTCGAGCGAGCCGTTGCCGGACTGCCCCCTGGGTCAACTCGAATACTTCTGGTGCACGAGCCGGATTTTGCAGATGTTGCCGGACCGGGATTTGCCCTGCAGCTCTCGGGCCATTCTCATGGCGGCCAAATCCGCGTTCCCGGCCTTCCTCCGATCCACGAACCCACGATGGGCAGACAGTACCCTGAAGGGCTTCAGCAAGCCGCCAATCACCTGGTATACACGTCACGCGGTGTTGGCGTGACCGGCCCCAAGCTGCGATTGTACTGCAAGCCTGATGTCACCCTGCTCCGCCTCTATGCGCCGTCCGCGTAGATCTGCTGCCGGCTGGCCAGGCCGGTACGGTAAGATAGAGGTCTTCGGAATGTCCCAACTCTCAACTATCAAGGGGCGAATGGCGGCAGTGGTCGCCATCATCCTCGGCTCAGCCACCGTCTGTGCGATAGCCGGCTGCGGTGGAAGCTCGCCTCAAACAGTCGCGGCGCATAAAATCGCAGATAAGCTGCCGCGAATTATCGGCCCAGCCCGCCACTACGACGTCCAGGTTGACGGCGATCCCTTTGCAATCGGCCGGGGCCGGGCAAAAAAAGTCACGATAGACGGACGAAATGTCGCAATGGCTTCCGGCTTGACGATGGATCGACTGACCATCGAAGCCGATGATGTGTCATTCGATGTCAAGAGCCGTACCCTGCAGCACATCGGCCGCGTCACGTTTATGGCGCGGCTTGGGCAGCTTAACCTTGACAAATATTTAGCGCGAATCAAGCCCGACATGCCTGGTCTATCGATCAAGTTAAGGTGGGATGACATGGAAGTCGCCGTGCCGGTCGAGGTGGCCTCTCTGATGACGACAGCCCGTCTTAGCGGGACACTGACACCAAGCCGGGCAGGATCGGACAAGCTGGATTTTCAGGGGAATAAAGCGAGCGTCGGTGTCGTTCCGGTGCCGTCAAAGATCATCGACCTGGCTCTGGATAGTATCAATCCGGTGCTGGACCTCTCAGGCATCCGATTCCCGGTATCGATTACTAACACGAGCGTCGACCGTGGAAGCATTATTTTGCGCGGCACGGCGACGATCGACAAATTGTGAAGCAGTGCAAAGCTGACCTCTCCCTCAAGCGCTGTCGCGCTTCTTCCCTCTCCGCCCCACCAGTGGGTCTTATAGGAAAGGGATGTCCAAAGGTCATTTGCCAGACGGCTCTTTCATGTGTATAGCCTTCAAAGCTTTTCTTCTATAGAGTCGCCTGGACCCTGATTATTGGTACACCCCTTCCCGAGCTTTGTCGGGGAGGGGTAAGCGCTCTAAGGCGCGGGGGGAGAGGCTTGCCTACGATCACGAAATTGCGTCATTAATTCGACAAGGAGCTTTAGCTCCACGGTTCGACTTACATAACTTTCGCCAGCACTTCGAATGCGCGCGATCCGTATTTATTGATATCGGGGAATTCGTAGCGGTTCCCATCCGTATCCGTAACGAGCACACGAGATGCTCCAAGCGGATAGGCATTGTCGCGAAGGTTTCTCACCACGAAGCGGCGCTCACCACGATCCGTCTCCACAACAAATGTTACCGTTCCATGTTCTTCACGTACGGAGATCACCCGCTTCACGCGCGGCGTAAAGTACCGGCGGGTCAATTCAGCTTTGATTATCTTTTGCGTTTCCGCATCGAACTCCGACGGCTCGACAATCAGACCAATATCGCTCTCGGCAGCATCCCGGAAGCCAATGTACTGGTTTGGATTGGTATACGGAAATGCGCGCGCAATTCGGACATCCAGATAGGTGCGATCGTCTCCAATCGTCAATCGGACACGACTGTCGCCGTTTTCGGTTCGGAACAGCTTCATATCGCCCGGTTTAAAGATGCGGACGGAAAACTTATCGTCATCCAAATCAATCATTCGATTATTTCCGCACGCAGCTGGTTGACTTCCTGCTGCATGTCTACGAGCTTGCGGAACACGCCTTCCGGCATTGAAAGAAGCTCATCGTGTGTGCCAAGCTCGACGAGCTTGCCGTGGTCGATAACCATAAGCCGATCCGCATTTCGCAGGGTCGAGAGACGGTGGGCAATGGCAAAAGTGGTGCGGCCCTTGATCAGTCTGCCGATTGCTTCCTGGATCTGTTTCTCCGTGGCCGTATCGACGCTTGCTGTCGCTTCATCCAGGATGAGGATACGAGGATCGTGCAGGATAGCGCGAGCGATGGAGAGACGCTGGCGCTCTCCACCAGACAGGCGCGCCCCACGCTCACCGACAAACGTATCGTAGCCGTCCGGGAACTTCATCACGAACTCGTGAGCATTTGCCGCTTTTGCGGCAGCCATGATCTCTTCAGGGCTGGCATCGACACGGGCGTAGGCGATGTTCTCGGAGATCGTGCCGGGAAACAGGAACGGCTCCTGCAGAACGACGCCGATCTGGCGGCGCAGGTCATGCATGTCGATGTCACGAAGGTCCACGCCGTCGATAAGGATTGCCCCTTCCTTGACATCGTAGAAGCGCGACAGGAGGTTGATGATCGTCGATTTGCCCGCGCCGGAGTGTCCGACAAGGCCGATCATCTCACCCGCCTTGACATCGACAGAGACATCCTCAAGGACGCTCTGGTTTTTATCGTAGGAGAACCGAACATTCTTCAGTTCGACTCTGCCCTCGATACGGGGCATGCGCACCGGCTCCGAGCGGTTGACGACATCCGGCTGGGCGTCGATAACCTCAAAGACACGCTCGGCGCTCGCCATGGAGCGAGAGAGCCAGTCCGCAATGCGCGTCATGTCTTGCAGTGGTTGGATCAATCGTCCGCTGAAGGCGAGGAACATCATCAGCAGACCGAGGGTCATTCCGCTGGTAGCGTTTGTCTGATTTCGGAATGATTCAAGGCCTCCCACATACCAGATTATGTATGTGCCGATGCCGGTGATAAAACCAAGCAACGGGAAGTATGTCTGCCATGACTGCTCGACAACGATGCCGGAGTCGCGCAGATTTGTGGCCTTCTCCATAAAGCGAGACTTTTCACGCTGTTCCTGCGCAAAGGCTTTGACGACGCGAACACCGGACAAAACCGAGGTGATGCTGGCGTTGAGCGATGCCCTCTGCGCAAACATGCGGTGCAGGCGGCGCCAGAGCATCTTGAACGTTTTGCGCACCAGAAGGATCGTGATCGGAACAGGTATCAAAATCAGCAGGGTCAGAAACGCATTGTACTTTAAGAGGATCAACAGCATGATGACGATGGTCAGCGCATTCACGACAAATAGCTGAAGACCGTCGATCAAAAAATTCTGCAGTTCGTTTACGTCCTGAGTGACGCGTGACACAAGTGCGCCGGTCTGGCGCTTATCGTAGTAACCGATTGAGAGCTCTTGGAGCTTTGCATAGGCCTGTGTCCGGAGGTCGTAGACCAGGTGGTTAGAAACATACGATGCAATCCGTCCACGCCAGATTCCGAGTCCTACGCTAAGCAGTTGAGTCACAATGACGCCGGCCACGATCCAGCCGATCATTTCTATGTGACGATGCGGAATCAGGACATCATCGATCAGGTGCTTTTGAAACAATGGCTGCGATAGACCGAATGCCGTCGACACGATCATCAGGATCGTAACCATTATCATACGATTGCGATGCGGAAGGCCGTATCGAAGCAGACGAAGGAGAGTAGCCCGTTTGTCCAGGCACTTTACGCAGACATTGGACTCGTCGGGAAGTGTATCGCCACATTTGGGGCAGACTCGCTTTTCAAGCCCAACAGCAATGGAGGCCGGGGGTTCTTCATCCTTGAGGTAGGACTGAAGGGTGCGCGCGGCAGCGCTAAACTGGTTGCTAAGCCCGGCCGTGTACTGGATCGTCTCCAGACTTAACCCATTCTTCAAGCGCAGGATCAGAGAGCCGCTGCCGACAAGGTAGTCCGTCTCGGCGCTGTGGATCTCGGACAACAGCAGATCGTGGTCGATATGCGCGTGTCCGTCCTTTACGCTTAAGATCAACAGACGGCGATCGTCAACAATGAGCCAGCGCTCTCCGAAGCTTCCGTCTTGTGCAATGTCGCCGGCGAGGGAGATGCGCGTATTCGGCAGCCCAGTATCAAAATCGTCTGCAGACTGCGAGGCCGGGGATTTATCATCGCGCTTCTTGCGGAACAAGCCGGACGCGCCCGCTGAGGGCGTATCCTGCGTCTTTACTACCTCAGTCTTAACCTCAGGAGGCGTATGCCCATTTCCGTTTCGAGGTATGCCGGCACTGTCCGCGGCAGAGACCGGCGTCAAGGTTTCGAGGGTTTTTCGTACGGCATCCGGTGGATTCTCGGTTAATGGCACGTTTCTAAACTTTCTCGCAATTCTGGTGATCCGGTATCAGGCAAGGGGCGCGTCGGGGGAGTAGGACCGCGTTCTCAGAGCAGCACCGGGTCATAATAACTGCCATAAGGAAAACACGCTAAGCGTAATATTCGTTCCCGCACATTATGACCCCAGATCAAGCGCAAAAGGACCGGATACGCAAAATATATTTTTGCGCATCCGGTCCTCATGCTTCAATTCCTGCTTCTGACCGCATTTATCAATGGCCGTCCTTCATGAAGATGACGTCTCATCCGGCCAGTCGATGAATGCAGCCGGCACAGGCCCTGAGATGAAAAGGCGATCTTCGGGCTGATGAAATATCACCCCCTCCTGCCATGCCTCACGAGCCCTTATGATCAGGATGACCGGCCGTGGATGATGCCGCCTGCCGACCATCAGGGCCTGCTGAGTCTCAGTAGAGTGATGAACATACTGGCGATTCATCGGCATCAGCCCTTCAATGCGGATGGCATCGGAGGCGTCCGGCGATGTGCCATGGTAGAGGATTTCCGGTGGCTCGATCGGCGGGTAAGTCATGGCTTGCGCCACGGAGTGCCCATAACGAGCGCGGATCTGGTCGTCCACGATCTCGAACCGCTGCTTTTCGGATTGGCGGACGACGCGATCTATGTCGCCCCTCTTCAGGCCTGACCAGCGCGACTTGGCGCGCATTTTTTCGAGCAGCTCCGGGAGTGAGGTAAATCCCTCAGATGTCAATGTAAGGTCCAGTTTTTCCGGCTGATGGCGCAGCACGAGCGAGAGATACTTGCTCAGGTCTTTGTCGTTTATCATAATATGCAGGCGATAAGCCTCTCCACCAGCCGCGCGTCCCGGCGGTTAAAACCACGGCTACGATTTAGATCACCGACGGTGATAAGTCCACCTACGTGGACTCCTGTCTGTATCACTCCGTGATGATATTGTTGTCACTGCCCTGCGCTAAGAACCCGGGAGGGGATTATATCTAATATAGTTTTCAATTGCATTATCGCCACATCACGGGCTTTTGCTCACCATATTTCTCACGACACGAGAAAAATAAAAAACTCCTCCTGCTCCAAACAAATACCTTGACTCTCACGCTAGGGGAGGGTGTAGAGTAATGCTGGGAGGGACAGATGATGCTAAGAATCGGCGATTTTTCACGATTTGCGCAAGTCAGCGTGCGTTTACTGCGGCATTACGATCAAATCGGACTGCTCAAGCCCGCGCATGTCGACGAGCAATCCGGTTATCGATACTATTCGGCTCATCAACTTCCCGACCTCAACCACATTCTCGCCATGCGCGATCTAGGCCTTTCCCTGGACCAAATCGGTCGCATGATGCAGGAGAAACGTACGCCCGGCCAGATGCTCGAGATGCTGCGCTGGAAACATGACGAGCTTGAAAACCTTGTCGTGGAGGAACAGGCCCGGCTGTGCCGGCTAAAAGCATTGATTGCCAGGTTGGAGCAGGCTGGGAACCGGCACTTCGATGTCGAAATCAAGCGCATCGAGGCCCTGCCTGCCGTCTCGCTGCATCGCGTCATTCCCATGGTGGAAGACATCGCAATCTCCCTGCGCCATCTGCTGTCGGAAACCGCTCGATGCGCCGGCGATAACGGGGCAGGCTCCTGCAGACAGATTATGCTGGTCTTCCATGACCGGGAATATCGGGAAACAGATATTCGCGTTCAGGCAGCCCTGCCCGTTCAGCAATTTCCGCCAGGCCTGAACGATGAGATGTCTGCCTATCTTCCTGAGCAGCCGGAAGCTGCGTGCTGCAGCCTAGCCGGGAATGCCCAGGGTGCTCGATCAGCTTACATTGCCCTTCTGCAGTGGATTGAAATACACGAATACCACATTGCGGGACCAATCCGCGAAATCTATATCCCTTCAACAGAACTCAATACCGGCTTCGAGATTATTGAAGTTCAAATACCGATTGGACGTGAGGTCACACCTCGCGGAGGAACGCCAGATGCAGCAAAGTCAATCACCGGAAATGAAACCGCGTTTCGTCGTCCTGGACACTGGCATACAAACCGGCACACAGAACCGGATCTTGCCGATCTCATCCTCTGGCCACTCACCTCATCAAGGGATCTATCTTAAGGCAAATTCCAGGCGCAAGTCAATATTTCGGCACTACACCGAGATCGTTTATCTGATAACGGCCGTGGTTGCGGTTTGGGGTATCGCAGCAGCATTTAATTAATTGCGCTTTATCACGCCAATCGCAATTTAAGATAATCACTCACGGCCTCCAATGACCAATAGCTCCTGCAGGATACGTCCGTCATCCTACAAGAGCTATTGGGCAGCCCCCATAGCTTGCGTTCTCGGATGAGAACGCAGGCATTTTTTTATTCGGGTGGCGCAGGCCTACCCTGCCTCATCGCCATACATACTCGTGACATCGCGCACGACGTACGGCATTGGGATCTGGCCCGTTCTCAAGAATGCTTTGAAGATAATCTGCGCATCACGCACCTTGAGGACCTCGCTTTTCTGAACGATCAACGTGCCGCAGCTGTAGGCCACGTGCGTCAGCTCTTTATCGTCTTCCTCCACTCCCACTATAAGATGGCGGAAGCCTTCCGGCCGCATGTATCGCGCCTCCACTGTCAACCGGATCTTTGAACCGGCAGTCTGCACAAAACTCCCATCAGGACGAGTGAGAATAAACACAGAGGGTCGACGCGGCGTGATGTGTTCGAGCGCGCGCTCTATATATTCAGACGTTGGATCGTCGACCGTATTGTAACCTTCGATTTCCAGCGTGACATTGCCCATGAACTTTTCCGAGACCTCTAAAATTTAGTCACTCACGAACCCGGCTGACCGGCAAAGGCCGCTCGCACCAATTACGCGGCACTTGGCCAGCGCAACAGTATGCGGCTCTGTTACGTTAGATTATTTAGCGTACCAGATGTTTCGTACTAAAACAAGGAAAACCCTGCTCGAAGATCGAGCAGGGTTAAACAATCTTTCAGACGGGCGTCAAGATTATGCCTTAATGTCGACTGGGCCCATGCGGCGCAGCTTCTTGAGTGCACGAAGCTCGATCTGACGAACGCGCTCGCGCGTTACCTGGAACCGCTGACCAACTTCCTCAAGCGTATGAGCATAGCCGTCGTCCAGGCCGAAACGCATCCGGATGACATCGCGCTCACGCGGTGTGAGCTTCTCCAGAACGGCGTCAAGCTGTTCGCGGCGAATTAGATTTACCGCCGCATCGGACGGCGACTGGTTCGTGTTGCTCTGAATGAAGTCGGCAAGCTGGGCCGAATCCTTTTCGCCAACTGGCGTCTCCAGAGACAGCGGCTCGGATGCGATCCGCATGATCTCGTTGACGCGCTCGACCGGAACATCCATCTCCGCCGCAAGCTCTTCCTGGGTTGGTTCCCGGGAAAGCTGCTGGCGCAGAAGGCCCGATGTTCGCACGAGCTTATGAATCGTTTCCGCTACATAGACAGGAATACGAATAGTCCGTCCCTGATTGATGACTGCGCGCGCGATTGCGCGGCGGATCCACCACGTCGCGTATGTGCTGAAGCGGTATCCCTTCGTATAGTCGAACTTCTCGACTGCGCGAATCAGGCCGATGTTGCCTTCCTGAATCAGGTCGGCAAGGCTGATACCCGGCACCGAGTACCGGCGCGCGATGCTTACAACCAAACGCAGGTTGGCTTCAGTCAAAATATCTTTTGCGCGCTGATCGCCCTGCGCAACGCGACGCGCCAGCTCGATTTCCTCGCTTGCGCTCAAGAGCTTCGTGCTCTTGGTCTTCCGCATCCACATCTGAAGCGATTCGTCGCGAGGGTTCTCCTCGACAGCCGCGTACGGCGTCTCTGGAGCTTCGTCCTCATCTTTATCCGAATCGCCGTCAGAATCTTCATCGGCGCCTGAAGCGTCGAGAAGCGGCGTACTGACGTCGTCGTCAGTTGTCGCTAACGCAAGAAAACGCGCCGCATCGGGATCGTCGAGCGAGCCTGTTTCCAGTGCCGCTTCGTCGTTTCCAAATCCCCGTCCGTCTTCGCGATTCTCTTTATTCCTTGGCGTCCGCGCCGAATTAGTTTTTTCCATTAGTGCAGTGCTGCTCGCCATTGCTATCCCCTTTAAACTGGTCATGCCCCATTATATAACCGCTATTAGCCGCCCATGGTTCCTTCCGTCAGGACTACGTAGGTCACCATCCCGGGAACATTGAGCGAAAAATCACAATCTTTGTACTACGACGCGTCAGGGCGTAAAAGCCGCCACTCAGCACGAAAGGCAACTATCTTTTCGCGCCGTCCGATCGCTCCGTTCCATATACGAGAAGAAGGTCCCCAATTGTCTCAAATTTCGATGGCGATTACCGTAACTCCTGCTACATTTATATAAAATTTTGCAAGATTTTTCAAGGTTGCCACGAATAAGTATCGATTCTTCCCCTCTTTGCTGCCATCCTAACCATTATTTCGTGATCATTTCGGCTTACGAAGGCCATCAATAACTTTATCGACTGTATTCCCGTCTCTGCTCAATACAAACCTGCCGGGTCGTTCATGCCCCTACTTACCCGGTTAACTCGACGCTTACACTCGCGCTTGCGAGCGTAAGCCTGCTTCAGATTCGCTCACTGACGCCCGAAGCGGCGGATCGATACGCCGCGCAAAGCAGTCTCGTCACGGCTGCGCCATGCTGCGGAGAGCCGCGGAGGATGGAACCCGTTTCAATGGCGTTAATCCAATCTGATACGGGCGTGGGCACATCAGGCATCTCAGCTTCGGCGACTTTTATTGTCGATGAAGCATCCGTCCAGGTTACAGCGAACGGCGCTGCCGTTGATTCGGCGCTGCCGTTCACGCCGTAGTACGTATTCCGTATACGCCGTGATGAACAGGCGCTAATTCCATTCAGCTGAACGCTCACGTGAACGTTCCCCTCAAGCTCAATGGCAAGAATTGCCCTCATGTCGCTTGGGAGTTCATCCACCAGAGCTGTAACCCGCAATGCGGACTTGCCAGTAACCCAGAGCAACTCACTCATGAGATGCCCGCCCGCGTCCATCAGAAAGCCGCCGCCGCTCTTTCCGGCATCGGCGCGAAATAGCGTGGGTTTGACCACACCGGCCATATTCTCAGGCATCGGAGCCCGGCCAAACACTGCGGCAGCCGATCCGCTCCAAAAGATTTCGACGTTTTCCAATTCGCCGATCCGCCCATCCGCAATGCCGCGCCGCATCTCTTCGGTGTGACGCCAATACGGAGGATTGAATGCGACCCCTAATTGTACACCGGATTTCGCTGCCATGGCTGCAAGAGCATCCGCCTCATCGGCATCCAGGGCCATAGGCTTCTCTGCCAGCACATGCAGCCCGCGCATCATCGCCTCACGCGCCTGCTCGGCGTGCTGTTCGTGCGGAGTCGCGATTAATACACCGTCAAGGCGTTCGCTGTCAAGCATTCCTTGCCAGTCGGTATACCGTTTAGGTATACCGAAGTGGTCACAGAAATGTTCCAGCTGCTCAGGATCGCGCCGACAGGCAGCAACCACCTCAACGCGGGGATCCTTCAAAAAATCAGGGAGATGCCGGCGCGATGCAAACGCTCCGGCGCCGATAATACCGATTCGCAGCGGCAATGCGATATCCTTAAAAAGCAATCGCCTCCCGACGCCCGGCGTCGGGAGGCGGCATTCCATGCTCGCTACCTGACACCTAGCAGAAGGTCGAAGACCAGCTGGTCCAATTTCTCGTACGGAAGCGGCTTGTTCGCCAATTCTTCCGCATGGAAATCAATATTCCGCAAAGTTGTCGCATTTTCCTGTGAAAACTTTGCGTCAAGAATCGGATCCAGCGTCGAATCGCCGGCATTGATCTCCTGCAGGAGCGCCTGGATCTCAGCATCGGCGTTGAACTGGGCTGCCTTCTCTTTGAGGATCAGATAGGATCGCATACAGCCCTTGGCGAACTCCCAGACGTCGGCAGGGTCGCTGGTGCGCAGAGCATGGGCATCGAAGTGCTTCGGCCCTGCATAGTTGTTATCTTCAAGCAGCTTCACCAGGAAGAAGTTCTGCTTGTAGTCTTCCTGTCCGAAGCGCAGGTCCTGATCGAACCGGCCCGGCTTCTGGCCGTTCAGATCGATGTGGAACAACTTGCCAGCGTCGAGAGCCTGAGCGACAGCATGGACAAAGCTGATGCCCGCCATCGTCTCATGCGCGAACTCGGGGTTCACGCCCACCATCTCATGATGGTCCAGTGTCGAGATAAAGCCCAGCATAGCCCCGGTCGTCGGAAGGTAGATATCGCCCCGCGGCTCGTTCGGCTTTGCTTCAAGGGCGAACTTCAAGTTATAGCCCTGCGATATGGAGTATTCGCAGAGGAAGTTAAGCGCATCGCGGAACCGCTTGCCGGCCGTAATGGGATCCTTGGACGCCTCTACCTCAACGCCCTCGCGACCGCCCCAGAACACATAGATCGGCGCGCCAAGCTCGACACCGAGATCGATCGATCTCATCGTCTTCTGAAGCGCGAAAGCGCGGACTTTCGGGTCGTTGGAAGTAAAAGCGCCATCTTTGAATACAGGATGCGAGAACAGATTGGTAGTCGCCATGGGACAGACGACGCCACTGTCGTCCAGCGCCTTCTTGAACTCAGCGACAATGCTGTCCCGTTCCGCGGCGGTGGCGTCAAACGGCACGAGATCATTGTCGTGCAGGTTGACGCCGTAAGCGCCAAGCTCTCCGAGCTTGTGAACACGCTCCACCGGCGAAACCGGGACGCGAGTAGCCTCTCCAAACGGATCACGGCCGGGATTTCCGACGGTCCAGAGACCGAATGTAAACTTGTCTGCTTTTGTAGGTGTGTAGTCGCCCATAATGCGGGTTCTCTCCTAGAACTGGTCTTGTGATGCTTTGATATAGCGTTACCACGGACAATTATGGAGAGAGATCGCGTTTTCCTGCCGAATCTAAAATTCCCGTAAAATAAGGCCCCTCATCCCCTCTTTCGAGCAGGTAGGGACACCCGCTCCCACAGGGGAGAGCGCGTTCCAGTTTAAGGTGGCGTTTCGCTTATTGGCGTACGGTCAAGAAAGCGTAGCTAAATGCCAAGGCAAACGCCCCTTCCTTTGGGGAGGACGCAAGGAGGGGTCTTAACGAAGAAGCGCTTGCGAGTCTCTATTCAAGAGGTGCTGGCAGCTTAGCCATCAAATATGCGGATCTTTTCCAGGGGTCGTCGCAGCTTGAATGGTCTCCGGCATCGATGCATGAGACATTGCGATATCGTAGGTGATGATGCCCTGCTGATAGAGATCGAGAAGCGCTCGATCCATAATGTGCATGCCGTCGCGCCCGCCCATCTGGATGGCGCTGCGGAGCTGATTGACCTTACGCTCGCGGATCATGCTCTTGACGCCCATCGTGGCGATCAATACTTCCGTAGCGAGTACCCGTCCTTCACGGTCGACGCGCGGGAGAAGCTGCTGCGCGACGATCGCCTGCAGAGATGCTGCGAGCTGCGTGAGGATCTGTGACTGCTTGTCGCCCGGGAATGCGTCCACGATGCGATCGACGGTTTGTGCGGCGTCAGGCGTATGTAGTGTCGCAATAACCAGATGCCCCGTCTCCGCGGCTGTGAGAGCCGTAGAGATGGTCTCCAGGTCGCGCATCTCCCCTACCCCGATGACGTCAGGATCCTGGCGCAGAATGTGAACGAGCGCGCTGCTGAAGGACTTTGTGTCGGCATGGACCTGCTGCTGCACGATTACGCTCAGCCGGTTCTCGTGAACATATTCAACAGGATCTTCGACTGTAATGATCTTGCAACGCCGCTGCCGGTTGATCATATCGATAAGACAATTGAACGTCGTGGTCTTGCCGGAACCGGTCGGCCCGGTAATCAGAATGAGACCGCTTCGCCGCTCCACCAGCTTGTGCATAATTGCCGGAAGGCCCAGCTGCTCGGGGGTGCGCAGCGAGAGCGGGCTAACGCGGATGCTGGCCTCCACATTGCTCATGTGGTAATAGACGGTAATGCGAAAGTGCCCGAGTTCCGGCAGCAGCAGCGAGACGCACAGCATCCACTCTTTTTCGAACTCATCTCTCTGTGCGGTGGTCAGCGAGCTGTAGATGAGTTCCTTGACTTCATCGCGGCGAAAGGCCGGATCCGATGTCGAAATGAGGTCGCCGTCGATGCGGAACATCGGCGGCAGGCCGACGACGAGATGGACATCCGAGGCATGCTGCTGCAGGGCTCGGCGCAGTATAGACTCAAGGCGCGCCATCGGCTTGGCGGCGTTGGGAAGGTCAAGGCCCAGCATGCGGCCCTCACGATGGGGTGGCGTCAGTGGCTCCATGGTGATTAACGCTTTCGCAGCAAAGAATCGAACAGGCGGGTGACAGGCCCCCTGCTCCGTATCGCTTCCAGGGCGCGCGCCGAATCCTTACAGCCCAGACTATGGGCGCGAGAGAAGCAGCCGGTGGCGGACTCGGTTTCACCGAGCGCCTGGTATGTCAGACCGAGGTTATGCAGGGCAAGCCGGTTGTCGGCGCACTTCCGGACAGCGGACAGTAGCGGTCCGCGAGCGCGAGCGGGCAAACCTGCCCGGTAATACGCAATGCCGACACGCAACTCGATGCGCCAGTCGTCGCCGGACATCTCCAGGGCCTTCATGAAGCATCGTACAGCGTTCGCCTCAGCCGTCTTGTGGAGAAGAAGACACTCGCCGCGCGCCAGCCAGACCCACACGCCGGCCGATTTCATGGCCACAGCGCTGTCCAGGAATGCAAGCCCCTCGGGATCGCCGAGATACGCGAGCGCAAGGCCTTTGCAGGCCAGAAGATCAGGCGTATTGGCGAACCGGTCCAGAGCGCGATCGCTCCAGGTCACGGCTTCGCGGAACTCATTCATTGCAAGGAGGCATCGGATCTGACCGACCCAGGCAGGAGCGAGATCGCGGTCAAACCGCAACGCTCGCGAATAGAAGGTCAGCGCAGCATCATAGTTGCCCATATTGAAGCTGTCGTCAGCCGAACTGACGCAACGCGCCTCATCGAGATCAGGCCAATCAACGGCCGATGTCCGTGAACCGGCCAATGCAGCCGGGTTCATTTCCAGGTTCGCAAAGCGTCCCATAGTGGATCAACGCCCCATCAATTCCGGGCAATCAGCCCTGTGTCATGCGCGGCCGGTTCATTCAACGAAGACGCAGTCCGAGCTCTCCCGTCAGCCCACTTTCGAAGCCGGTCAATCGGCTCGCGCATCATGTGGGACAGCGGGATCATATTGGCGCACGCAGTTTCAATTAACTCCGTGCTAAGATCCTGCCGGCGTGAGTACGCCTCAAAAAGCGCGTCGATCACACACTGTTCGATCTCCGCGCCGCTAAAACCTTCACTTCTATTTGCCAGGCTGCTTAAGTCGAACCGTCGCGGGTCACGCGACCGCCTTGTCAGATGAATCTGGAATATCTCCGCCCGTTCACGAGGGTCGGGGAGATCAACAAAAAACGTTTCGTCGAGGCGTCCCCGGCGAAGAAGTTCAGGCGGTAGCTGATCGACGCTATTTGCCGTGGCAACCACGAATACAGGCGCTGTTTTCTCCTGCATCCAGGTCAGCAGAGTAGCCAGCACACGCGCAGTCGTTCCACCATCGCCGCCCGATCCCGAACCGTTCCCAAATGATTTGTCGATCTCATCGATCCACAATACGGCAGGAGCAACCGATTCGGCCGTCCTGATGGCGTTTCGCACATTCTCTTCGCTCGTGCCGACGAGACTGCCGAACAGACGGCCGACATCGAGTCGCAGCAGAGGAAACTCCCACAGGGACGCTACAGCTTTGGCGACAAGGCTCTTTCCGCAGCCCTGAACGCCGATCAGCAATATGCCGCGGGGAGCAGGAAGACCGAAATCTCGCGCATCGTCGAGAAAGGCGGCTCCCCGCTTCACCAGCCATTCTTTAAGGATATCCAGCCCACCGACATCGCGCAGTCCCGCATTCGGGTGGTAATACTCAAGCAGACCCGATTTTCGGATTGCCTGCTCCTTCTCTGAAAGAATGATAGGAAGATCAGCCTCGGAGAGACCGCCGGACATGACCAGTGTCCTTGCCAGCACATTTTCCGCCTCGCCGATCGTAAGACCACTCGCGGCATCAAGGATGCGCCGGCGAGCGCTGTCCGTCACCTCGATCATATGGCCTGTCGACTCGCTGACTTCCTGTACGGTTCTCTCAAGCAGCTCGCCAAGCTCCTGCCGGTTTGGCATGTCGAACTCAACCACTACCACTTCCTTCTGGAGCTCAAGCGGAAGCTGGAGCGTGGGGCCGATGATCACGAGCGTCTTGTAACTATTCTTGAGCGCTACCGCCAGCTCCCGGACCCGGCGGACAACCCCCGGATCCGACCAGAACGCATGAAGGTCCCGAAAAACATAGACTGCGTTCTCCATGTTCTCATAGACAGCATCCAGGGCGGAGTTCGGATCCGTCGTGCGCGTATCGACACGGCGGCTAGTTTCGGCAAGCGCAGTATAGGGATAGAGGCCGCGCGCAACCGACCACAGCATCACACGCTTCTCACGACGGCGCGCAATCTGGGCAAGCGCATCCTCGACACGGCTTTCCTCCCAGCTTACTATATATATGACGGAGTACCTTGCGCGTAGCAAGATCTCCAGTTCATCGATTGAGCGTGACAAAGCCATATTTGTATATAAACAGCATACCACAGTTCGCCCGGCCGCCTGCTAAAGAATCTCAGCGCAGACCATCACGCGGAAGCATCCCCATCCTTAAACGTCATTCGCTTCGATTGGTTGCGCTGCCGTCTAAATATCGCCGGGGCGGACCTCTGCGATTTCGCGTCCATCGGCGCGGACCCTGAGGTAGCCGAGCTGGACCTGCGCTATCAATCCCTGAGAACAGCGTGTGAGTACGGTAAGAAGTCGGCGCTCAAAATCGATCCGTTCAATAATTCCGACGCCTCGATAAATGCCGTCGCGATCAACAAGGCCTACGAGAAGATGAGCATAATTTACAGCGGATGTCACATGTATGGGACGGCGACGCAGGGTCGAGCCGAGTTCGGCCAGGGCTTCCGTATACCACGAAGTTTGCCGCATGATCACAAATGACGAGCCGTCCGGGAGATCCACTGCATACATTACATCGGCGCGCAGCGTATTCGCAGTCATATTGGACACTGACAAGCTCATTGGCTGACCGCCCGAAAACGTCGCTCCCACAATCGCGACATCATCAAATGATAGAGCCACAGATTTGGCTTCGTCAAATGCAGCCAGGAAGCGAGCGGCGCGGCGAGTGCCTCGAACGGCCGGCGTTTTTCGCCCGGTCTCGGCAGCCGGCGAGGCTCGAAGTATGCGTGGCCTCTTTAATCCGTCCTGGGTGGAAAGAATTGCGTCAAGCTCCCCCTGACTATCTATTGCTACAACAATGTCCGGGACGAGGGCCTCAATGAGACGACGCTTCAGGACGCGCCCGGACGAGCCTGAGATCAGTCCACAGGTATCTATAAGAACGATGCCGGGATCATGCGCCCTTGCGTCCTCAACGAGCTTCACTGCGCCAAGGCAAATCTCCAGCAGATGCCGAACAGGAGTGACTGCGCCGACAAACCTCGTCGAGATCACCGGCAGCTCACGAACACTTCGTATACTTGTGTTCGCCTGTCCCAGGGCGGCGGAGATAGTCCCAGGCGGACCGAGTTCTCCCTGACCGACATCGAGATCGATAACGACAACGGATCTCCCCGATTCGAGAATGCGGTTTGCGATATTTCGAACTGCCGTCGATTTCCCCGTATCCGTACCGCCGAGAAATAATACAGATCGACCAGGATCGAGTCCGACAACTTCATCGTATACGGCTTCCAGGGTTGTGCATGGTGTAGGTGAGTGGGTCATTGAGTGCTGCTGTGCTTCAAGGCAGAGTTACGAACATTTGGGCTACAATCGTCGTCACATATGAAAATAAGGCTACAAAATTAAAAAAACTAGTATAAATCTCGTATTTATGCGGGATTGACCAGTTGAATTGCGCGTATAATGTTTATGGCTCATGCAAGACGAGGAGGTCTTCAATGAAACAGCCACTTATGGTCGTACCACCTGCACAGGCAGAGATTCTTTATGATGCAGCACTCGAGGATGAGTTGCGTGGCGTCCGCCCGCGAACGCTACACGTATCTTCCGTCGGCGACGAATGGGACGATCACGACCTGACCGAGAGTCACGACCGGCGTGTACCAACGCGAATTAAGACGCCAAACCGACAATCGCACTGACATAAGCCCGGCAATATTATTTCTGCCGGGCTTTTCTTGCGTCCAAATCAGACTTTTAATCCAAAGCCCACGACTGTCCGAGCTCATCAAATAGCTCGCGATGGAAATCCTGTCCCTGCTCCCAAATTCCCGCATACCACGTTTCCAGATCGCACAACGCATCAGGTGATCGAATTATCACATTCATTTCCGTAGGCTGCGAGCGCGATGCAAGCGTCAGGTTGCTTGACCCGATTACGGCAATTCCCGGCGTATCGGCATGTCCGGTTGGGTAAGTAATGAGCGCCGCTTTCGCATGAATGCGTCCATTTGGATAGAGCCGAACCTTTAGTCCACCGTCGGCAATCCTGCCTGCCAGAGTTAACAATAGAGCGCGCGTCTCGTCCGTTCTTGGAATTGCGGCAATCGTTTCGCGCAGGTTCAACGCTGTTTCCACGGCAAAGACATCATGCTGATGTCGCAGGGTAGCCGCCACGTCAGCCTGATCACTCACCCAGTCATCGCCCCCCCGGGTTCTCAGGCCGGTCTCATCTCGAATCTGCTGCTGCCCAATCCGATTGACGACATTGCCGATGAGAAAACAGACTTCATCGAGGCGAGCGATCTCGGCTCGCAGTGGAATAAGACCGTCGAGGAAAAGGTAACCTACGGCGAAACGCGCGCGCGTCGCTCCAGCCTGGAGTAGATCGCCCACTCGATCGACCAGCCGAACACGGTGGTTGTCGATAATATCTTGGGCCATTATCTGTAGTATACCGGAACACCAAAATCTTTTTCAAGAAACTCTTTCAAGGCGACTCCAGAAGCACTTCTGTTGGGGTATATTTATGGCGTTTGCCCAATGCGCCCGGGATTGTGCCCTTGCGCTGCGGTCTACCTTGACAACGGCTCAATCAGTGCTGAGGAGATCCACTATGACACCCGAAATGACCCAGACACGCGACAGCGATGTCCAGACTATTGACGCGGCGACGCCTTCTGCGGAGTTTATCACCGCGATTTCCGAATTTTTTCAAACAGATCCAAGCGATTTGCTAGTCGAGCTCGGATACTATGATCGGGAGTCGGATCAGACCTCCGCTTAACTGCAGCCCGTCAAGGCTAAATTATTGCCAAACGGCCCGATTTCACTGTAAATCGGGCCGTTTTCACGTTCGGGCGCTCCGGCGCAGATCTTGCTCCAGCGACCTTACGTCATATTCGCCAAAAGCATTTTTGCTCCCCGCCTCCCCCTCCTATTAAACACTTTCCGGGCCTCTAAAGGCGTATTGTTGCTTGACAAATTGAACCCACATGGGTTAACATGTCTCGGTTGTGAAATTCTGCACGAACTTCTTGACCCTGCGGAAGCCTCAAGACTCAGTCTTTCGCCCTCGAGCCGGAGAAAGTCGCCGGCACGATACAAACGATGACCCCGAAAGGAACTCTCGCTGTTGCATTTTCCAACACCGAACAATAATCGCCGTGTTCTCAGCTGCGTTAAAAGCCGCACCACACGCGTCGCAGCATCGCTCATAGCGATTGCCGGAACCGTTTTCGCTCCGCTCACTGCGGTTCCAGGTGAGACTCTCACCCAAATTCCGACACACACATCGCCTGTTGCAGCGCCGTCTGCGACGGCTGCCATAACAGCTCCCGCTCCCGCCGCAAGATCTGCTGTATACACCACAGATCGAAGCGCCCCACCGACATCCCTTGCTCCCGCTGTGGCGTATCCACATGTGGCCGCCCTGCAAATGGCGTCTCAGGTGAACTCAATACGCCGAAGCGTGACCCCAACGGCATTGAGCCACCATGATCTGCGTGTACTGCATCATGAACAGCGTATCGCCGCAAAGGCCGCCGTTGTCAAGCAGCGCCAGGTGCGCGTCGCCATGCAGAATAAAGCATTGCATAGCGGCAACGTGATCGAGGCAGCCGCAGCATTCCGTGGCACCCGTTACGTAATGGGCGGCACGTCACGATCCGGCTTTGACTGCTCTGGTTTCGTTCGCTATATCCTGGCGAATACCGGCGGTGTCGAAATTCCTCGCACGGCATCGGAACAGTACTGGCACGGTCAGCCAATTGCAATCGCTGACATGCAAGCAGGCGACCTTGTATTCTTTAAGAACACTTACAAGCACGGCATCTCCCATGTAGGCATCTACGCCGGCAACGGCAAGTTTATCCATGCGGCAAACTCCCATAAGGGCGTTCGTCAGGATGATCTGAACAGCCCCTACTATCTCCATCACTTCGCCGGCGCCCGGCGCGTGCTCCCTGAAGATCAGAGGCGAATCGCAGCCGGACACTAATTTTCCACACTTTTTAAGGGCGGCATGAATTTCGTAGTGCCGCTCCTTGACAACCCCGGCTGTTACAGGGTATATTTAAGTCTCGTGGCCCGTTGGTCTAGCGGTTATGACGCCTCCCTTTCAAGGAGGAAACCACCGGTTCGAACCCGGTACGGGCTACCACAAAACAAAGCGGCCTCCTGCAATTGCAGGAGGCCGCTTTGTTGTTCAAGGAATGCAGGCGTTCGCTCGTTAGGATCCACCCCATCCCCTCCCTTCGGGAGGGAATAAGGGTGGGTCCTAACACGGCGTGCCCTACTCCCCGATCAACCCATGCCCCTTCAAATACTCTAGGATCTGCGCCAGGGATTCTTCTCGCGTCTCCCGATCCGTATGTACATTCACCTCGGGTGCTGTAGGCGCTTCGTAGGGGTCCGAGATTCCCGTGAAGTTGGCGATCTCGCCTGCAAGAGCCTTCTTGTATAGTCCCTTTACATCACGCTCGGCCAGAGCGGCTATCGTCGCCTCGGCATAGACCTCGACGAACGCCACGCCGTTCCCGGCATGATCGGCCCGTACTTCGTCTCTCACGTCCTTGTAGGGAGATATGGCGGCAGTGATGGCAATTACGCCATTGCGGGCCAGGAGGCGCGCCACCCATCCTATTCGACGGATGTTGATGTCGCGGTCTTCTTTGGAAAACGTCAACCCGCGTGAGAGGTGCGTGCGCACTTCATCGCCGTCGAGCACTTCGACACGATATCCCCGGTCGCGGAATACTTCGGACACGGCCTGGCTGAGCGTGGACTTACCGGCGCCGGAAAGTCCTGTAAACCAGAGTGTAAAGCCTTTGTGCGCGGCAGCGCTTTCACTAGGCATAGAGTGCAAACGATCTCCTTATACGAAATTGTTCGGCGTCTTGGCACAACAAGTGTGCCTAGACGCCTTGGAGGCTGTCAAAAACCAAGCAGGAGAGCCAGTTCGGCGACCTGTCGCTCTGTATCCGCGAGGCCGGCATCCGTCTTGATAACATAATCGGCTCGCGCTTCTTTTTCGGCAAGGGGCAGCTGCGAGGCGATTTGCCTGCGCGCTTCCATCTCATCCAGCGATAGGCGAGCCATCAAGCGCTCTGTCTGAAGACTGTCATCACACGTAACAACGAGCACACGATCTACCAGCGTCTGCAGATTGGCCTCAAAGAGAAGCGGGATCTCAGCCGCGACAAGGCCTGATGCGGAGTTGTTACGGTAGTTGCGGATTTGCGCCGTCAACTCGGCGATAATGGGGGGATGCGTAATGGATTCCAGCAGACGCCGCGCGCCTTCATCATGAAAGATCCGGGATGCAAGCAGCCGGCGGTCGATCACAGCGCCGTCGGAAGCTTCTATGCACTCAGGGAAGGCCTCCATTACGGTGTTGGCCACGGGAGCGCCTGGGGCCAGCAGAGAGCGCGCAATGGCATCGGCATCCACGACGGCTGCTCCATGGTCGCGGAACATTCTTGTTACCGTGCTTTTACCCGTTGCGATGCCGCCGGTTATTCCCAAGATAAACATGAGCGGTGTCTCAAAACAAAGGCCCCCGGCTAAGCCGGGGGCCTTCGAAACCGGAGGATTATTCCTCGGTTGTTTCCTTCTCAGTTGCTTCGACGGTTTCCTCGGCGCCCTCTTCGGCAGCATCTTCGCGAAGATGGCCGAACTTATCACCGAAGACATCGGCCAGACTGGTTCCGAATGTCTCCTGGCGCTGGCTGGCGCGGTAGTTCTTATACTCGCGGTAATCGTCCTCGTAATCCGCGGAGTAGCTCGTCTCGCGTCCACCGCGATTGGTGTTCTCGCGGCGCGGGCGGCGCTCGCCTGCAGGACGATCTCCGGCGGGCCGCTCGGGCCGTCCGCCTTCTCCACGCTCACGCTCGCGCTCTCGCTCACGTCCGCGTCCGCCGCCACCGCCAACTTCCGGTTCCGGCACATACGGCTCGCGGGGCTGAACGCTCTCAACCATGCGGCGCAGAGAGAGGGTCATCTTGCGCTCATCAGGACGCAGCTCGATAACCTTCGCCTCGACTTCGTCGCCAGGGTTGACGATATCGCCGGGCTTGGAGATACGGCGATCCGACAGTTCGCTGTTCGGGATGATCGCCTCGACACCCTCTTCGAGGGCGACGAACGCGCCGAACGGCACGAGGCGGGATACGGTGACCTTAACGGTGTCGCCAAGATGATACTTGTCGGCAACTTCGATCCACGGATCGGGGAGGATCTGGCGCAGGCCAAGGCTAATGCGGTTCTGATCCATCTTCAGCTTCAGGATCATCACGTCGATTTCCTGACCGTTCTTCACCACTTCGCTCGGGTGCTTGACACGGGACCAGGACATCTCAGAGACGTGCAGCAGGCCGTCGATGCCGCCAAGATCGATAAAGGCGCCGTAGTCGGTGACACGGCGAACGATACCCTTGCGGACATCGCCTTCCTTGAGGGAGGAGATCGTGTCGAGCTTGCGGCTCTCGCGCTCTTCCTTCGTGGCATCGCGGTGCGACAGAACAACCTTGCGGCGATCGCGATCAACTTCGATGACCTTGAGCGGGACGCTCTGGCCAACGAACTTGTCGAGGTTCTGGTGCTTGAAATCACCTGATCCGACATGGGAGGCCGGGACGAATCCACGGATCCCCAGATCGACAACAAGACCACCCTTAACACGCTCTGTGACCATCGCGTGCAGAATGGCGCCGCTGTTCAGGGCCTCAATGACCTTGTCCCACGCCTTTTCAAAGTCAGCGCGCTTCTTGGATAGAAGCAAAACGCCGTCTTCACGGTCGCGTCCAATTACAACAACCTTGACGTCCTCGCCAACTTTGACGACGTCTTCAATGTTGTCATAAGGTTCGCGCGACAGCTCATTCGGGCGAATGATACCTTCACTCTTTGCGCCGACATCGACCAGAACGCCGTCCTTGTCAATGTGCACAACAGTGCCGGTAACAACATCACCTTCGGCGAGTTCCTTGAACATATTCTCGAAGTCCGACTGGCTTACGCCAGCGGGTTCGGGCGCCGGGGTGGACGGTGCGCTGTAAGAGGCCGTCGGCGCCGGCGCCGGCTGTACGCCCTCGGCGGCCTTCGCGACGCCATTTGCCTCGGGCGCAGCTGCGCTGGCCTGGGGTTCCGGAGTCGCGCCGGGCGCCGTCGAGGCGGCCTGGTCGCTCGTCACAACTTCTTCAGATACGGCCGACATAATTTCGTAGTGCTCCTCAGAGATCGGGGAATGATTTCCCCGGATTTCGTTCCTTCTGCGTTTGTCTTACTTCGTTGTAGAACTTCTTAGCCCATGGTCCAACGAACAGAACCGGTCATTTGTTAAGACCCAGACCTAAGACTGGCAAGCCGCACAGTAAACTGTTCCGCGGCCTGTGATCCTTGTTCGCGTGAGCGTCGTTCCACAGCGAGCACAAGGCTTTCCCCCACGGTCATAAACCTGCGGCGCATAGCGCCCCGGCCGACCGTCGGCATCAAAATAGTTATCACTCACTGTGCCCCCTCCACCTACGGCTTCAGTCAACACAGTTTGTATTGCAGAACGCAGCCGGTCCACTTCGGTTTCGGTGAGTGAACCCGCCGGACGATCCGGGCGAACCCCGGAACGAAACAACGATTCGTCTGCGTATATATTTCCAACACCCGCCACCAGAGACTGATCGAGCAGCGCAGCCTTTATAGTTGTCTTTGGTCTGCGCCGCAGGGACGTCTGAAACGCCGTGCTGGTAAAATCTTCTGTAAGGGGCTCAACCCCCATTGATGACAGACCGGAATGTTCACTCAAGCCTTTAGAACTCAACAAGCGAAACTCGCCCCAGGTCCAAATGTCATAAAACCGAATTTCTAGACCACCATCAAGCTTTATACCCAGTGCGAGGTACTTCTCATCGTCAGAATCTGTAGGCTCGACGACTAAGTGTCCGCGCATCTTTAGGTGGAACAGTAGATAATACCCCGACTCTAGCCGAAAGATCAAGTATTTGCCGCGTCTTGTTGACTCAACAATTCTATCTCCTGCTAAAACGGCCTCGAAAGCTTCAGGATCGGAGACAAATCCTTCCTTCAGCATCTTCGGAACTAGCACGCGTACCCCAAGAATAGTTCGGCCAAGGGCGTAGCGGTCAATCCCGCGCCGTGTTGTTTCTACTTCCGGAAGTTCAGGCAATCGTCACAGTCAACTTTCTAACCCGTTGCGCGATGTAACTTAGACATCAGCAGCAGGGATTCCTTCTGCACAATTTATACCAAGATACAGAAATTGAAGTAATTTCGACATTCAGCAGCAGATCACTAACAATTCTCGATGCTAAGAAGTTCCCATCGGCAGAAAAGAAATCGAACAAATGCCGTAAACTATTGCGGTTAAACCCAATCTGACATATCTACCACGCTATACATGCCGGCAATGCCATCGATGCCAGCTTTGACTTGCAAACGCCGTGAAAGAGGCCGACGACCTTGGCTGTCGGCCCCTTTTTATTCCCCTATCGCGCATTGATACGGCGCATCTAGAAAATGATGACGCTGCGCAGAACGTCGCCGCTCTCCATAGCGTGGAAAGCCTCGTTGACGTCTTCCAGGCCGATACGGTTCGTCACCATCTCATCCAGCTTCAACTCTCCTTGCAGGTAAAGCTGAGCCAGCAGCGGGAAGTCATTCGACGGCAGCGCATCGCCGCAGTGGCAGACTTTCAACGTCGCCTTGTTCCAGTAGACGCCCGTATCGATATTGCCGAAGTTTAGCGTCACTTCCTGCTCATCCTCCGGAAGCCCAATATGAATGGCCGTTCCCGCGTACGCAAGCGATCCGATAGCCTGCTGGATCGTCTTCGGTATGCCCACAGCCTCGTAGGCAAAGTCTACCCCTACCCCATCGGCAATCTCTCGAACTTTCGCAACAGCATCGCCTTCGGAAGCATTCACTGTATGGGTCGCCCCGAACTCCGTTGCCCACTTGAGCTTGGTATCCGAGAGGTCAACCGCAATGATGCGTTTGGCATGCGCCAGGCGAGCTCCTTGAACAACCGAGATTCCCACACCGCCGCAGCCAAAGACCGCGACATTTGCACCCGGAAAAATCGGCGCTGTGTTAAAGGCCGCCCCAACTCCTGTAATTACGCCACACGCGATAAGGCACGCCTTATCCAGCGGCATCTCGGCAGGCATCTTAATGGCCGCTTTGGCATGAACTACCGTATGAGTTGAAAATGTGCCGCATCGCAAAACCTGCGACATCAGAGCGCCGTCGCTCTTGCGATGAATACGCTGCTTTGGCCGCAGCGCTACCCAGCACCGGCGCGGGTCGCCGCGCAGACATGCAGGGCACTGTTCACACGGCGCCCGGTAGGCAAGAACGACAGGATCTCCCGGCTTCAGATTGGTAACGCCTTCGCCAACCTGTTCCACAATGCCGGCGCCTTCGTGACCAAGCAGGATCGGAAAGCTCATGCCAAGGCCGCCCATGTTCATGACGTGAAGGTCGGTATGGCAAACTCCTGAGGCAACGAGACGGACAAGCACTTCCATCGGTCCGGGATCGTCAACGATGATATCCTCAACCTCGACGGGCCTATTCGGCGCATTCAATACGGCGGCGCGTCCCTCTGTGGGCATAGCCTTCTCCTCTCAATCGATGAGTGTTGGAAATTGTGCAGGAAGGATTATGCAACGCATAGCATGCGCAGTCAAGCTCTCATAACAACCCGACGCGCTTAGCCATGGCCTTGCGTGTCTGCCGCACCGGAATGCGCTGCTGCGCGAAGGCCTGCTCAACCAGGTTGAAGAACGCCGCGCGCTCGGGACCGCGCACAACAGCCTGATTGTGCGCCTCCGTAAGCGCAACGGGATATCCCTGGCCTTTGACCGCCTGATCGTAGCTCAGCACATGCGCTCGGTCCAGCAGCGCTTGATCATCTGCTACCCATAACGGCACTTCAACCCGTGCGATCTCGTCTCCGGCATTCAAGTAGAAGAACCAGATCTTATGCGCCTCTGGATAGTGCGCGGCGCTTCTTGCCTGGCTATGGAAAAGGCAAGAGCGGTCACCGGGGTTCCGCAGTATTCGCCGAAAAAGGTCTGCATCGGTTAGAGTGGACAATTCCGAGCAGGTATCAGACCGGCCATGCGCACACCCTGGCGAGCACAGTGTGCTGCGCAGCGCTCCCACGACATCCTTGTGGCCGGGCGCGCTGACATATCCCACGAGCGGCATGCGGTTCTCACAGGCCACATCGAACATCTCGCAGAATCGCAGTACGAACGCCTTGATGGCGTCGTCCTTCTGGCCGCGCTCCGTCCAGACAATAAGGGGATTGTCCATCATCGCCACGGCATGACGTTCCGCATTGCCTGAGATCAAGGCGGACATCATTCGGCTCTCAGCCATCGTCCGCTGCGCCTGGATCCCCATCCCTGTTTCAACCTCGGAAGGGCCTTCCGCATCATTGGGGAACAGATCCTCATCCTTGTAAAACAGCTGGGCATGGGCCGTGAGTGTTGGACGCTCCTCCACTCCATAGTGAAACACGATTATGCCGGTATTGAGCAGATAGCATTGCGCCGCGGCATGGCGGTCCAACTCAATCTGTGAGCCGTCCGTGGCAATCGCCGTGTAGACCTTGGGGGCGGGATACGGCAGCGGGTAAGTGACGTTCGGCCTATCTTCCCCCAGCCCCGCAATCAGCCACTTTGCATCTTTCCGGCTCTCGATCTGCGGTCTCGCAATGGCCCACTTCTCCGAATCCATATTGGCGATATCAATCGCCTTTGCCAGCTGGTCGCCCGCAATCTCGGCGCGCTTGCGCGTGACCGCCCCCATGTCCTGGATTTCCGCGAGGATCTGAGACAACTCCAACATTGTTCGTTTCCTAAATCGAATGCTAAGAATCCTCTCCCTCAAGCTCGTGCAACTCGCTTCTTCCCTCCCCGAAACGGGAAGGGATGTCCAAGGATCGCAGTCCAGACGACTCTATAGTGAACTGAGCTTATGATCTCAGGCTGCGCACATGAAAGAGTCGTCTGGTTAACGACAGTCGGACGCCCCTTTCCCCTTGGGAGAGGGGTAAGTCGCGACAGCGACGGGGGGAGAGGTTTCCTAAACGGCCATGTAGAACGCGGCCCAATCGAAGAGCATGATCGCGCTCCAGGCCTGCTCAAGCGCTGTGTTTCCTGACAGCGTAATCTCATGCAGAGACTCGCCTCGCCAGTGCGAAAGCAGCGCATTTGCTGCATCAGGCGGCGAGTCCGCGCCTGATAAAAGCACGGCCGCATCGCCTTCGGGATGCGGTGCGGTGTTATCGCCGGCGGGCGCGACAATGCCGACTGTGCTTGCGACCGCTCCAATCTGCCATGTCCGCTGCGAAATAACCGGCGCAACGTCGCTCGCAACGCCATCGGTTCCATAGAAGACAGGGCGTATGCCCTGCAGCGCTTCAGCGACCATGCGCGCCGGATTTGCCAATGTAGGAGCAGCCGGACCATAAGCATCACGCAATGCTTCAAGCAAAACGGTCGCCGCTTCGGCGTCCGCGCCAAAAGCTCGGCCAGCGCCGGGCAGCGCTGCAGCCGCAGTCAGTCCCGCAAGGCCGAAAAAAAGAGCGCTGAACGCCCTAACTCCGGTAGAAGCCGAGCCGGTCAAATCAACGAGAGGATACTTCTGAGCATCAGCCATGTCACGCAGGTGGCCGCCGCCGGCAGCCACGGCGATGCCGCACCCGCGATCCGCCGCCTCGCTTAACAGGGCAACGCAATGCGAAGCGGTTCCGGTGAGAGAAGCCGCAATAACCACATCGTCCGCCTCTACCCATGCGGGCAGCTTGCGATCTGTCTGCACAACAATCGGGTGCGTCGATTCCCTGCCGATGACTGATGCAACAAGGTTAGCCGCCAGTCTCGCTTCCCCCGAAGCATCGATCAGAACACGCCGCGGCGCATAACCGGCATGCGACACCATCGCCAGACGCCCATTCTCAAACGCCGCCCTCGCCGTCTCCGGCACACGCTTCAAACTATCGTACAGACTCGCGTCCTGCGTTGTATCAGGCATAGTGTAGATCCTTATAACGCTGTCTTAACAATCTTATCGATTGCCACAACCTGTTCGAGAAGCGGACGCAAATCGGTTAGGCGCAGCATTGTGGCGGCATCGGAGAGGGCGTGCTCGGGATCGGGATGCGTTTCAATGAACATGCCGTCGATTCCGGCTGCGACTGCGGCGCGCAATAGATGCGGAATGTACTCGCGCTGGCCGCCGCTGCTTGTGCCAAGTCCGCCGGGCTGCTGCACGGAGTGGGTGGCATCGAAAATAACCGGTTGGCCATAGCTGCGCATGATTGGGAGTGAACGCATATCTACGACAAGCGTGTTGTAGCCGAAGCTCGCGCCTCGTTCCGTCAGCATGACATTTGTGCTGCCGGCGGCCGCAAGCTTGTCGACGATGTTCTTGGTATCCCACGGCGCCAGGAATTGTCCCTTCTTCACATTGACGATTGCGCCAGTCTCAGCAGCCGCAACAAGAAGGTCGGTCTGGCGGCACAAGAAAGCCGGAATCTGCAGGATATCCACGACCTCGGCGGCAGGCTTCGCCTGCCAGCTCTCGTGAATATCGGTCAGGACGGGAACGCCGACTTCTTCCTTAATCCGAGCAAGAACATCGAGACCGGCCTGCATCCCCTCTCCCCGGAACGATGAGCCGGCGGAGCGGTTTGCCTTATCGAAACTGGCCTTGAACACGTAAGTCAGCCCAAGATCCCGGCAGATATCGCGAGCGGTTGTCGCAACTTCCAGACAAAGCTCATAGCTCTCGATCACACATGGCCCGGCTATTAAGAGAAGAGGATCTCCCGGCCCACCGATACTTCGGCCCGCAACGGCAACTGTACTCACTGTATGACTCCTTCTCCACCGTGAACACGTTCAACGGAATGCGACGCGCGCCTGCATCGAGCGCATCGCGTCTTAATCTTTAATCTCAAGCATCTTCACGTCGACAGCGCACTTAACACGGTCAACAGGGATACGCAGCATATAGTTCACCCACTCTGTATCATCCGGCGATTCAAGGAGCGCGCTGAACTCAGGATCATCCGGCAAAACCACAGCGCCGGGTTGGGTATAAGGGCGGCAGTTGCGATTCCAGGGAAGAAATAGCGCCACCAACGGCGTTCCAACGGCATCCGCGATATGCATCGGCCCGGAGTCTACAGTAACCATTATGGCAGCAGACGAGTACAGAGCAGCGGCCTGTGGTAGCGACAATGTTCCCGCCAGACTGCACATCCTCGATCTGTGCTCCGAGTTTTCAATCACGAGATCCGCCTCACGCGTATCACCGGAGCTTCCGGAGACAACCACGTCAAGATCATATTTGCTAACAAGATAATCCGCGATTTCTGAGAATCGCTTTGGGCACCAACTTTTATTTGGGTTTGAGGAACATGGATGAACAACCGCATACGCCTTCGCGATATTCCGCTCGGACAGCAACGCTTGAACATGGGAACGGTCGCAATCGATCACGTCAAACCCGTACGGCACGCTTTCCGCCGGGACACCGAGCTGCTTGATATAGTCAAGACAGGCGTCCACGGGAGACATCAACCGATCCTTAAGCCAGGGCGCCTTGAGCTTATTGGTGATCAGAAACTCATAGCGCTTGTCATAGTCTTCGTTGCAGACAATAATTGGAATTCCGCCGTAGAAAGACAGCCTTAATCCAATTTCCTGCCCCATTATGCACACGGCGGCGTCATAATTCTCCTCCCGCATCTTACGGATCAACGTCTTCGTGTCGTAAGGACGAACGCCATGAACCCTTGTTTTGGCGTTTCGCTCGAATATGAGAATATTGTCGAACAATCCGGTGTCGGTGAAGAGAGTGCTGTTCCAGGGCTTTACGAGAAGATCGATCTGTGTATCGGGAAGATATTGTCTTAGAAGACGAAGGGCCGGCAGCGCCATGATATCATCGCCGATACCTTTGTTACGAACGACGAGTATCTTCTTGCAGTCGGAGATCTTGAAGTCGCACTCCGGCTTATGACCCAGGCGGAGGACGCCTGAATAGATTTGCAGGGAATAGCGCCGCAAGTTCGCCCCAGCCAGCCTGAGGCCGCCGCGAAACTTCTTAGAGGGTGTGTTGCCGCTGCCGTCCTTTGATTTTCCTACGATCCTAACAACCTTTCCAACGCTTCCAGAACCCGATGCGCTGATATCCCCGTCAAGCAGGCCAGATGCTTATCGCCGGACAGAGAGCAATGCGATTGATAACATGGCGCGCACGGCAAATCTTCTACAAAGACCAGTTCGCTGTTGCCGAACATCGGAGCGTTATCCCGCGGACGGGTGCTCCCATAAACTCCAACAAGCGGCGTTCCTAGCGCCGAGGAAATATGCAGCACCGACGTATCGCCGGTTATGACCGCCTTTGCCTTCTGGATCAGGGCGGCCGTCTGACGAATATCCGGCAAGGCTCCGGCGGCAACCAGGAGCTTCTCCGAATGCGCTGCCGCTCCCACGATGCCGTCAGCGAGACTGCGTTCCCCGGAGCTTCCCGTGACGACAACATTATAACGGTCGCTCACGAGATCGGCAAGCGCTCCAAATCTCTCAACAGGCCAGCACTTGGTAGCCTGACTGGTGCCCGGATGCAGGATCAAGATTGGAAGTTCCGGCCGGTAAACCGGCGATTTCAAGAGAAAGTCGTCAACGCTCGCACGATCTCTTTCCCGAACCGCCACAACCATCTGCTTCTCATAAGGCCCGGGAATCCCCAGCGCTTCCGCAGGGAGCAAATAATGTTCCGTGTTGTGCAGCCACGGTTCTTTCGTGCGAGGGATTGCCTTCGTGTAGAGCGTGCCCTCAAACCCAGGCTTGGCCCTGGGAAACAATCCTATGCGAACGGGCGCAACATTGAACCACATTGCCCACCACTTCTCCGCCGTCAGGTTAATGACAACATCGAAACGGCGATCTTTAAGCTGCTTTTGCAGCCCCAGGCTCATCCGCAAGTAGGCAGGAATATTTGCATAGCGAAAATAGCGCCGCCAACTCCCGGAATCGAACGGTATGACTTCATCCAGCAAGGGATTGCCATCGAGAATGTCAGAATACCGGTCATCGGCGAGCCACGATATAAACGCGCTGGGATATGCAGTTCGCAGCGCGCGGATCAACGGCGTCGCCATCAGAATATCGCCGAGAGCCCAAAATTTCACGATCAGGATGCGCGGCTTGGCCGGATCTTTGAATTGCAGACTCACGCGGCTTCTGCTCCCATCATGTTTATGGGCGAACGCAAAAGAGCATCGACAGCCACAAACACTTGATCTACCTCCACGCTCGACAGGCACCTCAATTGCTCCGGTTCAGCCAGTTTACACTGGGCAAGGTAGCACGGAGCACAGGGAACAGCATCGTTGAAGAGAGCGATTACGTGTTTAGATCGCCCGCCGTTGCGTCCGGGGCGCGTACCGCCATAGATCCCGACAATCGGAATATCGTAGGCCGAAGCGATATGGAGCACGCTGGTATCGCCGGTTACAACCAGAGCAGCCTGACGCACAAGCATTGCCGTGTCCAGGATATGCGAGAACTTGCCCGCCGCATTCCAAACCGCCTGCCGCCCGATCTTAACGCCCGAGACGATCTCCTGCCCAAGACCGGCCTCGGCGGGACTTCCCGTAATGACAATACGCGCTCTGGAACTCAGACGGTCGATCAGACGCGAAAAATAAGATGGCGGCCAGCATTTGGTTTCCTGGCTTGTTCCGGGATGAAGCACGATCAAGGGACGCCCCTGGTCAGCCGGCAGTTCCGCAGTGAGTTGCGCCATCACGCGAGCTGATCTCTCTGCATCGATAGGGAGAGACATCTTGCCTTCCACCCCTAGAATCCCAAGCGCATCAAGCGCCCTCAAAGCATAATCCGAGTTGTGCGTCTGATCTCCCGCAGGGCGGGCAAATGTCGTTGTGTAAGATCGCGACACTTTCGTGGAAACCGGGTGCGGATACAGCGCAACCCGAACCGGGGCAATGGAAAACAAGCGGGTCCAACTCTTCTCAGGGGTCAGATTGATAACGGCGTCGAACCGGGATGCTGAAATTCTTCGGCGGAGACTGAACAACGTTTGAAGATAAGATCCGATACGGCCTTTTCGCAGGTCTCGCCGCCATGCGCCGGAATCGAATGGAATGACTTCATCCACAAGCGGATGGCCTTCGAGGATCCCTGCGTGCCCGGCCTCAACCATCCATGAGATGCGGCAGTCCGGGCTGTGGCGCTTGATAGCGTCCGCCAAAGGGATCGTCATAATGACATCGCCAAGCGCCCACAACTTGATGATCAGAATTCTTTTCAGGTTCATGAAGCGTTCGAGGCGAGCGCGGTTTGCAGCGTCCCCACGCCGCGTACCCTTTCATACTCGCGTCGATAGAGCTCCTCGATACGGTCCGTCATCACGGAGAGTGAGAAATCCCGCGTCACGCGCGCATAACCGGCCTGCCCCATCCGCGCCCGCATCGGTTCGTCGGCCGACAACATCCGGATTGCGGCGGCAAGCGCTGCCGCATCCGACGGCGGAGCGAGAAGTCCGGTCTCACCCTCAACGATCATTTCGGGAGTGCCGCCGACCAGAGTGCCGATTACAGGCTTCGAGAGCGCCATCGCCTGCTGGATGACTGCCGAACACGGCTCCTCCCAGGTGGAAGGGACTACGACGATATCAAGGGCATTGAAGATATTATTGACATCGGAACGGAACGGCGAGAAGATAACCCGATCGGCCATACCATGCTCGCGCACATATTCCTTGCTGGAGGCCGCTTCGGGGCCATCACCGACGACAACAATCTTGACGCCTGTCCCAGGTTCAATCTCAGCGAGGGCATCGAACAGATACTTGTGCCCTTTTTCAGGGGCCACGCGGCCAACGATTCCCACGGCGATATCATCGGAACTCAGGCCAAGTTCCTCACGGATCTTTTCTGCAGGCACCGTGAAGTTCTCGAAAGCGCCGACATCGGTGCCATGGTGGATAACGGTAAGCTTATCTTCCGGCACGCCGCACTGAGCCAGAGTTCGCGCCACGGAATGCGAAACGGCCAGCAGGCGGTTATAGAGGACTTCCGTAAAAATCCAGCGGCCGAGACCTGTCTTGAAAGGGTATGGAGAGTGTCGGGTCATCAAGCGCACCGGAACGCCGGCCGCGCGGCCTGCAGCAGCAGGCACGAACGCATCGGTGCTCCAATGCGCGTGAACGACATCAATGTTGTTCGCTCGACACCAATCACGGAGCTTACGGTAGTCGGTCCAGTCCTGTTGCCGGAGCACAGTAGCCTGGAGCGTATCCAGCCCCATCTCTTTGGCCTTGTTATAAACCCAACCATCGGGCCGGCACGCCACTGTGACAGCATGGCCGCGCAGGGAAAGCTGCGCGGATAGGTTGAGCAGGTGCAGTTCGGTTCCACCCCACCCCGGGAAGCCGCTGGCCACCTGAAGGATCGACAAAGGTCGACTTGTCTGTTTCATCTTCAATCTCTGATTATCTTGAGTTCGCCCACCACGCCTTGAGCGTACTCCCGGGCCGGCCAATTCGCCATTTTCCCACTATTATACATCACGAACAAAGCGTGCGTTCCGACTAACACTACGTTGACCCCACCGCGGGCGTCGTTGACGATCCCCTGCCGCTCTGGTACACTGATTGTCGCCTGCGCAATCAATTACCGATTGCCATCCGCGCATTACCATCACCATCAATGCCCATATTGAACGCCAACAAACAAAAACAAGCTCTTCCACCGTCTTTCGAGCGTCCCCTCGATCCGTGCAACAAATCCATCCGCCGATGTCCGGTTACACGCGAGGAAGCATCGGAACGCATCCTGATCATGCGACTGGCCGCCCATGGCGACATTTTGATGGCAACCCCCGTCGTCCAGGCGATCCGCGAAGCTAAGCCGAACGCCTACATTACGTGGATCGCGGAACGCAAAGAAAAACAATCTATTGACGCCCATCCCGCTGTGGATGAACTTATCCTCTGGGATTCACCCTATTTCAAGCGCTTTCTTCGCAAGGTCAACTGGCTGGGTTGGCTTGTCGAAGCCCTGAAATTTCGCCGCCTACTGCGCGACCGCCACTTCGACGCCTTTATATCCTATCAGCCCGAAGAGTGGCCGCTTCTAATGCTCGGCAGCGGCGCACAGAATACGATCGGCATCTTCGATACCTTCCGCGCATTCTACCGTTCCAAAACAACAAGCCAGTACCGCAGGCTTTATAAACACGCCTTCGCGCACGAACAGCTGCCGCCGCACCGAACCGACCAGTATCTTATGGCGCTGCCGCCACTGGGCATCGACCCCGATGTCAGCAAACTGATGCACATGGGCTTCACCAGCGAGGACCGCGTAACTGCCCGGCGCTTCATTGCGCCGCATCTCGCCGGTCACGATGCGCCCTACGTCGTGCTCGCTCCCATGACCACCTGGACATCCCGATGCTGGCCCGCCGAAAGATTCGCCGAGTTGGGCGACCGCCTTGAGCATGACGGTTATCGCGTTGTCCTCATCTCCAGCTCTGCCGAGCATGAGGCAGCCGTCGTTGAAAAGGTGAGCGGACTGATGACACGCAAGCCGGTAACCGCTGCCGGAACCCTTCCGTTCCGCGCGATGGCCGCTCTTCTCGCCGACGCTGCCGCTCTGGTCAGCGGAGACACCGGACCGATGCATGTCGCCGCAGCCGTAGGCGCACCGTTCGTCGCTCTGTTCGGATCAACCCCTGTGGATAACCTCGCGCCACTCGCCGGCCCAGGCGTGGTTCTCTCCCACTCCGTGCCATGCGGCCCATGTTACCAGAAACACTGCCTTCTCGCCGATCCCGACAAAAACCTCTGCATGCGAAAGATCACCGTCGACGAGGCCTATGCGGCGTTCAGGTCGCTGGTCAACGCAGGCTCCCCTCCGCAACCCTCCCCAAAGGGAAGGGAGCAAGATTAGAATCGCCCTCGCATACTAATCTTCTCTTACCCCTCTCCTTCGGGGAGGGGCTGGGGAGAGGAGCCCTCGTCAACTATACGCTTTAACAATCTTCTCAATAATGCCGGTCGTCGATTTCCCCTCGATCAACGACAAAATCTTTACTTCGCCGCCATATGATCTGACAACGGGCGTCTCAGGAAGTTTCTCAATCTGATAGTCGCCGCCCTTTACGTAGATATCCGGTTTAACCTGTTCGATGAGAGGCACAGGAGTGGGCGTTCCGAAAAACACTACGTAATCTACGCAAGTCAGCCACCCAAGCATTTCAGCCCGCTCAAGTTCAGAAACGACAGGCCGCAAATCACCCTTGATCCCACGAACAGAGAGATCGGTATTCACAGCAACCACGAGCGCATCACCTAACTCGCGGGCTTCAGCGAGGTAGCGCGCATGGCCGACATGCAGGATATCGAAGACGCCGTTTGTAAAAACGACCGTCTCGCCCGCCGCCTTGCGATCCGCAACGATTTGGATCAAAACGTCTGCTGTGACGATTTTTTCAGGAGACGACACGAAGTCTCTGGACATACTGCGAACTCCCGGTCCTTTCAAGCTGCTCATCCACTGCCCGTATTACCTGCTCTACACTCAAATTGTCCATACACTTCACGTCGCCACGCGAACAAGTGCGATCGCGGCATGGAACGCACGGCAGAGAACGGTCGATCAGAACGATTGAGTTATCGGTAAGCGGTCCCGTCCGCGCCGGATCTGCCGCGCCGGACAGCACCACCATCGGCGTCCGCAGCGCAGCGCCGATATGCATCGGGCCTGTATCGCATGTCAAAAATACCGAAGCGCGCATCAAGAGAGCGCCAAGCTCCTTAACCGTAAGCTTTCCGGAAAGATCTACAACCCTCGGATCGACCGAGCAGACATCAGCGGCCAGAGCCACCTCATCCAGACTATCCATAATAGACCTGTGACTGGAAGGCGCTCCCGTAACTAGCACCCGCGTATTCTGCATCTCCACAAAGTGCAATGCCGTCTGCCGGAATCGCTCGACAGGCCATCGATTTATCGGCCGTGACGCCGCCGGGTTGATTACCACAATGCGATCGCCGGAAATGATTCCCAGACCATCAAGCAAATCCGCGACATTCTTCACAGCGGCGTCAGGCACGTCGAAATCCATGTCGCGGTCGCTGACACTATCAATACCTAACGGGCGGAGTTCCTTAGCAAAATCGTCTATCGCATGTATCGTGCTGCCGTCTTTCGCAAGCATCGTCTTGCGAAAAGACAATATGCGCCTCGGCCGAGACGCCAGAGCCATCAAATACGACTTCACACTGGGGTGAAGATTGATGATAATATCGTATCGCTCACGCCATAGTCTGCCGAGAAACCCGGCAAACGGAAAGAAACTTGAGTCTTTTCCGCGCTTGTTAAACGTGTAGATGGTCCGAACGCATCGGTGCCCCTCAAGCGAGGCCGTCATTCCTCCGCCCACAACCACATCGATAACCGCATCCGGATATCGCTCCGCGATCGCCCTTAGCGACGGTGTCGCCATAAGGATATCGCCCATCCCGCCGAAGCGGATCACCAATACTTTCAGAACAGCCATACCACATTAAAGGATACCAATCTTTGCAAGAAGTTTCCAGCTTCTTTGGCTGTCGTGAAAATATGTCGCCCCTATCCTGCCTTCAGGCCCTCATCCGCCGTCACTGCCCGCACTTCGCGTACCACGGCGATAACGTCGTCAACGGAAATGCCGCTCATGGTTCCGTCGTGCGATTCGATAACACGGTTGCGCGCGCTGTAATTGCCCCATTTTTTTGCGCTGGTCGGACCGAATAGCGCCACAGTGGCGGCATTCAGGGCGACAGCCGAATGCGTGATGGCGGTATCGTTGCCCAGGAACAGGCCCAGGTGCACGAGCAATCCAAGCGATTGACGCAGATCACACCGGCCGGCGAACGATGCGATGCGCGCCCGCGTTCCCGGCTCGCATGCATTCACCATCTCACGCGCGGCGGCTTCTTCATCCGGGCCGCCGATTACGATAATCCGGATACCAGGATCAGCCGACGCCAGGAAATCGGCAACCTTTGCAAAGCGTTCGGCGCTCCAGCGTTTGCCGTCTAGGCTTGCGCCGGGCTGAATCCCCACCAGAGCATCACGCCCGGGAAGGTAACCCAGCGCGCTCTTGATCATGGATGCCGCTTCCGCCTTCTCGGCATCGTCAACCCAGAGCTCAAGGCGGCAGTTCACGAGCGCATCCGGAGCGATCGCCTTGAGGATATCGAAATAGCAGAGGACTTCGCTCTTATCACGGTCGTAATCAACACGTTTCGTCAAGAGAACGCCCCGGCCCTCAGAATCGAAACCGGCGCGAATGCGAACATGGCTGAACCAGGGAATGAGCGCGGAATGGAACGATCGGTTCAGGATCAGAGCTACATCGTATTGCGGCCGTGACAGACGGTGCACCAACTTTAAGACAGAGCGAGTGCCCTTGTCCGCCTTATTCGGGTCGAATTCAATGATCTCGTCAAGATAAGGATTGTTCTGCAGCAGCCGCTTCGCATTCTTACCTGTCAGGAGCGTAATGCGCGCATCAGGCCATACTCCGCAGCAGGCGCGAAATATAGGCGTCGCAAGCAAAGTGTCTCCGATGAAACGAAACTTGGTGACGATAAGGACGTTCCGAACCTTGGTACGTGGTGCGGCAGCCGGTTCGCGGGGCTCGCGAGGCGAGATAGGATTATTTGAAGACGCTATCGGAGCCGGGTTGACGACAGGCAGCTCAACGCGCTCCTTAACGCTGTTAGTGCGCAGCAGTTCACGAACAGCCAGAACGGTCTCTTCCGCCGTAATGCCGCGCATGCAGTCGTACCGCCCCTCGCAAGTAGGATGGTTCCCACATGGCGCACAGGAAAGCGCATGATAGATTACCCGCGACGCTTCGTCGTAAGGCCCGGTCACGCGTGGATCGGTAGAGCCGAAGAGCGCCACAGCCGGAGTGCCCACTGCGGTGGCAAGGTGCATTGGGCCGGAGTCGGCGCTCACAAGCACGCTGGCCATCTTAAGCACAGCTGCAAGCTCCTTGACTGAAGTCTTGCCGACGAGGTTTACCGTGTGAATCGTCTTGAGCTGCGCTTCGATCTGCGAGGCCATCGTGGCATCGAGGCTGCCCGCGCCGATCAGAACAGTCGGCACGCCTTCCAGCAGCTCGACCGTCCGCGCGAATGCATCAGGAAACCAGCGTTTCTGAATACGTGTCGCACCCACATTGATCGCGACGAACGGCTCGTCGGGGTTGATTCCGGCTGCAGTAAGAATACGGCGAGCGGAACGCTCCGCATCCGGCGCGACAGCGAATTTCAGCCGTCGCTCAATCGGAACATTTTCCCGCGTGACCGGCATCGTATCGACCATGGCATCAGCCATGTGCACGGCATCGGTACTCTGAAGCTTCGTTAAGAAGCGGTTCATGCCGCGATTCTGCATGCCGACGCGCTCACGGGTGCCGGCCAGGAACGCGGTGATGGCATATGCCGGAAGAGGCGGCAGAAAAATTGTGTCTGTGTAGTGCCCTGAGCGAAGCATCCTGAACAACTGAGCGCAGCGTCCCCAGCTTCCCCGAGCGGTACGCGGCGCAATGGTGTCGATATCGGGATTGCCGCTGAGAACATCGGCAGCCGCCCCCGCGCCGACCACGACATCGATAACGGCATCAGGGTTGGCCCGCCGCAGCGCCGCAAGAGCCGGCGTCGTCAGGAGAGCGTCCCCGAGATAGTTCATATTTACCACGAGAAACTTACGCATAGTCAGCCTCCGGCTTTCCGTGCGAACTACTCCCTCGCAGTTTTTCCATGATCGACGTGAAAACGGCCTCAGACGCGATAGCCTTCATACAGTCGACGCGTCCATGGCATGTCGGCTTCCGATAACAGGGAGAACAATCCAAATGCATATCCAGTACGATATTTCGCGCTCCATACGGTCCCGTCCTGATCGGATTCGTAGATCCGAACAGGGCGACAGTGGGCGTTCCTACGGCCACTGCAAGGTGCATTGGCCCCGTGTCGCCCGTCACAAGCAGATCACATGCCTGGAGGACAGCCGCAAGCTGGCGCAGGGTCGTCTTGCCCGAAGCATTTACAATGCGGGCGCTGTCCGGCATCTGCGGCAAGATGCTTCCGACAATCTCAGCATCGCGTTTATCACCGACAAAAACAACGTTCATGTCTGCTTTGATAAGCTTCGTGCCTAGATCTACCCAGTGATCGACAGGCCACTGCTTCAGGACCGATGAAGCGCCGACGTTCAATCCTATTGCCGAGCCTGTTTCCTGACGCAACGCCGCTATTTTAGAAACGAAATCTGCCCCCTGTCCCTCGGCGAGATAGGGCTGCGGCTCAAACTCAGTGTGGTCTTCCGTAGCTCCGAGTATATCGGCAAACCCAAACAGGATATCGACCGCATGCCGGTCCTTCCCGTTTACATTGGGCTTCCCAGGCACGATGGGATGCGTCAGAAAATAACGGTTTCCCTCACGATTGCGGTCGATCCCGATGCGAACCGGAGCGCCTGAAAGCCATGTGCAAAGGCCTGAGACAAACAACCCTTGCATATCAACAGCGCAATCGTATTTGCGCTCATGCAGATCCCGGCGCAGCTTCATAAGAGACGCCGGCGTCAGGGTATCCGGAACAAGCTGGATCTTTGTGATCCAGGGGTTCCCCTCAAGCACGCCCAAACAACGCCGTTTGACGAGCCAATCCACTTCCATCGCCGGATTGGCGCGCTTAATCTGCTCGACCACCGGAAGGGCATGCACAACATCCCCGATGCTGCTTGTCTTTACGATTAAGAGGCGCGAGATATCCTTGATCGATGGTATCGACGGCATTCAGGTCCGCACCACATTTTTTAGCGACGCCGGCATCCGCTCAGGCGGCGGCATCTTCCAGCGATCATGCAGCCACAGCCATTGATCGGGATGGGCCCGCACATTATCCTCGATCAGCTTCGTGATATCTGCCATGATGCGATGGCTGTCCTCATCGGTATTGCCAGTCGAGTGAATATCGATCTCAGGACCGATCGTCACGTTATATGTGCCGTCATTTTGATAGGTACAGAACATCGGCAGGATCGGCGCTCCGGTTTTCAGCGCAAGAACGGCAGGGCCGGCGACGGTTCCTGCTACCTGTCCGAAAAACGGCACGAACACATCTTCAGACTTCTGATCCGGCAGAATGGCGATGATCCCGCCTTTTCGCAGTCTTTGCAGCAGTCCCTTGGGCGAATCGCCCCGCGCATGCACGGTATATCCCCCACTCTCACGGATCGAATCTGTGATCTCATTGAAACCGGGATCGGGGCTTTGACGGGCGACGACGGCAAAGGAATAGCCTTCGAGCGCGGCGCGGCGGGCCAAAAGCTCGAAGTTGCCGAAGTGAGCGGTCACCATAATCATGCCCTTGCCGCGCGCAAGGATCTCGTCGACAAGGGACCAGTCGTCGACGATCACTTTACGGCGCAGGGCATCGGGCTTCATGCTGGGCGCTTTTAGAAACTCAACGAGCACAGCTCTGGCGAAATTTTGAAACACGCGGCGGGTGATGCGATCGCGCTCCGCCTGGGACAAGCTATCTCCATATGCAATGCGCAAGTTTTTATCGGCCATTGCGCGATACCGCGCAGACATTCGGTACCCCAGCAGCCCCATAGCCGCAGCCCATGCGTTTGCGATTTTCCACGGCATGAATCGCAGCGTAAACATCAGGCTGCGAAACGTAAGCCGAACCAGACTTTGCCAAACCTTCTTCATACTATACTTTTATTATACTTCGGCCTGTCTCCCCTGCGTTGGCATTCGCTCATCGCCAGGATATCGCCCAGGAACGCCTCTTCGCGTTCCACTTCCATCGCAATACGGAGCGCATAAATCGGACACGGAGCGCCGGCACTCGCAGCCGGCCACTTCACGGCATCCTTCTCCGTCATAACAACGGCATGCGCGCCATAGTGCCTCACCGCATCGAATACGGTGTTTACCGTGGTTTCATTGAAATGTCCATGATCGTCCAGAACAACCGTTCCGGCAATATGGCACCCGGTCCCCGCAGTAAGTGTCTCATGAAAGGATTGCGGCTGCGCGATGGCAGATACGGCGATCACCGGTAATCCGTCGAGAGTCGACAGGGCCACCGGGATTGTTCCCACTCCATCGACCGGAACAAGAGATTGGGGACTATGGTCAGCAAAATAGATCGGCGCGGTTTCGGCATTTCTCCGTATCTCAGCCGTCACCAATGCCCGGCCTTCGGGATCCAGGCGGCCCGCGCGAGTAACGACGATTATGCCCGCCCGTGCAATATTATGCGCCGGTTCCCGCAGCAGCCCGCGCGGCAGCGCGTAACCATTGTCAAAGGGAAGTCTCGAATCCAGAAGCGCAATGTCCAGATCGCGGGTCAGCTGCCAGTACTGCAGACCGTCGTCCAGGATCAGAGCGTCAAGCGCCCAGCGCCGCATCGCTTCACGTCCGGATTGCCTGCGATCCTTGCCCACCACAACAGGCACATTCGGACATGCTTGCGCCAGCAGCACGGGTTCGTCTCCCGCGTCTTCGGCGGTCAATAGAACCGCGCCGTTGCCATCAGAGACAACACGAACGGATTGCGACGATCCTCCGTGACCGCGGCTGAGTATGGCAATGCGCAGGCCATACTCACTCAGCCTGCTGCATATCATCGCAGTCATGGGGGTCTTGCCGGTTCCGCCTACGGAAAGGTTGCCGACACTGATTACCGGAAGTGGCAGATGGCCACGACGGCGGACACCAATATCTTCTGACTTCAGATAGACGCCAAGGCCCGCGCTATAGAGGTTCGCAAGACCGGTCAGAGCGCCCCGCAGTATGGTAGGCGTAATACCAGGTGTGGGGTTGTCGGCCGCAATGACCTGCTTGAGATAATTCTCGACATTGGAGGACATAAGAATAGGATTATTCGGCCCCTGTGGTTTTGGGCCGGGGAGCGCCGACCATCTCATCGGCTTTGGCTTCAAGGCGAGTAATCTCCCGCCCGATGACTCCGGCCCAGTGATCCTGGTCCTCCTGAGATTTGGCATCATTCGGAATATAGATAGGATCGCCGTAGAGCATTATCCCGCGCGCAAAAGGCTTGGGAAGCATATACCGGTCCCATGAAGACCAGTATTTGCATGGAGCGGCGCTGACGCCCACGGGAATGACGGGGCAGCCCGACTTCCTGCCAAGGTACACAACCCCGGGTTGAGCGCACTGGCTTGGGCCGCGCGGGCCATCCGGCGTGAATGCCAGAATACCGCCGGCCTTGAGTTCCTTGGCCAGAGTCAGTGTTGCCTGCACTGCCCCACGCGCCGAACTCGATCCTCTCACCGTGTTGAAACCGTAGTAGCTGAAAATCTTGTCCTGCAGATCGCCGTCACGGGAAGTCGATATCAGCGCCCAATATTTCCGCTTCTCAAACCGTGTGATGGGAATAAATGTGCGGCCGTGCCAGGTCACGAAAATCAGACCATGGCCGTTTTCTTTGGCCGAGGCTAATATCTCTTTCTCGCCGATCACTTTTACTCGAAGCGTCTTGGCAAGAATTCGACCGATATAATAGGCAATCCACGGTGCTATTTGCTGGCGCAGAGATTCGCGCATTGTTACGAGGCGACCGCCGGAGCCGGCCGCTCCTCCGCTTCCCAACGAAACTGGGTTTCGTACAACTGGGCGTAGGTGCCCGAGGCCTGCAGCAGCTCGCGGTGTGTTCCACTTTCGAGGATCCGCCCCGCCTGCATCACAAGTATCTTATCGGCGTTCATAACGGTTGAAAGCCGGTGCGCGATCACCAGAGTGGTGCGTCCGCGCATCAGTTCGTCAAGCGCCTTCTGCACCAGCTCTTCAGAGCGTGTATCAAGCGAAGAAGTAGCTTCGTCCAGGATCAGAATCCGAGGGTTCTTCAGGAGTGCGCGCGCAATCGCGATGCGCTGTCGCTGACCGCCGCTAAGCTGCTTTCCGCGTTCCCCAACAATCGTATCGTACCCGTCCGGCAAATCGGTGACAATAAAATGATGCGCATTCGCAGCGCGCGCAGCGGCCTCCACCATTTCATCAGTCGCATTTTGGTCTCCATAGACGATGTTGCTTCGGATTGTGCCGCCAAATAGCATCGTTTCCTGTGGCACGATTGCGATATGCGACCGCAACGATGAAATAGTCAGGTCCTTGAGATCATAGCCATCCACCTTGACGCTGCCCGAAGCGGGATCGTAAAAGCGTGGGATAAGATCGGAAAGCGTACTCTTGCCGGCGCCCGACGATCCTACTACGGCCACAACTTCGCCGGGATTCATTACGAAACTGACTCCCTTGAGCACCGGATTGTCGGGGTTGTAGGAAAACCAGACATCTTCAAACTCGACAAGTCCTTCGGTCTCACTCAAGTTGTGAGCATTGGGAGCGCTTGCGATCTCAGGCTTGATATCAAGCACGTGCTCGGTGATGCGCTCTCCTGCCGCCTTAACCTGCTCGAACGTCGTCTTTGCGCCGCCAAGGCTGGTAATTCCAACCGCGATCTGATTGACGTAACCGACAAATCCAAGCATAAGGCCGACGTCAAGCTGATGAGCCAGAACCAGCCGGCCTGCAGTCCAGAGAACGAGCGCAATACCGGCGGATCCGATGACATCGATGGACGGCTTGAGCTGCGCCTGACGCCGCAAGCTCTTCATCTGCAGATCTTTCGCCTCCACATTCTCCCGAAGGAAGCGAGCGATCTCATGCTGCTCGGCCGAAAACGACTGGATGATCCGCATCCCGCTCAGAGTCTCTTCCATGAGAGTAGTCACATCAGAAAGCTTATTCTGTGTGCGCGCCGTCAACTGCTTGATCTGCCGGTTCACGGTCGTAATCAAGAGCATCATGAACGGCACGACAACGACTACCGCGTAGGTGAGAGTATGCGAGATATGGTAGATATGCCAGCCGCCGATAATGATCAAAAACGGCGCAGGGGCGATATCTTTCAGCCCACCGATGGTGGTCTGAAGGATCGGCACATCGTTTGTCATAATCGACATCAGTGCGCCTGTTCGCTGGCGATTGAAGTAGCTAAGGGAAAGGCTCTGTAAATGCTGGTAAATATCCTGGCGAATACGAACGCCCAAACGCTGACCAGCCTCCGCGAAGCCGACGGTCTGCCCGTAGGAAAAGCCCCACCGAAGGGTGTATGCCACGACAACGCCGACACAACACCAGTTCAGGTCTTGCATCTTGTTGTGTTCCATGGCGCTGATCGCCTTCTGAATCAGCGTGATCGCTCCGATGGAAGTTACGGCAACGCCGGCCGAACATAATATAGATACTGCCAGCAGCAACCGGTCTTGCCAGAGATAGTGCCAAAGCCACCGATAAACCGGGTGATAAAACTTCATCCAAAGGCGATGCCAGAACCGATATGCAGGGTGAGAGACGTCCATTTAGGTGATACTCAGTGAAGCAGAAAACGACAGGCGACCAGGGCTATTACAAATACTACGGCAAAAATAGCCGAAGTATGTTCCCGATTGCGAATCGATTGCTCCCATGCGTAGCTTCCTTCTCCCTGCGTACGGGGCGTGGGCGAAGGGATGATACGCGGAACCCGCGCCAGATAGTCCAGATACGGCTGCCCGAACTTATTCTTCAGGAAGCCTTCCTCGTACTGAATGGCGGCAAGGTGAAACACAAAAAATGCTGCGAGCATTGCCGCCACGCCCCAGATGCCGAGGCCCGAAACCAGGCCATACCCGATGGCGAGAAGCAGCGAACCGAAATACAGGGGATTACGGACGTGCGCATATGGGCCGCCGGTCGCTATTACGGCATCTTTAGAGATATAGCCTGCGGCCCAAAACCGGACTATCTCCCCAAGGATAATAAAAGCGATCCCCCCGATGATAGACGCCACGCCTCCGGCATTGAGCCGAAATATGCAAACGGCGGCAATGAGGAGCAGAGGGATGATCCAGGTAAATGTCGTGCGGCGGCGCACGAGGAAGGGAGGGTTGTTTACGACGGGATCCTTTGAGGCCCCGGATTGTGTGTCGGTCATTCTTGTTATGTTATCTCAGCGTACGAACTTGCTCGCCCTATCGGGGTCGCGTTGCGGTCTCGTACAAGAGCTCCGCCGTTCGTCGCACAGCGCCCGGTTCCCCGAGCGTCTTCCCGGCGACCTCCGCCAGACGTTCTTTCAGTGTAAGAAGGCGTTCAGGTTGAAGCAGCATATCCAGTGCCAAACGTGATATGGCTTCCGGCGACGCATCATCCTGAAGCAGCTCCGGGAACAGCATTTCATCGGCGATAATGTTAGGCATACCGACATACTGCACATTGATTCTGCGCTTGCGCAACTGCCATTCGACAGCCATTGCCGCGCTTCCGCGGTAAACAATGATCATCGGTTTTCCCAGGATCATCGCCTCAAGGGTCGAAGTCCCCGATTTCGTGATCACCAGATCGCTGCGCGCGATCACATCGTACGTCAAATCTTCGCAGATGACAAGGGGCGCATGGCTCGGAACCGGCCGTTCTCTTGCATCGGCATCGGACGGCGGCGGCATCGTCAAGCCTTCGGTCGTGGCCATCTGAGGCACGGGCGTAAGCGTATTCTGCGCGATCTGAGCCAGCTTGCCTCCGGCCTGGTGCATGAGGATCTGAAGGCGCGCAGCACGCCCGCCTGCTTTCTGTTCGCGGCGTACGATGTTCTCAACCATCGACCGCGGCACGTTGGGCGCAAGAGCCAGGGCAAACTGCGCAGACGGTATGCGCCGCGCAATTTCTCCCGCCGCGCCGATCATTGCCGGCAGGATATGCTGGATCTCCATGACGCGGCTGCCGGGCAGCAGCGCCACGATCTGGCGATGCGGATCCAGGCCGTAACGCTCATAAAACTCCGAGGCTTCCATAGTGGGACGAACGATATCGAGCAGCGGGTGCCCCACAAAGTGAGCGTCCGCGCCGATCGAGCGTAGATTGGACTCCGACCATGGAAACGGCGTTACGATCCGATCCGTGAGGTACGCCATGCTCTTCTTCTCATGGCTTGGAGCGCGCATCGCTCGCCGCCAGGAAGATGGCGGGAAGTAGTAGAACACGGGAGCCGTATCGCGCTCTTTAACCCAGCGAGCCAGAGGAACATTGAAGCCGCCGGCATCGATGAGAACCACGACATCCGGTTTGCGGGTTGCAATGGATCGCTTCATGTCGCCGAGCGCCCGGATCATCAGCGGAATCTGGCCGAGCGTCGCGACAATACCGATGCTTCCTAGAAGGGAGCTGTCGTATAGGAGCTCCACTCCGGCGGCGCGGAGACGGTGCCCGCCGACCCCCCATGCCTCGATCGGACGGGGCGACGCAATTTCCCGCAACGCCTCCAGGAGAGCGGCGCCCTGCTGGTCTCCGGATGCTTCGCCGGCCGAAATGGCAATTTTAAGCGGCCGCGCATCCATACGGCATACTTCCCTTCTCGAAACCGACCGGCTAGCCCCGCGGCGCGTCGTTCTGGCGGCCATTGGAACCGAAGCGTATCTTGCCGATAAATTCCAGCAAGTAATCGCGCTCCGGGCCAGGTTCCAGATCGCTCTCGATCGTTTCCAGAGCCTGCGACATATTCATGTTGGATCGGTAAAGCATCTTATATGCCTGCCGGAGGGCAGCGCGGGAACGCGCCGAAACGCCGGACCGGCGCAGACCGATTACGTTCAAGTCAAGCACTTTCGCCGGCCGGCCGTCAGCCAGCATAAACGGAGGTATATCCTGAACAACCTTCGAGTACCCGCCCACCATGGCAAGCCGCCCAATGCGAACGAACTGATGGATGCCCACGAACCCGCCGAAACCGACGCGTTCCTCGACCTGGACGTGGCCGGCCAGACCGACCATGTTCGCCATCGTAATGCCGTTTCCCAGAGTACAGTTATGGCCGATATGGCAATAGGCCATTATCTGGTTGTCGTTACCGACACGCGTGGCATTTCCTGCGCCGGCAGCGCGGTGGATAGTAACGTGCTCGCGAATGACATTGTTATTGCCGATCACGAGATAGCTCTTCTCCCCCTTGAACTTGCGGTCCTGTGGGATGCCGCCTAGGACGGCGCCGGAGAATACCTCGCAGCCCGATCCAATTGATGTGTACGGCTCTATCACGACATGTGGCCGAAGGCTTGTGCCTGCGCCGATAACCGCCTCTTCACCCACAACACTGTAAGCGCCGATTTCGACATCGTCTGCAAGTTTAGCACTCGGGTCAATGACCGCCGTAGGATGTATCTTCATAGCGTAAGAATTCCTGACCGAAAGGTCATCGAGTTAGACCCGGACAAGCGCGAACATAATAATGGCTTCGGCCACCGGCTGATCGTCCACGCGGACCACGCACTCCACGCGGCCGTTGTTCCCGCGAGCCCTAAGCAGTTTTGTTTCGATCTTAAGGACATCGCCAGGAACGACCGGCTTCCGGAATTTCGCGTTATCTACCGTGCCGATGTAGGCGAGTTTCCCACGGTGCTCATCTTTAGCGAGGATCATGATTCCCGCAACCTGCGCCATGGCTTCAATGAGGAGAACTCCGGGCATAATCATGCGCGCCGGGAAATGTCCCTGAAAGAATTCCTCGTTGCCCGAGACATTCTTAATGCCGATACACCGCACTCCCGGTTCCATTTCGATCACCCTGTCGACAAACAGAAACGGATAACGATGCGGGAGGATCTCCTTGATCGCCTCAATATCAAGCGTTTGCAATACTATTCTCCTGAACCACCAACGTGAGTATTTGCCCAAAGCAGGAGGGAGCATGCCAGAGCTGTATTGCCTGCATGCCCCGGTCTGATCGCCGTGATCTGCGCACAGATACGACGGCCCGCGAGAGCCAAATCACCGATCATATCTAAAAGTTTATGGCGCGCCAACTCATTGTCGAAACGCCGCCGGGTCGCATAACCATCATCGCTAAGCACAAGCGCGTTGTCGGCCGAAGCCCCGAGCGCAAGCCCGCGTGAACGCAAGGCTTCAACCTCATGGAGGAAGCCATACGTGCGCGCCGGAGCGATTTCATCGATATAAGACGTCTCGCCCCCACTGTAAACGGCTACCTGCGTGCCGATAAATGCGTGGCTGGGGTAATCCAACACGACCTTGATGCGAAAGGCATCGGAAGGTTCCACAAGGAATACGCTGCTGCCGTGGGTAAGCAGGTGCGCTTGCCCAACCGTCAAAAACGGCACATCTCCATCCGGCTGCTCGATCACGCCGGCCATTAAGACGGCGTCTGCAAAAGGACGCGCGCTGCCGTCTACGGCCGGCATTTCACCGCCGAAACTCTCAATTACGGCATCATCGACACCGCATCCCGCGAGAGCCGACAGCACATGCTCAACAGTCTGAACGACGATACCGCCCACCCCGAGCTGTGTGCATCGGGATGTGTCCACTACGTTCTGCGCCGTAGCCGGGATTTCCTGCCCACTAGCGCTGTCGACGACGATAAGGCCGGTGCCCGACGGCGCCGGCCGAACCAATACCGATGCCGGCCTCCCCGAATGAAGGCCAATGCCCTGGATCAATCGAGTAGGGCGCACAAGCGTTGTGCGAACAATCCTGCTGACGGGCGTCACTATTCGGCGCCCTGCTCAAGCCGGGCCAAACGCTGTTCCAGCTCCTTCAATCGCTTGTACATATCCGGAAGCCGGTTGTGAACCGCCTGAGACCGTAATTCCTGCTGATGCGGACGCGCCTGGGGACCGCTGACAAAGCTCCCGGTAGGCAGATCGCCGATGACGCCGGCCTGAGCGCAGACGATGCTGCCATCGCCGATTTTCACATGGTCCTTGACGCCGACCTGTCCCGCAAGGATCACGCCGTCGCCGATTTCAACGCTGCCTGAAACTCCGACCTGCGCTACGATCACGCAGTTTCGTCCCACAGTCACGTTATGGCCGATGTGTACAAGGTTGTCGATCTTCGAACCGGCCCCTACCCTCGTCGAACCCGTTCGCGCACGGTCTATCGTAACATTCGCGCCGATCTCAACATCGTCTTCGATAATGACATGGCCGATCTGCGGGATCTTGTGATGCCGGTTCTCGATGAACATGTATCCAAAGCCGTCGGTGCCGAGGATGCTGCCGCTGTGTATTACGACGCAGTTTCCGATCTCCGAGTCATTGTGGAGCACGACATGTGGGTAGATAACGCAATTCTCGCCCACCGTCACATCGTCGCCGATGTAGGCGAACGGATAGACCACGCTATTGGCTCCGATGGACACGTTGTCGCCGATCACCGCATAGGCGTGCACCGAAACATTGTCGCCGATTTTGGCATTTTCGCCAATGATGGCGGTCGGATGCACACCGCGATAAACCTTGGGCTCAGGCGCAAAAATCCGCAGGACCTGCGCAAATGCAAAACGAGGATTCTTCACCCGGATGAGAGTCTTAGCCACGGATGTGCCGTTCGCCGGGGCGATAACAGCCGAAGCCCGCGAACCTGCCGCCGTGTTCAGGAGCTTCTCGTTCTCAGCGAACGTGATATCCCCATCCCTTGCATCTTCAATGCTCGAGATACCGCTGATACGGGTATTCTCGTCGCCTTCCACGCAGCCGTCGATCAATGCTGCGAGTTCTCCCACCGTTGTAATCATATCGTTTCCTTTGCTCAACACGGTCCTGTACTCCGGTTAAATCCGCCAGAGCGTCTCGGAAAGGACGTCGCCGACCTCATCAGTTCGATTTGTAACATTTGGCGACGGCGTGAGCGTGAGCTTCCAATGTCTCGTTGCGGCAACGCTTGCCGCATTTTCGAGCGTATCCTTATAAATGTAATCCGCCCACTGGCGGCGCTGATTGAGAAGCGCCTGGCGGGCAGCATCGAGAGTTCCATGTTCCGCCGGCACAGGTGTCGAAGGCAATGATCTATTGGCGGCGGCCACAGTGGTTCCGCTGGCGCCGAGACTTGCCATTCGAACATCCGCAATCATCGATTCCAACTGGCGCATCAACTGCCCGCGCTCTGTCTCGACGCGCTGTTCATCCTGCTTTTCCAAAGCTGCCATCCTCGCTGCCCGCTGTTCGCCGACCGACCGATCCACCTCTGCGGACGCATCCTTTAAACGCGCATTTCGCTTATCCCGCAGTGCAATCACTTCTGCGCTGCGGCCGGTTTCAAGGTCCGCCAACTGCTTTTCCTTTGCCGTCAACTCCTGTTTTGCTTCAGCAAGATGCGGCGATGGCGGAGTGGATGCGCTCCAGTTGCGCACAGTCCGCCGCAGAGCCTGCACTTGAAGATACAGGTTCACCCATTCCACTTGTTTAGCATCCAGAAGCTTCTGGAGATCAGCGAGATGCTCAGCCTCGATCTGCTCTCGCTGCAGATTGTATTTCGCCTGCGCAGCGCTCTTCCACGCCAGCGTCTCACGGTCTACCTGTCGTTCCCGAGCCAGATCGAGCCGGTCGCGCATTCCCACGATCTGGCGATCCGCGATTTTGAGCAGCCGCTCCCGCTCACCGGCAAGACCCGGTATCGACGTATCGATCGGCGGAAGAGATACCTTTCCGAGCGAATAAGTCAGCGGAGGTATCTCCGGTTTCTTTCGAGCGATGACTTGCGCCTTCGAGACATCCGCAAGGGCCGCATCAATGACGGCAACGGACTTCCAACCTGGATTCCGCTGCGCCAGCCGCCCCACATTCACATACACGGTCATTTCCGGCGCAGGCTTAGTCTGTCTGCCTGAGCACCCGCATACGGATAGCGCCAGTGCGGCCGTGATAACCGCTAAGCGCCTATTTATTAAGGCGCTTGAGTACATCATCCGTAATATCGTTCGCCGTCCAGATTGCCACCGTCGAATCGAACACTACTCCCAAGCTCTTTTCCTTGGCAACGGCAGCAATCGCCTGCCGCACAATATCCGTAAACTGTGTGCTGACTTTATCCTGCTGAGCACGCAGTTGATCCGTATAGTCGGCTTTGAGCTGATCAATCGCAGCCTTATTGCTCTGCCGCTCCTTGGTCAAAAAGTCCAGGCGGCTCTTGTCCGTATCGCTCAGGTTCTGCTTCTGCTGAAGCCGGCAAGCTCGGTAGCGTCGGCCGAGGACTGTGCCATCAGTTTAGAGATGGCAGCGCGGTCGGCATCCGTGATGTTAGGCTTAACCAGCAGATCGCCCAGCTGCTTCTCATGCGCGGCGTCGAGCATATCGCTCGATTCCTGCTGCTTCATCGCCGCCGTGAGGCGTTCGCCGAGATCCTGAATGCTCTTCTCAAGGTCTCCCCGTTTCGCGTATCCGGCCTGAATCTTTCCCAGATCGACACTGCCGAAAGCTCCCGTCTCCGCCGCATGGGCGGCTACGGGCACGGATGCGATCATAGCCACTGCTACGACCGGCGCGCACCATCTGGCAAAAGAACGCGAAAACGGCATGTTAATTCCTAATCTCATCGAATCCCCTGATCTTGCCGCCGGCGCTCTCTACGCCGGGCGGACGCAATTGCTAGAACGATTGTCCAATACTGAACTGGGTTCGCCCGCCGTCCTTACCGATTGCATAGTCCAGACGAATCGGTCCGACCGGTGTCACAAGGCGCAGCCCCACGCCGAAGTCCGTAGTAAGCGATATCTGGTTGTGCTGCATGAGCTGCGGGTCATGGTAGATACTGCCCCATGCATCGCCGATATCGGTAAACAGAACACCCTGTACGTTGTTATCCTTGCCAAACGGCAGCCTGAGCTCACCCTGGAACAGCGCCAGGTTGTTTCCCCAGTACCGGTCAGTCTGGTAGCCGCGCAAAGATTCCGAACCACCTACGAAGTACTGTTCGAAGAATGGCACATTGGAACCGGTAAAGCCAAGCAGCAGACGAACCGCAACGACCTTCTTAGGCTGGTTGAACTTCCCTGGAGTTCGCGGTCCCTGCAGGCTGAAGTACTGCCTCAGGTCCACGCCCAGCTTTGTAAAGTCATGCCGGCCCGGGATAAGCGGACCAGGAGCATTGTTCACCGTGGTCGTATCCGCAGTGCCGAATTCGATCGATGCCGAGCGGTAAGCGCCGCCGGCCGGCGAGAAGTCGTTGTCTCTCGTGTTCTGGACTGCGTTGGCGCCCACTGCCGTTACCGTACCGACCTGACGGATAAATACATCCTGCGGCGGCACTTCAACATCGTTGGCGCGAACATTTTCCGTTCTTGCCGACAGACCGACGACAAACGTATCGGCAATCGGCCGGTGAATACCGATGGACGCTCCACGGTGGCGCTCGATATATGTGTTGTTATCGCCCGTGCTTCCACCGAACGTATCGGACGAGAACCGGTACACAGCGCGGTCAAACAAGTTGACATCGAGCGAAGTGTGCCGCTTGTCCAAATAAGGCTCGTAGAAGCCGAGATCCAGGCTGCTCTGGCTGCTGATTCCGCCGACTTCCCACATGATGCTGGCACGCTCGCCAAGACCGCGGAAATTGTTCTCCGCCAGTTCAGCGCGTCCGACCAGCTTCGATCGCGACGAATAACCAACTCCGACAGAAACCTGACCGCTGCGCTTCTCCACCACCGGGATGGAAATAACGACGCGGCCCACATCGGTCGGGATCAGATCATAAGGCCCAACCTCATCGAAGAGGCCGAGATTGTAGATCTTCGTCAGTTCCTTCTGCAGACGCTGGCCGTCGAAGACGTCGCCCGGCTTCTCGCGAAGCTCACGGGTTACGACAACAGTTTTCGTCTTCTTGTTTCCGGTAACGCGGATCGAGTCGATATGCGTCTCGATCAACGGAACTGTCAGCGTGCCGTTTGTCGGATCGATATTGATGTCCGAGCTGACATCGAATATATAACCTTGTGAGCGCACATAACCTGTTTGCCGGCTGAAGAGCTTATCGAGGTCGCGCACCAGGACGTTAGTGTTCAGCACCTGCCCCTCGTGCGTATCCATCAGGCTCTTGAGCTTTTCGGCAGGAATAGAAGGCTTGCCGTCCTTGGTGTTCGCCTTGAACACGATGCTCTTAACGACCGGGTTTTCCGTAACCGTATAAACCAGATCCGCGCCGCCCGAAGCGTTTTGTGAGCCGGAGAGGCCGACTTCACCGTTGAAGTAGCCCATGCTCTTGATCGCTTCGCGGTCTTTGTCAGCGGCATCCTGCGAGTACTGATCACCGACCTTTTGCGATATCGCGGTCATGATGGCGACTGTCGTGATCCGCGTGTTGCCGCGGATCGTAATCGAATCGATCTTGCCTGTTAACGCCGGCGCTTGAGCGGTAGTTCCCCCGCCAACCGCCGCAGCGGGCGTATCCGGAGTAACCGGCGCCAGACCGCCAAGATTAGTTGGCGCGCCCGCAGCGGCGTCTTGCGCATGGACCGCAGACAGCATGCCGCCGTCCACAGCCAGTGAACAGGTAAGAACCAAGGCGCAAGCTGATCGGAACACACGCGCCCTATGTTTAGTTGGTATCACCAAGCAAAAAGCTCCCGTTCGATGTATTGGCAATGCATCATTGCTTTAAGAAAGGCTCGACGCGCTGTCGAATCATTGCGCGAGCCCTATTGAGCCGTGTCTTAACGGCCTCGAGCGTTAGCCCTGTGACCTCGACGATCTCGTTATAGGAAAGTCCCTGTATCTCTCGCAGAACGAGGACCACCCGATATTCCGAGCTCAAACTATCTACCGCGCGGTCCACCAGAGCTCGCAGCTCTTTCTTCTCAAGGATGAGAGCCGGTGATCCGCTCCAGTCCGCAATCTCTCGTGTCTCCGACACTGTTTCATCGCCGCCGGCGCCCTCGATATCTACACCGGCATCAAGGGAAGGCCCTTCCATCTGCCGCTGCCGGTCGCGCTGCTTGAATCGATTTTTACAGTGATTGTGAGCGATTCGGTAGAGCCAGGTGTAAACCCGTGAATCGCCCCGGAACTGATCACGGGCGCGGTATGCCGAAAGAAACGTTTCCTGTGTCAGGTCGGCCGCCTCGTCGTGATCCCCTATCCACTGATAAATCACGTTGTAAAGCTGCTTTTCGTACTTTGCAACCAGTGAATCGAAATCTCGAACCAGGTCGAGATCTGCCCGCCGGGCGGCAACCTCTGATAAGGGTTGGCGCATTTCATCCGGTTCTTTAGATCGTGTGGCGAACGGCCCTGCCCGCAATCGGGCTCCGGCGCGCGGCGCTGACGCCATGACTTCACTTCCTTCGACAAGCGCTGATTGTGAAAGTTTCGTAATTTTTCGCGTAAGGGATCGCGGGAACTCTGCTCGCCACATCGCGTATCCGCATTATGCAATCATTCTTGCAAACAACCGTACAACACTCAGTAGACGATTTTTGTGCCCGAACGCCTTATAGAGAGGAAATACACTAGAACGAGACGCCGCCGTTGAGCGACAGGGTTGTGCCCTGTACGTTGTCGGTCGACACTCCGATCCGCAGCTTCCGAGTTAGACCGTAGTCCAGCTGAATCCGATACAGAGGCGTCTGCCGGTTCGTCAGCAGATTTGACGTCGTGGTGCTCGTACCGCCGAATGACCTCGTATATGTCACCGACAGCTTTTTCGCCAACGGCTTCGTGAGAGTGATCAGTACAGGAGTATCAGGCGTATATTCCACCGTAAATGCAGAAAGCCCGAGAGCTTCCGCCACACCCGTTTCGATCGGGTCCAAAAGCATCGGAACTCCGATCGCGTTAACCGCCTGTGTCAATTCACTCGTAAGCGCATTGCCCGTTCCATTTCCCGACAGCAACGCCATAAGCGCATCTTGCTGCCCAAGTGACGCCAACATTTGATCCTTTGTAAGATCCGGCGGATCAGACGTCAACTCCAGCACCTGTCCCTTCGGATCATCCAGCGAGCCGGCAAGATGCACGTGGATCGTATAACGCTGTGGACGCGCAGTTGGTTGCTGTGTCTGCGTATGCGCCTGGCCGATCCCCGTATTGACGGCCGACTGAGTAGACGCTAACAGCGTCTGCGAAGGAAATACCGATGTCTCCGCATCAATGACAACCCGTTTCTCAAGGATAACCGGCGGACCATTCGTAGGATCCGGATTGGGGCGTGGATATCTCAACACGACCTCATTCGAATTGCCTACCAGCTTCAAACGTGTCGATGGCGGCAGGATGAACTGTCCCCGCTTGATACTCAGGCGCGAGTATACCTTCGGATCCTGCAGCGTTCCTGTCAGCGAAAGATCGCCGTATGCATCAGCCCTCAGCAACGCATTGCCGACCGTTACTGTCTTCCGTTCCGTTCCAAGTTGCACTGAGATATTCAGAGACGGATTGATCGACGGCGCCACGGCGGCCGAAGGGGTGTCCGGTCCGCGTGACGGCAGCACGGCGCTTGCATCAGTAACTAAAATTTGCCCGGACGGAGTTGATACTGCCGGCGCGGCGAGTGGGCCGGATATCGCCAAAGCGCCCGTTATTTTACCCCGCACCGAGCTGTTATACAGACGCGCCAGGATATTCTGCTTGGTCGCCTCATCTAAGGCGAACTGCGACATCGTGACCTTAGCATTGATAGGCATATCGCCGGTGAACGCCAGGCTGCCCTGGGCAGCAACCGAGCCGCTCTTTGTAGATTGAGCAGTGAAGTTTTCAAGGGTCACGCCGGACCTATCCAGCCTCGCCGAAGCCTCAAGGTCCTTAAGTCCGGTATCGATCCCCTGCATTCCGAGCGATCCGTTCGTCACGGTAATACGTCCCTGGAGCGATCGGCTCCCTGCCGTACCTGTGCTGAACAGAGACGCCTGTAGCATGCCGTGCGTCCGAGCAGGATCGACTGCGGACGACGCGATCGCAAATACGGAGAGATCATCAATGGTCAGCTTGGCATCAACCGGGATATTGTCCGGCACATCGTTTAGCGTCATCCCGGATTTTGTAATGCGGAATGGAACGACGCCGGTCATCGTAGCCACAGGTTTGCTCTCTCCTGTAGGCGTAGGTTTGCTGAATGCCGTAATGTCACTGACCGACAACTGCCGGATATCGGTGCCGGGCACCCACGCCAAGCGTATTGCGCCGCTTCGAATTCGGTCGAGCGCGTATGTGCTGGGAGTTTCCGCCTTGGGATCTTGCGGCAGCGCAACGTTCTCCGCCGACGCCGGCCCCATACGGAGCGAGGGATGATCAATGTCAAATGAAGCCGTAAAGTTTGGCTGGCTCGTCGGCCCGCTTGCGATAAGAGACAATTCGCCGATGCTGCCGCCGACAAAACGAGCAGAGGGCATAAGCGGGTTGAGCGCCGTCAAAGGAACACCGGTTACGTCCAGCGATGCTTTGATATCGCCTTTTAAGTCCGCATCACCCGTACCGGAAATGAGGGTGCCCGGTCCGGTGAGCTGCAAGGTCGGAACATGAATCAGGTCATGATCGATCGTTGCGCTGGCCACCATACTGTCGATCGGAGCCGTGCCAAGATGAATGCCGCTGGCCACTACCTGCGCGCTGCCCTCCGGACCCGGCGCATATTTTCCTGAAAACTTCAACGTCTTAACGCCGTTTGTGCCGACTGTAAGACCATCAACTTCCAGACCGCCTGTGACCGTCAATGCCGTTACAGGACCGGAAACTCGCAATGCCGACTGAGGCGCGCTATCTGCGGCAGGAGGCGCTGTGTTGGCCGGCAAGGCAGCAACGGCAGTACCGGCTGGAGCGGCATCCGGCGGCGTGAAGAATGTCGCATCAAGGGGACGTGGCAGACGATCAAGTGTCGTTAATATCTGCTTGCCGGCCGAAGTCTGAGACAAACGGCTCTGGCGGATGGTCTCCACCAGATGCCCCAATCGTTCCGGCGCATCCTGCGGTATGTGCGCAACCACATCGACGTTCGTCACACCATGGCTTTCAGGACTGTTTGGAAGGACGACACGGAAGCTGTCTACAATATACTTAACCTGCGCATCATTCCCTGCGGCTGCCGGAGCGCCAAGCAGCGGCCCGCTGAGTGTAAACTCCCAGGGAGTCACCGCGCTCGATATTACGCCATGTTCGTATCGGCCGAAGCCGGTAAACTCTGCCAACTTCTGACCATTGAAGGTCAAGCCACGCCCTACAATACCGAATGAAACCTGAGGGTCCGCCAGCGTGCCGCTCAATTGACCTGAGAAATCGACATTTCCGTGCAGGTCGGCATATTCGCGCGTGTACTGTGCAAACCTCTCAAGCTCGACATTATCTCCCGCCAGGATCGCTTCGACTTTGCCGTCCGACGGGCCAGGATTGCCCGGTCCCTCCGGCGCTGTCCAGCTGGCGCTTCCAGTTAAGGTCGCAGTTTCGCTTCGGACAACGATATCCTCAAGCTTCACAGACTTGTGAGCATACACAATTCGTGTATTAGCCGAGTCGACTCGATATGCGCCGACAGTAGCATGCGCGATGGAGACCTGCCCCGTAGCCGATGGATCCTTCAAACTGCCGCGAACGTGTACCGATCCATTCGCGCTTCCCGTTATTGTCGGCAAGGCCGATGCGACGTCATTCTGAGCTTTGCGCGATGATAGCAGAGTCTTACTATTGGATTCGGCCGGCACGGCGAGCTGAGCAATTAAGTCATGGACATCCGCTCCACTTACAGTCGCATCAAGGTTAAGAATTGGATTATTGGACCGCAACGCAGTGACCGAGCCGGAAATGCGGGCATCGGCCGGATAACGATGCAGGGCAACTTTGGTTAGAACAACGGCATCCGGAGTGGCCGAAATATTGCCGGCCAGCGTGTCCGCCGAATAGCGAGTAAACTTCGGCCGGAATAGGCGCACATCGCCTGCAATCTTCGGAGCAGACACCGTACCGGAAACCGTGCCCCGGAAGTAACCAGTGCCTTCAATTTCTGTCTTGGTATAGGGCTGGGCCAGAGCCTTCAGATCGGCGCCTGCGACTTGAACGTTGAGGCGCAGTCCTGCATCGCCTTTCGAGGGAACGATGCTTCCCTCCACAGTTGCCGTTCCCGATGGCGAATGGATCAGAGCGCGGTCGATATGGACTCCGGCATCCCTGGCATAAGATACACGTCCAACGACATCGCCCAGAGGTGTCTGAGCTACGCGAGTTCGATGCACGGTAACATTCGCTACCAGAGACGGATTTGTAAGAGTGCCGTTAGCGAGAAAGCTGGCATCGGCGAGGCCGGATACAGCCCCGGGAGACGCTCCCTCTTTAACGACCGAAGCCAGGTTGACGCCCGTCGCGACACCAGAAACCTGGAAGGGCTGGCCGGGCTTGGCGCCTGCAACGCCATGGGCTGCAATGTGACCACCGCCCTCAATGTCAAGAGATAGAGACGGCAGTGTCACACTGTTACCAGAGACGACGACCTGGCCCCTGATATCGCGTACCCGCGTACCGGCATACGCAGCGTTCGGCATATAGACCTGGGCGGAAATCAATGGAGTGAGAAGCGGCCCCGCAATAACGACCTGCGCTGCGCCGCGTCCGATCGTTAGCCCAACCGGCATCTTCAAGGCCGGCACCGCAATGCTCAACCGAACCGGATCGATGCTCGACGACGTCGCCGTGGCGGCTATGCGAGGCGATTTGAAGTTGTATACTGCTCCGCTTGCCGCGATGGGAATGCCCGCGATATTTGCGGTCCCCCGAGCTGTCAGGCCAGTTCCCGTGAAAAATGCCTGTCCATTCACAGCCGTTACAGGAGAGCGGAACATCTTGTTGGATTTTGCAGTGACTACGCCGCCGATGATATCAGCCCGGCCGTGCACGATAAACTCTTTGGTCTTCGCCGATTCATGCGCAAGCGACACCGACGCATTTGCCTTGCCGGCCATCACGTTCATGGTGGGAGCCGCGCCGGCATACTTTTGCCAGTATGCGAGGTCCGCAGACCGCACATCAAGATCGAGGCGGAAATGGCCTGACACGTTTCGAGACGCATACCCGCGAACACTGGCAACTGCAATTCGCTCAGGCTGGCCCGTGCCCGATCCGGAAAAGACTATCGTGGACGCATTGCGAAAATCGACTGTGGCATTGACATTGGAAACAAGGTTGGCAGCCATGGCCCCGCGAAGATGTCCCAGCGTATTCTCATCGCGAAAGAGCGCCTGCCCATGGGTCACAACGAGTTTAGCCACAAACAGCGACTTCGATTTTGTCTTTGGCTTGAAGAGGTCGCTGAAGTTAAAGCGGTTGTTCTTATATCGCTCGATCAGCAGGTAGGGATGGTCAAGGTCAATCTCTTGAACGTACTGCAGAGCGTGCTGAGGGTCGTGGAGCATGCCGCGCCAATCATAGCGAATAACGGCCTGCTTGCCTGAAACCGCCCGTTCGCCGCCCCGTTCTTTAAACGTTTTGCCCGCGGAAACGGCGATGGTGTCAATGGTGATCGTTCCGGGAACAGCGTACTGGATTCTTCCAATACGCACTTCATGACCCAGATACTTCCCAAGTTCAGTAGTAATAACCGGGGTGATATTGGCGGCAACTTCGCGACTGAGCTTTACCGTAGTCGCCACCGTGATCAAGATGATCACGGCGACAGGCGCCACGGTCAGCACGCGCGAAATCGCGCGTGCCGGGGCGCTCAGAGTCGGAACAGGAACCCGACGCGATATGCCGCCTACACCACGCAGGTTCATAATTGCCGCCCGCAGGTGGCGCTAATTCTCGGCGCGCGCCTGACGCAATGCGAGGAAGCGATCGCTGAACTCCTTTGCATTGTAGGACGATCGAATGAATGGGCCGCTGGCAACAAACATGAAACCCATTGCTTCGCCGATTTCCTTGTACTCAGCAAAGACATCCGGATGCACGTACTCCACGACATCCAGGTAGTTCTTGCCGGGCTTGAGGTATTGGCCGATCGTAACCGCATCCACATTGTGAGCTTTGAGGTCCTGAAGCAGCTCTACCACCTCATCTTTGGTTTCGCCGAAGCCAACCATGAAGCCCGATTTCGTGTAGATTTCGGGATCTGCCTGCTTCACATACTGCAGCAGCTGCAGAGTGCGGGCATAACGCGCCTGCGGGCGAACTTTGCGATATAGGCGGGAGACTGTTTCGATGTTATGGTTAAAGACGTGTGGTTTCGCATCTACGACGATCTGTATGTTCTCTTTGTTCCCCAGAAAATCAGGGGTTAACACCTCGACGATCGTATCGGGAAGGAGTTTCTTCAGCCAGTAAATCGTGGCAGCGAAGTGGCGACTGCCCCCATCGGGAAGTTCATCGCGGTTCACACTCGTGACAACCGTATGGCGCAACCCCAGCGCAGCCGCGCTCTCAGCCACCTTTCGGGGTTCAGTCGGATCCAGCGGACCGCCCTTGCCCGTCTTGACGGCGCAGAAGCGGCACGAGCGTGTGCATGTGTCGCCCATAATCATAAAGGTGGCGGTCTTTTTGGACCAGCATTCACCCAGATTCGGGCATCGAGCTTCTTCACAAACGGTTACAAGCCCTGCGGATCGCATCAGGTTCGTAACCTCTTCGGTATCCCGGCTTCGAGGAAGCCGGATAGTCAACCACTCCGGAAGGCGCCGATTGACGGCCGTCCGAGGGCCGGGGTCGCCGGTAGGAGTGGAGAATTGTGCCTGTGGCGGTGTGCCGATTTGGATTAGTTCAGTCATTTCATAGATACCAGACCCCGATTATACCCACAGCAGGTTTTCCCAAGTCAACGCAGTGGTTTCGGACAAGAGGAAATGAGGCATTTATTATCAATAGCGTAAAACAATAGCCGCGGCTGCCCTGGCGATTGAAATCACGGGCTGGCAAGTTCACGAAGTGTCCCTGTGGACACTGCAGAGAACGCCTATGGCGTCTTTTTTTAGTCGGTGCAGGCCGACTTTGTGACCTTACCAGCCCCGGGTACCCACTCCGTGGGTGTTCAATCGCCAGGGCAAGGCCGGTATATATTTTCCCGCCACGTTATTCTCTGATCACCCCTATTCTGCCTTTGACAGGTAAACTGCACGACATGGATGTGGCAATAATCGGCGCAGGTGTGGGCGGGTTGTCTGCGGCGATCACGCTTGCGGCGGCAGGCGCACAAGTTACCGTGTTCGAGCAGTTGAACAGGGCAGGCGGTAAGCTTGGCCAATGGTCTTCGGAGGGTTTTACGTTCGACACAGGGCCGCACGTCCTCACAATGCCCTGGACATTCGAAGAGCTCTTGCTGAACGCTGGCGAGCCGGGCCAGGCAGGTATTGAGTGGCTGCGCGCAAACCTGATCCGGCTCGATACGATCTGCAGATACCATTTCCCCGGAGGTGAGTTCCTCGATGCCCACGCAGATTTAGAGGCGGCATCCACTGCGCTCGCTCAGTTTGCGCCTGGCGATGCCGAAGGATTTCATCGCTTTCTCCGGTATGCTGAGCAGGTAACGGAGGCAACCACCGAGCCATTTCTGAAACAGGACTTCGCTTCAAAGATCCATGGAATGCCATCCGGTGAACAATGGAGGCAGCTCGGCGGATTTCTATCCTTGAGGCCCTGGAGATCCCTGCGCGAAGTTGTACACAAGCATTTTCTGGATCCCCGTGTTCGGCAGATATTCGAGCTTTACGCCCTTTACAGTGGTTCCCACCCCGCCCGCTGCCCAGGCATCTATGCTACGATTGCCGATATCCAGTGGCGTCAGGGAACATACTATGTATCCGGCGGCCTCTATCGGGTGGCGGAGATGCTGCGAAGTGTTGCCGAAAAGCACGGTGTCAGGTTTCTGTTCGATTCTCCGGTCAGTGAAGTGATTCTGAAGCAGAAAACCGCGCGAGGGATATCGCTCGAAAATGGCAGCCGCTACTTTGCCGACGCCGTCGTGTGCAACGCGGACTGCCTCGCTGCCATTCCAAAACTTTTGCCCGAGAAGTTTCGCCCGTCGCTATCCGACGACCGCATTGCAAAGATTGAACCGAGCACCTCTGCCTTCTTGCTTCTGCTCGGCGTCAAAGGCGAATATCCGCAGCTTGCTCACCACAATTCATTCCTGTCTGAGAACGGTGACGCAGAATACGATTCCATCTTTACCGACCAACGGCCTGCCCTCGATCCCACAATAGGAGTTGCCTGCCAGACCGCAACCGATTCGTCGCGAGCGCCGGCAGGCTGCTCAAACCTGTTCGTAATGACCAACCCGCCTGCTCTGTCCAAAAACTTCGATTGGAACGCAGAATCTGATCAGTATCGAAACCATGTACTAATGAAACTTGAGCGCATGGGTTTGGAAGACCTCCGTGAGCGAATCATGGTCGAGCAAATATGGACGCCTGAAGATCTCAAGCAGCGTTATGACGCTTTCCGTGGAGCAATCTACGGTTCCAGTGGTAACGGCTGGCGGAATGCATTTCTGAGACCTCCCAATATTTCAAAGGATGTTGACGGACTGTATTTCGTGGGAGGCAGCACGCATCCTGGAGGCGGCATTCCGCTCTGCATATTATCCGGGATGAATGTCGGAAAAATGATTGCTGGCCGCAAGCTGTGCTAGAATGTTCTCATTATGACGAGCCGCCTGCCTTGTACAATATATGGCGCAGTTTTGACAGCATCTCTGGCAACGCCTACCATAGCTCAAGCGCCTACAACGCAGGTATACCGCCCTGCCCATTCGGTGGATCAGAACCTGCTCCAAGCCGTGGCTGCGGGAAACCTCACGGATGCTGCCGCGGCGCTTGATGCAGGCGCAAATATTGAAACACGCGACACTGCCGGGCGTACCCCTTTGATTCTGGCGGCCATCGCCCGAAACTCCGATATGCTGCGTTTGCTCATTGCGCGTCACGCCGACGTAAATGCCAAAGATGCTTCCGGCAATACGGCCGTCACAATTGTTCTCAAACACGCTCGTTCAAATACGCCGGCCACCCCTATGGAATTGCCTGCTGCGCCTGGCGGCGTAATCGATCTCGCGAATGTTGCTCGATCGGCCCGGGCGTTAGAGCGCGCCGTGCCATCCATCCCCTCACCCCAGACGTTCGTTAATCCGAATACCATTCGGCGGACGGGGCGATCCGCGTCCAATACTGCAGGCAATATTGTGGGCGGCGGTCTTGGCAAGCTTTTCGGCTCGACCGTTGGACATATCGCCGGTGGCGTGACGCGAACTGTGGTGCGTGGCGCAACGGGGCTTGCCGCCGATGCAACCCATGCGGTGCAAGCCGGTCAGCCGCAAAAGCTGGCCCGAAAGGGATTGAATATCGCCGCCAAGGCAATCGAAGATAATGCGCCTTCCATACACTTGCCAACAGCAGCGACAGCGCAGGCAAGCGCCGCCGGCATCCTCAGCAAAATGAAGAAAACCCTGTCTACCGATGCCGGTCGCGCATTACTTGCGCCTGGACAGATAGCCCTGGCAAAGGGCCATGCGCTTGACTTTACAACGCCCGGCGCATGGACGTCGATAGTCTCGTCGCTGGCGCAGAATAATCCCGGCGCTCTCCTGGGGTTGCTGAGCAGCTTTACCGGATCTCCATTCGAAGACCGAAACAATATGCTGCTGCTCATTGCAGAAGCTGTTAAAAGCGATGCCTCGCTGGCGAATGCCTTCTTCGAACGAGACCGAGACCCACAAGCAGATCAGCACGCAACAGAACTCGTTCAGGCAGCGTTAACCGACAACGTTTCGCTCGTTCGAACCCTGATAATGTCCGGAGCTGGAGATCCCTTCTCGGCGTTGTCCTACACGGCTCTGCGTTCCGCTGCAGGCTTCCTGCTGCCCTCCTTGCCGGGACAACTGGTCGCGCAAGCAGGCCTGTCACCCAACGGCACCACGCAGGTAACGTCCATCGTGGCAATGCTGCTCGACGCCGGAGCCGACGCAAACACGCAGGACGCTGAAGGTGTCAGCGCCCTGATGTGGGCCGTTCGCGCCGGATCTGCCGGGGTAACCCGGCTGCTTCTGGATCACGGCGCAAATCGCGCGTTACAGGATGGAAGTGGGATCGATGCTTTGGGAGTGGCCGTTCAGAACGGAATGCAGGAAATTGCGGATATGTTGAGGTAGAGAGGTCTCCACCTCCCTACTCATGCACATGTATCAAGGCTGAAAGGTGCGGCATCTCCGGGCGATCTGGGTCTACGAGGACCGTTACGGGATGCTCGACTCCAAGTCTTCGCCACTGTTCGGCTGTACAGCGCTCTTCCCTCTCCTCGGTTTCGTCCGACACTTTCCGCTTGAACGCATAGCGTATGTAATAGTGCGGGCCTCCGGCGGCGTCTAGTCGCTTGCCCACCACTTCCCCTTCGAAAGCGACCCCGCGACTCAGAAGACGGCGCTGGCTCAGGTTGACTCGCCACAGCTGCACGACGGCAACAAGGGCGAGACCTATCAGGACGAGGCCAAAAGCCGAGAGCGAGAGGAATGTTACCGAGGGCGACTGATCTGCCGGCACGACGGTGGTCTTGCCGTGCTCCGTGTCCAACCGCAGCTTGATGGGATCGCCGGCATGATAGCGAGGCGGAGATTGCACCTTGCCGTCCGGCAGGTACGGCTGCGGTTCAAGGGAAAATGAGCCTGTTGAGCTTGCTCCGGGCGGCAGGGGTTCGGCGGCTGAATACTGTACCCTGCCGATCCTCTGTGGTCCGTCCGGACCTGCTGCCCGGCTCGGTATCACGGATGTGATCGTTCCGGCGATGGGACGGCTGTGAGACGATAAATACGCAAGGTGCCCCGCGGCGTAAAGCGACAATATGCCGCCTGCCACGATCGCGGCGCCGAGCGCGGTAGCCACGGCCAGCAGCACAGCTGTTCTCGGCCCAAGCCGAACGGGGCGCGGTGTGGGGTCATTTAGATCGATGCTCAATACTCTTCTCCTCACGATTGTCGGCCCGTGCTGCCAGATCGTCCAGACCAGATAGGCGCACCGCGCCCTCATCCAATAATTGGGTCCACAATGAACTCGCGGCGCCGTCAGTAAAATCGCGCTCGGCGATCGCTGACGATGTGGGTTCCATAAGCCAGACGGCCTGCCCTGCCCGCAAACGACGCAGAACCATCTGGAGGGAGGCTACATTCCCGCGGCCAAACGGCACGTCGGTAACCAGAACGGCATCGGCAGCCGCCGCAAACGCCTCGGCTTCAGCTAAAACGGACTCGGAAACCGCCGTGAAAGGCGCTTCTTGCGCACATTCAATTCCCAGAGAAGCTGCAGCCTCCTGGTCTGAGTCTCCCGAATTCAGAGGGCCGGCTGTCAGGCGGCATCCAGAATGTCCGAGCAGGATCATAGCGCCGGCTCCTGTTCCGCCGCCACACACAATATGAATGTGTGGACCGTTCGGAGATTGTGGCTGGGCCGAAGGCAACTCAGATTCCGGCAGCGTTACAATATATGGACGTCCCGATGTCGGGTGCAGCCGCATCCACACACGCGCGCCGTAAACGTCCATCACATTCTGCGCCGTCAATACCTCGGCGGGGCGGCCGGAGGAAATGACCTTTCCCGATTTCATCAGCACAAGACGATCGCAGTAGGCCGCTGCCAGATTGAGATCGTGCAGCACCGCCAGAACCGCAAGATTGTCTCGGTGAGCGAGACGCCGCGCAAGCTCAAGGATCTCCAGTTGGTGCTGAATATCAAGGTGCGCCGTCGGCTCGTCAAGGAGGAGGACATCGGGCTCCTGGGACAAAGCGCGCGCAATCAGTACGCGCTGCAACTCTCCTCCCGAAAGCGTATTTGCGATTCTGTCTTGCAAATGTTGTATCGATGTTTCGCGCATCGCTTTGGAGACGGCTTCCGCATCGTTTTCCGTAAAGGAAGCGAACGGTCGGCTGGGCAGCCTTGGACTGCGCCCCATATCGACGATATCACGGACAGTAAAATCAAAGCCGACACTGGTGGACTGAGGAACAACTCCAATTGTTTGGGCCGATTCCCTGGCGCTCAATGAATACAGATTGCGGCCGTCCAGAAGCACCGCTCCGCCCACAGGCTTCAGCGTCCGGGAGAGAGCCCGCACCAACGTAGACTTGCCACAGCCATTCGGACCGACGACCCCAACAAACTCGCCACGCGCGATGTTTATGGCAAGATCGCTGACGGCAGAATCTCCTTCCGAGGAATATCGGATAGTTAGGTTTTGGGCTGATAGTGCATTGGACATGATATATAACGAAGGGACGTAATGAATTATAGCAAATTCTATGAGTCTTAAATGTGCAAACAGCCCATAAGTCCTAGGGCTACAAACGCTTTCCAGTATTTATATGTAATGTGAGATACCGGGTTCAGACAACTCAGAATACTCGGATGGGCGCATTTTCGGTCAATTGTGTATATTTTAGGTTACAGACTGAAGATGTTGAATGTAGTTCTGAAGGAACCCGGCCACTTGTTGGAGAATATGGGTGCACGCTGCTGAGGTTTGCAGCGTTTTCACCGGCAAGCGAGGCAGGTAGGACAGATGGCCACGATAGCCGACAACCAATCAAAACGTCCGGAACAGGACGACACCGACGATGAGTTCTCTTCTTCACCGGAGAGCGCAAGTGACAAAGGATTTGAGGACGATCTCGCATCTTATATCACACGCCTCACCCGCACGAAGTTGCTCACGGCAGTAGAAGAACGTTCACTCGCGCGGCGCGTCCAGGCGGGCGACTATGCAGCCAAGGAAAAGTTAATCGAAGCGAACATGCGACTCGTCGTATCGATCGCCAAGAATTATCTTTCCAGCGGCATTCCCCTTGAGGATTTGATCCAGGAGGGCGCAATCGGACTCATGACTGCCACAGAACGGTTCAACCCAACAATGGGATACCGATTCAGCACTTATGCTACGCAGTGGATTCGTCAGAGTATCGGCCGGGCGATCGATAACAAATCGAAAGCGATCAGGCTTCCGGCGCACATTTCCGAATCACTCCGCAAGATCGATAAGGCCCGATCGGAATTGCGCCGTACATTAGGCGCTGAACCCACAACCGAGCAGATCGCGGCTCATACGGGACTCTCGATGAAGAAGATGAACAGTCTCCTTCAAACGACCCAGGAGCCGGTGTCGCTCGACATGACAGTTGGCGATGACGATAACACGGCGCTGTCCAGCCTCGTTCTGGATAAAACCGCCGCGGACCCCCAAGATGAGTTGATCGCCAACGAAATGCGGATGGAAATTGAGGCAATCCTCAACACGCTCGACGACCGCGAACAAGTTGTCATGCGCAAGAGGTTCGGATTTGATGAAGACGACAAACTGGTGCTTCAACAAATCGGTGAAGAACTCAATATTTCACGTGAACGGGTGCGCCAGATAGAAGCGCAAGCGCTCAGGAAGCTGAGATCGGCGGCGCGAAAAAAGCGCCTCCGCGATTACCTTCAAGCCTGAGACGCAGTATTTTCAGGAACTTATTCAATCGATGGGGCAGATGGACAGTCTGCCCCAAATCTCCCACGTCTGCTCCCGGTTATATTCTAAGCCCCGTCTCACGAGCGAGGGCCTTTTCGTGCCTGTGCTCTTCTTCAAGGGCCTCTTCAAACGCCTGGCGCATCGGCAATTCCTTATCCTCAATCAACTTTAGAACATCTTCAACGATTCCGGTATATTGCGATGGTTCCTTTGTCACCTGCCGGGAATTACGATCCGCGGTCTGGGAATTCTCCTTCATGCGCATCGCAACACGGCGAGCGATAACAACAGCCGAAGCCAGGGCGGCTCCAACCAGCAATCCTTTTAAGAGCTTCATGGCGTACCTCCGTACAACCATTTAATACCCCCGGCATAAAGGGGAGTAAACGGCCGCTTGCGAAACATCTCTGAGAGTTTTCCGTTATAGAGAAAACCAGGGAATGCCAATGCCGCCGTTAACCAGAACAAAAGATCGTAATCACCGGCGAAATGCCGGGCCATGGACACGCGGCGAAAAGTGGCTGCTGGTGAGCGCAGTCATCGCCATCGCGGCATCCGTCGTTATCTGGACCTGGATCAGGTCTCTCGATGCAATGCCTGTCTGTGTTGTGCCCCGTCCGCAAACGATCTATCCCAACGCATACAGCTATTTTGTTGCCGCCAGCGGCAGAGCGCCGGTACAGTTCGGCACACGTATCACCAAGTCCACTTACGCGCCGCCCATGGATCCTCACCCCGAGACATGGCTTACCAGAGCGCCGAAATCCGAAGATATGCAAGCCGTAGCCGGAGCGCCGGCCGCGAATGCAGCCGGGCTTGCGCTGCTGCGCAATGGACTTACCCTGCCTTGCCTGGCGCCACAAATGCGATCATTCAACTATTTGCGTCCGGAGTTGGCGCGTCTTCGCGGCCTGGCGCGGGCAGTCCGAGCCACGGCGGAAGTACAGGCAGCGCAAGGCCGCGACGCGGATGCCGTCGCCACTTCACTCGACGGTGTTTCGATGGGAGTGGAAATGTCTCGCGGCAGCTGTGATATCACGATCCTGGTAGGGGCGGCAATCTGCGCAATCAATCGAAGGACGATCTGGCATATCGCAGACCGATTGGACGCGGCAACCGCCCGATCCGCTGCGTTGCGATTGGCAACGCTGGAATTGCATCAGGAACCCATTACGAAGATCCTTACCAACCAGAAATGGTTTACTCAGGCCGCCCTCATGGAGATTTTTCAGCAGGCGGATTGGCGCAAGCAGCTTCACAACGCCAGCGGTATGGAATCCGGGGAAGAATCCAACTATAACAACCAGTTGATGTTTGTTGGAAAGCGTGACCTTCTCGACGCGTATACTCGACAAGCCGATGCCGCAATCGCCGCAGCAAGCGGATCATACAGGGATATGCGGCTATCTGAGGACATAGCGCAGCCGCATATCCTGAAAGCATTCACATCTGAAACTGAGGCCGTGTGGTTTAAATGGTGCCAGGGAGCCGCGGACAACCGCCTCCTTGCAACGACTCTGGCATTGAAGGCGTACCATCGCGAACACGGCTCCTATCCCTCAAGCCTCCAGCAACTAGTTCCGGCATACCTGCCGGCCGTTCTTGAAGATCCTTTCTCCGGAGTGTCTCTACACTATAAACGCGATCACCAAAGCTATCTACTTTATAGTGTAGGACCCGATAAGCAAGACGACGGCGGAAAACCGATATCCACAATCAGTAGAACCCGGAATTATTATGTCGAGCGGGAATCTCGTGGCGACATGGTTGCCGGGCTGAATGAATAGTCATGCTGCCGGATTGAAGCGATACGCTATAATCCTAGAACGTCTTTGGCGACGCGCATTACTATCTGGAGCACCGCATGCCCACTCGCTACACTCATTTATCATCTCGCGCCGCTGCCGCTGCCAGCGCCTCGATGTTGTTCCTGACGGCAAACGCCTTTGCCGCTTCCACTCAACCGGCCGGCAAAAATGCTTACCCGGCACTCACCGCCGCGGCCAAGGAACTTCGAGACGAGGCAAAAATCGGCATTGCCGTCAAGCGATCTCACGATACTGAGAAGGAAGCGGATGATCGTCCATATACCATGGACGAAATAACGCAGCTGGTGGCCGAGAACCAAACAGCCATCGACCAGACGCGTAAGGCTATGCAACTCCCCTATTCTTTTCCGCTGACAGGGACAAGCATTGCAACGAAAAACGAATATCCGGCCAAATTCCGCACGATTGCGCGTCTATTCGCCCTGGATGCCAAAGTGAAAGCCGGCTCGGAAAGTTACGCCGCCGCCATGGACAGCGCTCTGGATGCCATCGCGTTAGGCGAATTGACGCAGTCGCACACAACGTATTTCGGAGGCGTCATGGGCGCATCGTCCGTGGTGATCGGCGAGCGGGCAGCATGGGAGATCATACCAAAGTTGTCGGTCGCGGAAAGCGCCGCGGCGGCGCGGCGCCTTGAGCAAATCATTGCAAAGCATCCGCCGTTCAACGAGACAATGGCGAATGAACGCATTGTCGCCCGAAACTCTATCCCCGTATTCCTGAATGCAAAAGATCCTGTGGCCATGCTCGGTGACACGGGATACGAATTCGTAGGTAATGAGTCCGATGCATTGAAGAGAGGGATCGCGGAACTGCGCAGGGCGGGACCGGCTGCTGCGCTTGCGGATGTCGATGCCGCGGCGTCAAAGACAGCTCACCTCAATGCCGGGCTGTGGAAGGTTCCGAGCGACGACGCGGCGCCAGTCGGACGATATGGCGTGACACGTTTCCTATTCTCACTCAATGTTCCCAGGATTAGGTTCACAATCATCAACGGCGAAGCTGAGAACCGGCTGTTGCTGACTATGCTGGCAATCCATGCCTACGAAGGCGATCACGGTCAGCTGCCGGACAACCTCAAGCAGCTCGCCCCTGCCTACATCAAGGCAGTTCCGGCCGACGTCTTTGCGGCCGGAGAGTCGCTGAAATACGGAATCGCAGGAGGTAAGGCCATAGTCTACAGCATTGGCCCCGACGGCATTGACGACAGTGGTGACGCAATCGACAATCCTGGCACAAAAACGGACGAAGCGAGGCGCACGCCCGCAATGGATTCAACCGGAGACATCGTGGCGGGCGTCAATATGTAGCGCCTGTTAACAGCTTCCGGCATGACAGTCCGCCTGCTTAAATTTGATTTCGCAGGAACGAAAGATTCAACACTCCAGGGCTACCATCGAATCTTGATTGCCTCGTAAACTTAGTTAAATTATTAGTTCTGCCTAATGAATAGTTAGATTTTGCGGCTCAGGCGCCGGCTGCGCCCCACCCCATGCGGTCATTTTATGGGCTGATTGGCTTTCCCCGGGTTGTAAAGAAGTTATGGTTTTACGTATTGCGATAGAGGAATATGGGCAAGTTTTGAAGAATAGCCCAGGAAATTTGCAGGATGACTGCTTAGCTGGTACAATCCAGAGAGGAAGGGAACGACGTACCTGTCGGCATAAAAGTAGTAGCCGGCTATCGTCTGAGGTTCTATGAACGAAGCGCCCGAAACATTCGGAGAATGGTTTCGCCGTAAAAGGCACGAGCACAGGCCACGCCTGTCACAGCAGGAAGTTGCTGAACGAGCTAGTAAGTTTGTCGCGATGAGTCAGACTTACGTCTCGTTAATCGAACGCACTGCTGGCACATCGGACGAGCCGGATGTATCTCCGGATCGTATCATTGCTCTCGCGCATGCTTTGGGTGAAAATCCCAATGATGCCCTTGCTCTGCGCGCACATGTAATTCCCAGCGCGGCAATACCTGAAGACGAAGAACTTTCGCTTCCCGGAGGCGGTTCTATCGTACTCCGCGGACGCGTCGGTCCACCGCTCAGCGAACGTGAGAAATATCAGCTGGCGGCAGTTGTGGATGCGCTGCTCAATAGCAGCCATAGACACGATATCTAGAATATCCATCTTACACTTCCGGACACTATCTAAAACGCAGTATCACCGGCGCCAAAGAGCCGCATGGACTATCCATTGCGGCTTTGGTCGCTTAGCCGCAGACACACCAATTAATTCCGTTCTTTCCATGCGTGGTTTTTAGTACGGTGTCTTTCACTTTGTGAAACTCTCAAAATCAGATATTTTGAGGGAGGTTTCACACTTCCAAAATTGTTCGCAATCGCTCTGTCGGCATCGCGATCTGCGTTTCCTACTAAGTAGTAGGCGATATGCCCCCAATCAGTTACACTTTTTCGAATTTAATTTTTTTGCGCACCCAAAGCTATCGTTTGGCGTTTAGATAAACATAGGACGAAATGAGCTGTGTGTTTGTGAAAAGAATTTTTTCGACGGTTTGAGAAAGTTCCTCTGCTTCGATATCACACATTTGAAACTTTTCGGTCCTGAAACAGTCTGTACGTGTGTGCAGGCCGGCCCGAAGGCGCGCCGCCCCTGCCCCAAATATTGGTACCGGAAAGCTTCATCACTTCATGAATCACCGTCGAACCGTTTCACTGTGCGCCGCCGTGCTCGCCGGCGCATCAGCAGCATTTGCGCCGCACGCCGCCCATGCATTCGGCTGGCCCAATGCCAACGATGAAATCTTCCCCCCTGCGCCTTCTGCGAAGAAGTCTATCGATTTCGACAATCATGGTTTTCTCATCCACGGCAAACGCGTATTCGTCGTAGCCGGAGATCTCCAATACAACAGAATCCCTCGCGCTCTCTGGCGCGACCGTCTGCTCCGCATCAAGCGCGCAGGCTACAATGCCATCCAAACTTATGTCTTCTGGAACTGGCACGAACCACACGAGGGACAATTCAATTTCTCAGGCGATCACGATCTGGATGCCTTCCTTAAACTCGTAAAATCGCTCGACATGTATGCCGTAGTCCGTGTAGGTCCCTATGTCAATGCCGACGCCGACAGCGGAGGCTTTCCGATCTGGCTGCACTTCCGCCCGGGGCTGCTTCCCGTGCAGGATAATGCCCCCTTCTACAAGGCTGTTGAGCCCTACTGGCATAAATTGCTGCCCATCGTCGCAAGCAACCAGATAACGCATGGCGGCCCTGTCATCATGGTTCAGCTGGAGAATGAGAACAAGCGCGGCGGCGGCACAGACATCCCTGACAATTATTACAAGCGCTATTACGAGGTGGCAAAGAACTCGGGAATAATCGTTCCGATATTCTTCAGCGGCCTCAACCACGGTGACGTCCCGGCCGGCGATGTGCCGTTCGACACATCGCAACGCAAAAGCCCCTGGTTTAGCTCGGAATTCTGGACGGGATGGATCGCGTGGTATGGCGTTTCTCCGGAGAAGCACGTCAAAGTGACACGCGCCACCTGGGGAGTAATCGCCTACGGCGGCGCAGGCTACTCCCACTATGAAATGGCCGGCGGCACATCATTCGGCACGCTGAACTGCGATCAGGATGGCGCGTCATATGATTTCGGCGCTCCCATCGGACAGGCCGGCGACTTCCGAGACGACTACTATACGCTCAAGCGCGCAGCCCTCTTTGCCACCAGCTTCCCCAAAGTCCTCTCTGCATCCGGGGCGGAAGCAAGCGGCTACGGAACCACTCTCACGGAACCGTCTCTGCGACTGACCGGCCGGAAGTGTTCGGACGGCGCCGTGTTGTTCATAGACAATCAGGCCCCCACCCCTGTTAAGACGCAAATCAAAACCGCCGACGGCAAGCTCTACCCAAGCGCAGGGCCGATGACGATCCTGCCGAACGAATACGTGCCCATCGTAACAGGCTATCCGGCAGCGCCGGGCATTACCCTGGATCTGGCAGCGGCGCGTGTCGTCGGCATGGCGGATCGAGGGAGTATCCGAACAATCGTCATTACAGGGTCGCCTGGAGAACCCGCCGAACTTCACTTCGGAACGGGCAAACAAAAAGCGCTCTTAGTGCAGGAACCCACAGGATCTCACGCAGTAGAAATCACTCCGGGAAGCGTTAAACTAAAGTTCGCCATCCCCGCCGGCAAGCCGGCATCGTACATCTTCAAGTCCGGTTCGCAGACAATACATGTCCTGGCCGAAGAGTCCGATCTCGCCGATCGCACATGGTTTATTCCGGTTGGAAACACAACGCATGTCATTACCGGTCCCGAGTACGTCGGCGATGTAACGGTGAATAATGGGCGTGTAAGCCTGACCGGTGAAATGCGCACGCTAACGCCGGGCAAGCGTTACCCCATGCTGGACTTCGGACCGGCCGGCGTGAAGCCGCTCACGATCGTAGCGTCGCACACGGCCCAGGAATCCGTAACGGCTCCAAAACTCAGCGCCTGGAAAGTCAATGCAGCCGTGGAACAGGCGCAGCCCGGATACAACGACGCCGCCTGGATGACGTCAACAGATCCGAAACCCATGGGAGCAGATGATAGTGACGACGCCTTCGCATGGTACCGCACTAAGGTTCACATGCCTAAGGCGGGAAATTACGAATTGTTCATTGCCGATGCCGGCGACTGGCTCACCTGCTTTGTAAACGGCAAACGGGCCGACAGCACATCCGTACAACAACGGTACCAGTCGCCTGTGCCGCGCAAGATGAATCTTACGCTTCCGGCAGGAGATTCCACGATTGCCATCCTGGCCGCCCACTATGGACGCAACAAGCTGTATGATCAGTACGGCCCAATGGATACCATCGACCTGAAAGGCATTGCAGGGGCCGTATCCCTAAATGCGTCGGGTTCCCAATCGGCGCCTGTTACCGGCCTGCGATGGCATCCGAGCGATGCCGGCGAAGGGGATGCCGCCACACTTGGCGCAGCGACAGTCGATACTACGGGCGCAGGATGGGCCGACTATGCGCTCAATCAGGACGTCTTCAACGCCAAGGCAGGCTTCGCCTGGATCCGGGCAACGCTGCCAAATGTCGATGCCCCCCACCACAAACTTGAGTTCCAGAGCGTCGATGACAACTGCGTCGTCTATCTCAACGGTCAGCGCGTCGGCGATCATCAGGGCGTAGGCGTCCCATTCACCATTAACCTGGACGCCGCCTGGAAAACGGGAGGCCCCAACAACGTGGCCATTCTCGTTCAGAACGCAGCCGATGCCGGCGGCATCTTCTGGGCGCTGAATGTCCTTGGCGGCGAGTTCGGTTCCGGCCCCCCAATCCAGGGATGGCGCATGCGGGGCGGCGAAACGCCCCCTGTGGATAGTTCGCCGAATTGGAAACTCCTGAAGGCCGGCGAAACGCCCGGTGTGCCAAGCTGGTATACAACCACCTTCAGCACGGTTCCGCCCGTTCCCGGCGCTCCCCACCCAATCCTGCGCGCCAACTGGAACGGCCTCTCGCGCGGCTCAATCTGGCTGAACGGCCATAACCTTGGCCGCTACCCGGAGCGCTCCCCGGTCGACGGCCTTTACCTGCCGGAATGCTGGCTGAAGGCCGGACAGAACACACTGCAGATCTTCGATGAAGAAGGCCAATCGCCCACTCAGATGCAGATACAGGTCAACCCCGTCGAAAGCCGAACGGGAATAACGCTGGCAGGATAGCACCATGAACTCTCGCCTCTTTCGAGCCTCCGCTGCGCTTCTGGGCGCAGCGGCAGCGCTCACGCCCCACGCGGCGCATGCCTTCGGATGGCCCGGAACCAACGACGAGATCTTTCCGCCCGCGCCTGCGGCGAAAGCTGCTATCGATTTCGACAATCGGGGCTTTCTCGTACACGGCAAACGCCTCTTTATCCTTGGCGGCGATCTGCAATACAATCGCATTCCCCGCGCCATGTGGCGCGATCGAATGCTCCGTATCAAACGCGCCGGATACAACACGATTCAGACCTACGTGTTCTGGAACTATCATGAGCCGAAGGAAGGGACATTTACATTCGAGGGAGAGCACGACCTCGACGCCTTCTTAAAGCTCGTGAAGTCACTCGACATGTATGCGATCGTCCGCATCGGCCCCTATGTTAACGCCGATGCGGATATGGGCGGCCTTCCGAACTGGCTCAGGTTCAACAGACCCGGTCTGATGCTGATGGTGGACAATAAACCGTTCTACGATGCTGTTGAGCCATACTGGCGCAAGCTGATGCCGATCGTGGCCGCAAACCAGATCCACAAAGGCGGGCCGGTAATCATGGTGCAGCTGGAGAACGAGGACAGCCGCGGCACAGGGACGGGGCTTCCCGACGAATACTACAAACATTACCTGAAGTTCGCACAGGACCAGGGGCTTGTCGTCCCCATGTTCTTCAGCGGCCTCAACCATAACGACGTCCCCGCCGGCAACGATCCGTTCGATACATCGCAGCGGCACAGTCCATGGATGAGCTCGGAATTCTGGACGGGTTGGATCGCCGTTTATGGTGTTGAGCACGAGCGGGGCATCAAGCTCGATCGCGCAACATGGGGCATCATTGCGTACGGCGGCGCGGGTTACACCCACTATGAGATGGCAGGAGGCACCGACTTCGGCGCACTCAACTGCGATGAGGACGGCGCATCATATGACTTCGGCGCGCCCATCGGGCAGGCCGGCGATTTCCGCGATGACTATTACCTCGTAAAGCGGGCGGCAATGTTTGCGGGCAGCTTCCCGCGGATCCTGTCCAACTCGGGGGCCACCAACGACGGCTACGGCGCAGTTCTCACAAACCCTGGTGTCCGGCTCACAGGCCGGCGCGGCCCGGCCGGCACGATGTTGTTCCTGGACAACGCTTCCGGCGATGTCCAATCCACGCAAGTCAAGCTCGCCGACGGCTCCCTCTATCCCGCAGCCGGACCGATAACGGTACAACCTCGCGAAATTTTAGCATTGGTCCAGAATTACGCCCTCGCCCCGAATGTCCGGCTCGAACTTTCGGCGGCCCGTATTCTGGGTGTGACATCGCTCGGGGCCAATAACACCACGATAGTCGTGCATGGCTCAGCGGGAGAACCTGCCGAACTTCGGTTCAAAGCCGACGCTGCCACCTCGATTGTTAAGCAGCCCGCAGGCAAGAATGCGCTTTCGATCACCGCCGGCCAGATAGTCCTAAAGACCACGTTTCCGGCGGATAAGCCCGATTCCTATATCTTCAAGGTCGGGAACCAGACTGTGCATATTCTGGCTGTGAATTCCGCCCTTGCCGACCGCACCTGGTTCACCACCGTCAATGGCGTCAACCATATTCTCACCGGCCCCGACTACGTGGGCGAAATTACTCCGCAAGCGGGCGGATTGCGGGTCGCTGCCGAAATCCGCGGACTTGCCCCCGCCAAAGCATATACAATGCTGGACTATTCCGCCGGTGGTGTGCATCCATTGAAGATTGTGCATGGCCAAGCAGCGAATGTCACCGCAGGTCCGAAGCTAACCTCCTGGGAAGCCGATTCGACTGTTCCAAAGGCCCAGCCGAACTACGACGACAGCAAGTGGCTTAAGAGCGCCGACCCGCTGCCCATGGGCGCGGACAACTCCGCCGATGCCTTCGCCTGGTATCGAACCACCGTACATGCTCCAAAGGCCGGTCAGTATGAACTGGTTTTCGCCGATGCCGGAGATTGGCTCACCTGTTTCGTTAACGGCAAGCGTGTCGACAGCACATCGGTTCAGCAGCGATACCAGAGTCCGGTCCCACGGCGGCTGCATGTCACCCTTCCCGCCGGCGACACCCCTATTGCCTTTCTGACCGCGCATTACGGACGCAATAAGCTCGTTGAGTATTACGGTCCGGTCGACGTGATCGACCGTAAAGGAATTACGGATACCGTCACCCTGAATATGGACGACACGAAGTCGGCCCCGGTTACGGGCCTGCGCTGGCACACCGGCGATTACGCCGAGGGCGATGCCGCCACTTACGGCGCAGACGTGGTAGATACAAAGGGGGACGGTTGGGCGGATTATGCGCTGAATCAGGATGTATTCAACGGCAAGAGGGCCGGGGCATGGGTGCGCGCTTCGCTTCCGGATGTCGCCGGTTCGCACCACAGGCTGCGCTTCGAAAGCGTGGACGATAACTGTGTCGTTTACCTGAACGGAAAACGGGTTGGCGACCATAAAGGCGTGGGCGTTCCATTCAGCATTGACCTCGATGCCGCGTGGAAACCCGGCGGCCCAAACAACGTCGCAATCCTTGTGCAGAACGATGCCGACGCCGGCGGTATCTTCTGGTCGCTGAACGTTCTCGGCGGCGAATTCGGCGCCGGCCCGGCGATCCATAACTGGAAGATGCTCGGCGGAGAGACCCCGCCCGCAGAGAAATCGCCCACATGGAAACCGCTGAAGCCGGCAGACAATCCAGGAGTGCCTTCCTGGTATCGCGCCAAATTCACCGGCCCGGTAATGGGCGCCGGTCCCCACCCCATCCTGCGCGCAACCTGGACAGGCCTATCCCGCGGCTTCATCTGGCTTAATGGTCACAACCTGGGCCGCTATCCCGAACGCGCTGCCATCAACGGCCTGTACCTGCCCGAATGCTGGATCAAGCCCGGCGAAAATACATTGGAGATCTTCGATGAAGAAGGCCAGTCGCCAACCCAGGTTCAACTGGAAGTAAACCAGCCCGAGAGCCGGACCGATTTGACGCTGGCGGGGTAAGGCCAGGCAAACACACATATCACAGGCTTGCCCTAGCGGTTGAAATCGTCATATCAAGAGTCGTTCTTGCCCTGGCGAATAAATTCACGGGCTGATAAGGTCACAAAGTGTCCCTTCGGACACTGAAGAATGATCTTCGAAAACCAATCTTCAGTCGGCGCGGGCCGACTTTGTGATTTTGCCAGCCCGTGACTTCAGTCGCCAAGGCAAGCAAACAATTTTTGCCAATCTTTATTGACTAATAATACTATGAACTCTTCCTACATCCGCAGCGTTGCCATTGCCTGCGGCATCGCCGCCGTGCTCGTTCCTCATTCCGCTCATGCCTTCGGCTGGCCCGGAAACAACGACGAGATCTTCCCGCCGGCGGCTGCCGCCAGGAAGTTTATTGACTTCGATAACCGCGGCTTCATGGTAAACGGCAAGCGTCTGTTTATCGTTTCAGGAGACATGCATTACAGCCGCGTACCCCGCGAGTTGTGGCGCGACCGTCTGTTGCGGATCAAGCGGGCCGGATACAACACGGTCCAGACTTACCCGTTCTGGGAGCTCCATGAGCCGCGCGAAGGGCAATTCGACTTTAGCGACAACCGCGACCTCGAAGCCTTCCTCAAGCTCATCAAAGAGCTGGACATGTACGCCATCGTGCGTGTGGGACCATACGTCAACGCCGATGCCGACTCGGGCGGCCTTCCCATGTGGCTACGTTTCAAACCAGGTCTGTTGCCGAATACTGACAACATCCCGTTCTACAAAGCCGTTGAGCCATACTGGCAAAAGCTTCTGCCGATCGTCGAACGCAATCAGATTACGCATGGCGGCCCTGTGATCATGATCCAGCTGGAAAATGAGAACCTGCGGGGCAGCGGCACGGACCTGCCCGATGCATACTTCCGGCACTACCTGAGCTTTGCAAAGAAGATCGGGTTCACGGTGCCGTTGTTCTTCAGCGGCCTCAATCACAGCGACAACCCTGCCGGTGACGCTCCGTTCGACACCCGGCAGCGTAAAAGCCCATGGTACAGCACGGAGTTCTGGACAGGATGGGTGGCGGTTTACGGTGTAGATCCTGACCGCGGGCGTCGATTAGAACGTTCTACGTGGAATGTGATCGCCTATGGCGGAGCGGGCTATACGCACTATGAGATGGCCGGCGGCACATCTTTCGGCACGCTGAACTGCAACGAGAACGCGTCCGCATACGACTTCGGCTCTCCCATCGGTCAGACCGGTGACTTGCGCGATGACTACTATCTCGTCAAGAGGGCGGCAGAGTTCGCCACGAGCTTTCCGGATATCTTCGCGAACTCAGGAGCCGCGGCCGGTGGCTTCGAATATAACATCTCGGACACCGGGCTGCTGCTGACCGGCCGCCAGGGTCCGGGCGGCACGGTTCTCTTTATTCAGAACCAGACAGGGTCGCCTCACGGCGAGCAAATCAAGACTCCGGACGGCAAACTATATCCCGTTTCCGGCCCGATATCCATTCAACCGGGCGAAACCGCCCCATTTGTGCTCGGCGCTCAGATCGCTCCCGGCATCAAGCTCGCCGTCGGCGCTGCCAGGATACTTCGGGTAGTCCATAACGGCCCGGTGACGACGATCGTTGTCCATGGCACGCCGGGCGAACCCGCGCAGCTTGTATTCGATACGGGCAAAGCCCCTGTGAAGGCGCTGTCTCCTGCCGGTGTAACTGTTCAAACCGGCGGCGTTTCCGTGGTGTTGAAATATGGCGACGCCAAACCGTCGTCGGCCGCATTTCGAGCAGGCGCTCAAACGGTCAAGGTGCTGGCCGAAAGCACGGCCATGGCAGATAGAACCTGGTTTGTGCCGGCAGGCGGCGCGACACATATCATCGTCGGACCAAGATATGTGGGCGAGACCCAGATCGTTAAGGGGCAGCTGCAGGCAGCGGTTGAAACACACCAGGGCGATAAAGCCACATCAGTCGTCGATTATGCTCCGGATGGAGCGTATCCTCTTCATGTGGTCGGCACACCGGCCGCCCCTCTCCCGGAAGCGCCTAAGCTCAACTCATGGCGAACCGACGCCTCGACTCCGGAAGCGCAACCTGGCTTTGATGATCATGCCTGGCTGTCGACACCCGATCCAAAGGTCATGGGCGCGGACGGCTCACAGGATGCCTATGCATGGTACCGGACACATGTTCATGTGGACAAGGCAGGCGTCTACGATCTTTTTCTATCCTCTGCCAACGATTGGCTTACCTGTTTCGTAAACGGCAAGCGCGCCACCAACGCGAAATCGGGAGATGCATTCAGCGGCCGCATTCTCAAACTGGATCTGCCGGCCGGAGATTCGTCGCTCGCGTTTCTCGTTGCGCACTATGGCCGCGACAAGTTATTCAACTACTATGGGCCTCTGGATACGATTAACCCCAAAGGGATCACCGGCCCCGTTACGGTAAGCGCAACCCCGGCGGCATCGGTGGCTGTTACAGGCTTGCGATGGATTCGCGATGACGCCGGCGAAGCCGATGCCGGAAAGTATGCCGCGACAACTGTCGATACGAATGCTGCCGGCTGGGCCGACTATACCTTGAACCAGGAGATGTTCGGCAATCAGCCGGGATTTGCATGGGTCAGAGCCACGCTGCCTGCCGCCCCCGGCAAGCATCACCTCATTCAGGTCCAATCCGTGGACGATGACGCCTTCGTCTACCTAAACGGTAAGAAGCTGGGTGAGCATCATGGCGTCAATCAGCCATTCTCAATCGATCTGGATCCGGCATGGCAGGAGAACGGGCCGAACTCTCTCGCCATCCTCGTACAGAATGAGGGTGGCCCCGGCGGCCTTTTCTGGTCGATCAATCTGCTGAGCGGCGACCTTCAAAGCGCGCCAGCCGTAAAGGGGTGGCGCATGCGGGGTGGCGAGACACCTCCTGCCGCCACATCGGCATCCTGGAAGGCCCTCAAGCCGGGTGAAGCGCCGGGCGTCCCGGCGTGGTTCGAAGGGCATTTCAACGCCAAACCGCCGTCGGCTGTTGGGCCGCATCCCATTTACCGGATCAAGTGGACGGGATTGTCTCGCGGCTTTATCTGGCTGAACGGGCACAACCTAGGGCGCTATCCTGAGTTGTCTCCCATCGACAGCATCTACCTTCCGGAGTGCTGGCTCAAGAACGGCGACAACACGCTGCAGTTCTTCGACGAGGACGGCCTTTCGCCAGGCCAGGCGGAGATTGTCGTCAAGGCGGATGAAAGCCGGATACTTTCAAATCTAAGCAGGTAGATGCGCGCTATCGTAATCGCCGCTGAATGTGATATCCTGATCTCATGGATCCGTCAGCGGCGCTATGGAACATTGAACTCTTCGGCGGCTTGCGCGCCCGGTCCGGCGACCGCGTGCTTGAGCGATTTCAAACACAAAAGACGGCGGCCCTCTTCGCGTATCTGGCGTTCGATCTAAGCCGCCGTCGATCTCGCGAAGAGCTGGTCGATCTGCTCTGGCCGGACGCCGACCTCGATGCCGGTCGAAACAGGCTTTCGCAGGCAATCGGCTGGCTACGCACACAGCTGGAAACAGCAGACACAGGCCGTGGGTCGGTGGTCATCGCAGATCGCCAGTATGTCAGCCTGAACCCCGACTCGGTCGTAACGGATGCAGCCCAATTCGAGCGGCATCTTCAAGCCGCCACAGGGCAAGATGCAGCTCTGAACATTGAGAACCTCGCTGCAGCCGTCGCGCTGTACCAGGGCGATCTCCTCGCCGGGCATTACGAGGACTGGATCATCGGCGAACGCCAGCGGTTTCTGAATCTGTTTCTCGATGCCACCCGCCGCCTCGTCCAGCACTATCAATCACGCAAGGAATTCGAAAAAGCCCTGGAATACGCCAGGCGCTCTCTGGCTGTCGATCCGCTTTCCGAGGAGCTGCATTGCGACTTGATGAGGCTGCTAGCCGCCTGCGGACAAACCGCAATGGCTATCCGGCAGTATCGCGAACTTGAACGAGTGCTTGCTAGAGAACTTAACGAAACGCCGTCGAAGCCTGCCCGGGACCTCATAGAAGAAATCCGGCATATGCGTTCCGAGCCGGCCGCCGCGCCTGCGGAGCCGCGTACCGGAACGGCGTTCCTGCCTGTATCGCTAACTCGCTTCTTTGGGCGCGATGAGGAAATCGCCCATGTGCAGAATCTCTTCCGTGGCGAGGGAGCGCGGCTTGTAACACTTGTCGGCACAGGTGGAGCGGGAAAGACACGCCTTGCCCTGGAAGCTGCCGGCCGCTTATCCAAGATGTATGAGGGCGGAGTGTGGTTTCTCCCCCTCGCAGACCTCACCGATTCCGCAATGATCCCCGTAGCGCTATGCGACCTGCTGCAACTGCCACGCAGCGCCGCCAAGCCTGCTGTCGAACAAATCGTTGATGCGCTCTCCGGCCGGCAAGCGCTCATCGTCATCGATAATGCCGAGCATATGATCGATGGCGCCGGCGAAATCGTCAGTCAACTTCTTGGACGCCTTCCTCTGCTCAATCTGCTGGTAACGTCACGCCAGAAGCTGAATGTTGAAGGCGAGCGGGAAGCGCCTGTCCCTCCCCTGCCCGCACCGGCCGGAACGATGCTGGACAGCATTAAGCCGATCACGGTGGAGGCGTTGATGAAGATCGACAGCGTGCGATTGTTCGTCGATCGTGCCCAGGCTGTAAGGCCGTCATTTGCCGTAACACGCGAAAATGCGGCTACCGTGGCCCGTGTGTGCGAGCGCCTCGAAGGCATTCCTCTCGCCATTGAGCTATGCGCCGCGTGGGCTCAAACCCTCACGCCGGCACAGATGCTGGAGCAGCTGAATCATCGTTTTGAGCTGCTTGTAAGCCGCCGGAGGGACATCGCCCCACGTCACCGGACACTCAGGGCAGCGCTCGAATATAACTATCTGCAGCTGCCTGCCCAGCTCCAGCAGCTCTTTGTACGCCTCTCCGTATTCCGCGGCGGCTGGACACTCGAAGCTGCAGCAGCCGTCTGCCCCGATGAGCAATCCACGTCCAACGTTATGCAGACTCTGGACGCCATTACTGAGCTACGGGAGCGGTCGCTGATCGTCGCCGAGGAATCGCGCGACCGGGCAGGAAGTGAGGAGATGCGCTACCGGATGCTGGAGACGCTGCGGGAGTTCGCGGCGGAACAGCGCCCCATCGCCCTTGAAGCCGTTATCAGGCGCAGGCACGCCGCCTACTTTGAGACGCTTGCTGCAACGGCAGGACCGGAGATGGCCGGGCCGGATCAGCCGATCTGGCTAAGCCGCGTCGAGGCCGATCACGATAACTTCCGCGCTGCCCTGGGCTGGACACTGGAAGCCGGAGAGATCGAGACAGGTTTGCGAATGGCATCGGCCCTGGCTCCTTTCTGGGAAGTGCGTGGGTACACAGTTGAGGGCCAGACCTGGATCGAACGTATTCTCGCCACAGACGATGCCACCGCCAGCAAGGATATTCGGCTGCGCGCTAAGGCCCTGAATGCCTGCGCATCGATGGCGAGGGGGCGAAGCGACTTTGCGGGCGCTCAGTCTGCAGCAGGCAAGGCCCTTGAGCTTTGGAGAGAGATTGACGATGATACCGGCATGGCGACATCGCTGCAAATCCTTGCAACAATGGCGTATTTCCGGGAAGATTACGAAGGCGCAAAGCGTTACCTGCACGAAGCCCTTGAGCGATCTCGCCGACTGAATAATTCCATTCTGGTGGGCAGCGCATTGCTCAACCTTGGCAATATCGCCATGGAAGAACGGGATTGGCAGACCGCCTGGGATTTGTACTCCGAAAGTCTGGCCTGCAGACGCGAAGAGGGCAATATCAAACGTGTCGCCGATGCACTCAACAACCTGGGGCTTGTTGCCAGATACCGCGGCGAGTACGAAAACGCGCTCACATACCTCCGTGAATCCCTCGTGATTTGCCGAAACATCGCCGACCGCTCCGGCACGGCAATTACGCTGTTGAACCTCGGAACCGTGTACCGGTTGAGCGGCCGGTTTGACGAGACCCGCAACGCGCTAACTGAGGCCGCCGCCATTTCCCAGGAGGTGAACAACAACCGTGTTCTGGCATGGTGCGTAAAAGAGACAGGGCACTTCGCCTGCGCTCAAGGAGATTTCCGCCATGGTATTGCGTATCTGTCGTCATCGGAGAACCTGCGCACAATCCTCGGCATGACCTACAATCCGGCCGATCCCGAAGAGCTCGACCGGGATACCGCCCAGGGGAGATCTGCATTGACCGAAGCCGAGTACGCTCAAGCCTGGATAGAAGGTAGGCTGTGGTCCTTCGAAGAGGCCTACCGGCGCGTGATGCAGCGCTGAACGCAACGCAGGAACGTATCGACAGTAAAATTTGTTCGTGAAATATGTCTTTAGGATAAAACTCTCCCTTCATTTAGGAGTTATTTGGGAATAGGCCTCTATAATAAGCCTATCTTAAATAAAACCGCAGGCGAAGAAGCCAAGGCAAAATCAGTCGCCTTCGGGATAACGGATTAAGATATTGCAAGTTTTACACTAGCAAAACCGACGCAACGCGACTGACCCGGAAACAGGAGGTCGGTGAGGACTCTCCGCGAGTTCGGAACAATGGAGTTCTATATTTTTCCATTGATCACGTATTTGGTCTTTTAAAAGGAAACCGACATGACGTCACAGAATCTCCGCCGGCAGGCAGGTCGCAAAGCGGCCTTTACTTTGATTGAGCTCCTCGTAGTTATAGCGATCATAGCGATTCTCGCCGCGATCCTGTTCCCGGTCTTCGCTCAGGTGCGAGAGAAGGCGCGCCAGACATCGTGCGCTTCGAACCTGCGCCAGATCGGTCTGGCAAGCCTTCAGTACGCTCAGGACTACGACGAGATGTTATTCCCCGTTCAGGTTGGCAACTATACCTGGTATGGCACAAACGGCGTTAATGACGATACGTCGAAGGGACTGCTGCAGCCGTACATGAAGAGTGTTGCCATTGAGGACTGCCTTTCCGCTGCGAGCATTCCCAAGACAACCGGCAGCCCGCAGGCGTACGGTTTGAACATGCTCCTCTATTACACGACAACATTCAGTCCACGCTCCAACCCGAACCTGGCCTCCCTATCGGCTCCAACTGAGACAATTCTCCTTGCCGATGCTGCCGGGTACTGGCACAGTTTGTATCGAACCGGCACGCTTAATTGGCCATCGGCATCGAACGGCGCATATCCGAACATTCACGGACGGCATCAAGGCCGGGCAAATATCCTGTGGTGCGACGGCCATGTCAAAACGATGAAGCCGGAAACCGCTCCGTCCGCCGACGCCAACACCCGGGGCAACAATCTAGGCGACATCCTTAAGACACCCCGAACAGGTGTCGAGGCCACTGACGATTACTATTACCTGCCTGATAAGGGGTAAGTCAGAGGATGGCCCCCTTCACCCCCAATCCTGGGGGAAGATAGAACGGCACTTAACAAGTGTCTGCGCCAGCTTTATCGCTAGTCGAATAGGAAGAGATAGCAGTTCTTCTATCAATTGCCAGCGATGAACCTGACGCCCAGGCTTGTTGCAAACGCGTTATCTTCCCCCAGGATTGGGGGAGTCGAGCCTAAGCGAGACAGGGGGCTCCTCTCCGGAGGGGAGCCTGCATTCGATAAATCCGCGACGGAACCGCTCATGAACTATCTACGAATGAACTCGAAAAATATTGCCGCGGCTATAGCGTCCGCCTCTGCTATTGCCTTGCCGGCCCCACACGCCGTATCAAAGCCGGCGGCAAAGGCTGTCACATCTCCCCTCGCTACAGCGAAAACCATCCAGGTAACCCAGGTTTTCTGGATGCAGGGGAAAACCGGCAAGCTGCTGCGTACAGCCAAGTCGTCCGTGTGGATCGACGGCCGCCGGGTGAGGGTCGAGCGTCTGGACCTCCCGGATTCTCCGATCTCGCACAGCAAGACGCCCGCACAATTCGTTACAGACGGTTCCGTTATGCACGAATACGACGGCGTCCGCAACGAATTCTACAAGTCTCCTGCCCATGATGTCACTCAGTTGTTCGACAACGATCCTCTTGAATTTTTCCATGTCACGCAGTTCGACGTCCTCTTTCATCCCGATGACCTACGCACGGCAAAATGGGCGCCGCAGCATAGTGTAACGTCAACGGTTTGCGATGGAAAGCCCATGCAGGTGATCTCTGCGATCTCCACGCAAAAGGCCGACGATGGGTCCACTCTCACGTTCACGGATTCTTTGCTGAACGATGCCCGAACAGGTCTCCCCTACCGCCGTGTATCCTCCATGACGGCCAAGGGCAAGACCACAGTCATGCATCAAGTGGATTTCTCGGATTGGAAGATAAACAAGCCCATTCCGGCGGCCCGGTTTGCCTGGACCGCTCCGACGGGATCCACCGAGCATGTCGATATTAAGCTGCTGGCGGCCGGAGCAACTGCGCCGGACTTTGCCGCGACCACGCCGGACGGCCGGACAGTTCACCTCTCCGACTACAAAGGAAAGGTGGTGGTGCTGGATTTCTGGGCAACCTGGTGCGGTCCCTGCCAGAAGTCGATGCCGCATCTTGAGAAGGTTTACGAGTCCATCAAGGATCAGAACGTTACGGTGCTCGCTGTCTGTGTATGGGACAAAAAGGACGCCTATCAGAAATGGGTGGACGCGAAAAAGCAAACCTTCACGTTTGCCACGGCTTTCGATGAGGCTCCTGAGGGCAGCAAAGCCGCGATTACCCAGGGCTACGGCGTGAGTGGAATCCCCACGCAATATGTGATTGGCAAAGACGGGCTGATCGTCTCAGCGCACAGCGGCTATCTGGAGGGAGATCATCAACTCGAAGATGCGCTCAAGAGCGCGGGCATATCGATGCCCGGCGATAAGCAGGCAAAAGCAGCTCTGTAGAAATCTGAAGATTGTAATGAATTTGGATAGTTATCAGGGTTTTTTGATACTCATCCACTATAATACGCCGGCGACCAGTCTATGAAAGTTACTTACGACCCCGCCATCGACACGCTCCGGATCCTGCTGTGCGACGCTCCTATTCAGGCAACCGAAACGCACCATTCCGGACTGATCTTTGACTACGACCATAATGGCCGCATCGTCGGCCTTGAGCTGACATCGGCCTCCGAGCATATGTCCCGTCCGCATGGCACCGGGATTACGGGAATGATCGAGACGTTGAGTCATGGCGGCGAGTGAATATAGCGGCGTTTCCGTCGCAAATAATACCGCAGTCGCGCCGCGCGATTTATCAGTTTGAAAGTGAGTAAAACGATGATCCAGATTGTGTCCGGCTCCGGCAGAACCACAAAGGGCCGCGTCATCGCGGCCACTGTTGCCCTGGCAGCCTCCGCGATTTCCGCTCAGGCATCTCCGGCAGCCCATATCAAATCCGCGACGATCCAGGCATCCACGGCCGCTGCGACTCTCGCCAACGCCAAAACAGTCGGCGTACACGAGAAGTTCAGTATCGGCGGCGGTGAAGGCAAGGTCAATCAAATCTTTGATATGACAGTCCTCGTGCAGAAACCAAAGCTGGCTACGGTTCTCGTGCATCCGATCGGCCGGCCCGGCAAGGATTCGCAGTATGTCGCCGACGGCAAGGCCGAGTATGAGTACAACGGCTTCAACAACAAATATCAGTCCATCGCCCCGTCAAAAACCGGCGAGTCGATGTCCCAGTTGCGGGACATGTCCGCGATCGAAACCATCATCGCCGGCGGCAAGCTGAAACCGACGAACGAGAAGAGCAAAGTTGAAACGAGCAAGGAGACTGTCGACGGCAAGGCGATGACGGTCACCACCGTCACCGATCCGTTCCAGCCGGGCGAAAACGGCAAGCCCCGTAACATGGTTACCAAGCTGTGGGTGGATGCGTCGACTGGTCTGCCCTATCGCCAGGCCTCACTCCTTTTTGAGGACGGCGTCCAGAAGTTCCTGCTCCATCAGGTGGATTTCTCCGACTGGACCCTGAATACGCCGGTTGCTCCGGCCAAGTTCGTGTGGACACCGCCCACCGGGTCGGAACTGTACGAAGAGCCCAAGCTCCTTGCCGAAGGCGGCGCCGCTCCCGACTTCACGGCGACCACACCCGACGGCAAATCGGTCAAGCTCTCCGACTATAAGGGGAAAGTGGTGGTTCTGGACTTCTGGGCAACCTGGTGCGGTCCCTGCCAGCGATCGATGCCGCATCTTGAGAAGGTCTACGAGTCCATCAAGGATCAGAATGTCACGGTGCTCGCCGTTTGCGTCTGGGACGACAAGGACAAGTTCGACAAGTGGGTGACAGAGAAGAAGTCGACGTACACTTTTACCACCGCGTTCGATCCGGCCGCGAAGGGTCCCAAGAATATCGCAGGCGACCAGTACAAGGTGACGGGCATCCCGACCCAGTACGTCATCGATAAGGACGGCAAGATCGCCGCAGCCTACTCCGGCTACTCCGACGGCGACAGCCGCCTGGAAGACGCCCTGGGCAAACTCGGCGTCAAGGTGCCCGCAGAGCCCAAGAAGGCAGCATCGGCCAAGCTTTAGTCAAAACGCCAATTAAATAAAAATCCCCCGGCCTGCCCGCCAAGGCAAGCCGGGGGATTTTCGTCTTGTGGCCGGCATCAAATTGATGGGGAGCTAAAGTTTTCGGCGTGCAACCTTTCCGGCAAAAGCGTGTCAATTATCGTATCGGTTTGGGGGCTGTTCACTTATCGGACCTTGCCTCCGCAAACTGTAAAGATATCGAACACTTCCTGCATTTTGGAGCCTGCCGAAAAGACTATGTCACCAGCAAAATTAGCGAAACGCGAAGTCCTTGCGAGTCTTATTGCCGCCGGGATAGGCCTAGCAGGCTATGTTGCCGTCCATGCGATGACCTGGACATCGAACGCGAAGTATAGCAGGGCCCTTGTAGGCGCGCGAAAGTCCGGTCTTCCCGTCACGACGGCAGAGCTGGCGACAACTGCGCCTCCTGCAAGCGAGAACGCGGCGACGGCATATGCGCGGATGACAGCCCTGCTAAACACCCAGCCTATCTCCCAGGAAGATATGTCGCTTGAGAAGTATTCGCGTCTGGCGCATCCGACGATCGCGCAAACGCATCAGATAAAGTCATCACTCGCTCGCCGCTCCGATTTGCTTCAGCTTGCGCACCAGGCGGCGTCTCGGCCAAACTGTGTCTTCGCGACCGACTGGAAAAACCCCAATCCGGCAGCCATCATCTTCCCTGACCTCAAGACTGTGCGCGAAGCGGCTCGTATTATCTCCTCTGAAAGCGTGTTGATGGCTCGCGAGGGCCACGGAATGCAGGCCGTTCAGAACGAAGCCCTCTGTTTTCGTATCGCTCAGCATGCCGGAAGCGACGGTCTGCCAGTTCAAGGGATTGTTCAGGATGCGGTAAACGCGATTGCGCTGCGCAGCATGCAGTATATATTGCTCGCCAATCCCCGCGATACCGAAGTTGCGAAGGCCGTCATGGTGTCAATCGACAAGAATTGGAAACCGGCGCAGGTGCCGTCAATTCTGCGCCGCGAGACGGCCATGCAGACAGGCTACATCGAATACCTGCGCCAGGCAGGACCGTTCGGTTTGTTATTGATCTATGACAAAGATAAGCCCGCCGCGAAGATGCCGGACTATGAAAAGCAGAACTGGAATACCACTCTGAACGAAAACGGCATGTTTATGCTCTCGGAAATGAGCAAGATGACAGCGGCGTCGGAACTGCCTTATCCTCAAGCCATAGCAGAAGAAATTGCAATTTCGGCATCGCGGGACAATAGCACGCCGCAGTCCGATCCTTCTCCATTAGATCACTTCATTGTTTATGGGGATACGCGAAAGCGGCTTAACAGAACAATCGGATACATGACCCTGCCCGTAGTATCCCGCCCTCTCCGCAACGCCGCCACAGATACTGCCAGGGCGCGCGTCACCCACACGGCTGCAGCGATCCTCAACTACAAAGTCATTCATGGCAGCCTGCCCACCACTCTGGAAACTATAGGAGCTCCCATCCCAGTTGACCCATTCGACCAGCAGCCGCTGCGTTACCGCCGGGAAGGTAACGGCTTCGTCGTATATAGCGTCGGCACAACGCTGCACTACGACGGCGGAACGGCAGGCCAGCCGATTGCAAAGACTGAGAGCGCGTTTCGGTACCCCGCTGCCACGTAGTTGCTTGCCGTTGCGGCAAGCGGCCGGAGGCCATAGAACACCCCTGTACGCCATTGGCATGCAGGGGTGTTTTATGCTAAAATTGGTTATCCAGCCTACAAGCGTATAATATGATTTTCTATCCCCAAATCAGAATAAATCAATTGAAAACATCTCATACGATTTCACCGAACCGCTCCATTTCTTTAGCTTTCGCTGCCGGGTTCGTCCTGTACGGCTGCACTCTCACTCACAGGGCCGCTGCCGCATCAGATCAGGCGTATCAAAACGCGGTGGCTGAGGCGAAGAAAGCCGGACTGCCGGTTTCGACATCGGAGTTGGCAAGGCCGATGCCGCCGCCGTCGGAGAATGCAGCCCTGATCTATACGCAGATGCTCAGTACCCTCAAGGACAGCCCTCTCTCGGAGCAAGACGAAATCCTCGATACGTATTGCAGTGAAATGTCCCCATCCTCTGCGGATACCGCCCAGGCAACAGCGGCTCTCTCCCGCCGGGCAGATCTCATGGCCCTTGTGCATCAAGCGGCGGCTATACCAGGCTGCGTCTTCGAGCGAGACTGGAGCGCAAAAAATCCTGCGGCGATTATGCTTCCTGAGTACGCGCAAGTCAGGGAAGCCGCCCGCTTTCTATCGTCTGAGAGCCAGGTGATGGCGCATAACGGACAGGGAGTTGCCGCAGTTCATAACGAGGCCCTCGGTTTTCGTCTTGCGAAACATGCCGGCAGTGACGGAATGGCGATCGGTTTTCAGGTGGAGATGGCCATCGACCAGATTACGATGCGGGCGCTGCAGAAGATCATGATCACTTCAGACGGTGACGGCAAGGTGGCGCAAGCCGTAGAGGAAGTCATCGATAGCAACTGGACGGCCCCTCTGATCGCTCCAACGTTTCGGAAGGAAACAGCATTCGAGATCGGCATGATCGAAGCCTTCCGCAGTCTGGGGCCCAGCGCGCTTGGCGATCTCGGAAACGGCGAGTTCAAGCCTGCGACCGATGTGCTGGCAAAACTGCCCAGCAGCGAATGGAACGATGCCCTGAATCGAAGCGGTGTATACTTGCTGTCGGCCTTAGGGAAGGTTATCAAAGCAGCGGATCTCCCATTCCCAACGGCGTTCGCGCGTGAGCAGGCCATTGAAATGGCTGCGGCCAATGAGGATCCGACGCCAAGAAGATTGATTTGCCAGATGCTTCTTGTCAAGGCATCGGCGATTGTCAGCAAACGGGCCATACTGCTGGCCAATGCCCGCGCAACCCGGGCCGGCGCGGCAGTTCTTTCGTACAAAGCAGCCCATGGCGCTCTCCCTAAAACGCTGGCCGCAGCCGTAACTCCGGCCCCGATCGATCCCTTCGACCTGAAGCCTTTACGCTACCGCCAGGAGGGAGACGGCTTCGTCATCTACAGCGCCGGCCCCACCCTGCACTATGACGGCGGCACTCCGGACCAGCCAGTTGACAAGGACGAGAGCGCTTTCCGGTATCCCGCAGCCACGTAAACGTTATTCAGCAATAAGATATGTCTTTCCAATCGCCAGTTAAAGATAGCCTGAGCTATACATACCGCTCCCGTTCTTCGCAGAGCCGCGCCGTATATGCTGCAATCGCAGCCGGGCTTTGCTTGTGCGGCTGCTCCACCTCTCATAAGGCGAAATCCCTATCTGATGGATCCTATAAGGATGCGATTGCTGCCGCAAGGAAGTCCGGCGTGCCCGTTTCAGGCGCCGAACTGGCGAAACCGCTGCCGCCTGCATCGGAGAATGCGGCCCCGATTTATGAAGAACTCATCAAAACTCTGAAGGATAGCCCAGTTTCGAAGGAAGATGAAATCCTTGACACCTACGGAGGCCAAACGCATCCCTCCCCCGCCGACACCCAGGAAGCCGCAGCGGCCCTCGCTCGCCGGCAGGACCTGGTGACTATCGCCCATAAGGCCGCCGCAATTCAAAAATGCGTTTTTGACCGCCCATGGGCTTCAGGGGACATCGTTTCCATCCCACTGCCTGAATTGGCAAAAGTCCGCCAGGCTACGCGGCTTATTTCGACTGAGAGCCAGGTGATGGCGCACCACGGACAGGGCATGTCCGCCGTGCGCAATATGAGCCTTGGCTTTCGCCTGGCCCATCACGCAGAAAGTGACGGCGTCGCAATCAGCCTGCTCGTCCGGATGGCGATCGAGTTGATCACGCTGAAGGGTCTTCAGAAGATCATGATCACGTCGAATGGAGACGGCCAGGTTGCTCGTGCTGCCGCGGATGCCATCAATAAGAACTGGACGCCTCTACAGATCAGTCCGATAGTTCGGCGTGAAACAGGCTTCGAAATCAGCATTATCGAACAGCTGCGAGAATCCGGCCCCAAGGGCCTCGCCAATATCGCAGCATCAGACTACAAGAGCCAGGCCGAAGCGCTCGCCGGAACGCCGGACAGCGACTGGAACGACATCCTCAACCGAAGCGGCATGTATCTGCTGGTAGAATTGAATAAGATAGGCAAGGCAGCCGACCTGCCGTATCCTACCGCATTCGCGCGCGAAAAGAAACTGGAAGCAGCGCAGGATGAAGAGCCCCAATCGCCCAGACGCCTCGTTTGCGCGGTCCTTCTGCTCAAGACTTCAGATCTGGTCACCAAGCGCGCCATGATAATCGCCACCGCCCGCGCAACCCGGGCAGGTGCAGCGGTTCTCTCCTACAGAGCCGCCCACGGCAGCCTCCCCGCCACCCTCAGCAGCGCCATGTCATCTGTCCCGGTAGATCCCTTCGACTTAAAGCCTATGCGCTACCGCCGCGAGGGAGACGGGTTCGTAGTTTACAGCACCGGCCCCACCCTGGAATACGATGGCGGCACTGCCGGAGAAGCGACCGCAAAGGGCGAAGTCGCATTCCGGTATCCTTAAGTCTTCTGGTTCTTTCAGAGAATCGAACAATTGATCGAAATTCGGCAAGACAATTGTGAGACATTGTCAATGCTGATACCGCCATTGTATTACCGGTATTCGGTGAAAATTCATATGTTCTAAGGTGTTGGCAATTCTTAGTTTGCCATCTTGGCCAATCAGGACTTCATCATCAGACGTAGATTTCCGGTAATCCGCGGGGTAATATAAATATACCGTTGACGCGGGGTAGAGCAGTCCGGTAGCTCGTCGGGCTCATAACCCGGAGGTCGCAGGTTCGAGTCCTGCCCCCGCTCCCAAGTAAAGTAGGTAAGCCACCTTACAGAAATAAATTTCTGTAAGGTGGCTTTTTTGCCGATTAGCGCGTTCCCCCACAGTGCAAACAGTAGGGCAAATTTTCCTAACGTTCGGGCCTCTCTCCACATTACAGCGACCGCAAATTTCCTCAAACGTAACGGTCGGTTTCGTGATCACCGAATTATCACGCGATTTCATTGCACACAGGGTTTACAGTGCCCGCCGTTCGAGTGTTGCACCCTTATCTGCATTGACCAATCTCAGTGTGTGTTACCTCCTATTCCTTTTTGTCGGGCGAACATATGACTGTAGGAAGGTATAATTACGCCTAGCTTTCGATTCTGCTGAGAGCCGGGGGCAAGCAAATAACTACGACCACTATCCGTAAGAATGCTTACACCTCGCTATCTACTTTAGCCATTGCTCCGGGATTTTGGATTTGAGCGCACCCTTTCAAGATATTGATACGCCTGAAGCACTTTTAGAAGCAGTCTACAGGGACCTTGAGTTTACTTCAGGTGACCTCGTAGATGCCTCACCTACACCAGCGCACGTTGCAGACAACGAGTGGGTCAACAAGGGTGAATGGCTTACTTTGGCGGCGACCGTAGGCGTTGAAAAGGTCTTCTTCGTTGACAACAATCCTGTTATCGTCTTTGCCCGAGAGACTAACGTCGAGCCGGAACATATTCGTCGGGTATTCAACCGGATATGGTGCATGGCGCGGCCACACCTGCTGTTCTTGGCATGCCCCGGCGAGCTTTCTGTCTTCAATCTGACAAAGCCGCCTGCCAGAGATCTGGCTGACTGGAGCGATGATACGCGGGCCATTGACGTTGTAAGAAAGGCTGCGGAAGTCCAATCCTCCCTTTTAAGCTATAAGAGGGATCAGGTTGAAACAGGCCGTCTATTCGAGGACAACCGCTTCGGAGAGGTGAAGTACCGGGCAGACGAGACGCTCATTCAAGACCTGAGAACCGTTCGCGACAGTCTGATCGCCAATGGGCTTCCTGTCGAGTACGCCCACTCGCTTATAGGACGATCAATCTTCGTACGCTACCTTGAAGACCGCAAGATACTCCAACCGGAATATTTCTCAGCAATTGCTGAAAGCAATCTGCAATGGAAAGCATATTTGGATGATACATCGTTTGAAGACGATGGCCAAGTTAGCAATGTTCATTCGAATTTCGTCCGCTTCCTATCGAACAAGGAACTAGCATACGCACTGTTCGATAAGTTGAGTATTGAGTTTAACGGCGATATGTTCCCCTCTGACACAACGGAGAAATCTGTCGTGTCAGAGGCGCACTTGCGCCTGCTTCAGGGATTTCTCCGCGGGGACGTTGGTCCTCAAAGACGCCTGTTTTTCTTTGCCTACAAGTTCGATATCATTCCCATCGAACTCATAAGCAGTATTTACGAAGAGTTCTACAACACTCAGGAAGGTAAGACCGCTAACCAGGGCAGCCACTATACCCCCAGCGTGCTGGTGGAGTTCCTCCTTTCACAGGTCCTTACTCCCGAGCTACTTGCCGAGGCCCCACGCGTGCTCGACCCCGCATGTGGTTCCGGTATTTTCCTCGTTGAGACGTTCAAGCGGATAGTCCGTTATCAGATCGCAAGCTCCCGCTCTGAAGGAATTGATCGCTCCCAATTGCTGTCAATATTGAGGGAGCAGATAATCGGAATTGATATAAATCCGGCCGCCATACGCGTTGCTGCGTTTAGCCTCTATCTTGCGTTTCTGCACTACCAGGACCCGCCTGACATTCGCCAGCACCCGCGTCTGCCAAACCTTATCTATGACAGCGTCCAGACGAAACAGTCTGAACGGTTTGATATCCTGGTCGCGGCAAACTCATTCGACGTTGAGGCAACGGTATTCGATGTTGACGTACGCAACTGCTTGAGCAGTGGCACAGCCGATGTGGTTGTCGGCAACCCCCCTTGGGGATCACCAAAATCGACGGACAAGATAGGCCTAGCCGCTGCCAAAACGGCCATAAAGTGGTGCAAGAAACAAAAGAAAGCAGTTGGTGACAAGGAGCTTTCACAAGCATTCATTCATCGGACGATTGATTTCCTGAAAGCTGGAGGACACGCCGCGCTGCTGGTATCGACTGGCGTCTTTTTTAAGGAGCAGAACAATAGCAAGCAGTTCCGACGCGAGTGGCTGTCCCACTGCATGATTCAGCAGGCCGTAAACTTCGCCCATGTGCGTGATATCTTCTTTCGGGGACCGGGACGGAGCACAAATGCCATTGCCCCGTTCGCCTCGGTTATATTCACTAAAGTAGAACCAACACGTAATCACCTGGTGCAGTACTGGTCTGCCAAAAAGACACCCATATCCCAAAAAATGCGGGCCGCGGTGTTAAGCAAGTCCGACTTGCGCACGGTCCTTCAAGTCGATCTCTTTCGCCACGATGAGCTCTGGAAGGTATATTGGTGGGGAAGCCATTGGGATGCCGCGCTTGTCCGCTCTCTCGAGCTAGAGCAATCCCTAGGCGACATTCCCAACCTTGCAATCAAAGGAAAGAATCCCAAGGATATGGGATTTGGCTTTGAGGAGGCGTCGAAAAGTAAGCAACGCCCAAGTGGCGATCTGCTCAAGTATAAAGAATTACCCGCACTAAGTTTCGATCGTTATGGTCCCATTTACGAGCAAAGCTTGGTTCCCGTGCCGGCAAGTGTTTACCGGTTAGGAAACTTAGACATTTATGACGGAACCAGACTCCTTGTCAAACGAGGTATAGCCCAACAACGCAACTTCAATGGGCGGATCATCGCCCGTCTTGAGACACAACCATTTTGCTTTCGACATTCGATCCACGGCATTCGTTTGCAAACTCTGTCAGAGACACAGGCCAAGGTACTCCTTGGCATAGTGTGGTCGTCGTTGGCTCGCTACTACTTTTTCATGACAATCGGCTCGTGGGGCATGTGGCATCATGCGGTTGACAAGGAAGCACTGAAGAAGCTTCCAGTACGATTTTCTGACGACAATGGAACAGCAGATCGGATCGTAGCTTGTGTTGATGCACTTCGCGAAGGACGGTTTGCCACTGGCCTGTTTTCCGATCCTAACTTTCCAGCTATTGAGGAACTCGAAGCGGCACTTGACGAGGCGATTTTCGACCTATTTGCGCTTTCACCACCAGAGCGCGACCTAATTCGAGACATGTGCGAGGTTGGGTTGGAGTTCCTCTACCGCGGAGCCGCAAGTAACGCCGTAAAGCCTTTGGAACTCGATGACAACTACCCTAAGCTCGGGACCGCTGATGACTTACCAGCTAGCAGTCGAGAAAGGATCGGTATATGGGCATACTTGTTTGCGTTTCTGGAAAGCTGGAACACTAGGCTATCTCCCGATGCGGAGTTGAGTTGGCAAGTCATCATGCCCATCCGGGCAAGCTCCATGGTCGCGGTTAGGTTCTCCACGAAGTTCATGCACGGGCCAGATGCGATCCCTCAGAATGGTATGGCTGCCGGGTGGTTACAATTGCTGTCCGAGATCGAGGCATCGTCGGTACAGCCATTCGTAAGCAGAAACATCTACATCGACGGCCTGCTCCGCATTACAACCGATACCGATATCATCATCGTTAAGCGCAACGAACGTCGCCTGTGGACTGCCAGCATGGCGCGGGAAGATGCCGAAGCCACAATGCTCCAAATAGTGCAGATGCAGCAACGGTCCGGGAGGTCACCTGAGTGAGCCAGCCCGCCTTAACCAGCTTTCCCTTGTGGCCAGACCATGTAACCAGGGTGAATGAAGTTTTCAAGCTTGCACTGCAGTTACTGTTGCTAAAAAAAGGATTGCCGACGAGGGAAACGGCGCTCAACCGCGAGTTATGCCGGTGCGTTAAGGAAGCGAACGGTCGATTGTTGAGGCAGGGCCGTGGCATTACGTGGCCTATCACTTATGACGGACCTCACGGCCCGGATGAACAAGAGGACGAAGTTGCAGAATACGAAGACAAACGCCCGGACTTCAAATGGGGCATGATCGACATACATAACGCGGATGCCGAAGTGCGGGAAATGATGTTAGATATTGAGTGTAAGCGCCTAGGACGCAGAACCGGAAATTGGCACTTCAACAAGAATTATGTCGATTATGGCGTTCAGCGGTTCAGGACAATGGAGCATAGCTACGGCCGAAACGTTGAGCGCGGTACCATGATCGGATACGTCCAAAATATGGAAATGGACGACATTCTTGCTGAAATCAACCATCATGGCTCGTTGATCGGAATGGTCGCAATTAACATTGAGGAAACAGGATGGGAGGTAAACGGCATTAACAACCTCGTACATCAGTTCGACAGACCATACACTATAAGCCCATTTGAACTACGGCACGTCTGGGTCGATCTACGCCACAAGTATCTCGTAGCCAGCGACGGGCACTCTGTGGCTTCGGAGAGTTAGCCAAAGCGATGGCCAATGATCTTCACACAGGCAACCGTCCGTTATCAGCACAACAAGTGAACATAGCCAACATCACGATCTTTCGGCTTAAGATTGGGTAGCCAGATCCCACGCATCTCAATACTGCATTGATGAGGGCGAAGATATTCTCGTCTGAGAGATGGTTCTAAGCATCGCATGGCTGTAGGCGCCGCAGTAGCAATATAATAGCGTTTGTTATGAACTATTCGAACGCAATTTCCGCCTGCCTATTTTGCGTTTGCTGCCTTGGGCGCAGCGTCCGGTTATGGAGCCGTCCGCCCATCGGAATGAAAATCGGCACGTCATGAGCGACTGGGTTAATCTGCGAATATGTGGTGTTTACTCTTGTTTCTGCTCCCAGTAAGCCGCCTTACAGAAATTGATTTCTGTAAGGCGGCTTTTTTTGTGACTCGATTTGCGTAGCGAGGTACCTGGCAACTGCTGGTACAATTATAGAATTACGAGGGACATACATCGTGAATTATTTCCGAGTCGCCGCGGCGCAAATTGATTTCCATCCGGCATTTCAAGATAGGCATGTTGACCTACTTGCGCAGCCAATCTTCCTACCTGAGAATGAGCTTGGCATGTACAGGATAGCCGGAAGCGAAGAGGTGGCAAAGCTTCGGCTTAGCATGCGTCAACAATATGTCAGCCATCACACGTTGAAGCTTACCGCTTTAATCCGTTGGGCACAGCAGGAATCTGTCGATCTGTTAGTTTTTCCTGAGTATTCTGTTCCCGCCGAGTCGTTACCGGCTTTGAAACGCATCGTGACGAATGGCCGGACAACTGTTGTCGCTGGTAGTCACACAGTCTCAAACGTCGCCAATGTCATAAATGCCTACACAGATTGTGGTTTCAATATCGGACCAGATAGTATCGATCCCGGCGCGGCTGTACGGACATCCGTCGCGCCCGTCCTCTTCCCTGACGGCACACACCGCTTGGTATATAAGATGCAGAGGTCACGATACGAAGGCGACTTAGTTACGACCGACGGAGTCTGGTCACCTGTAACAGTTCCATATACTGGCGGACAAGTAGGGGTTGCCGTCCTCCTATGTATAGATGCACTCTCGGCAGAAGTACAGGCCGTCGTTGAGGCAGCAATTGCCGCCTATCCAATCCCTGTTCACGTACTTGCGGTTCCTGCCCTTTCACCTTCCACCTCTCCATACCGAGCGAGCGGAATCCTGTCCAGACTTAACGAAAGGGCGATGATCTTCGCAAATGCTTCTCTGTTCGGAGGATCGGCGCTGTTCGTTCAGAGCGGACTAGGAACGACGATTGCGTGGCCTGGGTTGGAGGACGGATTGATCGCCGCCAAGAACGAAGAAGTTGTGATCATGTGCGATATAGATCCAACCTCTCAATTCGAAAAGCGCCAGACTGTAGTCACACACGTTTCAGCACTGAGACCTGTTGCGGCACCAATTGTATATCAGTCAGAAGCAGCCCAATTGATGGAACTCGATACGCGGTTGGCTGCCATACTAGACTCGATAGGTAAGTCAGATTTGAATGGTGCAGCGGAGGCGGCCAAAATTTTGCTGACGGATTCTGAACAGTTTCTGCCGCATATAACCACGTCTTGTATCAACTATCTTATCCATGATCTACTTCCTATGGGTGTGACCTTTAACGACGCCCACGAACTATTGCTCAATGCACATATTGAACCAAGTGTGGCATCGACTCGGCAGCTTCGCTATTCCCTAATCAACATGGCACAGTCATCTCTAATTGAAAGCCTAAAGGTCGGCTTGCAGTCCGGTCTCGACATCACCCATCTTAGCGGGATGCTAGCGTTCATTGATCAATGCCTTCATACTGTCAACGGGTCTAAGCCGGTAATACAAGAGAGTTATAGATATATTCTCAAACAACCAACGGGCGAGCATGATGGATCAAGTCCAGTCTTTTACCAGCCAAGCAATCATGATTTGGCTTCCTGGTCTGATAGGACAGATTTTCTCTCTTGGCTACAAGTGGTAAGTCGAGATAGGTCCAGACGAGTTTCGTTTGTCGTCGGGCCCGAAGGGATTGGAAAGAGCTATGGAGTCACGGCGGGGTTTGCGAAAAAACTTCCTGACTGGAGAATCATTCGCGTCGAATGCGGAGAAGACTGGGGAATCCCGCGGCTGATCTCAGAAATAGCCGAGCGTTTGGGCACTTACGCCGACGTGGATAAAGCGGCAAACTTACCAGACACCGCATTGACATCCTTAGTTCGCCGTATCCTACGCGGTTTAGACAAGCACGAGAAAGTTGCATTACTACTAGATCGATTTCACAACGTAATATTGCGCGAGGCAGACCGCGGTGGAAAAAAAATTACAGCATTTATGCGCGGCATACTTGAGAGGGATAGCTATCGGGGTAATCCAGTAATTGTAACTTCAACATTACCAGTTCTCCCACCGCTTGTACCGGAGGACATGCAAGATTTGGTTCGTGGCCACCGCCTTCCGGCATTGGACAAGGACATCTATATTGCCAACATAATCCGGTATTGGTATAGGCTTAAGCCTAGCCGAAAAGGAGGCGACGATGAGAGACCCATCGGAACCGATCTGCTCAAAATGATCAATGGTCACCCTCTTGCCGCAAGGATGGCGACGGATTTCATTGATTCGGAGCGAGATGTAGAATACCTTGGTCAGCTCGCCGACCACGAAGAGCTTAGTCGAAAGATAGTTAACGTCCTACTAAAAACCATCAGTCTCACACCAGCTGAAAAAGCCTGTGCGAGCTTTGTTTCGGTATTTCGTGGGGATGTCCCCGTGACAGCGATAGACGTTTGGGGCGGCGACGATGCTCATCGGACTCTTGCTGGGCTGGAGAGCAAATTTCTGGCGACGGTTACAAATGGATTTGCGCAAGTACATCCAGCGATTAAGAGGCATTTTCGTAACCAACTTACAGCAAATCAGGCCGAAGAGTTCCACAATATCGCTCTGGAGCACTATATTGATGAGATTCTACAGCAGGATCAAGCAGGACGCTTATCGATCACCATAATCTCTGAAGCATCTTACCACGCAGGCGCAACCGGCAATATCGAAACCTTATCGCGGTTGCGCTATCGGTATGTGGACGAACTGAAACGATCGGCAAAGAATATTTACTTGTCGAAAAGGTATGATTTGGCTCTCGAATGGTATGAAGCTCTAAATGACATGCAACCTCACGATTCCGATATTCTCGCATATTGTGCGCGGTGCTGCCATCGTATTGCCGCCCAACTGCTAAAGCGCCGCGAACCGATAGAGGACTATGACATGGAAGGCATCGGTTCAACCGATTTCGATGAACACTCAGGGCTTTCGGAAGACGATCGCCATGAACAGGCAGTAATGTTCAGAAATCGTGCCGAACATTACTTCGAAGAAGCTCGTGCCGCGGTTGCAAGCGGCCAGAACAAATGGGTGATCTTGCGCGACTATGCACATGCGTTGGTTGCAACGCATAATCCTAAGTGGAATCCGGAAAAATATCGATACGCAGAAGAATTGTTCAAACAAGTTCGTGAAGAATACGGTCAGACTATGGACCCGGGGACGGAAGCCGGCCTCGCATACATGCATTTGAAGGAAGGTCATGTCGACCAAGCAGAAGAGCTATTCTCGTCCGTCCTTGATGACATTGACTTTGCACACAGATTTAGCCTCTACCACATGTGCAAGATAACGTGGGGCCAGAAGCGTAACGAGGAATTCGACAAATACCTTGACCGCTTAAGGCTATATCATCCTGATGACGACATGACGGGGCAGATCCTAGACATGTCAAATAGAATTTAACGATATTATGCCGGAACAACTTAGTGATCAAATCGGTTTAGGAGTGTCAGAGGGTTGGTGAACTAGATTTGAATGGGACATACGCTTTCTGAGCAAGCCGCCTGCTGGGATGTACAAGGGCACGTCGTAGTGACTGGGGTTTACGGGCGAATATGTGGCGATAGCTCTCGCCTGGACTCCCAGTAAACCGCCTTACAGAAATTAATTTCTGTAAGGCGGTTTTTGCTTGAAAATCGACAGTCATAGAATCTCAGAACCGAAGTTTTGAGTAAGGGCATTTGTAGAGACAGCGGTCGAGATCGATTTTATCAAGGCCGCTTCACGTTGCTCAGTAAGTTGCGTACGTTCCAAGGTAAGTCAAGAGCCTGGGACGCCCCCTGTTAGATTGTACGAAATCCAGGCATGTCAGGCACAGTGTCTTTTCCTTCTCTGCCACTCTGCTTGAGGTAGGGCACCGCGGCTGTACGAGCCGTTTCACAGTCTTGACTATTTCGCTTCGCCGATCAAGGATGGACGGTCAAGCCCATGTGATTCAGGCGCTGACGATGGATCTGCAAGCGATCGCAGAATCCCTGGTAATCCTTGTTCGCCGGCTGTGACCAGACCACCTCGGATAGCGCGCTGAGCCTGGGATAGGCCATATACTCCACCTGACGCTCCGTCACGAGGTATTCGCTCCAAAGCTGGCCCTGAGCTCCGAGGATCAGATGCGCCTCGGCGCTGGGCATGCCGTCCGGGATCGGATCGTAGCCGTAGACGTCCTCCAGGGTGACGGTTCCCGGGAACGCGAGCGGCTCGGCGGCATGGTCCGGCGACTGGTAATGATCGAAGTATGTGCGCTGTGACGGAGCCATGATCACTTTGTGCCCCAGGCGCGCGGCAGCGATGCCCCCTTCTTCTCCACGCCACGACATCACAATGGCGTTCTCACCCAATCCGCCCTCCAGAATCTCGTCCCAGCCGATTAAGCGCCGTCCCCGCTCCGAGAGATACGTCCCCATGCGCCCGACGAACCAGGACTGCAGCTCCTGCTCGTTGCGCAGACCATGCTTCCTCATCACCTGACGGGCGGTCTCGCTCTGCTCCCACTGCCGCTTGACCACCTCGTCGCCGCCAATGTGGATGTAGGGCGACGGGAAGATCGCAAGCACGTCGTCGAGGACGTTCTGGAGAAAACGGATCGTCGCTTCGTCAGGGTTAAAGATATTGGCGTGGATGCCCCAGCAAGGGCTAACCTCCAGTGGCTCAAGCGTGCAGCCAAGCTCTGGGTAGGCGGCGATCGCGGCTTGCGCATGGCCGGGCATGTCGATCTCCGGCGCGATCCGGATGTGGCGCTCGGCCGCGTAAGCAACGATGTGCCGCATCTGCTCCTGCGTATAATAGCCGCCGTATGGAGTCTCATCGTAGTCGTAGATCGCAGGATCGAAGTCTGGATCGCCTGGATCCTTGATACACCGGCCCAATTGGGTCCGCCGGCGCGTAGCGCCGACCGAGGTCAGACGCGGATAGCGCGGGATCTCCAGGCGCCAGCCCTGATCGTCTGTCAGGTGCAGATGCAGTATATTCATCTTGTGAGCTGCCAGCCCATCGATGAACTTCCTGATGAACGGTGGCGCCAGATAGTTCCTGGCGACGTCCAGCATGACGCCCCGCCACCGGAAGCGGGGTGTGTCCTCGATGAGGCCGCACGGCAGCGAGCACCCGCGGCCCCCCCACTCCGCAACGCTGCCGCTTGAGTAGACCTCCGCGGGCAGGAGCTGCAGCAGTGTCTGTATGCCGTAAAACACGCCGGCACTCGCTGGAGCCGAGATGGTCACTCGGTTCGGCTGGATGACCAGACTGTATCCTTCGTCGCCAAGGTGCGCCAGGGAGGTATCCACATCCAGTACGATCGAGCTTGAGTCGATGGCTGTTGATTGGTTCGTTACCTGCAACGACAGGCCGATTCCCTGCTGGATGCGCTGCGCTAGAAGGAAGGCTTCGCGGACGGCCGCATCGCCGGAGGCGATCCAGGTTTTTGCAGTGAGGGCGCAGCGTCCTCCATGCGCTTCGATGCAGGCCGGCAGCGGGATAAGGTCAAACATGGTCGGCGCATGGCCATCCGCAGTATACGCGGGCGGCTCCGCCGCAGAGAGTGTTTTGGTCATATATCAGCCTTCAGTCCATTCTTCGTCGAAACGACGAGATAGTGCGTCCGCCCACGTAAGAGGACAGTTAGTATGTGCGGTGTTTCTTGGCCGCCGCTACTTGACCGCGCCTGCGGTGATGCCGGCGATGAACTGCTTTTGGAAGAACAGGAATGCAAGCACGAGCGGCAGAGTGGCCAGCAGGCCGCCGGCCATGAGCTGGCCGTACGGCGTGCGGGTCTCGCCATTGAGCAGATAGATCACCACGGGCAACGTGAACATGCTCGGGGTGCGCAGCACGATGAACGCCCACATCAGGTTGTTCCACGAGCCGATCAGTTGCATGATGCCCAGCGCGGCCAGCCCCGGCCGGGCGACCGGCAGGGCGATGCGCCAGTAGATACCGAACTCACTGCAGCCGTCGATCCGGGCCGCCTGGATCAGCTCGTCGGGCACGTGCGCGTCCATGTACTGCCGCATCCAGTAGATGCCAAACGCGCCGACAGCACTCGGGGCGATCAAAGCCCAATACGTGTCGATCCAGTGCATGTGCACCATGAGCAGGAACGTCGGGATCGTCAGCACCGCTCCCGGGATCAACATTGTGCCGAGAACGAACGCGAACAGCTTCGCGTGTCCCGGCGCCTCCGGGAACTTGGAAAACGCATACCCGCCGAGCGAGCAGAGAAAGAGCGACAGCACTAAGTTGCCGCCGGACACGATCACTGAGTTCCAGAACGCTCGTGGCAAGTTCGAGCCGCGATACAGGTCGATGAAGTTCTGTACCGTGCCGGGTCTTGGCAGCCAGTGCGGGGGCAGCAGGAATATCTCGGACTGCGGTTTGAAGGACGAGACGAGCAGCCAATAAAGCGGGAAGAGGAAGATCACCGCCGCTACGGTCAAGATGACATATGTCAGGATGCGCGCCGGGGCAGAACTTGCGACCGTTGTTTGGGTGGACATTGACTAAGGCCTTACTCCATACTAACCGCTTCATTTATGAAGGCGCTATTAGAGAGTGAAAAGCGCCTCCAAAAGAAGCTATAAATGCCGCATGCGGCCTAACTCCGCGCCTTCGCTTCGCGGCGGGCGGTGATCTTGTTCGCGATGATCGTCCCGATGAAGACTACGGTCGCGACGGTGTAGGCCACGCATGACGCATAGCCGAAGTGGAAATCGTCGAACGAGATTTTAAACAGGTAGATGCCGAGGTTGGTCGACGAGATGCCGGGACCACCGTTCGTCAGCACGAACGGTTCATCGAACATGTAGAGCGTGCCGATCGCGGACAGGAGCAGGCAGAGGCGGAAGATCGGCCGCATCAAGGGCACGGTGATGTACACCATCTGGTAGAAGCCGTTCGCGCCGTCGAGGGATGCGGCCTCGTAATAATCTTCTGAGATTCCCTGCAGGGCCGCCAGCATGAGGACCATGTTGTAGCCGGTCCAGCGCCAGATGACCAGGATAGCCACGGAGACCTTGGACCACGACTCGCTGGTGACCCATGGGATCGCATGAACATGGAAGAACGACAAGCCGTAGTTGAGCACGCCCCGCTCGGGGCTGAAGAGCAGTCCGAAGACAATGGCGATAACAACCATCGGAGTGACGCACGGCAGGAACACAGCTGCACGGTAGAACCCCTTCAGCTTCAGCCACTGCGCGTTGAGCATCTGGGCGAAAACGAACGACAGCACCATGATGATAGGGATGTGGAGCAGCCCGATGATCAGGGTGTTCCAGAGCGCCGTGCGGAGCATGTCGTCGCCGGCGAGTTCAACGAAGTTGCCGAGGCCTACCCAGCGCATCTTAGTCAGGCCGTCCCAATCGGCGAAGCTGATGGCGAACGAGAAGATCACCGGAAAGAGACCGAAAACACCGAACAAGATGAAGAACGGTGATACGAAGAGATAGAAGTGGCGGTACTTGCGCAGTTTCCCGGCGCGAGAGAGAGCCGGCGCCGCAGGGACCGGGTTCGAGTGGGTTCCTGTATTTAAGGGCTTCGTCCGTATCATAATCTTGTTCATGCCGCGCTCCTGCCGCTCCGCGAGAGCGATTCAGGAGAGATGTCCAAATGCAGGCGTATATGCAGCGTGTTCTCCAGCTGACTGAAGAACTCGTCGTCGTCCGGCATGCCGCTCGCAGCCCAATGGCTGAGGGCCTGGCTGACGTAACCGATCGTCTCCACCCAGCTCGCAGGCTGGTGGAGCACCGGGATCTCGGTCAGATCGGTCGAGAAGAGCCGGCCGGCCCGCTGGCCGCCGAAGAACGGATCGGCGCTCTGCACCGCAGCCGTTTTCAGGGCGGGCAGATACGCCGGGAAGATGCTGAAGTTCCTGTAGTGCGCGGACTGGGCGCCGGCCGTGCAGAGGGCGTACTGGATGAACGCCCAGGCGGCGTCCTTGTTGCGGCACTGCGTCGGAATGACCATGCACGATCCGAACGCGTCGGCCACGCGCAGTCCACCGGTATCGATCGCCGGCAGCCGAAAGATGCGCCAGTCCGTCTTCTTGCCCGCGTACGCGCCGGCCGTGTCCTTAATGCTCCCGGCCATCCAGACCGCTCCGGGATAGCTGGCGATGGCCTCATCGTTAAAGCCCGCCATCCAGTCCTGGCTGAAGGCTGGGACGTCCGAGCAGATCCCGGCCGACCGCAGGCGGCGCAGAATGCCGAGCGCGCGGCGGCACGCGAGTGAATTGATGGCGATGCGGCCCTGGCTGTCGAAGTACTGGCCATGGCCCTCCTGGACGAGCAGCTCAAACATCGGCTCCAGGTCATTGAGCCCGAGAGGCAGCATCTTGGTCTGTCCGTGGGACCGCGCCACGATCTGCTGCCCGGCCCCGATATAATCGTCCCAGGTGTCGATCTTGTCCGCGTCGATCCCGTACTCTTTGAACAGATCGCGCTTGTAGTAGACGGCGCAGGGGCTGGTGTCCCAGGGAACGCCGTAGACGTGTCCCTGCGATGTGCACGGGGTCCACACGGACGCCGGAAAGTCCTGCTGGTACTTGGCGGCGACCGGGGTCAGGTCCGTAAGGCGCTCCGTCGCGATGTAGCGGGGCGCGTCGTAATCAGACATGTCCATCACGTCCGGAGCGCCGACGCCGGCCGCCAGCGCCAGCATGAAGCGCGTCTTCAATCGGGCTCCGGTCATGATCACATGCACTTTGACATGCGGATAGCGCTTGTTGAACGCGGGTAGGATGGCCATGAGCGACTTAGCGGAGGTGTCGTGCGACCAGACGACGACATCGCCTTGCAGTTGCTGGGGCGGCTTGTTGGCCACCGGCAGGGACTGTTCCGCCGGAGGCGCTGTCGCACAGCCCGACGAGGCGATCATCGCCCCCACAAGGATCACGCTCACGATGCGTGAAGCACTTCGAATCATCAATACCAGGCCTTCCTTCGCCCAGCCTCCTGCGATCGGCTGTGCGCCGGCGCGGCGCCGATGCGCTTGACGACGCCGGTGAATTGAGCGAAGTCCTTCACCAGTTTCGGAGCGCCCCAGCAGTTCTGTGCGAACGCGCGCAGCGGCGTGGCGATGTGGAGTGCGACGCCGGCCTCCGTCTCCGCAGCGGCACTATCACACCAGATGCAGAACTCGGCTCCCTGAAGATGTGGCGCGTCCGGGGCGACGCCGGAGTAGCTGCCGATGCTGAAGGTGCCGTTGGGCGCCCACTCCTGATAGAGCTTGGACGCATCGGTGAATGGGATGCCGACATTGTAGTACAGTGGCTGATAGGTTGCGTTCACGAGCCGATAGCCCTGCTCGATCAGTTGCTTCGGATCGGAGTAGCCGTTCCATGCTTCAAGCGTGATGTCTTTGTTCAGCGTTGCGACACCGGCGTAAGGCAAATATTCGTGTGGGTCGCTCCAGGCCCATGTTCGCTTGCCATGGGCGCGAACGAGCGTATCGACCGAGTTCACGTAGTTCAAGTAGGTATCGACGCCGTTCGCGGCCGTTCCCCAGTGCGCTCGGGCGTAGTCGGCCATCTGCGGATAATCATTGAATTCCCCCGGATGGAGGTACTCGTCCGCTCCGGCGTGCCAGTAGGGGCCGGGAAAGAGCGGCAGGTATTCGCCGATCAGGTCATCGACAAGTCGATAAGCAGCAGGCTTGCTTAAATCTAGTTTATCGGCTGCGACTTTACCGCTGGAGCTGACCAGCCTCATCTCCGGATGGGCGGCCAGTATCGTGCTCGCATGCGCCGGCAGGTCCAACTCCGGCACGACAGTGACGTGGCAGCGCTGCGCCCAGTCGACGAGACGGCGGATATCGTTATAGGAGTAGACCGGCGACGTTCCCTTATTCAGTTCGGGATGGGTGCGGCTCTGGATCCGAAAGCCCTGGTTGTCTGTCAGATGGAGGTGCAGCGTATTCAGCTTGAGGTAGGCCATCTCTCGGATCGTGCTCATCAGCCAGGGAACACTGAAATACTTGCGCCCGACGTCGACCATCACGGCCCGGATCGGATAGGCCGGCCGGTCGTTAATCGCCATACCGGGAAGATTACGGCTCTGCTTGAGGAACTGCAGCAGTGTTTGGGCGCCGTAGAATATCCCTGCAGGCGTGGACGCTGAAATCGTGACATGTTCGCCGATGTCCAGCTTATATTCTTCCGGACCGAGCGCGGCATCTCGCGGATTCTGGCGTAAGACGATGTCGCCCATGCGCGGCGCGCCGTGCGCAACCAAGGGCTGACCGCCTGTGATCGCGGCCAGGTCGCTCGCCAACAGGTCAGCCGCCGAGCGGACTGCCGCATCGGTGTGCGCGGCGACGATCAGCCGCGAGGCGGACGTTAAATGAAAGGAGCGGCCGGCCGCATGCTGCCGCTGCACGCTGGGAATCGAGATCAGGCGCGCTTGCGCCATGCGTGGTCCGAGTGCGTTAGATAGGATTACGATCAGGGCAAGACAAGAGGCTGTTCGCCGCGCCGCTGCGACTGGCCGGATATATGATTTATAGACCATAGGGCAATTCTTTGAAAGCGGCCCGCCGATTGCTGTGCGGCCGCTGGTTAAGGTACAGGGCGGCGGGAGATTTGCCGGGCGGTCCGGATTGCTGTGCGACCAGTATCGATTACTGTCCCCGGTCGCCGGCCAGCGCTGGCGCGTATCCTGTTCAGGGCTTCCCTACATTGGCGGGACTGTTCGGATTTGGTTTCATGTGGGCCGGACCGCCTTCTGACGGGGGCGGCGGGGCTGCCGACGCAGGACGGCCTCTTTGCTGCGGCACGATTGTAGGCCCGGAAGAGCACCCGGCGCATAGACCGGCAACGACTGCCGCCATCCCAACATATACGCCGACCCGTCTGGCGGGAAGGGATATCCTTTTCATCCAATATTCTCCAAGATTAGGCCGCCCGCGGCATTTATCGCTTCTTTTGTGGGCGCTTTTCTCTCTCATAGCGCTTTCGTATATGAAGCGGTTAGTATGGAGTAAGGCCTTAGTATTGAGCAGCCCGTACTGGCTGCAGAGGCTGCTCATTTGTTCCGCTTCGGCGTGATCGTGCCCGCAGCCATCGGCCGCTACTCGCCTCCTTGCGGGGGCGTGGTCGCGCAGTCGTCCTGGATCGTCAAATCGCATAACTTCGTTGTGCCCACATGGCGCCATTTGGCGTGACCATCCGCGAAGAGGTTGTTGAAGCCGCCGGAATGCAGGTCAAAATTATGCTCGCCGGTGAACCAGGACTGCCGATTCCAATCGGTGGTCCAGTCGGCGTAGATCTCCGCGAACTGCGCATCCATCAGCCATACGGTATCCGCAGGCGTCGCGATCTGCGCAACCGGGACGCCGCAACCGGCCTGAAATCCCCGAGGGGACTGTGGCGTTACGCAGTCCGTCCGCATGTTGGGATCCTGGAACCCATAGTGGTTCCCGTCATTCCAAGCGTTCTCGGCATCGCCGACGGAGCCGCCGTAAGTGCCAAAGTAGTTTAAATCGTTCACCGCATAGCTCATGAACTTCACCTTGTTGGCGCCCTGTACGCCCCACAAGTTCGCCGGGTCAACGCCATCGAGGTCCGGATCCAATACAAATTCACGGTCCGGACAAATCGCAACCTGACGATTCTTGATATATGGCTGCAGGAGGTCATCCCACCAGAGCCGATCGACAGAATTCGCCGTTGTGTTCGGCCACTGGTCCATGTAGGGCGGAATATATTTTTCGTCGTTGTCCTGGTTATACTGCATCGCGGCTAAGCCAATCTGCTTCAGGTTGGACAGACACGCGGTCTGGCGGGCCTTTTCGCGGACCTTGGCGAACACGGGAAATAGGATTGCTGCGAGAATCGCTATGATTGCAATAACGACGAGTAGCTCAATTAATGTAAAAGCGCGCTTCTGATGTTCAAACATGTCTTCTGACCTCCAAATACCAAACGCTGGATCTACCAGTTATGGAATGACGACAGCGCCGTCATATCGTATCGGCGCCCTCGCTCGCACCACGCTGTCATCGCGAAATCAGACAACGTCATCGTCATCTGCGCAGCGGCAATACAAGGCTCCCGGCGAAGTCTGCGTTCACCCTGCGCCGTGATTGCCGCAACGATCTTAGGCCTTACTCAATAATAACCGCTTTATATATGAAGGCGCTATTAGAGAGAGAAAAGCGCTAACAATAGAAGCTATAAATGCCGCGTGCGGCCTTATTTATGAAAGCGATGGCCCTGCACCGGGCTCCCGGCCCACCCTATGCCGGATTAAGAGCGCGCATGCCAGAGCGCTCACGGGCGGGCTCAGGAGCCGGCGCCGTCGTACCGCGCAGGATCAGGCTCGCGCCCAGCACCATGTCCGGCGAGTTTTTCCCGCTCGCCAGCCGGATCAGAGTTTCAGCGGCGGCCGTGCCAAGTTCGCGGCGCGATTGCCGGATCGTCGTCAGGCCGGGCTGCACGTACGCCGCAACGGAGAAGTCTCCATAACCAACGATGGACAGGTCTTCCGGCACGCGCAGTCCCTGCTCGCGCACCCGATTGATTGCGCCGATCGCAGCCAGGTCGCTGGAGCAGATAATTGCAGTCGGCTTGTTTCTTCGTGCGAGCAATTCCCCCGCTGCGGCGTATCCGACCCGCTCGCTATAGCCGTTGCCGATCTCCAGCGATCGTCGCAGACCGTGCCGCGCCATCGCATTGCGGAAACCACGCAGCCGATCCATCGAGTCCAGATGCGACGGATCACCGCACACGAAACCGATCCTGCGGTGTCCAAGCTCGACCAGATGGTCGACCGCTTGTTCCATCCCGCTCGCGTCATCGATCCGAACGGACGGGATCGTGCGGCGCCCCATATAGTGGTTGATCGCGAGCACTTTGTAGCCGGCATCCCGCAGATCGCCGATCAACTCGACATGGGCCTCCGTGATCAACAGGCAAGCGACAGCGTAGCTGGGATCGAGCAGCCCGGACCGCGCCAGTCCGTAGTTCACCAACACGGGAGCATGTCCGTGCTCCACGATATGGCGCTCGAATCCCTGCAGGATCTCAGGCAGGTAGTGCGGGTCGTCGCCAAGCCAATCCGTCGGGAACAAGAGCGCGAGCGGTAATTCCGCCGTCTTGGCAGGCTCCTCTTCCGGCGTAACGACGAATGTCCCTTTGCCCTGCACCCGCACCAGCATCCCCTCGCTGACGAGCAGCGCTACGGCTTGCCGTATGGTCATATAGGAGACCTCGAACTGCGGAGCGAGGTCGTATTCAGCCGGAAGCCGGTCGCCGTTGTTCCAGCGCCCGGAAGCAATCTCTTCCCGAAGAGCTGCCGCCACGACCTGATGCTTCAGTGCATTCTTGATGTGCGTCATGGGTATCGTCTTGCTCCAAATCTACTTCCAGTATACACCTACTTGAAAAATTTGTCAATACCTATATAGGAATTCGTGAGTTATCGTCTCTGAGGACACGAGAGATGCTTCTGAAAATCACCATGGCTTAACATGTACGCGCGAAGTGCGGAAAGCCAGCCCAAAATGAAACTAACCGAGTCGCATTCCGAACTGACTTTCAGTTAACCGGCAATCCCCAGGGCTTACTTGTAGGAGGCTCCAAGCTCTTCCTTGCCGCCGTTAATTCCGGCATTGTACTGGTTGAGGTTCCACATCTGACCCGTTACCGTACTAGCCACGTATAAATCGTATCCACCGCTTGCCCCCGTCAGGTTGGGGTTGTCGCTCGACACAATGACGTAGTTAGTTCCAGGAACGGTGACTGCGTCCGAGTAATCGTAATTCGCGATGTTGTAGGGCATCGACGTGATTGTACTATTGGTGTAGTTTCCCTGGTAAGTCTGGTCATGGCCGGACGCATTTGTCTTGGAAAATAGATAGTTCGACGGACCTGTTACGAATGGGTAGTACGACTTCCCCCCCGAACCCAGCTGGTGGTCGTTAGATCCGTCAATGTTGACCTCCCAGATCGAATCGAGCGGTGAGACGTCTCTGCTATACACCAGAGCCGTCGCATCGTCGGTGTAGCAGGGCATACTGTGGTGGACGTTGCTCGAGGTCACCAGATTAGTGATTGTTCCATTCAGGTCCATGATACGCAACTGGCTGAAGCCGGACGACGGAGTTTCCTTGTAACAGATTCTGAACCCGTTCGGCGAGAAGCGCGGGTCTTCGCTTCTCGGCTGCCGGCCATTAGTCAGGTTGACCAAACTGCCGGATGACACTGTGTACAGGAATACATCCCAGTTTCCGTTTTGGACGGTCTCGACCATAAAGGTGATTTGCGACTTGTTGTAGTTCCAGGTGGCATTGATAGGATCGTAGAGACCCCACCCAGCACTGAGGTTAAACAGCTGGTTGTTGCTAAAGTTGTATTCCCAAATCTCCGACGCCGCCCCGTAGTATGGGTAGCGATGGAATAAGAGTGTTCCAGAGAGCGTCGGCTTCGCGGCGTTCGCTTGTGGACACGTCAAGGCCAGACAGGCGATAGCGAGTGATGCAAGTTTCGATATATTCATAGTGCCTCCTGATCTCAGTGTAAATTATACTGTAAAATTTGTCAAGATCTATATAGGAATTTTAAGTTGTCGCCTTAACTGCCTCTGGCGCCGAGGCTCCTTACGGCGGCGCGGCGTGGGCTATTCCAAGCATTGTTCAAATCGAAAACTTCCAAACTTTCTCCACCATCTAGTATGGGTACCAGCCACCACAGTAAGTACAAGCACTAACCGGCCGTTCCCGATTTGCGCCTGCATATCCCAAATATCCTGACGGAATCGATGACGTCGCGGTATTCTTTATACGATGATCGCAACTGACATTGAGATACGACCGCTGACAGAAGCCGACAGTGCGCGATATCGGGAGATTCGTCTGGAATCCCTTCGCCTTTGTCCCGCGACCTTCTCCGTCACTTTGGAAATGGAAAGCTCACACTCCTTGGAGTGGTTCGCGAAGCGGCTCTCATTCAGCCGGATGGTCGGTGCGTTTCAAGGAGATGAGATCGTCGGCATTGCAGGTTTTCTCGTCCACCAAGGCAATTGCGCCCATTCGGGCAGGATCATTGCCGTCTATGTGCGTGAGAGATTTCGGAACCAGAACGTGGGACGACGCTTGATGGAGGCGATCCTTGCAATCGCCGCTGAACACGTCGAGCTGGTCCAGTTGAGCGTCCTCTCGGAAAACCTGCCAGCGAGGAGGCTCTATAGCAATCTCGGATTTGAAGAATACGGCATAGAGCGAAAGTCCCACAAGTACGCGGGGCGCTATTACGATCAAGTTCTTATGATGAAAGAATTGGTTTAATAAACAGGGACAGGACGTAGGAACTGAGTTTGCACAGAGAAAGAATAGAACCATCGAAACTCACCATGCGATTGGCCTTGACAATCACATGGGACAGCGTTATACTGAGCGTGATTTAATCATTCAATTTGGTGTAATGCTTACACAGGGGCTTATGAGGGACTGTCCACTGCCAGAGGCCGATGGGCTTTGCCTGGACGAAGAGGGCCAGCAAGCGCTAACGGCGCACGGAACTCACAGAGGGAACGGTTTCAAGGAGATCTCAATCCATGGCTTCTCATGGAAACGCAATCGATTAAGCACGACGGCTCATCGATAAACAATGGTGTCACCTGAAATATAATAACTGTATTTATAGCACCTATTGCAAACCTAATCTCTCGACGGTCTGCTATTTAGATCTGACGCGGTTGTGATCGCTGGGGCTGTAGGCTTTCTCGATCCTCATGTTTGACTGAGCGCTGGATTGACTGATTGGACGTCGCCGAATGTACTGACCGACCAATATGCTGCCGGATCTGACGAAAATATGTGCCCATAGATCAGTGCATACAAGATATTATTGCTACAAATGCAATTTAGAAGTTCCGTTTAGATGCGCAATCCGAAATCAGGATAAGGCAGCATGACTTCACTGAGGAGAGAATCAACGATATGAAAACACTCTTAAAATGCATCGTGCTATTAATTTGCACTATGACACTCTCTGGAAGAACATACGCAATAGAGCGATCGGACCACATGTTCAATGCATGGAAAGCAACTTTCTGGGATCCTAATGCAAAACGTTGCTGGGTTGATGCAGCCTCCAATCGAACCACCTATTCCGACTTTTGGAGAAGCGCTCAAGAATTTAAGATGATCATCGCCTACTATCGAAAAACCGGCCTGGAAAGACAGTTAATTACTGATTTTTACACTGGTTTCACGAACACATACGGCACAAATTGGACAGGTAACGCTTATAACGATGATATTGTCTGGATGTCCCGCGCATGCCTGGATGCCTACTACGCGACCGGCGAACAACCGTACCTCGACAGAGCAATAACTCATTGCGAATGGGTTCGTACGCATTCTTGGGATGGAACTTATGGTGGAGGTGTTTGGCAACAAAATCAACCCGGCCAGGCTTATCCCAATTCAAAGCCTGGTTATTTGAACTTCCAGCTCGCGGAAATGTACGTAGAATTCGCAAATATCTACAATAACAATAACTATGCGGGCACCGCATCCGATTTCTACAATTAGACAAAAAGCCATCTGATGAGCGGAGGGTCAGTCTACAACAGCGTTTCAGCATCGGGAGTTGACCAAACTGAGTGGTCTTATGGTGGTGGGTGCGCGATTAGCGCTGCCGTACGGTTCTTCTGGAAAACCGGAAATGCTGCTTATATCAACGACGCCCGCGCTGTAGCTGATCGATGGAAAAGTTCGGCGCATTCGGCTGGTGATGGCGTGTTAACGGAAGGGCATACTGGTGACAACAATAACGATATCGATGGGTTCAAGCTTGATCTCCTGCGCGGCATGGCGTTACTGATCAGTGTGTCTTCCGGTGATTCAGGCACTTATTTGCCGTGGATGCAGGCAAATGCGAACGCGGTTTGGTCACGAAGAAACCCTACCAGAGATTTGAAAGACAATGTCTTTACAAGAACGACTACGGATAGTTGGGTCTTGGGCTCGTTCGAGACTGTATCTTCGGTTGGATCACTCATTGACTTTGGTAGCGGTTCCGTGGATACCCCGGCCGGTCCGCTGTTCAACGTTCAGAATGGAAACTGCATTGATGGCGGCAATGCTTATTGGGTGCAGCAATGGGCTTGGGCAAATGTGCCTTGGCAAACGTGGCGCATCGAACATGCCGGCGGAGGCTACTACCGTATCGTCAACCAGAACTCTGGTAAGGTGATCGATATGAGAGATCCTAGCGGCAATCTTGCCTCTATGGATTGGGTTAACTTAGATGGCCAACAATGGCGGCTTTCTCCTCTCGGTGGAGATCAGTACATGATCATTTCCAAGCAAAATGGAAACGTTATCGATATGTATTCCAGTGTGTTAAAGACGTGGGCATGGGCCAATGTTAATTGGCAAATCGTGAGGATTCCCGGCAATCTACACTAATCCAATCTGGCCAAAATGAGACTGTCTATGGTGTCAATTATCCGGGACATCCGAAGTTGTGCCGGATAATTGATACCATCTTACAAACATCAATTTCTTTAAGGCGAATTTTCTCTTTCCGACATGCAACTTAACTCGCAGTTCATCCCGGATGATATACAGCTGCTACGACGCCCGAACTGAATGAGGTTGCGCTGACCATTCGCAAATCTACCGGAGCGTGCAGTGCGGGAAAGAGTGGTTTGCCCTGGCCCAGCGCAACAGGATGAATGGCCAGCCGGTATTCGTCGATGAGGCCGGAGGCAACGAGGCTTTGGGCGAACTGAGCGCCGCCATGCGCAAGGATGAAGTTGCCCGGCTGCTCTTTCAGCCGAGCGATCTCCTCCGTGAGATCGCCGCGCGGCACGATGGGTTCAGCCCAGGACTTCAGAACCTCTGCTGTCGGAGTGACGCTCTGCCGGTCCCCAGGGCTATCTTTTTTTGCATCATCAAGAGCGCGCGTCGTCCGATCCGCTTCCGTAATATCCTTAATGCCATGCCTCGAAAAGACGATCTTGGGGACGTCGTTCATCGGCGCTGCAAACGGCGAGTCCGCATAAGGCCAGAACGCGGACATATCGTAGTACGTGCGGCTCCCCATTGCGTGCGCGCCGGCCTGCCGAACAGTATCGAGAACCCACTCGGTGGAACCGCCGCCCGCTGTCCGAAAGATCCAGTCGGTCTCACCGTTCAACCCACAGACGAAACCGTCCAATGAAATCGACATCTTCAATACCAGTTTTCTCATCGCTGCCTCCATCCAAATCGAACGGGCCTGTTGCCCGGCCTTCACTCTATAATCGAATGGCCAGACCGGAAATCGACAAACCACCCAGAATTTTTTGGACGTTGCTGCATTGCAGGGTGTCGGCACGAAGAAAAGCGCCGCATGGATCAAAGCCAATCGAGCAATGCGCGTCGCCGCTCCTGAACGAATGGGTGCAGATAAGGCGACATGGATTCTTCGCGCGACCATTAGGGTGGGCAAAACGGTGTTTCCTCTACATGAGTATGTCACTTGCACTGCCTTATGCACCTGACCGCCATTTATCGTTGGCTTTCCGCACGGTTCGATCTGAATAGGCAGTAAGGTAATCGAAAGCCTCCTGCACGTCGGCAGGGATATCCACATGGGCAATAAAATCTTTACCCTTTGGGCCGTAACCACTCCCATTGTCCGAGAGCCTCGGTATTTCTCCCATCTGTAAAGTGATAAAATGGTCGATATCCCAAAGACTTTCTATGTCATTATCCTCAAAAGCCAATGCGCCGTCTTTAATGACCACTCTTACATAGTAAGAGGCATAGTTAATTATTTCCACATCCCTATGGCCCCACAACTTTCTGAAACCGGCATCCATCCGCAATTGCATTGAGGAATCCTGCAAAATAACTATATATTTGGGATTCATGCCCTTTTCTTCGATTACTTTCAGGGCATTGCTGACATTGTTGCCGCAATTTGTCGATTCGCGTTCGATAATAAAATTATTGAGTCCATATTTCTTTCCAAGATAGTAGGCGATGATATCCGATTCCGCCTTGCCTGCTGTTTCAAATTCAGGGCACTTACGGTGTATCGCTCCCCTCAAAGTATCCGTCGTATGACCTTCGCCGCCGACGATCATCATCTCTTTGGCAATCCCATCCTTATATACTTTTGCAGCGAAATCGCAGCCATGCACGATACTTGCGCCGAACAGGATTAGCAAATCGGCCTGTTCGATGCCGTATTTCTTCTTCAGCTCCCCTTTGTCCAGAGAGGCAACATCCCTTACTGCAAGAAATTTACTGAGAATGTTTACTTTAGAGGCAATAGTTTCCAAATGATTCACGAGATATTCCTTTTGCAGGATGTTATACCCCGGTCAGATTCTCCATGCAGGCTTGCAGGGTAACCTGCTCTTCCCCGGCAACAAGGCTTTGCCGCCGTTTCATGACTATTTGATTTTTAGAGCGGATAATTAAGAATGTGAAGGATGGCACTGCGCTGTAGGTACCGGGTTTGGCGGGCAAATATATGGAAGCAGCTACCACGCAGCGAACTTTGTCGAGAGTTTTGGGTACGATTTCCGTATCACAGGAAACCTCACATTCGAAAACATATAGAACAGCCATACGTTCGGCACGAACTTTGCTCAAATCACGCATAACGTGTGAATGATTGATTGACAGGGAGGCAGCGACAGTGTTGTCCATCGCGGGAGAGTTCGTTACCGAAGCGTTCGATTACGACGCTGGTCGGCATGTCACGGTGTATGTTCCGCCGAGGCAGCCCGAAGCGATCGTGTTTGCCGGTGACGGTCAGTTGATTTCACAGTGGGGCGGCGTCCTGGAGGCGGCTGACGCGTTACCCACGATGATCGTCGGCGTACACAGGTTGGACGATGAAACATTGCGGCTCCATGAGTACTCACCGGCATTCGACCAAGAGCGGTTCGCGGCACACGAGAAGTTCTTCATTGACGATGTGACCAAGTGGATAAGGTCGCGATTCGGCGTCGCGCTGCCGACCGAACGCACCGCAGTGCTTGGTGTCTCGGCTGGTGGAGAGCTCGCGCTTGCGATCGGGCTACGGCACCCGAACCTCTACGGTGCGATCTTCTGCGCCTCACCAGGCGGAGGTTACCGGCCGCCGGAGGTGCTGCCAAGCTCGATCCCGCGAGTGTACCTCGTCGCCGGCACACTGGAGCCGTTTTTCCTTGAGAACGCGACCAGGTGGGCTGGCGCACTGCGCGATGCAGGCGCGGACGTCGTGATGAATGAACGGGTCGGGTCGCACGGCGACGCGTTTTGGGAAGAAGAATTCCCGCTGATGATAGCGTGGGCGTTTGGACGATGACTCCCTACCAGCGATCAAAGTAAAAGTTCCACCACATGCAGTTATCCACTTTGTGCTATATTCCACAATGCATCACCAAGAATTTGAGCCTCCTGAAGAGCTGATGGATACCATAAAGTGCTTTTGGTACAACAGAATAGACTTCGGAGAACTACAATCGAGTTTTGAGGTATTGCCTGATGGCTACGCTGAAATCATTTTTCATTTCGGAAGCGCCTGCAGCATATCTTACGATGGAGGCTTGCAGCCATTGCCATCACCGTTTATTATGGGGTTGCTCAATCAGCCTGTCACTATAAATACGAACAACCGTTTAGAGATCATTGGCATCAGGTGCTTTCCCTGGACCGTGTTCGATCTGCTCGGGCTGCCGGCCGGTCAAGGCGGAGTGCGCGTCTTTGAGCACCCTATCGTCCAGCTTCAATCTACATTGAAAAAGTGGATTGAAATTGATAGGATCGATGAAGCGCTCTCCCAGGTGAAACAGTATTTCTTAAATGCACGGCCACAGATTGTCATTGACAGTATGCTTTCGAAAGCAGGAGCGGCCATGAAGGAGGCTAACGGCGCCCTGCCCGTCAGCGGGGTCGCGGCGGCAGCTCATGCGACGGTCCGTACATTGGAAAGGAAATTCAAGCACTCTTCCGGCCATACAGTCAAAGACGTGTCCGGTTTGATACGTTTTGAGCAAGTGCGAAACAGATTGTGTCTTGATCCCGATTCCCACATTGCTGGGCTGGCTTATGAGCTGGGCTATACCGATCAATCTCATCTCAGCAGGGAGTTCAAGCGCTACAGCGGTTCGACGCCGGCAGCATTTGCACGAAAAGTAAGAGAGGGAAACGGACCATAAGCCGCGATTTTGTCGCGTTTATACAAGCCTGACGCGAGATTTTGTGTTTCAATGATTCCATCATGAAAGAAGAACTTGAAAGCAAGAAATCCGCAGAAGATCATTCCATTTACGATGTAATCATTTCTGGGGCTGGCCCTGTAGGTCTATTCCTTGCCTGTGAACTGGCCCTGGCCAAATGTTCAGTCCTGGTACTGGAAAAGGCGGAGGATCCTCACTCGCCATTGAAGCAGCTTCCTTTTGGGATACGGGGACTCTCGGCGCCTACGATTGAAGCGCTTTACCGTCGGGGGCTGCTAAACGAACTCGAGCTACATAAACGCCTTAAAAATCCCCACCAAAACGCCGTACAAGGGCCACGCCGTCAGGCAGGGCACTTTGCCGGCATTCCATTTCATGACGGTAATATCGACACCTCCAAGTGGAAGTATCGACTGCCAAGCTCAACCGACATCAGCTTGATCTCTGAAATGGAGGAGCTTGAAACGGCCCTGGTCCGGCGCGCAGAAGCTCTGGGTGTAGAAATCAAGCGTGGGCTTGCCTTGACTTCCTTTCATCAAACCGGGGACGCAGTTACTGCTCAGTCAGGTGACCAATCTTTTAAAGGTCAATGGCTCGTGGGTTGCGACGGAAGCCGTAGTGTTGTTCGCAAGGGGGGCGGTTTTGAATTCGCCGGTACAGAGCCGGAATTTACCGGCTACTCTACTTTAGTGGACATTGCCGACCCGGAGAAGCTCAAGCCGGGGCGAAACGTAACACCGGAAGGCATGTACCTCCAATCCCAGCCAGGCTTCGTCGTCATACAGGATTTTGATGGCGGAGCCTTTCATAGTTCAGAAAAGCCGATCACGCTTGAACACGTACAGGAAGTTCTACGCCGTATTTCGAACACCGATGTAACTCTCAAGTCTTTGCATGTTGCGACCACGTGGACTGACCGGGCACGGCAAGCCACGACTTATCGCAACGGACTGGTTCTTTTAGCGGGCGATGCCGCGCACATTCACGCCCCGTTGGGAGGCCAAGGGCTTAACCTTGGCCTGGGCGACGCCATGAACCTGGGCTGGAAGCTTGCCGCAACTATACATACGAAAGCTCCAAAAGATTTGTTGGACAGTTATCAAACGGAACGGCACCCCATTGGCGCACAGGTTCTGGATTGGTCACGCGCGCAAGTTGAGATTATGAAACCAACCCAACAAGCTCGCGCACTGAATGCCATAGTCCGCGACCTTATGGACACTCGCGATGGCGCCACCTATTTTGCAGGGCGGGTGTGGGGCATTTTCACACACTACAATCTCGATGGTGACCACCCTCTGACAGGTTATAGCGTTCCTAATTTTGAGTTCGAAGACGGCGCAAGAGTTGGCGATCTCATGCACGATGGCCAAGGGATACTGCTTGATTTTGATATGAATGCTTCACTCAAAACTTTGGCGAGTGAATATGGCGATCGAATCAAGTATATTTCAGGCAGTGTAAAAGACCGATTAGCTCTGAGCGCCCTACTGATACGTCCGGATGGAATAATCGCCTGGGCTTCTGACAACGCCCCAGATTACAGTGAACTCCAAAAGGCTGCCGACCACTGGTTTGTTTGTAATTCAGGGATCAAGCATTGAAAATCTGTAAGTCGGCTTTTTTGAATGAGCTCCCCATCTGCTGCAGGTTCCACAGTTTGGCAATATGGTCATGAATACCGCCGGTCAATAGACGGAGCCACCCTCATCATTAATGGTGGCTCCGTTTGTCGGTGGAAGTAGATTTCTTAAATGCCCGAGAGGGTGCGATTATTTCTCCAGATAACCGCTGATAGTAGCCCAACCGGACGGAGTTGGCGCTCCAGGGCCTGAAACGGACGGTTCCATGCGGATGGCAAGCTGCGAACCGGAATCCGCATAGGCCACAATAGGGCGATCTATCGCTGTGTGGTAATGGTCGGCATCGCTTGTCGGCTCCGGGTTAAACTCGTAAGCCACAGGAGATCCCTTGTAAGTCACATCCAGTTGATAGTCTGAAATCCCGTCTTTCTCAAGGATAAAACCGTACGCATTGATATGCTCAATGACCAGGCGCCAACCAGCTGGCACTGTGATGTAACCGGAGGCAAAGCCGGAATTATCATAGACCATCTGCACTTGCTGCTGAAACGGCTGGCGAGCGCCTTCATTGACGAGGGCTACCGGAACAGGACTGGTTGCCGGATTTAGAACCTTCACACTGGGCGTGCCTGACACAGCGACAGTCGGTGTACCGCTCACTGTGACGGCGGGAGTGCCAGTAATACCGACATTCCAGGCCCCGCTCTGAACCGTTGCAACAGTTCCCTTGACAGTGGTGACGCCCTGTGGGATTACCGGAACCGCTTGGGCCGTTGTGTTGGTAACATGCACATCGGTAATGGCGCCAGGGGTCTGGCCGATATTGCTTACCGCCGAGGCATGGCTTATGCGAGGGTTCGAAACAGCAGCGCTTGTGGCTAATAGTCCCAAAGACAAACCACCATATACGTACATTGCAATTGTTTTCATGTCTGCTCCAAATATTCCTTGCGGCATCATCATTGATACTCGCAAACGTTATAAATCTCTATTAGGCATATAACGTGCCAGGTTATGGAGCGCTTGCAATTTCAGAGAGAAAACTACGGATCTCGGGCGCAATCAATTCAGGCTCGACGATGAATGAATCATGCCCGACACTTGATTCGATGATCACGTGAGACGCTTCCGCCCCGGCTCTATGCAAATCCACCAGGAAGCCTTCCAGTTGAGCAGAGGGAAACAGCCAATCGGAGGTGTACGAAATCAGACGCCAGCACGGCCCTTGCGAGCCAGATGAAAGAGCGATATCTGGAAGGCCGGTGAGGTCGAAGCTCTCCATGGCCAGGCTAAGGGCGATAAACGAGTTGGCATCGAAGCGATTGACGAACAGCCGCGTTTCCGCATCCAACTCCTCCTGGAATCCCGTGCGATCCGCCCCGGCAGCGAGTACTCGTCCCTCTAAATATCCCGGCGACAGGTATGTAATGTTGGCGAGGAATCTGGCTGCGGCCAGTCCGCGGGCAGGAATACCATAGCCGTAGTAATCGCCACCATGCCACTGCGCGTCGGCCTCGATTGCGCGGCGGGCAGCGATGCTGAGCGCGAGCGCCTGTGCCGAAAATCGTGCTGCGCAGGCGATGGGAATTACCGACGAGGCCATATCAGGATATCGGATCCCCCACTCCATTGCCTGCATGCCGCCCATCGATCCCCCCGCCACACAGAGCAGATGATCTATCCCTAACGACCTCAAGAGAAGCCGCTGCGCGGCAACGATATCGCCAATGGTGATTTCCGGAAACTGTGAGCCATATGGCTTCGACGTCCGAGGGTCGATACTTGAAGGCCCTGTAGAACCACGGCATCCACCAAGAACATTTGAGGAGATTACGAAGAAGCGGTCGGTGTCAAACGGCTTGCCTGAACCGATCAGCGCGTTCCACCAGCCTTCGCCTGGCGTTTCGTTGGAATCGATCCCGGCAGCATGGGCGCTGCCTGTAAACCCATGACACACGAGGATGGCGTTGTCACGGCGTTCGTTAAGCCTGCCGTATGTTTGATAGGCAAGCGTAAGCTGCGGCAAATGCGCGCCGGATTGTAGAAGGAAGACATCCGGCGAATCGATCAAATGCGCAGCAAGGGTAGCGACATGATCTGCCGCTACCTGTGCGCAGTCTGCCTCACCGGCAGGCTGAGAAGAGCGCCCGATTTCTTCGGGTTGACTGGATATCATGGATGCGTCATTACTGCTGCGATACGGCCAGCGCCTGATCCAGGTCGGCAAGGATATCGTCGATGTCCTCGATGCCGACGGACAAACGCACGAAATCCGGAGTTACGCCGGTAGCGAGCTGCTCTTCCGGGCTTAACTGCTGGTGTGTCGTGCTGGCAGGGTGGATGACCAGCGATTTTGCATCGCCGATATTCGCGAGGTGCGACAGCAACTGTACGGAATCGATGAACTTGCGGCCGGCATCAAGGCCGCCCTTAATTCCAAAGCCGACGAGAGCGCCGAAGCCATGCTTCAGGTATTTCGCGGCCAGCGTATGTGACGGATGCTCGGCAAGTCCAGGATAGTTGACCCACGTTACCGAAGGATGTTCCTTCAGGAACGCAGCGACTTTCGTGGCATTATCGGAATGGCGTTGAACGCGCAGGCCGAGCGTCTCGATTCCCTGGATGACGAGAAAGGAGTTGAACGGGCTGATCGCCGGGCCAAGGTCGCGAAGACCGGTCACTCTTGCCTTCAAGATAAAGGCAAGGTTGCGCAGCGGCTCGGGCAAGTCGCGCCACACAAGGCCATGGTAGCTGGGATCGGGCTGGATGAAGCGCGGGAAGCGGCCATTGCTCCAATCGAACGTGCCGGCATCCACAATGACGCCGCCGATGCTCGTTCCATGGCCACCGAGGAACTTCGTGAGTGAATGGATGACGATGTCCGCGCCATGCTCGATCGGTTTGACGAGGTATGGGGTCGCAGCCGTATTGTCCACGATGAACGGCACTCCGGCCTCATGCGTGATAGCGCTGACGGCATCGAAATCGATGACATCGTTCTTGGGGTTGCCGATGGTTTCCGCGAAGACCAGCTTGGTCTTGTCGGTTATTGCCTTGCGGAAGTTCTCCGGGTCGCTCGGATCGACGAATGTGGTCTCGATCCCGAGGTCCTTGAGCGTGTAGTGCAGCAGATTGTATGTGCCGCCATACATGCTTTCCGAAGCCACAATATGGTCTCCGGCCCCGGCAAGCGTCAGGAACGCCAGGGTTTCTGCGGACTGCCCCGATGCCGTTACGAGAGCCGCCGCGCCGCCTTCCAGAGCCGCAATGCGCTCCTCAAGCACGGCCGTGGTCGGGTTCATAATGCGGGTGTAAATGTTACCGAACTCGCGCAGACCGAAGAGGTTCGCCGCGTGCTCCGAATCACGAAACACGTACGAAGTCGTTTGATAGATCGGCACGGCCCGAGCGCCGGTCGTGGGATCCGGCTCCTGACCGGCGTGAAGCGCCAGCGTATCGAATCCTAATTGCTTCTTTGCCATAGGTGCTCGCCAATTCCAGTTTATTGTCCACGCCTGCAATTTTTCGCCAGGTACGGCATCGCCCTTGCTTTTACCGCCACTCGAAGCGTGAGACTGGGCCTATGTTACCTCGAAATAAACGGGTTAGGATCCTCCCAACGGCATATTGCTAGTAATTCCCTTGCAAATATTCACCACCTACGCCGTGGCGCTCACAAGCAAACGAAGTTTCCTTTTGGCGATTGAGACCGTCGCGATCGCGCCGCTGTTGAACTCCACATAGTCTTCTTCCACACCGTCGCTGAAGATCACCCCGTTCTCGGGCATCTGGGACGTCACCGTTAGCGCTTTGCCCGGCTCGACCTCGCCGTAGACGAGATCTGCCCGCGAAGTGCGGCTGATGAAGGGCTCGCGGACACTGAAGATGAGGCGTTCATCTTCCCAGCCAAAGCGGCAATCCGGCACTGACTCCGCGATTCCTGAACGCGTACTTAACGCTGTAATCCGTTGTGCGCCCGTTACCACGGACCGCAGCCACCCCGTAGATCCCGCTCCCGTGCTGACGAGTATCCCGCTTGAGCTCTGCGCTTCCTTTTCTCTTCCATATGCAATCGTATAGCGGGCGGATACATGGGTTCGCTGGCCGATAAAGAAGTCATTGACGGCATGGAGTTCCTGTCCATCGTTGAGCTCGATCCGCGCCATCGATACGGCCTTTGCCGGCAGACGGTTCTGCAAAGCCGACTTCAGGGTGACGCCGGCATTGTATATTGAGAATGGGATCAACACACCGTCAATCCGTTGCGGATCGGGATTGACGGCGAGCAGGGGCTGGCTGCCCAGGTATTTGGCGACGTTGACGACGAGACCATCCGGTCCCATGGTCAGCACGAGATCGTCCTCGCCGAATGTATACGTGGGCAGGAAGGCGCGATCGATGACGTGCGCTCGTACACCGGCCGGAATTTGCATCATCAGGCTTGCCAGAGCCCTGCGGTACGTTTCGTGGGCTGCTTCATACTCCGCGAAGTCCGCTCCCATATGCTCCACATAAAACCGCGCCTGTTCCCGGGTATTGAAGCGGCTGATGAGCCCCTCAAGCGCCGTTGCTTTGGTTATGATCACGACCTTCTCAATGGCAGACATCCCCTATCCTCCTATCATTCCTGAATGGACGGCACAGCATTGAGAAGGCTGGACAGCATTTCGGTGGTTACCGTAAGATTGCCGATGTTTCCGGCATTCGCGCCCAGCTCTTTCATGGCGAGAGCCAGCATAAGGCGGGGATCCTGTCCCCTGTATGCGCTGAGCTCACGCTCGATCGCCTGCGCCTTGTAGTCGCCTTCCTGTACAAGCGCCTGTCCTCGGAACTCCGCCTCCTGCAGCGTGTTCGTGCCCTGCAGATCAATAAGTTCGTGCCGCCTCTGCTCCAGAGTGATATCGGTGCTCAGTTCGTTCTCCTTGATCTTCCGCTCTTCTTCGACCGCCGCTGCCCGGCGCGCATAAATTGCCTCATCGGCCTTGCGCAGAAGGCTCTCGCGATACTGGGCTTCCAGTGCCTTGCCGACCTCAGGTGTCGGCTTGGCGGCGACAAAGTAGATGTTCAGAATTTCGACGCCGATCGGGTCCAGCAAACCGCCCTCACGGATACGACGGAGCACAGATGCGGCGATACTCTCCGTCTGGCCCAACGTCTCTTCCAGGGAACGCTTCTGAATTTCCCCGCGCGTCTCCATCTGAATGATGTTGGTGATTCGCTGCGGAACACGCTCGGGGTCGTCGGAAACATATTTGCCCTTCCATGCATCCACCGTGAAGTTGAGCAATCCGGCGGCAAGCCGGGCATTGACGATCCTATAGGTGCACTGCCCCTGAATAGTGACGGACTGGAAGCTGTTGGTAATCTCGTTGAACACAAAGTTTGCATCGCGGCTCGTCGTCGGCACCGCAGCGATCGTCGTGTTGTGGCTCATGAAAAAGAACGATATCCCATCGCCCTCGCGCGCTACACGGCCGTTCACGAATTTGATGATGTGATCGTTGGGCTGCCCCTTGTAGTATCCAAGCATAGTTTCGTCCTCCTGACGCTCGATTTTACAGAAAGTGTTACTTATACACTTATAACGAGCACGGCATGAGAATGGTTCCGGCATGCGCTCAAAATTTACGAAATATTTTTCAGAGGCGGTGAGGAAGTCGGTCCTATTGCGCGTATAGGTAGAATGGGTGGCCGGGGACATTGCGAGGCTTCCGCCCCACCGCCCCGATTAGAATGAGAAGCCCGGACGTACAAGAGTGCGTTTGCAGGACGCCGCGGCTGCCTGACTTGGAGCTGCGCGGCGATTGCTCTTTCCGGGAGACCGCCATGGATCGTGTCGAGTTGTATTGCGCGTGCGGCGGGCATCTGCATGCCGAAGCCGCCGGACACGACGCCGCGAAGCTGGTAAAGAGGTCGTTCTGGGACTACCATACCGGCGACGGGCACTATCCGTTGAGTCGATCCGAGTGGCAGGCGCTACACTCGGACCTTGGAGATTACAATTCTCTGGACTCGCTGAGACCGGCGCTCGCAGAAGACTTAATCTACCTGCCGTAAGAAGCAGTGGCAAATCGAAAAAGCAGTAGAGATTGGCGCAGCCCGGCGATATTTCGCCGGGCTGCGCCAAGCCTCTCCCCCCGTCGCTGTCGCGACTTACCCGGGCAAACCTCTCCTCCAAGCTCGTAAAACTCGCTTTTCCCCTCTCCCACAGGGAAAGGGGTGTCCAAAGGTCATTTGCCAGACGACTCTATAGTAAACTATAGCTTATGATCCCAGACTATGCTCACTATAGAGTTGTCTGGTTTATGAAAGTTGGACATCCCTTTCCGCTGTTGCCACCGAGTGTGCCAGCCTGACGCAACATTCGGAGAGGGAAGAAGCGCGACAGCGCTTGAGGGAGAGGATTCTCCTATTTCCGATTCGAAAGTACGATAAATTCGCCGGGGCGAAGTGTCACGGGAATGTGGCGGGAACGGCCGTCCTTATAGGATAGTACCGGCACGTCTTCGGGATGCGGCGTCTTGTTGGTCAGAAGGATGTCGAAGCGATCCCCTTCAGCGTTCAATATCATATCTACGACTATGACGCCGTTCCAGGACTTCTCCAGGCTTGGGTTTGCGGCCACAATGACTTCCTGTTCACTGAGCACGCGCGAGAACGCATAGACATCGCCAGGGTATGTCCCGATATAGAAATGCTCGGCATCGACAGACATTGGGCGGAAGTACTGGCGGCCATACCTGAGCGCGGGCTGCTCGGCGCGCAGTTTTGAGATGCGCTGGAGGAATATATAGAACGGGTGCTGCGTGTCGAATGGATTTGGCGCGCCCCACAATGCCTGGCGCACAGCCTCGTCGTCATGTCCATAGCCGTGAAGCCCCTGCTCGGTGCCGTAATAGATGCACGGAATGCCTTGAAGGTAGAACAGTGAGCCGAGCGCAATCTCCAACTGACCGTCGTATGCGTTCGGGGCATCGTCCGGACTGTGATAGACCCGCCAGTACTGGTCGTGATTGTCGAGGAATGTCACGAACGACTTTCCGGCTTCTCCGTGGCTGCTGAGCACATGCCGCTGAACCGCCTTGCGATGCTCGTACAGGTGCGCCAGATCCGACGGCGGCCGGAAGCCCTTTGCGACCAGCGGCAACACCATCATCAGCGGGAAATCCAGGGCGGCATCGGCAGCCTGGGCATCGTCGTGGTCGGTTACGGTGTTGCGGCCGACATAGCGCGCGATAACCTCTTCATCGTCCCAGACTTCACAGAAGACAAAAAAGTTCGTCTTGCCGATACCGGCCGCGAACTCGCGCATGGCGGTACAGAACTTGCGCCCAAACTTGCGGTCGATCCACTTGAAGGCATCGATACGCAGACCATCGATATCGAACTTGCCGATGAGGTACTCATGGCAGCGAATGAGAATGTCTTGCGTGTCGATAGGGCCGTCGGAGACGAGCGCCTTCAGTGGCTGGAAGTCGGCATCGATCCCCAGCATCTCTCCACGACGGTAGAAGTGGGTGTTAGACCGCAGTTCCTGCGGCCAGATGCCAGCGTCGGGCATATCCAATGGAACGTTGGCCCCATCGGTCCATTCCGGTCTTGGCTCTCCGGTTTCATCACGCCACTGTACAGGATACGCCTTGCCCTGATACGGAGCCCGGCTTACAACCGCTCCTGTATCGAGGACCTCGCCGAAGATATCTCCCGTGTGATGCAGAACGATATCGAAAATGACATACATGCCGCGGGCATGCGCTTCGTCGATAAGGGCTTGCAGCTCACGATCCACAATAGACGGATCTTTGCGCGCGGCTTCGGGATCGGATGCCCATCGCGGGTCGATAGCCAGGAAGTCCTGAATGCCGTACCCGTGGTAGGTCGGAAAGTACTGGCAGTTCTTCTGGACCGGCGAGAGCCAGAGACCGCGAACGCCCATTCCGGATAGATAGCCGAGTTTCTGACGGATGCCCTCGAAGGTGCCGCCCTGGAAAATTGCCGGATTGTTACCGTCCCACTGGCCTTTTGGCGGCGCGGCAGGGTTGTTAAAGCGGTCGATCAGCAGCTGGTACATCCAGATATCGCGCCAGTCTCCGGGGGAAGGAAAAGGATACGGTATCTCAGTGGAATTGCCGTCAACGGCTACTGTTTTCTTGCCGGGCGTCCGGAGCGCTTTGAAAAGGGCTGCAACGGCGGGATCGTGAATGGAGCGAATCATGTAACCGAACATTGTACCGTTTTAGCCCAACTAAAATCAAAGGCCTGCCTGGTTTCATCGTCATTTCACGTTCGCTTGTTAGAATGGATCAGCGAGGTGCCATACCTTATGAGGAGATCTGCATGATGATGCGTCGAGCAGCCCTGGTTTTCACATTATCTACTGCCGCCCTCGCGGCGGCACTTGGTGAGACCGCGATATTCCATTCCGATCCGGCTGCGGCCAAGACGCCGGGAGCGTCCGCGGCAGCAGCGACATCTCAAACATTCCCGGACAGTGCGGGACAGTCCACGACCATCAGTACGACCGGCGCAGTTGCCGTTACCCATCCTTTCTTCGCAAATCTGGGCAAGAACGGACGCGCGTGCGTCACGTGTCACCAGCCCCAGTCGGGCTGGAGTATAACGCCCCAGGACGTCCGAGCGCGGTTTAAGTCGACAAACGGTCTCGACCCTATTTTCCGGACGGTCGACGGTTCGAACTCACCGAATGCGCCGGTGACTACTCCGGCACAGAGAATGACGGCATACAGCATGCTGCTGAATCACGGCGTTATCCGAATTGGATTGCCGGTTCCTGCCGGAGCCGAGTTCACGCTGACGGCTGTGGACGATCCTTACCACTTCGCATCGGCAACTCAGCTTTCGCTATTCCGGCGGCCTCTGCCCGCAACCAACCTCAAATTTGCAAGCACGATCATGTGGGACGGACGCCAAACAGGAAACGGCGTCTCGGTCAATGTGGATCTGCATAATCAAGCCGTGGATGCCGTGATTCAACATGAGCAGGGCGCAGCACCGAACTCGACGGCAGTTAACCAGATAGTAGCATTTGAATCAGGGTTGTATTCGGCGCAATCGGGTGACAATATTGCCGGTCTGCTGGACTCAACAGGCGGCGCTGGAGGCGGTCCCCTGCTTCTTTCGCAGCAGGCATTCTTCCCGGGTATCAACGATCCGCAGGGGGGAAATCCTCCGGGATCCACATTCAATCCGCGCGTCTTTACACTTTACGGCCAATGGGCAGCGCCCGTTCCACCACCGCCGGGAGGCCCACGTCCTGCGCCGCCCACAGCCGCAACATTGCAGCGTCAATCGATAGCTCGCGGCGAAGCATTGTTCAACTCACGTCCGTTGACAATTGCCAATGTCCCCGGCTTCAACGATGTCGTCCGCAGACCGATCGTTAACGGAACGTGCTCGTCGTGCCACAGCGCTCCAAATGCCGGCAGCCGGTCGTTGCCGGTATTCATGGACCTTGGCCTGACCAATCCGCCGCGACGCACGCCGGATCTGCCGCTCTACACATTTAAAAACCGGACAACCGGCGAAGTGCGGCAGACGACCGATCCCGGACGCGCTCTCATTACCGGCAAGTGGTCCGACATGGCGCGGTTCAAAGTCCCCACCCTGCGGGACCTTCCGGCACGCGCGCCTTACTTCCATAACGGTTCCGCGGCATCGACGGCGGATGTCATCAACTTCTACAACACTCGCTTTAGAATGAACCTGACGCCGCAGGAGCGCGCTGATCTGAAGTCGTTCCTCGATTCGATTTAGGTTGACAAACGGCGCAGCCGCCACCATAATTCGACAAACTTTGTCGACGTCCATTGCCCTGACGATTTCAGCCCGGCGGCTAAAGCCACGGCTAGAGAGTACACATGTCCGCCTTCGCGGACTTAAGAATGGCCAATCCTTGTCCGCGAAGGCGGACTGTTGTACTCTCTAGGCGCGGTTTCAACCGCCAGCTATGCAACCGCATGCCTCTTTGGGCTTGCGGGGCGTTTAACCGCAGCCTGACACTATCAGGGCAATAACGACGTTGATGACGTTTGATTGGATCATCCTAAAGTCAGAGCGCTGCTCATGAATACACCAAATCCTCCCGATTTCGCCTCGCAGGGTTCATCTAACCTTCGTAACGATACATATACTCCCTTGCCACTTGGATCGATACTCCCCCAAGGCTGGCTGCTGGGCCAGCTTCGAATTCAGGCGGATGGATTAAGCGGACACCTCGATGAATTCTGGCCTTCAGTCGCACAGAGCGGATGGATCGGCGGAGACAGCGATGGGTGGGAGCGCGGGCCATACTGGCTCGATGGTTTGGTCCCGCTGGCTATACTATTGGATGACGATAAGCTGATTAAGAAAGCCACAAAATGGCTCGACTATATCATCTCACATCAAGATGAAGAAGGCTGGCTGGGTCCTCGTGGAAGCGCGGCAATCGGTTCCGGCCGCACCGACCTCGATCCGTGGCCGATATTCGTCGTGCTAAAAGCCATGACACAGTGGCAGGAAGCCACCGGCGACACACGGATAGTTCCTTCGATGCAGCGGGCTCTCCGGCGTATCGATACGTTGCTCGACGAACACCCTCTGACAGAATGGGCCGCGATGCGCTGGCAAGATCTTGCGGTCAGCCTGAAGTGGCTGTATGTCCGGACCGGCGAAGAATGGCTGCTGGACCTCTGGCGAAAAGTGGAAGCGCAGGGTTACGATTGGCCCACTCACTTCGCCGGTTTCAAATATACGGAAAAACAGCCCGAGTGGAAATTGGAAAACCATGTCGTAAATCATGCCATGGCGCTGAAGGAACCTGCCACACGCATTTCGTCCGATGCGGATGGAGCGGAGATGGCAAAGCGCTGGATGGCGATCCTGGACGAGTTTCATGGGCAGGCATCTGGAGTGTTCTCCGGCGACGAAAGCCTGGCCGGACGCAATCCTACCCAGGGAACGGAACTCTGCTCGGTCGTGGAGTACATGTACTCGCTGGAAGTATTGATTTCGACGTTCGGAGATGCCATCTTCGGAGATCGCCTGGAGCAGATCGCGTACAACGCCCTGCCTGCCACCTTCACGCCGAACATGTGGGCGCATCAGTATGACCAGCAGGCCAATCAGGTTCTGGTGACGGATGCGCCAAGGCCGTGGACCAACAACGACAATACCGCGAATCTCTTCGGGCTGGAGCCACATTTTGGCTGCTGCACCGCGAATATGCATCAGGGGTGGCCCAAGCTGGCCGCAAGCCTCTGGATGCAGACTGAGGATGGCGGCCTTGCCGCTATCGCCTACGCTCCATGCACCGTGAACACGACATGCGGCGGGCATCACGTTTCACTTACTGAGGAAACGGATTATCCATTCCGAGACACGATCAAGATCACGCTCAAAACGGACGGCCCCGTTCAATTTTCACTAAGCCTTCGCATCCCTGCCTGGGCTAAAACAGCGACAGTCCAGATAGGAGATGAACCAGCTGTATCGGCTGCCGCCAGCCAGTTCCATCGAATAGATCGTATTTGGACGACCGGCGATACTATCGTACTTTCACTGCCTGCGACAATCGAATTGGAAACTCGCTATCAAGGCGCAGTCACGGTAAAACGAGGTCCACTGGTATTTGCGCTGAAGATTGAGGAAGAGTTCACGCACCTGCGTGGAGAGTTGCCCCATGCCGACTGGGAAGTACGGCCAAAGAGCCCCTGGAACTATGGATTGGCAATATCCGGCGATTCTACGGAAGAGCAAATCGAGGTGAGTACCGCAGAGGTCGGAGATACACCATTTGGCGCGGAGAATCCGCCGATTACATTGACAGTGCCTGCGCGGTTGATACCTGGTTGGGGATTGGAAAACAATGTCGCGGCGGAGATTCCTGGCGGCGAAAATGCCTCGGAGACACTGGAATACGTTACCTTGGCGCCATATGGATGCACTCACCTCAGGATCACGGAGTTTCCCAGGGTATAGGATGTCTGCTCCCGGCAACTTAAGTTGTCGGGAGCAGAGTGCATACGATTCCCGGTTTTTTAACCGATGGATTACCAGGCGTAGTCTTCGGGGGCGGTGCGGTAGCCGGGGAAGATCTCATTCAGCTTCTTGTGTGTCTCTTCGCTGAGCGTGATCTCAAGGGCGCGCAGGGAGCCGTCGAGCTGTTCGATGGTGCGCGGTCCGATAATCGGTGCGGTTACCACCTTGTTCGACAGCAGCCATGCCAGGGCGACATCGGCCGGCTTCTCACCGAGTTCGGCGCAAAGGCCTTCGTATGCTTCGAGCTTGGCGCGGTGCGGTTCGATGTCGATCCCGGAGCGGCGGCCTTCCTTCGCTTTCTGAAGGATACCACCCAGAAGGCCACCGGCCAGCGGCGACCAGGGGATCAGGCCAAGGCCGTAGTGCTTGCAAGCAGGAATGACTTCAAGCTCGGGCTTACGCACGTTCAGATTGTAGTGGGTCTGCTCGGAAAGCAGGCCGAGGAAGTTGCGCGACTTGGCAGCTTCCGATGCCTGGGCGATGTGCCATCCGGCGAAGTTCGAGCTGCCGAAGTAAAGAACCTTGCCCTGCTGCACGAGCACTTCGAACGCCTGGTAGATCTCCTCCCACGGCGTCTCGCGGTCCACATGATGCATCTGATAGAGATCGATGTAGTCGGTCTTCATGCGTTTCAGGCTATCGTCACATGCCTTGCGGATATGCAGGGCGCTCAGGCGATTGGTATTTGGCCAATCTTTATTGTCCGCGGTGCTCATGCCACCGAAGACTTTGGTCGCCAGAACAACCTTCTCACGGCGTCCTCCGCCCTGCTCGAAGTAGCGGCCGATAATCTGCTCGGTTACTCCCTCGCCCTGCTTCCAGCCATAGACATCGGCTGTGTCCCAGAAGTTGATGCCGTGCTCCAGAGCGCGGTCCATGATCTTATAGCTGTCTTCTTCGGTCGTCTGCGGGCCGAAGTTCATTGTGCCAAGACAAAGGCGGCTCACCTTGAGGCCGCTCCGGCCAAGGTTCGTATATTGCATTGGTATCTCCTGATCTACAGGCTGCGCCAACCTGCGAAACGAGCGTCACGTAGATCGCTGGAATCGCGGCGGCAGCCCAACTGGTTGATGACTGGTCGATTATGTACCAGCCATGGGATTTTAGTCAAGCCTATCAACTAAGAGGAATAAGATTGACGTCCTGTTCATCAGTGCGGTATGTATACGCCACGGGAAATTCTATTTGACTCAAATTGTTCTTACGCTGATTGTCTTCGCCACAACACTGGCGCTTATCCTCATTCGGCCGCGCGGCCTCAATGAAGCCTGGGCAACAATTCTGGGCGGCAGCCTGATGCTGCTGCTGAAGCTGGAAACTCCCGGTCAGGCCTGGCATACCGTGGCCCAGGGACGGGATGTTCTCCTATTCCTTCTTGGCCTTCTGGTCCTTTCCGACTTGCTGAGGGCTTCCGGTTTCTTCGAATGGGCGGCGATCCTTGCGACGCGAGCCGCAAAGGGCGACGGCAACACGCTGTATCGCAACGTCTTCATCTTAGGCGCGGTGACAACCGCTCTTCTCTCCCTCGATACGACGGCCGTTATCTTGACGCCGGTGGTGGTGTCCTTCGTCGGCAGATTGAAGCTGACCTCGCGCCCTTTTCTCCTTGCCTGCGCGTTTGTGGCCAACACGGGGTCACTTCTGCTGCCCGTGAGCAACCTCACGAACCTGCTATTTGTCAGCGCTTTTCACTGGAGTTTTGGGCGCTTTGTGTTGACAATGGCCCTGCCGCAGATTGCGGCCTTGCTGGTAAATTTTGCTCTGTTTCGCGCCATGTTCAAACGGGATCTGCCGGGTCGTTTCGACCTGGACGGCCTGCCGGATCCAATCGAAGTCATTCCTGACATCCCATATTTCCGGGGAGCGGTTGCGGTACTCGTGGCGGTTCTGATCGGCTACTTCGTCGGTTCCCTGCTGCATATACAGCCGTACGCAATCGCGCTGGCCGGATGCGCAGCGCTCTTTGCCTGGGGCATGTGGCGGAAACAGGTGGGAATAGTCATCATCCGGGAAATATCCTGGCCGATATTTCCGTTCGTCATTGGCCTTTTCGTGGTGGTGCAGGGCGTGGAAAATCTCGGTCTGGCGGCTATTGCAGCACGGGGTTTGGCGCTAGTCGGACATTCGTCACTGGGGCAAGTCCTTGCATCCTCGTTCGGGGCCGGGATCGGCTCGAACATCGTCAACAATATCCCAATGGCGCTTCTGGCAATCTCATCGCTGCAACATGGCGGCACTCCTGCAGCGCAATACGGAGCGCTTCTCGGTTGTGATCTGGGACCGAATGTGACGGTAGCGGGATCGCTGGCGACGATGCTGGTTATTACCAGCGCGAGGAGGCACGGAGAGGATGTTGGAGTGCGAGATTTCTTTGCGGCCGGACTGAGGGTGACACCGCTAATCCTGCTTGCAGCCGGAGTCGCCCTCTGGATTGCCCTGGCGCTCATTGAGCGATCTATCTGAACTCACACAGTTGGGCAATTCGCGGTGGGGAGCCATCGCGAATTGCCGGTTAAGAGGATGGATCAGGAGCCAGATATATCTCGTTCCTGAATATCCACAGCCGTGACGCCCCACCCTCCAATACGGTGGACAATGCGCCAGGTTGCGATCCGATTAGACTGCACGGTTCCGAGATAGAGACGTTCGCCAAGCCACTCGAATTGCGGCTCCGTGGCAGTTCCACTGAGTTCCTGAACCCGCAGTATCCAGCCGTTACCGTCTTCCGCAGGCTTGAGGGCAAGCAATTTGAGCGTCTCCGGCGATAGCGACGCAAACGAGCCGGACCTCGCTAAGTCTCCAGGTTTTGCCGGCGCAAGGATCGCCAACGGCGCCTCTTCCAGCTCACGTGACAGACGCGGCAGATCCGCTCCGCCGGGAGCAAGGATGAAGTTGAACCTCAGACTACCGGTATCTGCCGGTGGACGCCATGGCGACACATCTTGTTCACCCGTAACATCGGTAGCCCAGCCACCTGCGCGCGCGACCGTAGCGCGGAAGATGCCATCCTTGCAGTCGAAGTTGTACAATGCATCACTGGCAAAACCGAAATCTCCCTGCGCGCCATGAACTTGCACCCATCGTCCACCGGGGACTTCGCCCAGAGGCGGGCGCTCACTCGAGCCGCCGGGAACGTCGAACTTGGCCCGATCGCCTGCGGGCATGACGAGCTTGAGGCGCGCCTGATGCTCATTCCAATGGACACGAGCGCGCACATCGACGGCGTCCCGGTAGCGATACAGCAGGAATGTCAGCTCAAGCTGTGACGAACCTCCCGTCAAACGCACCCACAAGGCAGCCCGCTCCGGACCGGTTTCGAGTGTTTCAACGCGATCGATGCTCCACTCAGTCAACACATTGGAGAGATCGAGAGCCGCGGGATCTTCATCCATCGCGCCCCACGATCCCCATGGATCGGACACCGTAACGGCCGACAATCCGGCATCGCCGAAGATCGATTGGCCGTTACGGAAGACCTGAACGGATTTGCTACCGGCCTGAGCTTCAACTCGATAATGCCCGTTGTCGATCACTCCCTCGCTGGGAGCCGTTACCGCCGAAGCTGCGTCTCCTGCAACAACCTCCGCGCCTTCGACATAGCCAAGGGTGAAAAGGCTCCAACCGAGCGGCGGCAATTCCGCATTTATGACGACACGCTTGCGCCAGGCGAGAGTGGGCATGGAGTTGTGCTCCGTAGCAACCATCTGGAATGGAACGCCTTTGCCGTCGGCATCGCGAACTTCGACAGGCACATCATTGACCCGGTTGTTGTATTTCCAGATCGGCCTGTAATCCAGAGACGCTTCCAGCTCCAACGGGCCGTGATATGCATGCGGATGAGGGTTCCAGACAAGAAGTGTGGATGCAGACGGCATATCCGGGGCCGGCTTCGGTACGCGCGTATCGACACGCATGGCAAGAGCGTTCAAGGCGGTGAGCTCCGCGCGTTTGCCTTCGTGGCGAGCCGTTCCCATCCATGCAAGCTGCTGATCGAAAGCCCGCTCGATGCTGGAGCCGGGCAGGATATCGTGGAAGGAGTTGAACAACAAGGCGTCCCAGGAGGCGTTCAGGGGCGCCGGCGTCTTATCGAGGGCCGCGCTGATAACCGAGTTCGTACGCTCGGCCCCGGCAAGCGCGGCCTCGGTCTTTCGGTAGGCGTACTTGAACTGCGCAACCGACGCGTAACAGCCGCGGAGGCAGAAGTTCAACTCGCCGCGGTGAGTTGGGAAGAAATCTTCTCCCTTGCGAGCTCCCTCTTCGCGAAGCGTGTCGAAGAAGCGATGCAGTCCTGAGTGAACGACGCGCACCTCGGGATGGCGTTCTGCCCACTCCCGGATTTCCGCCAGATGGCGGCGAGTAGGCCCGCCGCCATGATTGCCCACACCATAGAAGCAGGCAATATTTTCAGTATCGTCCTGCGCGGCATAGGCCAGGGTGCTGTCCAGCTTGCCAAGCAGTTCTTCCCGTTCGCTGCCGTACCAGCCCACCGGAACGCGATAGGCGAGCACGCGCGAGCCGCCCGGACCTTCCCACCAGAAAGCGCACTTGGGCAAGGTCAACTCCGACGCGAAAGGCCGGGAAAATGCGTATCCTTCCATTCCGGCCGCAGCCAGTATCTCCGGAAGGCCTGCGCAATGCCCAAACGAGTCCGCTGCCCAGGCAATACGCGCGACTTTGCCGAAACGCGACTGGAAGTAGTTCTGGGAGCGAGCGAAGTGACGGGCAAACGTTTCGGTGGCAGGCAGGTTGGTATCGGGCTGAACATAAGTCCCGCCGACGATATCCCACCGGCCATCCCGAACGTAGGCCTCGATTCGCGCGAACGTTTCCGGATCGTGCTCTTCGATATGCTGATAAATCGCCGCTTCGCCGCGGATAAAGGTGAGTTCCGGGTTCTCGTCCATGAGATCGAGAATCGCGCGGCAGGTGATGATCCCTTCGTTGAGACCCTCCTGCCAATCCCAGAGCCACACAGGGTCCAGGTGCGCGTTGGCGATGAGGTGAATGGTCAATTGCGACATAAATGCGCCTTTATAAAGTCAGTCTGTATTGCGATCGAGCCATTGTACCCTGCGCACTTCGTTAACATGAGAGCTTGCTGTGATTTGCGCGATCAATTCGTCAACGACGTAGCCATCCCAGGCCGAAGGCGTGGCAGGTTCGCCGGCTTCGAAGCGTCGCAGCAGTTCCGCCATTTCCAGATCGAACGGATTGACGGCCGGATAGCGATATTCCGTTACACGGCCCGTGGCAGCATCCTCATGCCTGAGCAGCGCCCCATTCTTCTCGGGCTCATTCCACATTGTCGTAAACAGGTCAAGCCGGCCAGCTGCCGTGTTGATCTCCAGACGCTCATCCCAGCCGTTCCGTTCATATCCCACGCGAGAGAACGGGTGCCACGATGTCTCCAGATGCGCGATCCCCCCACCCTCAAGCCAGAGCATCGCATTGGATTCGATGTCGAAATCGAGCCCCTCACGCGACCAGAGGTGGCCGCAGACCTGGGTGGGCCTGCCCGCAAACCAGTGGATCAAGTCCAGAATGTGGCTGCCGCCGCAGACAAGGACGCCTCCGCCATAGTTTGCAAGGATGGGCGATGGCGCTCGCAGTCCCTCCGGGACTTCAGGATCCCAGAGAGACGCAAACGGCTGCCATGTGCGCGCATGGATGCTGAAGATTCGCCCCATCTGCCCGAGCAACTCCTTCGCCTGCACAGCAGCCGGAATATAGCGCTTCATAAAAGCCGTGGCAAAGAACGCGTTCTTTGTCACGGCTGCGCGGGCGATTTCCGCGGAAGCAGATGGGTTGTCTGAGAGCGTCTTCTCACAGACGACTCCCTTGCCCGCCGCGATCGCCGCAAGACAGATGTCGCGGTGCAGATGCGCCGGAGCGAGGACGCTGATCAAGTCGACTTCAGGGTCCGCAATGATCGCCTGGTATTCGGAGCTGACCCTAGCCCCGTATCGAGCGCCAACGGCCTCCGCCGCCTCGCGCCGTATATCGCATACGTGGACGATCTTCGCCCCGGCCCTGCTATATCCTTCATGGTGAAATCGAGAAATATTGCCGCAGCCTACAATGCCGATGCGTGTCATATTTGGGACTCTTTTAGTTAGCCGATAATTTCAGGGGCGACCATGACCATCTTCTTAACCGTCGTGCGATCGGATTTCGCCGTCTCCATTGCTTCGGCGATCTCTTCCAGGCCGAAACGATGAGATATAAGTTCGCGACCAAGCTCCGGCACGGTTTCCAGAACGCGAAGGCTCTCCCTGGCATGTATGCCGGGCGAGGCATGCGAAGCCCGCAAGGACAGCTTCTTGAAGTGGAAGTCGTCTGCATTAATCTGCACGACAGCCTTCGGCCCAAACGCGATCCCGATGTAGGCTATTACTCCGCCATAAGCGGCAATTCCTATCGCTTCGGGAAGGGTTTCCGGAGGAGAAGTGACCAGTATCTTATCCGGACGCCGCTCGCCGAAGTCGTAATCAGCCAGCGGCGTCTTGTCCGTCTCGATCAGCAGGTCCGCTCCCAGGGCTTTGCCTGCCGCCATCCGCGCGATCGAACCGGATCGGCCGGCGAGAATGACCCTGGCCGCGCCAGTCCGAGCGGCGATAGCGACCGCCGCCAATCCAAGCGGTCCCGGGCCGAGCACCAGCACATGGTCGCCGGAACCGACCTGAGCCGTACGCGTCACATCGATAGATACCCCTACCGGCTCCACGAGAGACGCAATATCCAGCGACATGCCGGCGGGGACCGGCACGGCGCACTCCTGCGGCGTGAGCATCATCTGCGAAAAGCCCATGGGGCCTTTTCCCCAGAAAGAGAGCGGATTGGGGCAAAGGTCAGGGCGCGCTCGTCCATAGGGCGTCGGCAGACATACGCTGCACTGACCGCATGGGGCCGAACTGTCCAGGGCAACACAGTCGCCGGCGGCAAACCGAGTGACGCCCTCGCCGACCTCCTGCACAATGCCGGCGATCTCGTGGCCAAACGGCTGCCAATCCGAAGCGCCCCGGTCCGCGATATGCAGATCCGTACCACACACACCGCAAGCCGCGATCCGAAGGAGAAGCTGGCCAGGGCCAGGAGAAGAAACGGGAGTGTCCCGAACCTCAAAAAGGCCGGGAGATTTAACATATGCCGAACGATTTATCATTTCAATTTCCCGCGACAGATTTAGCCCGCCGGCGGTCCAACCATGAGCATAGTCGGACCGCCGGCAATGCTGTCGCAGAAGCTTACCCTAATACCACTCGCGAGTGGGTCCACCGAACTTGGGATCGCCGCCCTGGGTGGGATCAGCGTTCTTGGTCCATGGCAGTGTGTCTTGAATTATGGAGACTTTTCCGTTCGGGCCATCCTGGGCGACGCGAGCCCACTTGGTATGTCCATCCGAATACGTAACGTTGACGCCGTTGTTGTGGAGTGGCAAACCGCCCTGATCTCCCACCGGAACTCCGGCGCCCGCGCAGTCTCCGAACCATGTGGTGACGCCCGGCCGATTGTGCCCTGTCACGAAACAGCCGACATTCTGGCCGACATAAGGAATGCCGAAGCCGCGCACGCCTTCCATCATGAAGAAGGTGTCCGAAGGTGAAACGATGGCAGCGAGACTTACGGGATTGTAATGATTGGAAGAATCCACGTAGCAGAGGTTGTCGTTCGCCAGATAGGAGAAGCCCTTGACAGGGTTTCCATTTTCATCGGGCGTCGGCACCTGGTTCTTCGTAGAAGAGTCACTCGGGCAATGCCAGACACCCTTGCTTTTGACATACGGCTCGATGGCGTTGTACCAGTACGAAGGATACGGGAGATGGGTATTGCCCTCGTTTCCCATCAGCGGGAAGTTCTCATCGTTATCCTGCACATACTGGACAAGGGCGATCCCCCACTGTTTGGAGTTGTTGGCGCAGCTGGTCTGCCGGGCCTTCTCGCGCACTTTGGCGAATACGGGGAACAAGATGGCGGCAAGAATCGCTATTATAGCTATAACAACTAGTAATTCAATAAGAGTAAATGCTTTATCATTCGATTTGCGAGAGTAAATCACGAGGGTCTTCCTTCCGAAGCGGAGATCAAAATTGAAATCAGATGCAGTATTTATACAGCATTCATACAAGATATTATCACATTCATACACGGCTGTCAAGCGTTTTCTCAAGGGGTGTATGGCCCCTTATTTTGTCGTTGGCTCCCCTACCCAGCCCGACAGTCGGATTAGAACTCGCAGGCTCCCCTCCCTAAATCCCTCCCCGGAGGAGAGGGACTTTTAAGAAGGGGTTGTCGAATGAGTTTCCTAAATCCGAAAGCCCCTCTCCTCCGGGGAGGGGTTTGGGGAGGGGAGCCGACGACTATTCCGTTTGCGTGCTCCGAATCTAACGCCTTACGGTGTTACCTTAAACGCATCCGGCAGCATATACAATCCATCGCGATTGACGACCTTGATCGTATGGCTCCCGGCGCTCAGACCGGTGGCGCTATAGACCGTCTGCTGAACGGCGCGTGTTGCCGAGTAGCAGCTCAGTGTGGTCTGCAGAACGTTGTCGATATAGATATCGATATTGCCTTCGTCGTTGTTCTTCTCCGTGATAAAGTCAACTCCGGTTCCTGTAAAGGTGTAGGAAACGTAGTCGTTATAGGTATTGGTGTAGTGAACATCGTCCAGGTAATCACCAAGGCCGCGGCCGCTGGAATAGCCCCAGCTGCCGGTGTATGTGATGCCCGAGGCATTGTCGTTCACCATCGTCTTGATCACGTATGCGCCGCTGGTCACCGTGCTGTCGGTTGAACCGCTCTTATAGGCGATTGCCTTGAGCGTACCCGAAGTTGAGATGCTCACGGGACCACTGTAGAGAGTGCCGGTTGTGGAAGTCGGCGTTGTGCCGTTGGTCGTATAGCGAATCGATGCTCCCGATGTTGACGAAGAGATCGTCACCGATTGCGTACCGGTGTAGGTGCCGGCAGCGGGACTGAACGTCGGGGCGGCAACCTGGACAGGTATGTTGATCGTGTAGGTTCCGCTGGTTACGGCGCTATCCGTCATGCCCGACTTATAGGCGATCGCCTTCAGTGTGCTGGTGGCGCTGATGGAAACCGGGCCGCTGTACACAGTGCCCGTGGTGGAAGTCGGCGCAGTGCCGTTCGTGGTGTAACGGATGGTCGCTCCTGATGTTGCCGAGGTGATCGTTACGGATTGTGCGCTCGTATATGTGCCTGCGGCAGGGCTGAAGGACGGAGCAGCAACCTGTGCGGCGGCTCCTGTGGTCACATTGAAGGCGTCGACGAGCATATAGGTTCCGCCGGTCATAACCAGTTTTATGGTATGGCTGCCGGCGCTCAGACCGGTGGCGCTGTACACTGTCTGCTGACTGGTTCTGGCTGCTGCATAGCAGTTCACCGTGGTCTGCAGAACGTTGTCGATATACACATCGACTGTGCCTTCGTCATTGTACTTTTCCGTGATGAAATCGATTCCCGTTCCGGTGAACGTGTAGGAAACGTAATCGTTGTATGTCGTGGTGTAGTGGACGTCATCCTGATAGTCGCCGTACCCTCTGGCGCTTGATGTAGACCAGCTGCCGGTATAGGCAACTCCTGCGGCATTGTCGTTGACCAGTGTCCCCGAGCCGCTGTTGATGGTGTATGCTCCGCTTGTGACAGTGCTGTCAGTCAAGCCACTCTTGTAGGCGATCGCCTTGAGTGTGCTCGTAGCCGAGATACTCACGGGGGCAGTGTAGACTGTGCCGGTTGTCGACGTAGGCGCAGTGCCATTGGTTGTGTAGCGAATCGATGCTCCGCTTGTCGACGAAGTGATCGTTACAGATTGAGCGCTGGTGTACGTTCCGGCCGCCGGGCTGAAAGCAGGGGCTACAACTTGCGATGGAGCATTGATTGTGTATGCGCCACTGGTTACGGCGCTGTCGCTCATCCCCGATTTGTAAGCGATGGCCTTGAGCGTGCTCGTGGCCGAGATCGAAACAGGAGCGCTATAAACGGTTCCTGTGGTGGAAGTCGGCGCAGTGCCGTTTGTCGTATAACGGATCGATGCGCCGGATGTCGACGAGGTGATCGTCACTGATTGCGTGCCGGTGTATGTGCCTGCTGCGGGACTGAAGGACGGAGCGGCGACCTGGACGATAACCGGTGTGGCGCTTGCCTCATTGGAATATCCGCTTGTGCCAGCGCTGTTGACGGCCTTAACCTTATAGAAGTACTGTGTTCCGTTGGTCAGCCCTGTATTCGTGAAGCTTGTGGTTGTAACGCCCGTCGCAATCGCCGTTGTGCTTTCCCCGCCTGCCGTGGTCCCACGATAGACGTTATAGCTGCTCGCGCCCGCAGATCCGCTCCAGGCGAGAGAAACCTGCGTGTTGCCGGCCGTGGCCGTAAGCCCTGTTGGGGCGGCAGGCGCTGTGGCGGCGACGGGAATGAGCGTCATGCGACGCAGGTTCATGACCCAGTGGCCCGGCTGCGATGTCGGCCGGATACGGATCACGTGGTTGCCCGTGCTCGGTAGATTGAGGTTGGCGGACAATGTGAGCGGCACATAGTTCTGAGAACCGCCCGTCCACGGGATTGTGCCGGTGACACTCGTATCCACGCCGTCGAGCTGCAGCACGAAGGTGCTGCCTTCGCTGCCTTCATCCACGGAACATTGCAGCTGAACCTGGTAGTTGCCCACAAACTGCGAGGTGGGAACGGAGACGGTCCAGGACGCCATGTCCTGCATATTCTCCCAGTACCAGATATTGGCCGTATCGGCGACACCTTCTATGCCGAAGGGCTGACCTTCCAGTGTTGCAAGCATCGCCATCAGAATATAGCTTCCATCGGCCTCAGGCGTGATGACGTTCTGGTTCGCCACGACGGGCGCCCCGGAAAGTGTCAGCTCGATGACGGTATCGACAGGATCAATCGTCGTCGGCTGGCTGATGTGCAGGGTTCCGTTGATGTTTGTGACGGTCAGGCTTTGCCCCGTCGCGAGAGCCTTTGCGCTGGTCACCGATGTCTGCAGGCCGGCGACCTCAAGCGGAATCGTCGACGGCCAGGTGAATACATGCAGATAGAGCTTGCTACCCTTTACCGTAGAGCGTCCATCGAAACGCATGCTGGTGTAAGGGGTGGCCGTGGTAGCGTAGACACTCGGGCCGTTTGAGGTCAGCCATGTGCCCATGTCCTGCAGACGCGATACTTCCTCCGCCGGAATGGTTCCGGTGGCGTCGGGGCCGACATTCAGCAGGAAGTTTCCACCTTTCGAAGCATCTTCGACCAGGGTATGGATCAACGTTGACGAGGGTTTAAAGTTGGTGTCGTCCACCTTGTATCCCCAGGTGTTGTTGATCGTCATGCAGTTTTCCCAGTCGCCGTTCACAGTGCCGGACGGGGTTGTCTGCTCGCTCACCGCAAAGTCGCCATAGTTGCCGAAGCCGTCCGCGCCAAGGCGGTCATTGGTGATGATCCCCGGCACCTGGGCAAGCGGAGTAGTGAGAGCCGTGTAATTTGCGGATGAGAGTGAGCCCGGCATATCCCACCACAGAATTGCGGGATGGTAGGTGGACATGATCTCGTTTATCTGAGGGGCGGCGACATTGTTGATATAGTCGTCGTAATTGCCCAACTGCCCTGAATCCCAGGCCGGTCCGAAGGTCATACCGCCTCCGGGATGGTTCCAGTCCAGATTCTGTGAATAGTACACGCCGAACTTGATTCCGGCCGCATTGCAGGCGGCAGCCATCTCGGCAATGGGATCCCGATGGAATGGCGAGGCGCTGTAAACATTGAACGAGCTGGCTGTCGATGGATACATCGCAAAGCCATCGTGGTGCTTAGCAGTCATCACAATGTACTTCATACCTGCCGCCTGGGCGATGCTCACCCAGGTTGAGGCATTGAATGAAGTCGGGTTGAACTGGGTTGCGTATTGGGCGTATGTGGCCATGGGGATTTGAGCGCCCCACATAATCCATTCGCCGTCTCCGCTGCCGGTCGTCACTTCTTGACCATTGTAGCGTCCGGCAGGCACGGCATATATTCCCCAGTGAATAAACATGCCGAATTTGGCATCCCGCCACCATTGCATGCGCGTGTTCCGCTCTGCGGCGGTCTCGCCTGTATATGGGTATAAAGGCGCGGCGTCTGACTTCGGGCATACCGAAGCGAGAACGCCACAGCCGAGCAAGGCGGAAAGCCATGCTCCGGCGGATCGACTAAATTTTCTCATAAGATTCCTCGTTTTGGCGTGAGATATGCGGCGTTCGCCGCGGGGAGCAAGAATGAAACGTTCACCTTGGCAAACGGCTCACCGCGTTAGGATCCCACCCTTATTCCCGGGGGTGCCCTCTGGGCGAGGAGGGCGCGTCCCGGTTAGCATCGGCGTTTCACTTCTTGGCGTATGGTCAAGAGATCGGAGCCATTCTCCAAGGCGAACGCGCCCTCCCTTCGGGAGGGGATGGGGTGGGTCTGAAACGGCGAACGGCCTGTATTGTTTCGGTGTTCACCACTGGCAATTAGCTACGGCGTTACCTTAAACGCATCGGGCAGCATGTATAATCCGTCGCGATTAACAACCTTGATCGTGTGGCTGCCGGCGTTCAGACCCGTGGCGCTGTAGACGGTCTGCTGGGTAAGGCGAGTAGCTGAGTAGCAACTCAATGTGGTCTGTAGCACGTTGTCGATGTAGATGTCGATGTTGCCTTCGTCGTTGTTCTTCTCCGTGATGAAGTCGATTCCCGTCCCCGTGAATGTGTAGGTCAGGTAATCGTTGTAAGTGCTGGTGTAATGGACGTCATCCAGGTAATCTCCATAG
>Ga0105237_10000045_pt1 | contig 171156 bp, 142 predicted proteins | sample KBSC24metaG_FD_81520 | JGI IMG/M metagenome (GOLD analysis project Ga0105237, IMG submission 81520) | Corn rhizosphere microbial communities from Kellogg Biological Station, Michigan, USA - KBS C2-4 metaG | ecosystem: Host-associated > Plants > Roots > Rhizosphere > Soil | place: Michigan...
CGCAAGGGGCCGCCACCTGGGATTAAATCATTGTGGCTCGGTTTGCGCCGCCTCGATGATATTGTCATCGGCTTTCAGTTGGGCGCAAACCAAGTCAAGAATTAAGAGTCAAGATAAGGGAATAAGGGGGGGCCTAACGAGCGAACGCTGGCGAGTTAAGTCCGAGTGAGGCCTATACCGAATACCCTCCGTCAATCGTATAACTCGCGCCGGTAATGAAGCCTGCTTCGGGACTTGCCAGATAAGATGCCAGGCTGGCGATTTCATCGACTGTGCCATAGCGATGCAAGGCCATCATTCCGCGGAGGGTCTCAGATACAGGTCCGTCTGCAGGGTTCATATCAGTTTCGGTCGGCCCTGGCTGGATGTTATTTACGGTAATGCCGCGCGATCCCAGATCTCGGGCTAATCCGCGGGTGAGACCGGCGACAGCTGCCTTGGTCATGGAATATACGGCAGCGGTGGGGAATGCCGAGAAGCCGCCTACGACACTGCCAATAGTAATAATCCGTCCGCCTTCGCCCATATGCCGTGATGCTTCCTGTGTGGCGACGAACACGGCTCGGATATTCACGGCTGTCATCTGGTCGAAATCTTCCAGGGAATACTCCTCGACGGGATTATTGATCATGATTCCGGCGTTGTTCACCAGGATATCCAGACGTCCCAACTGCTTAGCCGTCTCCGATACGGCATTGCGTATGGCGTCCGCATTCGCGCTGTCCGCCTGAATCGCAATCGCTCTGCCTCCCGCTGCTTCAATCTCTCGCACCACTTCTTCAGCCTTTACCGGCGACGCATTATAGGTGATGGCAACGGCAGCGCCGTCCCGCGCCAGCCGCTTTGCGATCGCGGCTCCGATTCCGCGCGATCCTCCCGTAACCAGGGCTACTTTATCTGACAGGTTGCCACTCATTGTTTTCCTCCTTGAAGGTTTCGGCCTCCGTAAGAGCCGCCCTCGTGTTAATATCGTACTGTGTAGTATAATATTGCAAATAGGCTTTGTCAAGGGATATTAGACTATATGGTACAAAATAAAAAACGTGGGCCGGGCCGTCCGCGAATCTTCGACGAAGAGGCAGTCTTGGACCGGGCTGTGCGCGTGTTCTGGGAGAAGGGATACGAGGGAGCGTCGATTGACGACCTGACGGAAGCGATGGGGCTGAGTCGCCCCAGCGTTTACAACGCATTTGGCGATAAGGAAGCGCTGTTTATGCGCTGTCTGGAGAGATATGGCGCAACCACCGGCGAGTTGATAATGGGTGCGATTGCTTTGGCCACAGATGCGCGGGGCGCTGTCGCTGCCTATTTGCGTCAGGCTGCGACGAATGCGACCGGTGAAGATACACCGCACGGCTGTTTGCTCGCCACGGTAGCGCCTTCGGTCTGCCTGCCCGGCGTCAGAGAATTCCTGGCCGCTTCCATGGCGGCATCAGAGACCGCTCTTGCTGCCCGGCTATCCGCAGGCGTAGCATCCGGCGAACTGCCCTCGGATTTTCCAGTAATTCAGCGAGCCCGTCGAATCACCGATCTCTCGATGTCTCTCGCCGTCAGAGCACGCACGGGAGCAACTCGAGAAGAACTCTTGCTGGATGCCGCCGATGCTGCCGCAATGGCGATGGTGGCATCTTAATATGAGGCGCCATTGATAAAGCGATCCTATCTCACTTCCCGACGAAGTGGGGTGAGGTTTTAATGGACGAAGAGACCTTGATGGAATGTTCAGCCTCTGTCATGTGCAGACGCAGCCGGGAGAGTGGGTGATTCGGAAATAGGCTGTCGTGCTGCGGTTCCTCAGAACGGTTCATCAGCGCTTCGCCTTCGGCCTGGGGATCGTATGGATCGGCATTCCAGCCGTCAAGATTGCCGCCTGATGCGATAGTCACTTCTCCGGTTTCAAGCAGATTATTCAATATAATGGATTCCCGCACTCCAGTCACACTCTCCGGATTGCACTGGAATTTCAGGACATAGCTGAAATCGCGGCGTGGAATGGTGAACGAGCCTAGATAGATTACGCCTGACGGGTCCTGAGGAACTTTGATAATCAATCGAACTGCTGGTATGCCATCCAGGGTAACCACTGTGGTTTCCACCAGTCCCATAGACGGATTTATCTGCGTCCGGTAGAACCGGCGTAAATCGTCAAGCGAGGTCAAAGGCGCGCCGATATCGGGCGGCAGCGCGAAGTAGTTTAGCGACATTGAGTCGCCTGTCGTGTTGCGCCACGCTTTTAAGATGCTGCCTCCCGCCGGAACACGCTGTGGCTGCCAGTCCTTGGTTGAGAATGTGATCGGGTCTCTTGAAAACATGGATGCTATTCCTAATCAGCTTAATGCTTGGCGAAATATTACCCCTATCGCGTTGCATTGCGTTCGGCAGGTATGCTGTTCGTTATGAGCGAACTGCAGATAGAACGCGATAAACATTCGCTGCCGAATGAAACGTCAAAAAAACGTCTCGAAAAAGTCACCGCATTCATCACGCGTGGACCGTCCGAGGCGCGGGAGCTTCTGGTGTTTCGCCATCCCCATGGAAGCGTTCAGCTTCCGGCCGGCACCGTAGAAGAGGGAGAGCCTGCTGCAGAGGCTGTCTTGCGGGAGGTCTGGGAAGAGACGGGACTGATTGCAGTTCGGATCGTTTCCTGTCTCGCAGCTGTACCCCAGTCGATGCGGGCCGACGAGCGAGTGGTGCTGCGCCATGTGCAGATGCTTCAGCGGCCGGACCCGGATGCTCCTGCTGCAATAGCGGGATTCGCTTCCTATCTCGGCCTGCGCCGTGGCCTGTATGTCCGGCTGCTCGATATCAGTGACGATGGACGATATGCGCAAATCGCCTATGAGGAGTTTGACGGCCCGGCGCATCTGTTCACTGCGCCGTCACGCAGCGTCTCAGGCTGGGTGGATGCAGACTCCGTCACAGACGATATCGTCCGCCACCACTTTCACCTGGCTACGACCGAACCGACTGCCGATTCCTGGATCCAAACCGCTGAGGAGTGGGAGCACCGGTTTGAGTTATACTGGATACCCTTGACCGGTCCGAACGCCCGGATCCCGGAACTGCTTCCGTTTCAGGCGGCATGGCTTGAAGAATATGGCGGGCGTATCGTGACCGATTAGGCAGAACTCTGCCCACTATCGGTTCGCCACGGCAAGGATCTTTGCCAGCAGTGCCGCAGCTTGCTCCTGTTCCTCCGGCGTGAGCCTGTGCAGGAGCAGCTCCTCATTTTCCAGGTGGTCGTCCATTGCCCCATTGATAGCCTCTGCGCCTCGCTGAGTGAGCTCGACGATCTGCGCGCGGCGGTCATCAGGATCCGGATGCCGCGCGACCATGCCGGCCTGTTCTAACCGGTCCAGTCGGTGTGTCAGCGACCCCGACGGAAGCACAAGCTCCCGGTAAAGCTCTGTCGGCGACATCCGGTAGGGCGATCCGTTTCTCTGCAAAGTCGCCAGCACATCGAAGCCGCCGGTGGGGATATCATAGCCTTTGCTCATCCCATCTACATCCTTCTGCAAGCGCTCGGCAATGAGCAAGATCCTGCCCAGGATACCCATAGGCCGGTAATCGCGGTCTGGACGTTCCCGCATCCACTGCTGCATCACGTGTTCTATTCGGTCGGTGTACATTCTACGATTATATCTTCAACTGAAGACACTTGACAACCCCGCTGTTCCACAGGTATCTTCAGTTGAAGATACTTTAAAAATGGAGACTGCTATGGACGGATTGAAGGGACAGAAGGTCATCATCGTGGGCGGCGGTTCGGGGATTGGTTTTGGAATTGCGCAGCGTGTTTTCGATGAGGGAGGCGATGTTGTTCTGGCGGGGCGTTCCGAGGAGAAGCTCAAAACGGCGGCGAAGCAAATTGGACTGCCTGAGAGCGCGAAGCTGATTGCTGCCGACATTACGAATGAAGAGGATGTGATCCGGTTATTCGAGAGCGCCGGCGAATTCGATCACCTTATTACAACGGCGGCGTCACTATCCTATGCTCCGATCCGAGATATGGATATCGCCGATATGCGGCGGAGCATCGATTCGAAGCTGCTCAGTTCCATGCTGCTCGCTAAACACGGATGTTCACGGATTCGCTCGGGAGGATCCATTACCTTCACATCGGGCATCGCCGCCGACCGCCCAATGCCTCGCGCTTCAGCCGTTGCTGCCGTGAACAGCGGCCTGGCCGGTCTGGCGAGGGCATTAGCCGTTGAACTTGCGCCGACCCGCGTCAACGTGATCTCTCCCGGGTGGGTATCCACTCCGATCTGGGAAACTGTTGCCGGGGATAACCGCTACGCGATGTTCGAGCAGATGGCGATGCGTCTCCCTGCCGGCCGCATCGGACTTCCCGGCGACATCGCCGAAGCAGCGCTTTTCCTCATGCGCAGTGAATTTACCACCGGAATTGTGCTTCCTGTCGATGGTGGTCATCGTCTGGTTTAGGAAAGGCTTAACTACTTACCATCTCCGAAAATGCCTTCGCGGCATGGCTCCGGTGCCTGCCGCGGAGGTAGAGGCGGTGCAGCGGACGCCGCACTGTGAGGTCGCTGATGGGCACGGTCACTACCTTGCCCGCCTCGACCTCCATCACGACGCTAAGTCCTGAAACCATCGCCAGCCCCACACCGGCCGCCACGGTGCGCTTGATTGCCTCGATGCTGCCGAGCGACATTACCGATCGTAAGGTCAGATCTTTGGCGGCGAAGGCGCGCTCGACGACTGCTCTTGTCCCCGATCCTTCTTCGCGCATAATAAACGGCTCTTCGCACAACCTCGCCGCCGTTACGGGCGTCTCCGCAAGGATCGGGTGATATGGGGGCGCAATCACGACCATGGTGTCTTCGTCGAATGTATCCGCCTCAAGCTCCGGATGATCCACAAACCCTTCGGTGAGCGCCACATCCAACTCGCCTCCCAACAGTCGCTCCTGTACCTCGTCGGTATTGGCCATTTGCACCTTCAGCTCGATACCCGGATACTTCTTGTTGAAACGCGCCAGGATATCCGGCAGCAGATAACCGCCGATCGTAAGGCTTGCCCCGACAGACAGAGAACCGCGTTCCAATCCCCGAAGCTCGGCCAGCGCTCCCTCGGCCTCCGCCTCGACAGCGAACAATCGCCGCGCGTATACTTCCAGCAATTCACCGGCCTCAGTCAGACGCACACCGCGCGGAAGCCGATCAAAAAGGGGGACGCCCAGGCTTCGTTCCAGCTCTTGCAGCTGTTTGGAAACGGCCGGCTGGCTGATATGCAGCCTTTCCGCGCCAAGGGTGACGCTCCTCTCCTGGGCGACGGCGTGGAAGATAGCAAGGTGATTGAGGTTCATGGTATAACTTTAAGCTATAAGAAGAATCAGAAAGATGTATTTGTATTATACCTGTGAGCACGGTAAGCTGCACTCATAGATATTTGTCGACGAGAGATGAGGATGCAGATATGGATATACCGCTGAGGCAGGAGACAATACGGCATAAGGCAGCTCCGAAAGGGCACGCAAGCAGTGGTTCACCCCGACAGAATATCGGCCCGGGAATTGCGCTCGCCGGCGCTGTTGCCGGGATTGCTGTCTGGCTGCATTCCCTGCCTGCCGTGGGCATATTCAGCGCCCTGATCCTTGCGATTGTCCTTGGTATCGCTGTGCGCAACACCATCGGCGTTCCTGGCGTGGCGGCGGCCGGAGTGACGTTTTGTTTGAAGAAGGTCCTGCGGCTGGCCATCATTCTCCTTGGTTTGCAATTGAGTTTCACACAGGTTCAGGAGGTAGGAGTCCGAGGTGTTGGAGTGGTGGCGGCGACTCTGGTTGCCACCTTCCTGTTTACGACCTATCTTGGCCGCAAGCTGGGAGTAGACCGAAAACTCACTCAGCTGATCGCTGCCGGAAGCTCAATCTGCGGCGCAAGCGCCGTGATCGCCACGAATGCGGTGACGGAAGGCAGCGACGAGGATGTGGCGTACGGGGTGGCATGCGTCACCGTGTTCGGGTCTCTCTCTATGTTCCTGTACCCGCTGCTGCCGCACCTGCTCCATCTTTCCCCGACGGCGTTCGGCCTCTGGACGGGAGCATCCATCCACGAAGTGGCGCAGGTGATCGCGGCCGCCTTTCAGGACGGTCAGGTCAGCGGACAGTTCGCCACGATCAGCAAGCTGACGCGAGTGATGCTGCTTGCGCCGACGGTACTTGCGATCGGCGTGATGACGGCGCGGGACAAGGCGGCGGGAGGCCGGTTCGACATCAAGAAGATCACGATCCCGTGGTTCGTGCTGGGATTTGTCGCCATGATCGGCTTCAACACGCTTAATGTGCTGCCGATGCACATCAAAACGCTGCTGATCGGGATCAATCAGTTTCTGCTGGCAGTATCTCTTGCTGCGATGGGGTTGGAGACGAGCGTCAAGAAGCTGCGCGAGAAGGGAATAAAGCCACTCGCCCTCGGCGCAGGCGCATGGCTCTTCATCTCTATCTTCAGCTACGGCCTGGTCAGGCTGCTGTACTGAAGTATCTTAATGAACGTCAGCATTTATTCCGTTGCGCCGAATTATTGCTTTACCCTGGCTGAACCATAAGCCCATCTACAACTTGATATTTGTGGTTGTGTTTTGCGAGCGCCGCCTTGGCGTCCTCAACGGCTCGCTGCTTCATGGACGCTTCTATAACATGCCCGCTCAATAAGGTTTGATGGTTGTGCGAGCTGACATTGATCAGGTTGCGTGGATCGTTCAGGACGGGATCACGCAGGATGGCCGTTTTGACTTCAGGCGTCACAAGCGTGACCGCGCCTGCATTTTGCGGAACGGACACGATCGCCTCGCCCGCTTTGTGCGCCGCCGCCGCCGTCTTTTCACCGGCCGCATCCACCGCCGCCGCCGTCTTCGCGCCGGCGGTGTCTATCGTCTGCTGCGCCTTTTGCGCGTCGGTTGAGGCATCCTGTTTTGCGCCGTTGAGTGTGTTGCCGCATCCCGCAGCGGCCAGGCAAAGCCCCAGTGCGGCGATCGTTACCAGCGGCAGTTTCCCCCCGCCTACTCTATCATTTATAATGCTCATGTAATTCTCCGGTGCTTCCTTGCGTCTATAACTGTGGAACGAATATGCCAACCCTGGACATAGGCAGGTTCAGTGCCCCTTTGAAAGGCTCCCCTTCCCTGCCGGCGATCCAAACCAACTCTAATGTTTTACCCGAGCGCTACGGCTCCGATTTGATAATTGTAAGAATCTAACTCTGTTTGCCTATCCAAACGGATGCCGCATGTCTCTATAACGTGGGAGCAGCAAAACATGTTCGAAGAGACGCATCCGGAACTGATGGGCGATGAGGAACTGGTTCTACAGGCGCGTACAGGGTGTCATGAGGCGTTCGATATCCTTGCCCTGCGTTACAGGGCAGCGATCACTCTGATTGCCCGGCCGATCGTCGGTGACGTGGCCCGGGCGGAAGATGTCGCTCAGGATGCGATCGTAATCGCGCTGCGCGCCCTGTCGTCCCTCTCCGATCCCACCAGGTTCGGCCCCTGGCTTGCAGCGATTGCTCGCCATCGGGCGAGGCGGATAGCGCGGCAGGAAGGGCGCTTTCTGCCAATCGAGCCGGATCATCTCGAACGCCTGCCGGCGATCCAGGCCTCGGCAACTGACGATTTGGCCGAGGCCGTGACCGAACTGGACGAGGATTACCGGATCGTCCTGCGCTTGCGCTACTGGGAGGAATGGTCAGTCGGGCAGATCGCCGTGTTTCTGTCGCTCCCGCTTACCACCGTCAAATGGCGGCTGCACTATGCCCGTGAGCTGGTGCGCCGCCGCCTCAGCCAATACGAAAAGGAAGAAAACAATGGGAAATGAACCTTATAGCAATGTCACCATGAAGCAGGCAAGACGCCTTCTGGCGGCCCTCACCGATCTGGCCCGAGAATCCAGCCTCACCGGCAGCTTGGAGGGCGGCTCAAAGGCGGGCATCCGGCAGTATAACAGCCTTCTGGATCATTTTGTTGAGCAGGGCACGGTGCCGCGCGATCTATTTGTTCGCCTCGATTCGGACGAAGATAATTTCGACGATCTCGGTGTCGCCTGCGCTCTGCTGAAGGCGTTCATTGAGGAGGATGATCAGCCGGTGACATCTACCAATGCGACCATGATTCTTCATAACGATTCGCAGGAGATCAGAGAACTGAGGGAACTGAGCGAGATTTTGCGTGAAAGGATGCCGGAGAAGTCATAACGCATCGTTAAGGGCGCCGTATCACGATGCGATGCCCGCTCGCCGCCGGCGTCGGGCTCGTATCGTCCAGATGAGAAGGCTTGCCAGAGCGATCACGACGGTTAGCGCAATCACAGCCCAGGAGGCGGGGATGATAAACCTCTCGGTAGAGAAGCCGCGCCGGATCACCAGCATTAAGATATGGTGTCCATGGTAAACGTGATGTTCGATATTGTAGTTCCGGTCCATGTGATGATTGTACCGGGCTTCAGCGTGTGGTTGCCTCATTTGAGAATCTGACTATGGCGTGTTGCTCGCTGTTTTCGCCGGCTCGCAGAGAAGGTGTAAAAAAGCCAAGATAAAGTGACATTGCGCTCTTACGCGTCTCCTTCTGCTCTGATAGAATTGCGCTATTGAAACCGCATGAGCGGTCTATTAAAGGTGCAACATCCATGATCCCGACAATCACGCAGGAACAGAAAGACACACTGAACGAGCAGGGCTTCTTTGTGCTGGAGAATGTCTTCAGCACTGAAGATATGGAGCGGCTGGGCAGCGTCATACAGGACTTTCAGCGCCGGCATCAGGAACAGTTGGAGCTGGACAAGGCTGCCAATCTGGCAGCCGACGGCTCCAACATCTCCCGTGCCAATGAGATAACGTTTACGTCCCATCTCGCCGAACACAGCGATGCGATCCGTGAATTCTGTACGCGCCCGGAGTTCGTCGCGATTACCACGGATCTCCTTGGGCCGGATATTGACCTGTACTGGAACCAGTCCGTATTCAAGGCTCCGGAAGGCGAAAAGGAGTTCCCGTGGCATCAGGACGACGGCTACACTGCGGTAGATCCTTCCCCGTATCTTACGCTGTGGATTGCCCTCAACGATGCCACTGCCGAGAACGGATGCATTTCCGCTATGCCAGGTTCGCATAAGAACGGACTTGTTGAGCATACGCCCAGCCCCATCGGCCTTGTGTGCCACAGTTCCGATGATCCCGACCAGGGCGTCCTCGTTCCGGTGAAGGCCGGTTCCATAGCCGTATTCTGGTCGCTGACGTTCCACAAGAGCGGCGTCAACAGGTCCAAGGGGATGCGCAAGGCGTTCATTGCGCAGTACGCGCATGCCGGTCTGCGCAAAGTCGAGGACGGCGAACTCATTCCTGACCTGATCGCGGTTGCGAGAAACGGGCAGCCTGCGTTATTGGTTGCCGCGGCGTAACACATTCTGATAAATCACAGGTACAAATCGCCCGGCTTTTGAAGGCCGGGCGATTTGTCTTTAGTGGCTGCTTTGTAGATGCTATCGCGCGAGAATCAGCCTTCAGGAGGAATGGGAGATCATATCGCGAACTTTGCTTCACGCGCGAATTGGGCGCGGCGAATGGAGGCAGACCGATGACCGTTTCGCCCCTGGACTCAGCCCCTTTTCATCTCGATATCCGCCCCTTTAACTTTACAGGCGCTTCCGATGGCGAGTATGAGGCGTTGAATCATCACATCAATCGATTCAGGGCAGAGTCGGAGCCGGACGATCCACCCCGCCCCGTGGAAGAGTTGATCGCGCAGGCTCGAAACGTTCCGCCCTTCGTCGACGTCCACTTCTGGGCAGGATGGAACGCTGCCGGTACGGAGATTGTCGCGAGCGCCTCCACGGTAATTCTAAATACGGATGGGAACGCCCACCTGGCCAAGGCCGTTATTGCGGTTGATCCGCCTTACCGGCGGCAGGGTATCGGCAGAGAATTGCTTCGTCTGGCGGCGGAGAAGGCGAAGGCCGAGGGACGGAGCCTGATGATGCTCGATACCAAAGGCCGCGTTCCTGCCGGAGATGCCTTCATGGAGGCGGTAGGTGGCGAACGCGGACTGGTATCCACTACGAGTCAGGTCATTCTAGCCGATCTGGATCTGGCCCAGGTCGAGCGCTGGCTCTCGGAGGGACAGAAGAGAGCGCCCGGTATCAATCTTGGCTTCTGGGACGGCCCCTATCCCGATGAGCAATTGGAGGCCATCGCTGCGCTCATGGATGTCATGAATACTCAGCCGATTGACGGCCTCGATATAGAAGAGGAGCATGTTCTTCCTGAGCATCTGCGGCATGAGGAGCAGGAGCTCATGGCGACCGGAACACAGCGCTGGACAGTGTACGCGGCCGATGCGGAAACCGGCCGGTATGCAGGATCGACGGAAGTCTATTGGAACCCGAACCGCCCGCAGATCGTGAAGCAAGGTATGACGGGAGTCTTTCCGGAATTCCGAGGTCAGGCTCTGGGCCGGTGGCTGAAGGCATCGATGCTGGATCACATCCTACGGGATCGCCCGGAGGCCAGGTTCGTACGCACCAACAATGCCGATTCGAATGCGGCTATGCTCCGCATCAACGATTCTCTTGGCTATATACCGTACAGCTCTCAGTGCATCTGGCAGCTGGAGACGGACAAGGCGCTGGCGTTTCTGCGAGAGTGATCTGCCCCTCGCCGCTTATCTTGCCCGCATATTGTAGTCTCTTCGTAATCGCCTGCGTTGGCACTGTCCGCCGGGCCGTTCTCGAACCATGCTATACTTTTAGTATATGAGAGCGGTAAAGTGCCTGGATGAGGAAGAGCGGCTGGCGGCTCTCCATAATTATCATATTCTCGATACCCCATCGGAGCCTTCCTTTGACGCCGTTACGGACTTGATCGCGCGTGTCTGCAATGCTCCAATTGCCGTCATCAATCTTATCGACCGGGATCGACAGTGGTTTAAGTCGGAGGTCGGCCTTGGAGTGCGCGAGCTTCCGCTTGACGCTTCGATTTGCGCTCAAGCCATCCTGCAGCGCGGCTTGTTTATCGTCCCGGATACGGAACAGGATCCTCGATTTGCGGATAATCCCCTGGTAACCGGAGCGCCCCACCTCAGGTTCTACGCAGGCGCCCTCCTCGAAACGGCCGACGGCCATGCGCTCGGCACACTGTGCGTTCTCGATTACAAGCCCCGCGAGTTGACCGCGGAGCAGCAGGACATCATCAAAGTGCTCGCTCATCAGATCATGGTAAACCTGGAGCTGCGCCGCGCGACAGTCGAGCAGGCGCGCCTGATCAGGGAGCACGAGCAGGCGGAAGAGCGGTTTCGGCTGCTCGTACAGGGAGCGGAAGAATACGCGCTCATCATGCTCGATGTTGATGGAAGAATTGTTCACTGGAATACCGGGGCGGAACGTATCTTCGGCATCGCGGAGCAGGCGACATCCGGACAGCATGTCAGCATCATCTTCAGTCCGGAAGACCGGCTGGCAGGAGTGCCTGCCCAGGAGGTTGCCCGTACTCTTACCGAAGGCAGGTCCGACGATCGCCGGTGGCACGTTCGCGCTGACGGAAGCAGGTTTTGGGCCGACGGCGTGATGATGACTCTGCGCGACGATGCCGGCAACCTGCGCGGCATCGCCAAGATACTGCGCGATGCGACGAACCGTAAGGATGTCGAGGATGCGGCCGCAAAACTGTATGTGCGAGAGCAGCGGATCGCTGCAACATTGCAGGAAGCTTTGCTGTTCACAACGCCCGAAGGGGCATTCCCGGGCCTGGATTTTAAGACGTTTTACGAACCTGCCTCTGACGATGCGCTCGTGGGCGGGGACTTTTGCGATGTCTTCGCGGTCAGCGAGGATTCCGTCGTTGTGCTTGTCGGCGATGTGGTGGGCAAAGGGCTGAAGGCGGCGGCGCACACCGCGCAGATCAAGTACGCGCTTCGGGCATTTCTGCGGGAATATCCACAGCCGGCGATCGCGCTCAGCCGTCTGAATGAGTACCTTTGCGAAGCCGAGCGCCTGGATCGCCGGGAAACCGACGGCGAACTGCTGGTGGTTCTGAGTGTGGTCATTATCGACACAAAGACCGGCAAGGCTCTCTTTTCCGTGGCCGGCGCGGAACCGCCTCTTATTTTGCGTTCGGATGCCCCAAGTGAGCCTGTGATGGTAACCGGAGTGCCCCTCGGAATGATGTCCGGCGGCGAGTTCCAGGTCACCGAACGGCAGCTCAATGCAGGTGACGTGATCATCATGGTTACCGACGGCATTACCGAAGCCCGGTGGGGGAGAGACTTCCTGGGATACGACGGTATGATACGCCTTGCCGAGGGGGAGTTTCCCTCCGGAGACCTGCAGAGTATCGGAGCCGCAATCCTCGAAGGCGCTCGCGCCTATGCGCACGGCAAGTTCAACGACGACGTCTGTATAGCCTTAGCCCGCCTCGCATAATCTCCCAATAGGTTTCCCTGGGCTCGTTTCTAAGCGCCTCTCTGATACGATTCTCCCTGCTTCTGTTCAGCAGCATATCTACTGACACTGCCGTTACAATTAGAGGCTCCACAGCAGGGTTATGAAACAACCTTGCTGTGGAGCCTCTTGCCCTATTTGACGAGCCTTCGCTTCCATATTTCCCTCTCTTGACAATGGTTTCCTTGGAAAGTATAATTCATTTAGTTTCCCTGGAAACTAAATGAAGGAGTCTCTCTTTTGAACGATATCCTACCTAATGCGCCGGCTGAACTGGAGGATCATCTGGGGTACTGGCTGCGCCGGGTGTCCAACCACGTGTCGGGAGCGTTTGCGCGGGCGCTGCAGGATCGGCAGGTATCCGTCACCGAGTGGGTTGCGCTGCGGCATATCTACGATCGGCCGGGCATCAAGTCGGGAGAGCTTGCGACGTCGCTCGGCATGACACGCGGCGCTATATCCAAGATCGTAGACAAGCTTGAGGAAAAGGGCTGGATCGTGTGCTCTGCAAAACCGGAGGATAGCCGCGTCCAGATGATCTCCCTGACACCAGACGGCGCTCGAGTCGTTCCCGAGCTTGCGGAGATCGCAGACACTAATGACGAATCGTTCTTCGGCTGCTTAACGACTGTTGAGCAGTCAGTATTAAAGCGGATACTGCTGAAGCTGACGAACGTCCACAAGTTGAAGGACATCCCCATCGACTGATCGTGAGCGACACAAGCTCCCCTCCCCAGCCCTCCCTTCGAACAGGCGGAGACGCCTATTCCCACAGGGAGAGGGAGTAAGATTTAGGACGGACAGCGAATGCGTTTCCTGATCTAAAAGCCCCTCTCCTGTGGGAGTAGGCCTCCGTGCCTGCTCGAAGGGAGGGGTTGGGGAGGGGAGCCTGCGACACAATGATTTACGTCTCATTATTTAGACCGTGCCCACCAATATTCCAGCCGCCGGAAGGACAAACAACATGAGTACAGCAATAGATAATCTGCAAGCCGCCATCGAGCGAGCCATGGTGATCCGGCCTAAAGTGGGCGGCTTCCCCTATCTCGCGGAGACTCTGCGCCGGGCCGGCGTAACGCGCAACTTCTGGTCGCTGCCGTCATGCCAGAGCCTGTATCTGACTGAACATGGCCCTGTTGTAACCCAGATGCCGCCGCTCATAACGGGCATGACGGACGTGCCCGCATTTGATCGCGAGGCGCTTATTACGGCGCTGCGGACGGACCAGGCTGGTGAGAGCAGCTTCCCTGAGTTCCTATCGGCAGCATGGAAGGCCGGTGTCGTTCGTTACGACGTCAACTTCGCGGAACGCACCGTCGCCTATTACGGTGCAGGCGACGAGGAATATGTCGAAGCGTATCCGGCCGTGGAGGTGTAGGCATAATGTCGGCAGACCCCGTAAAACAAGACACAAGACAGCGAATGCCGCTTGGTTTCGCGATCATTACCGCATTCGTCGCTCTGCTCACTTCATGCATCTGGTACGTCTGTCGAGGGCGCTACCAGATGTGCGCCGTCTTTCAGCATGTTCCGCTTAACTACACGAAGAGCGGAGTTTCCGTGGACATTGTCGAGTACCGTAGAACCCCATTCGATCACCACATTGTTCCGGCAATGAGCAGGGTTCGCGTGCTGACTCCGGACAGCACCGGCTGGCTGCATTCATTGAACGACCTTCGGGGATTGGTTCGCATTCGAAGCGCTACGGAGGCGCTGGCATATGTCCGGTGGAATACGAACAGCTCCTTCTATTACGCCGAGGCGACCAATGCATTGGAAGTGCAGAGCTTTAAACAAGCCACGATCGGTCCCAACGACGGCTACCTTTCCGGAGATATGGCAATCATCAGCAATGCGGCCTTCAAGCAAGATGGCTTTGCTCCACCTGTCGTGACCGTCGCCGGTGGTGTTTATCATGTTGTGAGATGGGTATGCGTCTTCGAAAGCTACAATACTAAGCCGGCGCATGTCCAACTGCGCGATGAGATTGTCGGAAGTGACGGCCGCTATTCCTATAAGATATTAATCGACAAGACCGCGCCGACACAGCATGGCGAGTCCTGGCGCATAGAAGGCCTGGCGTGAAATCAGTTTAGATCTCTCAGCTAAAGCTCATGCCGTCAAGGCCTGGACGTAGACTGTGGTGGGGGAGGCCAGACGCTTCCGTCGCGATGCGATGGGAAGACGAATGACGAGTTCCGAAATTGTTCGGTGAGGGTGATGAACTCATCGGGCGAAATCGAGAGGCAATCGATGGGCAGGACGCATTTCTCCAGTGAGGAACTGCCGGAAGTTATAATGCGCGAAAGTAAGATGGAGAAGCGCCATAGTGGAGCCAATGCCCCATGCGAACGATCAACACGGTGTGAACTGTTATAAAGCGGCACTTCTACTCTCTGGAGGTTGTAAAGATCGTGTGTTACTCTAAGCCTGCCGACCTCCTGCCAGGGCAGAGGGCCGAATCGCCAACCGACGTAACAGATTTCCAATCCGTCTAGCGACAGCACCAGGAGCGGCGCCTTGCGCAGCCACTCGCATATTATGAAACTTACCAGTAAGGCAATGAGAAGAGCGAATGGCACCCAGACAAACCCACCCCGGGCAAACCAAAGTTCGATGAACGTTCCGAACGTGAGTGGAACAAGAACGACAGACAGTCCCCAGCCCAGACGCCGGAGCATCAGCCGCTTCACCGGATAGATGAGTATCCGATCATCTTCAACCTTATATAGATCCCGGTCTGTATTCATCATCTCTGTGGCATGCCGTCAGTTCTTCCAAAACGCCCTCTCCACCCCGCAGCCCTCGCAGTTCACAAAGAACTCCAGCCCACTCTTGCGGATCTTGGCCTTCGCATGGCACTGTTCGCACTCAACCTTGATCGGCGTGTTGCCCTCGCACTCGCGGCACTTGAAGTAATATCCGTAGCGCCCGTATTCAACTGCCAAGCTTGCCGATCCACATTGCCGGCACTTGGGCGAATCCGCCCGCATTGGTACTGGTTTCGCAACCGCAACCATCTCAACGACAGTGGTCACCGGCGGTTCAGGGATCACTACTGCCTCCACCGGAACCACTTCCTGAGCATCCATTTTCGAATGCGAGGGTTGATGCTGCGACAACAGAAAGCTGCAGATATTATCGACCGCCTGCTGGCTAAAGAAATACGCTCCAGCGGTTGACTTGAAGTTAAGCAGATTTGAATCCTTGCGATGCAGCTCAATAAGCTCCCGAATGCGCCCAGTCACCTGATCGGCCTTCAAGACATCCGGCACGAGATTCTTCTTCGGCTGTTTGATGACGCCATCGTCGGAGATTGCCACCACCACATCGGTCGGCATGCCGCCGAACCTCATCTGAAGGAGGCCCAGAACTTTCTTAACGAGTTGCTCAGCATGGTCGTCCAGAAGACGGCGCAGCAGTTTTCCCTGCCGTTCGCCTTGCAGCACCGGTGATGGCATCCCCTGCTCCCGCCCATTCCACCATCGCGTCCACTCATGACGATCATTGATGGCTACGCGGCTCGTAACGCTCTTGCTTTCCACAATCACCATCCCCCAGCGATGGACGACCAGGTGATCGATCTGAGCAACGTCCTCGCCGCGAACGAGGCGCAGGTCATTAATGATGCGGATGTCTCGGTCACGATCGCCGAAGAACTCGCGGCGAAGGTAGAAAGCCATCTGCTCCTCCGCGCGACGGCCCGCTTTTGCGAGCGGATCGGTGTGAGTGATAGGGTCAAGTTCTTTGAGGATCATAACGTTCTTGTATCGTGGTGGAGTGTAATCAAACTCGTGGCTATGAAATCGCCAGCCGCCGCGTTGTCGGTTGTAGCCATGCGGGGATAGGATACTGTAGTTCGAGTTGAATGCTCATCGGGCGATTGCCCGTGTGGCTGCGGTAGTTTACAGGCCCGAGGAAGTAGAAAGGCTGCCTGAAGTTATCGTGTGTGCCGTCTTCGCGGACAAAAAGCAGCAATGGGTTGCCTCGATCAGCATGATTGATGTATCGCTGTCCGGTTCCAGACGTATCTCGTGTTGTGCTTTGTGTCTGCCAGTGGAAGAGGCGGTCATTGATCGCGTAGTCCGCATACATCGTTGTAGGAGAGTATTCGCTCTCAGTCTTGTTCAATGTGACGAAGAAGGCGTCGGCGGGGAGGTCCTTGAGATGGAGTACTCCCTCGCGAAAGCTTTTTCGCTCCTGCAGAGTCCAGTAACCTAGCCCTGCAAGTATCTCATCGCGAGAGTATGCGGCGTGCAGTTCGAGTGGGCACAGGAAGTGGAGAGACAATTTCGGAGCGACTGACGCCAGTTTGTCGAAGCGGTATCGGAGTAGCATGAGCAATTCCTCACAGTGATCCGGGTTGCTGCGTAACCGAGCCAGGCTCTCTTCGAGAGTTTCCGGCTTCCACTCATGCCAGAGCGTGACGTGAAGCATGGTAAGCAGCCTGCGGTCAAGGTCAGTCCAACTCTGCGCATCTTTGCTTGCAGGAATGATCTCAAGCAGTCGCTGCAACTGCCGTGGTCCGGATATATGGGCAACTTTGCGCAACCCTGCTTCCAGGATTGCGCTATCCGGGTCTGTGGACACCTCACGCAAGCCGGCACGAGCACAAAGAGTAGTCCAGGAACATCTCCGATACAGATCATCAGGCTGCATCTCGTAGTAATCAAGTAAGTCTAAAAAGGTTGGTTTATGTCCAGTATCATTATTGAACGACTGTAATCGCTGGGCAAGGGCATTTGACTGTCCATTAATTGCTCTTGCAATATTATCCAGAACGTAGGACTGGGCTTGTTTCTCAAATGTGATGGCGCAGCCTGCTGGCAGTGGCATGTCACCGTCTTTAATCTCGCTGTCGAGACGGCGCTTCGGATGGTCCATTAAAGCTCGGTAACGAATCTCGAAGTTATAGTTACGGTTCGATTTTCCGATGAAGTCGAGAACGGTGAGGCAGTCTTTGCCGTCGCAAATACGCAGCCCACGGCCAAGCTGCTGGAGGAATACAGTAAGGCTTTCTGTTGGCCTGAGGAACAGGACTGTATCGACTTCCGGGATATCGACACCTTCGTTGTACAGATCGACAACAAAAATGAAGTTGACCTCACGAGCAACAAGCTTGCGCTTTGCATCATTACGCTCATCTTCGGATGTTTCCGAGGAGAGGGCGATTGCAGGAACACCTGCCTTTTGAAAATAGGCAGCCATGAACTGTGCATGTGCGACACTCACGCAAAAGCCGAGGCCGCATGCCTGTTTCACGTCCAACAAGATCTCATCGACCTTGCGTAAGACGAGGTCAGCCCTGGAGTCATTGCCTGTGTACTGACGGTTTAGCTCATCAACGGCATAGCCACCTCGTCTCCAGGTAATATGGCTGAGATCAACTTCATCCGAGATGCCGAAGTACTGAAATGGGCTGAGCAATTTGCGGTTGATGGCGGTCGGAAGACGAATCTCAGCCGTAATATGGCCGTCGAAGATGTCAAGAATGCTTTGACCGTCCGTCCGTTCAGGAGTAGCCGTCAATCCAAGAAGGGCTTTTGGCTGTATATGAGCCAGCAAATCCTTGTAGAGATTAGCAGATCCAATACGGTGTGTTTCGTCGATGACAATGTAGTCATATAAGTCCGGTGCTGTGTTACGCCATAGCTCTTTGGAGTTATAACTTTGAATTGATGCGAAGAGATATTCACGATTCCTGGCTTCGTAATTGCCCACTAGCAATTCACCGAAGTTTGCGTTTCTGAGCACAGCCTGGAAGCATGCCTGACTCTGCTCAAGGATCTCTTTGCGGTGGGCAATGAATAGCAGACGTGCGGTTTTTCCCTGGCGAAGCTGATCTTGCTGAAATCGGCGATAGTCGAGCGCTGCGATTACAGTCTTGCCAGTACCTGTCGCCGCAACGATTAAATTTCGCCAGCGATTCTGGTAAGTTCGTTCGACATCGATCTTGTCAAGGATTTCTTGTTGATATGGATACGGCGTGATTTCGAAATAAAAGAATGGTGACGACAGGGATCCCGTGACTTCGCGCTCCAGCGCCTTTTGGAGTCGATCCTGATCTCCATCTACGTAAGGCGTAAACTCGCTGTCAGCCCAGTATGAATGGAATGTGCCTGTTACTTTATCCCAGAGATGCTTGGCCTCGTATTCGCTGATCTTGACGTTCCACTCAAGCCCTTCCGTAAGTGCCGCGTGTGAAATGTTGGCCGAGCCGACATAGGCGGTTCCGAAGCCCGTCTCGCGATAGAAAGCGTAGGCTTTGGCATGCAGGCGAGTGCGCTTGGTGTCGTACGAAACCTTAAGTTCTGTCCGAGGGAGATTACGTAGAAATTCAACAGCCTTCACGTCCGTCGCGCCCATATAGGACGTCGTAATGATACGCAACCGACTCCCAGACTTGCCTGTAAATGTTTTAAGCTCTTCTTCAAGTATGCGGATCCCACTCCACTTGATAAAGGAACAAAGGATATCTACTTGATTTGCTGTTCTGAGTTCGGCTCGAAGCTGTGACATTAAGCTGGGATCGGCGCGGGTTCCGGTGAGCAGGCAGCTGCTCGATAGAGGTGTGCCAGGGCGGGTAATGTCGACAACCTCCCCGGCCACAGGTTCCGGTTTGACGGCGAAGAGGTAGGGCTTCAGATGTTCGATGATGTGAGGATCGTCAGAAACAAGGTCTTTCCCCTGATTTTTCAGCAAATCCACCAAACGATTGTATAGGTCAATCTGCAGAGCGACTTTATCGTCACCTTTGATGCGTTCGAAAGCTTGTGCCAGAACCGACATGAGGTTCTTGGCGAGGATATTATGGCTATTGCCCTCATCTAGCGGTTTGCGCTGAAGCCTGTCTTTGTCGATTGCTTCGAGAAGCGACTCAAGATGTTTGTCAATGACGCGTTCGTAGAGTCCGGGTTTCATTTGGCTATTACATTCAGGGGGCTAAGATTATTTATGCTGCATATAGCAACATCCAGAATCATACTACCACGCTTGCTTGAAAACCGGAAGTTTATTAAAATTGCTATCCACAAGCGCCAAAGTTAAGCCGGTACAGTAAACCTTTTACTGCCCGTTCGCAACATGTTTTCTTCTGTCTCCCCTTCAACGATTTGAAGAACTGCCATCTCCCCTTCATCAACGGTTGAGAAAATCAGCTCGGTTCCAGCTGCATAACGATCATCTCCGGCTAACAGTGCAAATTCTTCCGCCTGGTTGGCACTCTCGGCCTCAACAAGAAATTCTTCCACAACTCTCTTTTCGATTGTAACGGTAAACTTCATACTTGTTATATTACCCGTGAACTTTAGCGCGGTATGGTCAGCATAGGTTAATGGATTGACCCTCAAGTTTGTGGCTGTTTTACAGGAATGAGAGAGAAGCACTAAAACCAATGAAAGAAATCGAAGCTATCCGTCTCCAATGGTTCAAGCAATATACAGATCGCTTGAGTGAAGGTGTGGTTGAGCCACCCAAGTCCGGCGTTCGTTACCAGTGCCCTTGCTGTGGTTACCCAACTCTGCGCGAGCGTGGAGCATACAACATCTGCTTCTTGTGCAATTGGGAGGACGATGGTCAGGATGATCCAAGAGCGGATGAGGTATGGGGCGGGTCGAATGCGCATTATTCGCTGACCCATGCCCGCAACAACTTTAAGAAGTATTTCTTAATGTACGATCCCGAGGATAATGATCGCCCGTCTAGACGGCAAAATGAGACGGAGCTAAATGCGAAAAAGGCGATTGTCGCCGCATTTGATGCGATGCAGCATGACAATAGTAGGGCCGCCCCCGAACATGTGCGGATTGTTTTGGCGAACTATAAGATCTTGAGGCGTGAGCTTTATAACTGGGTCAATCCGCAGTCATGATACGAGGTATGAGTTATGGCCGGATTGAGAGGACTACGCGCTACTCCTTCGCAACTCCGGACCCGTCACACTCCTCAACATCCAAAACGACAATCGTCTCCCGATCCACTACCACAGACGTCCGCATCACTCCCGGTACGTCGTCCATATCCGCGGCCGTCTCGGCGAGTGCTTCTGCTTCATCCGCGTTATCGGCTTCGATTACGAACTCTTCAATTACATGCTTCTGTGTTGTTACCATGAACTTCATGGGCGTATCTTACCTGCGATACCATCTTAACGCGACGCCCGCGTTTCCACCGCATCCGCTTGATGAGCGTAGGCGATATTAACATAACCGTCATGAGTTTATGTTTGCCTGTAAGTCGAGCGCCAAGGAATTAACATCGCACATGGTCCGTAAATAATCACTTAGAGGCTTATGTCTAAAAAATCGACAAAAACAGCCTCTTATGTCTAAGAAATCATCAGGTAATATCTTATTTGAGTTTCTTATGCGCAAAAATTCTGACTATCTTCCTGAAGTGTTTCTTTCCGACAGCCGGACATCAATCCAAATCGCCAGGATGGTTCGTGAGGGAAGTGCCCGTAAATTGGGGCCAAAACTCTACACGCGTAACATGCTCGATGCGCATGAGCAGATCGTCTCACGCAATCTCTGGCAGATCGTCGCCATGCTCGCGCCCGGCACGGTCGTCAGCCACCGCACTGCTTTTGAAAGCCGGCCGGCGCCGGATGGATCTGTGTTCCTGACGGGCGAATACCGGCGCCAAATCGTATTGCCTGGACTCATAATTCGCCAGGCAAAGGGTACAGGGCCTCTGGCGGGAGATATGCCGTACATGGGAGTCCTCTACCTCGCATCACGGCCGCGGTATTTTCTGGAAAACCTGCTTCCGTCGCGCGAACGAGAGGCAGTGGCAAGAACCATCGGTCGAGAAGCAATCGAGAATCGCCTTGCTGATATTCTTCGCGTCAACGGTGAAGGCGCTTTGAACCGGATCCGTGATGAGGCGCGTACTATTGCGACCGCACTTAAGCTGGAAGATCAGTTTCGCACTCTTGACGGCTTGATTTCAGGAATGTTGTCTTCCAGAATGGTGGATCTTGTTACTCCTGTGGCGCGTGCTTACGCCGCCGGTGAGCCGTACGATCCCGCACGGCTTTCCTTGTTCGAAGCCCTCTTTGCTGCCCTGCGCATTGCGCCGTGGCCAAGCCGCCCCGTCCGCTCCGACATTGCGGCTGCGTTCTACAATACTGCTTTCTTTGACGCATACTTTTCCAACTACATCGAGGGAACCGACTTCCCTGTCGATCAGGCCATTCGCATCGTCTTTGAGGGGGAGATACCCGCTAACCGCCCTGCCGACGCCCACGACGTACTTGGCACGTATCGGCTGGTAGCCAGCCGGGACGAGATGAGCCACCGGCCCCGCGACTTCGATGATTTTCTCTTCCTTCTGAAACGCCGACATGCTGTGATTTTAGAAGGCCGGCCGGACAAGTCACCCGGGCAGTTTAAAATGCAAAACAACCAGGCTGGATCCACTTTATTTGTTTCGCCCGACCTGGTTTTAGGAACATTGCGCCAGGGCTTTGGTATGTATCAGGCACTTGATGTCCCCTTTGCGCGTGCACTGTTTATCATGTTTCTTATTGCCGAGGTGCATCCGTTCGTCGACGGCAATGGCCGAATAGCCCGTGTCATGATGAATGCTGAATTGATCTCCGAAGGACAGGCGCGCATCATCATTCCTTCCGTCTACCGCAACGAATATGTAAACAGCCTGAAGCTGCTGACCAACTACCAAAATCCCAATGCTTTCATAAGAGTGATGAGCCATGCCCAGCAGTTCGTCGATCGTATTGACTTTACTCAACTGGAAGCCGCCCGCAAAATGCTGGCTGCATACAACGCTTTCTTCGAGCCCGCCGATGATGTGAAACTGCAAATGCCTACTGAATAATTTTCAGCAGGCCAGGAGACCAAACGCATGCTTCAGAAGGTAAATATCGCCGAGAAACTTGGACTGTTCCAGGACCACTGGAGTCCGAAGATCGTCGGGGAAGTGGAGAACTGCCAGGTTAAGCTCGTGAAGTTTCAGGGCGAGTTCGTATGGCACTCTCATGCCGACGAGGATGAGATGTTTCTGGTGGTGGCGGGAAGCTTTGTGATGAAGCTGCGGGACGGCGATATCCATCTTGGCGCGGGCGAGTTCCTCATCGTTCCCAAAGGGACGGAACACATGCCTGTTGCCGAAGAGGAAGTCCATGTGCTCCTGTTCGAGCCGAGCACTACGCTTAATACAGGCAACGCTGTCAGCGATAAGTCGGTAACTCAGTTGGAACGTATCTAGTGTATTTAGCGTTTGCCTCCCGACGACACCCTCCGGGCATTGCCGGGAAGCAAACACTCTGGATATCGGCTGCGTTAGCCGGGCGTCACCGTAAACTTGGCTGTCGATGCTGCCGTTCCGTTGCCGGTCTTGATTGATATGATACCAGTCGTGGCGTGCGCCGGAACGGTCACGGTGATCTTTGTCGGAGAGATGACCGTGAACGCGGTCGTTGCCACGCCGTTGAACTTAACGGCGATCGCTCCCGTAAAGTTTGCGCCGCTGATGCTGACCAGCGTTTCGGCTTTGCCGGATGTGGGTGAGAACGCTGTGATCGCGGGCATGGGAAGCGTCACGGTGAACGCGGTGGCGCTTCCCGCGCTTCCGCCGGCGGTGGTCACGGAGATTGCGCCTGTTGTCGCGCCGGCCGGGACCGTTGCCGTGATCGTGGTGGACGACTTCACCGTGAATGCGGCGGCGAGACCGTTGAACTTGACCGATGTCACGCCGTTAAACCCTGTGCCGGTGATCGTCACAAGCGTTCCCACCGGACCGGAAACCGGCGCGATCGCTGTGATGGCGGGAAGTACCGTGAAGACTGTTGCGCTTACCACACTCCCAATTTGAGTCGTCACTTTGATCTGGCCTGTTGTTGCGCCTGCGGGAACAGTTGTCTTGATCAATGTTGGGAGGATCACCGTGGATGCCGGAGCTAAGACTCCATTGAACTTGACCACAGATGTTTTTGTAAAGTTAGTCCCAACAATGTTTACACTCGTTCCGATCTTGCCGGATGCCGGCGTGATTGATGCGATCGTGGGCGGCAGGAAGCCATACCGGTAAACCGTGCCGGATAAGTTTGCCCCATCGCGGGGCGCCGTTCCATAGATACTGCCATCCGGCATGGCTGTCAGTAAGTCGCCGCCCTCCGTATTGTAGTAGAATCCCGTAGCCTCGGTAAAGTAGAGCGGAAACGTAACTCCATCCGGCGTATATCGAAACAATGCCCCATGTCTTAACGGGCCGCCGCTTTCCGCAATGCCATACAGGCTTCCATCGGAGCTCAGAACGAGAGCGCCTCCGGGATTGTATGCATGTGAGGTGTCGAAAATGTATTTGACTTTCAGGATGCCATCCGTCGTGACGTTATAGATGAAGCCTACTCCGTTTGTGCCGCTGGAATTTGCCACCCCATAGAAATTGCCGTCGGCTCCAAGAGTGAGACCTGATAGAAGGCCCTGTGTGCCCACCGGCATCGGAGTATTCCATACGACGCTGCCGCCGGTCGTGATACGGAACACGGAGCCGCTGTTATGCGCTCCGCCAAGGGGAAGCACACCGTACAGGTCGCCATCGCTTCCCTGTATCAGGCTGCCTAAGCCGAAAAAAGGGGCTGACTTGATATAGCCGTCTGCTTCGGTAAAATTCCATAGCACTGTGTATTCGCCTGAAGGCGTAAGCTGGAAGAGTGTTCCTAAATTGTTTGTTCCACCTTGCATCGTCATGCCGTACAGGTTGCCGTTACTGCCGATCAGCAAGCCGCCTGCAGGGAGTCTGCCATGTGTGCCGTCAAACTGGTGCAGCAAGGTGACATCTGCAGTGGTAGAATGCCCGGATATGATAGCCTTGTATACCCTTCCATTGCTGTTCCTGGAGCCGTCCAGAATCGTCACTCCATAGAATGTTCCGTCGGCGCTCTGCGCGAGGTTTCCCACAGGATACCATCCGGGGCTCGAACCCTTAGTGAAATTGTAAAGGACGTGAAAGTCTCCCTGCGGCGTCATTTTATAGATCGTTCCATTGGCAGAACTGTCCGAAGAATTTACAGAGTAGGTCGTTCCGTAGAAATTTCCATCTTTAGCCAGGAACAATCCGCTATTTGGCATAATGCCGTCATGAAAACCCTGATTGAGATCCTGGATGATAAAGAAGGAGCCGTTTGTGGTGATGTTGAATACGGAGCCAAACCCTTTAGAGCCGCCTGTATACGACGTGCCGTAAAGCAGGCCGTTCGCGCCGAGGGTGAGATCGCCGGGCTCAGATCCATCACCGGTTCCGGTAAAGCTGTGGATCGTTTTGATTGACGCCGTTGCTCCGAGAATCAGCCTGAAGACGCTGCCAAAACCGTAGGCTCCCCCCAAGGCCGCTGTTCCATAGAGGTTGCCGTCGGCGGCTTGTACCAGGCGCGTTTTCGGCGTTCTGCCATCTGCGCCATGGAAATCGTAGATCTTACTGAACACCCCGCCGGAGATTTTAAATATCGTGCCTTTGCCGGCATCCCCGCCGGCATTGAGCGTTCCATAGAGATTACTGTCGGCAGCAAGCATGAGACGGCCGGACGTGGTGTTATCGAAGCCGGTCGACCTGTCGAGGTTCTGGATTACCGTCAGCGAGCCGGAGCTGGAAATCTTGAATACCGTGCCCCGATCGTTTGTACCGCCCTGTGTCGTTGTTCCGTAAAGGAAACCGTCTGAGGGATTGTAAAAGAGGCCTCCCTGCGGAATAGTGCCGGTATCGGGTGTAAGGCTCGCGATAGCGCTGTAAGATCCGGTCGGTGAAATACGGAAGATTGTGCCGCCGTTATTCGCTCCTCCCTGCGATGCCGTCCCGTAGAAGTTGCCGTCCGAGCTGTTATATTCCAGACCTGCGGCAGGAGAGGCTACGTCGCTGACAGATCCGTCGCCGGTAAAGGTATGGAGCACGCCTTTGACACCGTCCGGTGTGATTCTGAACACGCTGCCCTGGCTGTTATAGCTCGTCGTCCCGTAGATCGCTCCATCCGTGCCGATGACCAGCGGCCCTGAGGGGGCGTTGCTTGAATCGTCGAAGCTATAGATCGTGTGAAAGTGGTTGTCGGGAGTGACCTTGAAAAAGGAACCCAGTGCGTGACTCCCGCCCTGTGTCGTCGTTCCGTATAATGTGCCATCGGCAGCCTGCGCCAAACCGGTCTGCGGCTTTGTTCCATCGGCAATAGAATTGAAGTTGTGAAGTATGCTCAAGACCTGGGCATATGATGGCCCGGTAATTTGAGCAAATGATAAGACCGCCGCCGTGGTTCCTGCGCATTGCCAAGCATACTTCAAGTCCACGCGCATTTTACTCAGTCGATATCGTTGTGCCGGCATGAGAGGGTTTCTCCAATGAAGCTGTCGGATACTAAAGGACAGGGTAAACGTTGCAAGATAGCTTTAACGGCGAAATATATTGCGCGCTGGAGGCGGTTACGAGATATTATCCCCGCGGCTTCTCCTGCTCGGCGATCTTCGCCAGGATCTGTTTGCGCGCTTTCTGATATGCCGCCGCCTGTTCCAGGTTGGGTACGCCGGCTTCCGGCAACTGCGCCATGTTCAGGTTATCTTCGATGTCGAGCAGCTTCACCTTGGTCGCAAGCGGATCGAGCAGCACGCGTTCGATGAAGGCGTCGTAGGCTTCGCCTTCGCGCTTGGTAAGGTGATCGATGGCGGTTACGATGTGCTCGGGAAAGCCGCCCGCGCGCAGCGAATCCAGGGTGGCGCCCGAATCTTCCACCGCATCATGCAGCAGGGCCACAATCCGCTCATCTTCGGTCGCGGCCCGGTCGGCAAGGCGCATCGGATGGTAGAGATACGGTTTCTTGTCCATGTTGGGCTGGTCCTGGTGAGCCTGAAAGGCGATCTTAAGCGCTTTCGCAAGCTGCTGATCAATAGTCATTTTGGGAGCGCGCCCTCCTGGCGTACGATTAGGACCATGCTACCAGAGAATGAACCGATTCACAGTGCTTTACGGTGGCAACACTTGAGGGCATTGCCGCCGTATAGCGCCGCTTGTTTACGCTGATCGTATTCCTTTAGACTTTAGCCGGGTGTTACCGTGAATGTCGCGGTCGACACTGCCGTTCCATTGGGCGTTAGGATCGATATGGGGCCGGTCGTGGCGTGCGTCGGAACGGTCACAGTGATCTTCGTGGGAGAGACGACCGTGAACGCGGTTGTCGCCACTCCGTTGAACTTGACCGCTGTGGCTCCTGTGAAGTTCGTGCCGGTGATCGTAACGAGAGTGCCCACCTTGCCGGATGCGGGCGTGAACGAAATGATCGTCGGCTTGGAAGGCGTCACCGTGAAGCTGTCTGTGCTTACGCCTGTTCCACCGGGAGTGATCACCGAGATTTTGCCGGTTGTTGCCCCGGCAGGCACCGTGGCCGTGATTGACGTCGCCGAGTTTACTGTTCGAACCGTCGCCGCAGTTCCATTGAACTTGACCGCTGTTGCTCCCGTGAAGTTCGTGCCGGTGATAGTGACCGATGTGCCAACCGGTCCGCTTACCGGTGTGAATTTGGTGATTGCCGGCTTGGAAGGCAGGACGGTAAAGCTGTCCGCGCTCACAACCGTTCCGCCGGGAGTGATCACGGAGATTTTACCGGTGGACGCCCCGTTAGGTACCGTTGCCGTAATCAACGCCGAATTGACCACGGTGAATGGCGTGGCGACTACTCCGTTGAACTTGACCGTTGTGGCTCCTGTGAAGTTTGTGCCGTTGATCCTCACTACGGTTCCTACCTGGCCCGATGCCGGTGTGAAAGAGGTGATTGTAGGCGCTGGGATTGTCACGGTAAAGGTCGCGACGCTGCTCGCGCTGCCGCCGGGTGTCGTTACGGAGATTTTGCCCGTCGTCGCGCCGGGCGGAACGGTGGCTGTGATCGCCGTGGACGATGTCAATGTGAACGCGGAGGCAGCGCCGTTGAATGTCACGGATTTGGCGCCGGTGAATCCTGTGCCTGTGATCGTTACCTTCGTCCCAATCGGGCCTGATGCCGGTGTGAAAGAAGCAATGGTGGGAGTTAACGTGAAACTTGCAGCGCTTATCCCCACTCCGCCGGGAGCCGTCACGCTGATTGGGCCGCTTGTGGCATCGGCCGGAACCGTTGCCTTGATCGATGTCGCAGAAGATACCGTGAATGTCGTCGCCGGAACGCCGTTAAACGCTACCGCGGTTGCGCCTGTGAAGTCTGTACCAGTAATTTTCACAATCGTTCCAACCGTGCCGGCTGCCGGCGCTATGGATGTGATCGCCGGCGCGACGAGCCCATATCGATATGCGGTGCCGCTGCCGGAGATACCGCCGTAAGGCGACGTTCCATAGAGGCTGCCGTCCGGCATGGCGGTCAGGTAATTGACAATGGCCCCACTGGGAACTGTGTGATTTTCGTATTGCGCGATAGCAGTTGTGAAATTGAATACGAAGGTAACTCCATCCGGCGTATATCGGAACAGCGTTCCTGCATCTCTTGATACGCCGCCGTCTTTTGCTATCCCATAGAGACCGCCGTCGGCAGCAAGCGCAAGGGTGCCGATGGGATCGTAACCGCGTGTGGTGTCGAAGCTGTATACTGTTGAGAGAACGCCGCCCGTTGTAATTCTGAAGATCGAGCCGGCTCCGTTCACCCCTCCGGTGCTCGTTACGCCGTACAGGCTGCCATCCGCGCCGAAGGCGAGACCTGACGAAAGGCTGGCCATATCCGCCGTCAGAGGGGTATTCCAAACGACATGACCTGCAGTCGTTACCCTGAAGATTGAGCCGCTATTGTTCGCTCCTCCATGAGGCGCTACACCGTATAGGTCGCCGTCCGATCCCTGGACCAGAGCGGTCGAGACGTCGTAGCCGGAAGCGGCGGTGAAGCTCAACAGGTCTGTATGCGCTCCGGCTGGAGTCACCCGGTACAGAGTTCCGTGGTTACTCGTTCCAGCTTGGATGGTTGTTCCATAGAGGTTGCCATCTTTGCCGAGGAGCAAACCGCCTCCCGCGGGTCTTCCATCCGCGGGGCCGAACTTGTACAGTGGCGTTACCGTTGCGACGGCGGGATTTCCGGATACGGTGAATTTGAATACGGTTCCGTTGCCGGCTCCGTTACCTGCGAAGGCTGTTACACCGTAGAATATTCCGGCGGCGCCCTCTATGAGATTTCCCCTGCTTGCCCATCCGACAGCCCCATTCAGGTCGAAATCGAAGAGGATATGGACGACTCCCTGTGGGGTTATCTGGTAAATCGTCTCAATGTTCTCGGTGTTTTTGCTGAGCGTTGTTCCGTAGAAGTTTCCATCTGTTGCCGCGAGCAGACCGCTCGTTGGCTGAATACCGTCGTGGAAGCCCCGGCTGAGGGCCTGGATTGTGAAAAAAGAACCCGTCGTGGTGATGTTGAACACCGAGCCCAGTCCGACTACGGAGCCGGACGCCGCACCGTAGAGCAGGCCGTTTGCCGCCAGAGTTAGAGGACCAGGTTCGTACTCATCTGCCGACGAGAAGTTGTGGATCGATGTAACTGTGGGTGTCGCTCCCAGTGTCAATCTGAATACATTGCCGCCGAACATCTCGCCGAACGTCGTGGTTCCATAGAACGCCCCATCGGCGGCTTGCACCAATCCTGATTCCGGATGGGAGCCGCCCGTGTTAGTGAAATTGTAGATTACGCTGAATACCCCGCCGGCGATCTTAAATATTGTGCCTCTACCCGCGCCCGTGCCGCCGACGTTCAACGTTCCATAAAGATTTCCGTCTGCAGCGCGCATAAGATCGGCGGCAACGGTATCGTTGAAGTCGAAGCCCGTCGTATCGTCAAGGTTCTTGATCACCGTCAGTGCGCCGGCGTTTGATATTGAAAATATGGTGCCGCGGCCGCCTGTCCCCCCTCCTGTTGTCTTTCCATACAGGAGATTATCGGCAGTATTGTAGAAGAAGCCTCCCGTCGGATAGTCGCCGGTGCCGGCATCGAGATCCTTGACCACGCTGTATGCACCGGCCGGTGAGATCCGGAAGACAACGCCATTGTTAGTTGCTCCTCCCTGTGATGTCATTCCGTAGAAATTACCGTCTGCGCTGTCGTAGGCCAATCCCCCTATCGGGAAGTAGCCCGTGGCGCTGCTAAAGCTGTGGAGTACGCTTTCGGAACCGTCGGCCGTAATACGGAACACGACGCCTGCATTGCCCGTCCCGCCTCTGTACGTGGCGCCGTAAATAGCTCCATCCGGACCAAGGGCAAGAGTGCCGTAAGGCTCCCCGCCGTTCCGCGCCTTAGGATTAAAGTTGTAGATTGTCTGGAAGTGATTGTCCGGAGTAATCTTAAATACGGTGCCCTCGTTGTAAACGCCGCCAAGGTTCGTGGTGCCATAAAGAGTGCCATCGGAAGCCTGGACCATGCGCATGTGAGGAGCGGCGCCGTCAGCTGTGGTATTGAAGGTGTGAAGCAGTGTGGCTGTCTGCGCGCCGGCCGGAATGCTGTTAAGCGCTGCGCATGTGATTGCCGTCATCACCGCGCATTGAAGCGCACGAGATATACCTTGACGCAACTTACTCAGTCGGATCGGTTGTATTAACAATGTAGTTTTCCTCTCCATTCGATTCTTGTTGAGTAATGGGCGGTCTTGGGCTCAGCCTGCCGTCACTGTAAAGGCTGAAGCCGATGCTGTGGTTCCATTGTCTGTTTTAACGGAAATCGGTCCCGTGGATGCGTGTTCCGGAACGGTTACGGTGATCTTTGTGGGAGAGACGACTGTGAAGCTCGCCGCTACTCCATTGAACTTGACAGCGGTTGTGCCGTTGAAGTTTGTGCCTGCGATAGTGACCAGAGTTCCGATCTTTCCGGACGCCGGACTGAAGGTGGTGATTGCGGGCATGGGAGGCACTACGTTGAAATAGGCGCTGCTGTTCGCGACTCCTCCCGGTGTAGTGACCAGAATCCCCCCTGTGGTCGCGCCGGCCGGAACGGTTGCTGTTATCGTCGTTGTAGACTTCACTGTAAAAGCTGCGCCAATACCATGGAATGTTACGGCAGTCACGCCCGTGAATCCTGCGCCGGTAATCGTCACGATCGTTCCCACCGGGCCGGAAGTTGGGGCGATCGACGTAACGGACGGAAGCACGGTGAAGGATGTTGCGCCGGCTGCGGATCCGCCAGGAGTCACCGCACGGATGAGGCCGCTTGTCGCGTTCAATGGAACGGTTGCGTTGATTTGCGTTGGAGAGACCACGGTGAGCGTCGTTGCGAGTACGCCGTTGAATTTCACGGCGCTCTCCTTTGTAAAGTTCGTGCCCTTAATCTTTACGATCGATCCGGCCTTGCCGGATGCGGGGGCAAACGAAGTGATCGTCGGCGGCACAAAGCCGTACCGGTAGATCGAGCCGCCATTGGAGGAACCGCCTTCAAACGATGTTCCATAGATATCTCCATCCGGCGTGGCTGTGAGATAATCGCCGCCGTAACTCGAAATATACCATCCACTCGATGTGGCGAAATCGGCCGGAAAGATAACTCCATCAGCAGTGTATTGGAACAACCCTCCGTGCTTTGATTGTCCACCACTCGTTGTGAGACCGTACAGGCTGCCATCAGCGGCCAGAGCAAGAGCGCCCAACGGGGAATAGGCATGCGTGGTGTCGAAGCTATACTTTAGTGAAAGGGCGCCGGCCGTGGTGGCACTGAAAATAGATCCCTTGCCGTTTGCTCCGCCGCTATTCGACACGCCGTAGAGATTTCCATCCGCGCCGAAGGTAAGGCCGGATTTTGTCCCTGCCGTATCTGATGTCAGGGAAGTATCCCAAATGAGACTGCCGGCTGTGGTTATTCGGAATATGGAACCTGCATTGTTTTTGCCGCCTTGAGACATCACACCATATAGGTCGCTGTCTACACCCTGGACCAGGGCGCCTGAACCGAAGAGAGTCGGGGAACCGTTGTAGCCTGTTGCGCCGGTAAAGTTCAATAGCACAGTGTATACGCCCTCCGGCGTCAACCGGAAAAGCGTTCCCAGGTTATTTGCTCCTCCCCTGACAGTTGTGCCGTAGAGGTTGCCGTCGCTGGCGAGAAGCAAACCGCCGGCAGGGACTTCGTTCTGCGAGCCGTCAAACTGGTGTAGCAGGGTAGGAGCTGTAACTGCGGAATGCCCTGACACCGTGAACCTGTATACAACCGCGTTGTTGGAATTCGTCACGCCATAGAAGGTTCCATCGGCGCTCTGAACGAGGTTTCCCACAGGATGCAGGCCGATAGTGGATCCGGAAGTGAAAGTGTACAGTATATGGACGATTCCCTGTGGAGTCATCTGATAGATCGTCCCATTGAGGGCAAGCGTCGGAGGGGTAATATTGACGGTCGTCCCGTAATAATTGCCGTCCTTTGCTAACAGCAATCGGTTATTTGGACCTATCCCATCGTGCATACCCTTATTGAGATCCTTGACGATGAAGAAGGAGCCGGTTGTGGTGGTATTGAACACCGACCCGAATCCTTTCTCGCCGCCTGTAGATGCCGAGCCGTAGAGCAGCCCGTTTGCTGCCAGGGTGAGATCGCCCGGCTGCGATCCGTCACCCGTGCCGGTAAAACTGTGGATTGTTTTGAGTGCAGGCGTCGCTCCAAGGGTCAACCGGAAGACAATGCCGTGAGAACTTGCGCCTCCGTTGGTGGCAGTGCCGTAAAGCGCTCCGTCCGCAGCTTGAACCAGTCTCGATTCCGGAGTGCCGCCGTCCGGCCCCTGAAAATTATAGATCGTGCTGAATACGCCGCCGGAGATCTTGAAAATCGTGCCCTGGTTCGCCGTTCCGCCGGCATTCAATGTCCCGTAGAGATTGCCGTCGGAGGCTTGCATGATCTGCCCGGACGTCGTGTTATTGAAGCCCGTCGCGCTGTCCAGGTTCTTGATCACCGTCAGCGCGCCGGCGGTTGAAACCTTGAAGATTGTGCCCTGGCCGGCCGTGCCGCCCTCTGTCGTCGTTCCATAGAGGAGACCGTCAGCCGGATTGTAAAAGAGACTGCCCCTCGGATTTTGACCGGTGCCGGAGTCAAGGCTTGTGATAACGGTATACGCGCCCGCCGGAGTGACCTGAAAGATCAGCCCGTTGTTGGAGGCTCCGCCCTTCGCTATCGTCCCATAGAAATTGCCGTCTGCGCTATCGTAAACAAGCCCCGAAGGGGGGCCTTCACTGTCATTCAGATTTGGGTAGTGAAAGGTATAGATTACACTTTCAACGCCATCCGGCGTGATCTTGAAAACAACCCCCTCATTATATTGAAGTTTGTTGTATCCGCCGCCGCCGTTCGTCGTTCCGTAGACCGCCCCATCCGGACCGATGGCGAGTGGGCCGGAGGGAGTGTCGCCGTTTTGACCGTCGAAGCTGTAGATCGTCTGAAATCGGGCATCCGGAGTAATCTTGAAAATACTGCCCCTGTTGTAAACGCCGCCCTGCATTGTCGTTCCGTAGAGAGTCCCGTCTGCGGCCTGAACCATGCCGCTCCTGGGCTGTATGCCGTCTGCCGCGGAGTTGAAGTTGTAAACCGTTGTGATGATTTGCGCATGTGACGGAGTGGTATTCACCACTCCGCACAGGACGGGCATTATAGCCGCCGCGCACCGCAGCGTGAGCGGCATAACTTGACACAATTTACTCAATCGAACTGGTTCTGCTGGCATGAGCAAGTTCCTCCACCGGGCAAATGGCTTCAGCCTGAAGTCACTGTGAATGTGGCGGACGATGTCGCCGTGCCGCCGCCTGTTTTTACCGATATCAGCCCCGTCGTAGCATGGGCCGGAACCGTGACCGTGATCTGTGTCGCCGAGTCGATCGTGAACGCGGTCGTTGCCACGCCGTTGAACTTCACTGCGCTCGCCGTGCTCAAGTTCGTCCCGGTGATCACCACCGTCGTTCCCACCGGGCCTGAACCCGGCGTGAATGAAGTGATCGTTGGCGCCGTCGTCGTTACCGTGAAGCTGCCCGAACTCGTCGCCGTTCCCTGAGGCGTCACCACCGAGACCTTGCCCGTGGTCGTTCCCGCTCCGACGACAGCCGTGACCGACGTGGACGATACGACATTGACGGAAGTCGCCGGGACGCCGTTTACTGTAACAGACGTTGCGCCGGTGAGGTTTGTGCCGATGATCGTGATCGCCGTGCCGACGGGGCCGGATGCGGGAGAGAACGATGTGATGGTTGCGGGGGGAGCGACCGTGAAGCTGTTGGCGCTGGCCGCTGTTCCTCCTGCCGTGATTACCGAGATCTTGCCAGTTGTTGCTCCAGTGGGAACCGTTACGGTGACCTTCGCTGCAGAGACGACGGTAAAGCTGGTTGCAGCCACGCCGTTGAATTTGACTGCAGTTGCTCCGGTGAAGCTTGTTCCGTTAACGGTGACCAGTGTTCCGATGGGACCGTTTGCGGGCGTGAATGAAGTGATCGCGGGAGCCGGGGGCAGCACGGTGAAATTGGTTGCGCTTGTGCCTGTGCCGCCCGGTGTGGTGACCACGATTTTTCCCGTCGTCGCTCCGTTGGGGACGTTAACCGTAATGAGGGCAGCAGAGACCACGGTGAATCCCGGTGCGGCGACGCCGTTGAACTTAACTGATGTCGCTCCCGTAAAGCCTGTTCCGTTGATCCTCAAGGCGGTTCCGATTTTACCGGAAGCCGGCGTAAAGGAGGTAATCGTGGGCACAGGCGGTTTGATGGTAAAGCTTGCCACGCTGCTCACGGTTCCACCGGTGGTGGTCACCGAGATTTTTCCGGTTATCGCCCCGGCCGGAACCGTTGCAGTGACTGTTGTGGGTGAGTTCGTGGTGAATGTGGCGGCCTTGCCGTTGAATGCCACGGCGCTCGCGCCGGTCAATCCTGAGCCTGTGATCGTTACGACGGTTCCGGGCGGTCCGGATGTGGGTGTGAACGACGAGACGACGGGTGTCAAGGTAAAGCTGGTGGCGCTGGTTGCGGTTCCACCGGGAGTAGTGACGCTGATGAGGCCGCTTGTGGCGTCCGCCGGGATCGTTGCTCTTATGGTGGTTGTGTTGGTTACGGTGAAGACCGCAGGAGCGCCGTTGAACGTGACCGAGGTGACTGCCGAGAAGTCCGTTCCCGTGATTTTGACCTGCAGTCCGACTGTGCCGGACGCCGGCGTAAACGAGGTAATCGACGGCTGTACGAAGCCATAACGGTAAGCTGTGCCGCAGTCTCTGGAGCCGCCGGAAGTTCCGATCCCGTAGATATTGCCGTCGGGAGTCGCCGTCAGGTAATCACCGCCGAGATCGGTTGTATACTTTGCCGTTGCTGCATTGAAGTCGGTCCGGAACGTCACCCCCGACGCAGTATACTGGAACAGCGATCCCAGGTTCGAGAGGCCGCCGCTCTCCGTGACACCGTAAAGGCTGCCGTCCGTGGCAAGCTCGAGAGTGCCCAGCGGATGGTAGCCGTGCGCGGTGTCAAAGCTGTACTTCGTTGTGATGGCGCCGTCCGTCGTGACGCTATAGATAGAGCCGTCACTATTGACTCCGCCGGTGGTCGTGACGCCGTAGAGATTTCCGTCCGCTCCGAAAGCAAGTCCGGATAACGGTCCGCCCATATCCGCCGCCAGGGGTGAATCCCAGACGACGCTGCCTGCAGTGGTGATCTTGAAGATGGCGCCTTGGTTATTCGCTCCTCCCGAAGAGAGCACGCCGTACAGAGCGCCGTCCGATCCCTGGACCAGAGCGGTTGTACAGTTGTAGCCCGTTGCAGTGTCGAAGTTCCACAACACTGTGTAAGTTCCCGAAGGTGTCAACTGGAAGAGCGTTCCTAAACCATTCGCTCCTCCGATTGAGGTTGTCCCGTAGAGGTTTCCGTCACTGCCTAGAACGAGGCCGCCCAATGGGCCACCACCACTGGCGGCGTCGAACTTGTAGAGCGGGGCGATCGTCGCCACGGCCGGATTTCCGGTGACGCTGAACTTATAGACGGCCCCCAGTTTGGCATCCGAGGCCGCAGTTGCTGTCACGCCGTAGATCGTTCCGTCGGCGCTTTGCACAAGATTTCCCACGGGACTAGAGCCGATGCCCGGGGCGTAGGCGAAATGGCCGAGGATGTGGACATCCCCTTGCGGAGTCATCTGATAGATCGACCCGGTGTTACTGCCACTCGAGATGCTAAACGCGACGGTCGTTCCGTAGAAGTTGCCGTCCTGCGCCGGAAGCAGACGTCCCACGGGCAGTACTCCATCATGGAAGGCCAGATTGAGATCCTGGACCGTGTAGAAATCCCCGGTGGTTGTGGTGTTGAAGATCGAGCCCAAGTCGCTCTCGCCGCCGGCAAACGCCGCGCCGTAGAGCAGTCCGGTTGTGGTAAGGGTGAGATCGCCTGGCTGGTCGCCATCTTCCGCTGCAGTAAAGCTGTGCAGCGACGTGACCGTGGGAATCGCTCCCAGCGTCAGGCGGAAGATGTTGCCATGGGAGTTCGTATCACCGGAGGTGGTAGTTCCATAGAGGTTGCCGTCGGAAGCCTGGACCAACCGCCCTTCCGGCGTGCCGCCGTCCGTTCCCTGGAAGCTGTAGATCGTGCTGAACACGCCACCGGCGATCTTGAAGATCGTTCCCTGGTTTGCTGTACCGCCTGTATTGAGCGCTCCGTAGAGATTGCCGTCTCCGGCCTGCATGAGCTGGCCGGAAAACGTGGTATTGCGGCCGGTCGTGCTGTCCAGATTCTTGATTACTGTCAGCGCTCCGGCGCTTGAGATCGAAAAGATCGTGCCGTGCCCGTCCGTGCCGCCTTCTGTCGTCGTTCCATAAAGGAGGCCATCGGCGGAATTGTAGAAGAGACCGCCCATCGGGACCGAGCCGGTGGTTGAGTCAAGATCCTTGATAACGCTGTAAGCTCCAGCCGGCGAGACCTGAAAGACGACCCCGGTGTTGGAGGTTCCTCCGCGCGATGCCGTTCCATAGAAGTTGCCGTCCGCGCTGTCATAGGCCAGACCGGAATTGGGATAATAGCCGGTGGCGGCAGTGAAGCTGTAGAGCACACTTTCGACGCCGGCAGGCGTGACCCGGAACACCGCGCCGTTGGCGAACTGCCCACCCTGTATTGTCGTGCCGTAGATAGCGCCGTCCGAGCCGATGACCAGAGGTCCGGACGGCTCAGCGCCATGTTTTATGTCGAAGCTGTAGATCGTCTGGAAATGCGCATCCGGCGTGATCTTGAACACGGAACCCGCATCGGAGAGACCGCCGCCCGTCGTGGTCCCGTACAGGGTTCCGTCGGCGGCCTCGACCATGCCCGTACGCGGGTTCACTCCGTCGGCTACGCTGTTGAAATTATGGAGTATGGTGATAGTCTGCGCATGCGACGGAACGGCGCTCAATGCCGCACCCAAGACAAGCGCTATGGCTGCCGCACATCGCAACGATTGCGATACAGATTGGCGAAGACAAGGTGACTGCACTGACATAATCAGATTCCTCATGAGTAATGCATCCTAAATGTCGCCGGACAACAAAATTCTTGCAAACAATGATACTCGTATTTGCTTGCCTGCAGATACCATATATTAGCATATTGGATTAATTAGAGTCATCTAATAATGAGGCGTGTGGCGTCAAATAAACAACTTAGAGTATGTATGTTCAGCCCCACCATAAACTTCGACCCAAAGTGGGCATTGAGCGCATGCCTTACTGGAACGCGCGACCTTGCCTGTTCGAATTTGGAAACAATCTCTAAGGTATAATTTACGTGGCTTGTATATGAAAACTATACGCCGCATGAATTGTTATATGGCCATCACCCAGAAAATGAGACCACAATGAAAAGACAAGCATTTACACTGATCGAGCTTCTTGTAGTAATAGCGATCATATCTATCCTTGCCGCGATTCTCTTTCCGGTCTTTGCCAAAGTGCGGGAAAAGGCGCGTCAGACTACGTGCACCAGCAACCTGCGGCAGATAGGAATTGCCCTCGCCATGTACCGTAACGACTTTGACAGCGTTAACGCCATCTACCGCATCTGTCCCGGCGCAGGCCATGGCGGCGCTTGCGGAAACTCAAACACGAACTATTCGGGACCTGGGGAAAAGTGGTGGGCGCCGTATGACAACACGCTGGGAGGCAATGCATCACCCACCCACATCTATCCGGACAGCGACTATGTGGGCGACAATGCAGGCCTGATCCAGCCCTATGTGAAAAGCCTCGCCATCTTCAAGTGCCCGAGCGCCTCGCCGCCGCTTCAGGTGGGCTATGCGATGAGCTATATCTCCAGCAGTCCCATGGGCAAGTCCGACGGCTATGTGAACACGCCCGGCGTCATGGTTGTGTGGGACCATGCCAGAACTCCCGGATGCGCCGACACCATTGCCGCCGATATTCCCACCGACTTCGATGGAGAGTGGAAGCCATTCCCGCCTGCCAAGGACACCACGCACATCCACTACCCGATCCGTCACAGCGAAGGCTTTATGGGATTGCAATACGACGGCGCCGTTCGCTTTCGCCGTTTTACACAGCTAACCGCCGCCGACTTCTCCTCGAATTAACATTATCAAGCTAAAAATGACCGGGTGCAGCGCGTAAGCTGTGCCCGGCCGGCGTCATACTCCACTATCTCTGTTAGACTTCTCTGATAACAACCCTCTCGCCTCAAAGTTAGGAACGATACCTCGAACAGCTTCGCTTAGAGGACGGTCAGCCTGGCGGCACAGCGCCTTGCCGGGCTTTAGCATCCAACGATGGGAGTGCAAGATCTGTGAATGTTCGTTTCTTGGCGATAGGGTTGTGTTTTTTGTTCATTCTCGCGTGTGTGGGGAAAGCTGTCATGGACGACAAGCGTGACAGCCGTATTGCATCAAAGACGGCTGCGGCTTCGGATGGCGATCCGGACGATAATGCGATCTCAATTGCGGGAATGAAGCTGATGCTTATCAGGCAGCAGATTACACGCAAGAACGAATACGCAACTTTCTACGGCGTCGTTCGCAATGTTGGAACGGTCCCGATTCCGGATGGAGAGGTTACGATCTTGGAGATCAACCACGATGGCTATCAGATAGGAGAGATCCCCGGAGTACTGGATGTCGACCCGCTGCCTCCCGGCCGGGATTCAACTTTCCAGGTGGAGTTCCCAATTCGAGATGCCGACGCCCGTTGGGGACATACCTTTAAGTCGGCAGGCGGACCGGAAATCCCAACGGTACTCGCTCCGTCGGCCCGCCTTGTGCTGAAGTGATTTTGTGAGGCGCCCTGTTTACAGAAGCGCCTTGAGGTATTCGAGGGAAGCTTTATAGGCCTTCATGTTCTGCCGGTCAGTCTCAAAGGCAGTGGAAAGCACATCGTAGGCAGTCTGCGGCTGGCCCTCACAGACATAGGCTGCCGCGAGGCGTATCTGGTGGCCGCCGGGATTGACGGATGTCTGCTGCAGTTTGGCGGTCCCTGCGATAATATCGGCCGGGGTAATGAACCCATCCAGAAACGGGACCCCGTAGCCCGTCAGGAATTCCTTTATACCGCGAGCCGCCGCGCCGAAGCCGTCTTCGTCCTTGACGATCCAATCCCGATATTCGCCATTCGGCCCTGCCATGCCGATGGCGCTTACCACGGTGCCCTCGCCCGTCGGCAGCAGCCATGCATCGCCTTGCAGCATTGCCAACGCCACTTTGTTGACTGGCGGGATTGCGCTGATCAGGTTGCCGGCAAGATAGGTCAGCGGGGCATTTGCGCCAGCCGCCGGCATCTTCATCCAGATCTCGATTGTCTGTTTCGTGTCGCCTAAGTTTCGCTTGTAGACCAGCGCTGTTTTTGCCCGCGTGAAGCCAAGCGCCGTCAGCGCCCCATCCACCTCAAGAGCCAGGCTTTGCTTCAAAAGGTCCTTAGCCGCCGGCGATCCAACTCTCAATTAATTCCGCCAATCAATCTTTGGGAGAGGGTTTTAACGTGTCCCAACCTGTGCCACAAGCGCATCCACCAGCCGTGCGCGCGCCACCTCGTACTTCGCAATGCGGTCTAAATCGATCTGTGTCGGGCTGGGAATGCGCTTTAGATTCATGTTGTCGTCCAGGTCCAACAGCTTGACGCGCGATGCCAGCGCATCCTGCAACACCCGGCCGATGAAGTCCTCATACGCTTCGCCGTGGCGTTTGGTAAGATGGTCGATTGCCGTTACGATATGATCCGGAAAACCCTCATCCCGCAGCGTCTCCAGTGTCATATCCGAATCTTCCACGGTGTCGTGCAAAAGCGCGACCATTCGCTCGTCGTCAGTCGCGGCCCGGTCGGCCAAACGCAGCGGATGCAGGATATAGGGCCGCCCGTCTTTACTCGCCTGTCCCTCGTGGGCATTCTTGGCGATCTCAAGGGCCTTTGCCAGAAGTTCGTCTGTAGTCATAGAATTATTTCCCTCGGGTATGACTTTATGATACTACAAGCGGCCGTAGAATGGGGAATTTGGCGAATATTGGGCGTAATAACGCCATTTTATGGGGTGTGAGGGAGATAAGGGTAGGAGAAATCGGAGCGATTGCCCCTACTCCTCCACGATCTCGTAAACCGTGCTGAAGCGGCCCTGGCGCAGCGTGCTTGCGGCATCGCTGCCCTGTTTCACCAGAATACGCATCGGCTGCGGATTCTTAATCCGTTTCCTGATCTGATAGAGCGCCGCGAATAGACCGAAGTCCGTCGACTCATAGCGCCGCAGGTCGAGGGTTATCGACCCATACGGCTCCGTATTGAGTTCGATGATAAGGTCGCCTTCAAGGTAGAAGATCTCGTCGATTGAAAGTTCGCCTTCGACTTCGATCGTAACCGAGCGAGTGTCATCATTAGATGGGTTGTTAATAAGATGCCAGGGCATGAGAAAAAGTCTCCGGCGTCATTGTAGCACGCGCCGGATAGATGAAGCTACCCTATGAACCTCATCTCGCATTATCGACAACAGTAACACCTTCGTTGTCGTTCTTCTTAAGTAAGGAGAAGGGATGGATGAGGTTGTCTGATATCCTCATTACAAACCCGCGGGCGGGCTAAAAATGCCCCGTCAGCGTCTTCGTAACCCCTGCACTCGTGTAGGTTACGCTGTATGTGTCGCCCGTCGAAGTGTGCGCCGTCCCTGTCCCATTATATTGGGCGGCGAATAACCAGTTCGTTCCGGCGGTCAAAGTCTGTCCCGAAATGAGCGTATATGTGTATGTTACGGCTGTTCCCGTGTCACCATGCGCCATTGCTATCTGGGAGCCTGTGTTGACGTACTCGCCGTTGTAAGAAATGCCCGTCGTCTTCTGTATATTCACGGAGATCGTCAGCGCCGTGATCGTTGCCGTGTTGCTCAGGACCACATCCTGTTCACCGTAGTATGGTCCATTGCCGGATGCGAGCTTTGTGGTAACGGTAACCGTCCCTGCAGCTCCTGCGCTCTTGGGTGTCGCCGATGCCTCTGAGGACTGCGCAGACGTCCCCCCGCTGTTTACAGCTGCCAGATTATAGTAGTATGTGACGCCGTTCGTGAGGCCCGTGTCCGCGAACGACACGCCTGTAACGCCCGTTTTATAAGCTGTTGTCCCCTCGCCCCCGGCCGTGGTGGATCGGTAGATATTGTAGGTGGCTGCGCCGGTCACCGCTGTCCACTTGACCGTAATCGATGCGTCTCCGGCCGTTGCGGTAAGTCCTGTCGGCGCTGCCGGCGGTGTTGGCGCGCCGGCAGCCTTCGGTGTCACGGAAATCTCTGCGGACAGAGGCGACGTTCCCGCGCTGTTTACGGCTGCTACCTTGAAGTAGTAAGTGACGCCGTTGGTCAATCCCGTATTTTGGAAGGAGTTGGTTTTGATTCCTGAGCTGAACGGTGTTGTCCCCTCTCCTCCCGGTGTTGTCGACCGATAGATGTTGTAGCCGGTTATGGTTCCCGCAGGCGGCGTCCACTTGATCGTTGCCTTGGTGTCACCAGCCACCGCCACCAGCCCCGTTGGAGCTGCCGGGATCATGGTTCCGGTCCCACCCGTGCCGATCAACGGGGCTTGCAGGGGGGCGAGTACGGCCTGCTTGGCGGCGTCCACAGTGTTCCAGTCATCTTTCAGCAGCCCACCCGTATCGCCCGAATCCGGGTTGAGGCACCAGAACGTAAAGTTAAGATTGTTCGCGGAGATGTAGCTCACAAGGGCCTTGAACCACTGCTGGTCCGATGTCGACTGATTGAGCGTGCCGAATTCGCCCACCAGTACGGGAACGATATTCTGTTTGATGAGATAGCCCCAGTGCTTATCCCATACTGCCGGAAGATTGCTGGGATAACTCGGATCGCTGAACCATGGCTGCCCGGATACCGTCGAAGGATAGTCGTGTGTGGAATAGACTAGCTGATTGGCGACACTGAGCTGCACCGGGAATGATGCCGCGCCAAGCAGGTTGCCGCCCCACCAGTAATAGTCGTTATTGAACTGATCCGTGCCCTCGACGATAATCAACAAGTGCGGGTTGATGCTCAGAATGGCATTCCCGCAGCGCTCGGCCGCAAGCCGCCAATCGTTCGCCGTGCCGCCGCTGCCCCACGTTGACGGGCTGTGCGGCTCATTGTGCAGGTCGCAGCCGATAACCGTGTCGTTACCCTTGTAGCGTGTCGCCAGCATCTGCCAATCGCTGATCCATCGCGCCTCCGAATACTGGCCTGTGTACCACAGGGCCGACTGCCCACCCGAATCCGGCCGGTGCCGGTCCAGAATGATCTTCAGCCCTCGCGTCTGGCACCCTGCCACTAATTTATCCATGATCTGGATGGGTGTCAGGCCCACAAGGTCAGGGTTTTTGCCGTAGTCGATGCTATTCGCCGAGATGCCGGCATCGAACATCTGGTTACAATAAGGCACCCGAAGCGTGTTGTAACCGAGCGTCTTGATCTGGTCCAGCATCGACGACATCGATCGTGTCCACAGACCATGCGGGCAGTAATTGCCTGTCTCAAAGCCGAACCAGTTCAGACCCGTGATCCGAGCCGTCTTGCCTGTCGAATCGAGGATCGTGCTGCCGCTCGTGTGCAGATAGTTCTGGGCCAGAGCGGAGCGCCCGGTAAGCCCCAGACTAAGGCCGACGGCGGCCGTCAATGCGAACCGTACGAGTAACGATGTCATATTCGGCAAACGCCGGATATCGGTCAGGCTCATTGCTGCTCCTTAGCGGATCGAACGGGCTGAATGGTTGCCGGCTCTGGTGCTTACAGCCGTGCCTTCGGTGTCACCGGCGGCTCACATCAACATACAGGCGCCACACAATATATGCTGCCAGTATATCACGCAATCTGGAGCCAGGCAAATAGAAATCGGCAGCGCAGATGCGCTGCCGATTTCTATTCCTGTTTTCTTGCCGGAGACCTGCTTGGCGCTTATCCAAAGGTGCGGGCATCAATGACCTTGCCGGTCTCCGTTCCCTCAACGCTGGCGACATAGGCTTCCGCGGCTTTCGTGGCGGGGAGGCCGCCTGCGGGATCGACGCCTGCTGCCGCCATCGTCTCCGATATCCATGGCGGGCTGACAATATTGATCCGAATGCCGCGCGGCAGATCGAGCGCGGCAGCGCGCACAAAGCCCTCAAGGCCTGCGTTCACCAGGCTGACCGCCGAGCTGCCCGGCGACGGTTCGGAGGCGAGTACGCCGCTGGTCAGTGTGATCGAGCCGCCGTCGTTGACCACTTTGGCGCCCAGGCGGGCCACGTTTACCTGCCCCATGAGCTTGTTCCGGAGAGTGAAGTCGAAGTCTTCGTCCGTAAGCTTATCAAGGGCGTTAAAGCGCGCCGAACCGGCCACGCTCACGATAGCATCTACCTCGCCGACTTCGTCGAAGAACGCCTTGAGTGAATCCGGTGAAGAGATATCCACCTTATAGTCGCCCGCTGTTCGGCCGGCAAGAACGACCTCGTGTTTGCCGGCCAGAGCGCCCACAACCGCTTTGCCGATCGTGCCACTTCCGCCGATCACAATAATTCGCATGATATGCCTCCCAATTGATGCAACATTTGTCTATAAACGGGTGTTGTAGATTTTATGGTTCCATCGAAAATTCGAGCGAACAAATCCGGAAGACTCTCTGTCTCCCGATCTGCTAAGATGAATGTTGCCCATGAAGCTGACTATTGAGACAATGCAGGACCGCTTTTACGCAAGCGATCGCGAATATGACGGCCGCTTTATTACAGGCGTCGTTACGACGGGCATTTATTGCCTGCCGTCGTGCACCGCGCGCAAGCCACGAGTGGAGAATATCCGATTCTTCCATACCGAAGATGCCGCCGTGGCCGCAGGTCTTCGACCCTGCAGACGATGCCGGCCGGATGCCTACTATCGTGGGGACGACCAGGACCTGGACCGCGTTACCAGCCTTGCCGGGGCCATACGAAAGGACCCCGCAGGTTTTGCCGATACCTCCGCTCTGGCGTCCGCGGCCGGTGTCGGTCCTACGAAGTTGACGGCGCTCTTCCGCGACCATTACCACACGACACCGGCCGCATTCCTGACGCGTGAGCGCATCGGCCGGGCGCGCTCACTTCTGCGCGAAGGCAGCCAGGGCGGCGCTGAAGCCGGACTCGACGCCGGCTTTGAGAGCGTCTCAGCCTTCCATGAGAACTTCCGCCGATACTGCGGTATGACGCCCGGTGAATACCAGCGGCTTCAGGGAGCATCGTCCTTCAGGATCGATTTGCCAAACGACTACCGGACGGCTGAGGTGTTGCGATTCGGAGGCCGCGATGTCCAGAGCAGAACTGAGTCTCTGTGCGAAGACGGATTCACAAAGGTCGTCTGGATTGGTGAAACCCCTGTGCGGCTGACCTTCCACTTCGAAGCGGAAGGAGTAATGTGCGTTCTGGATAGCCAGTCATTGCTCCCGGCAGACGCTGCCTTCGGGGCGCATGCTGTTGCGCTTCGCATGCTTGGGTTGACAGGCGATCCTGCGCCGTTCGAGCGCCGGGCCATCCGAGAGCCGATCATTGCCAGACTGATCGAAGGGCATGAAGGATTGCGAATTCCTCTGACCCACAATGTTTTCGAAGGTCTCGTCTGGGCGATCGTTGGGCAGCAGGTGAACCTGACGTTTGCCGCCACCCTGCGGCGCGCTCTAAATGAGCTTTGCGGCCACGATGCCGGCAATAGCTTCCTTGCCACGCCTCGCCCGGAGGATGTTGCCGGTCTCAATGTATCAGACCTTACCGCAAGGCAATTCTCGGGACGCAAAGCAGAGTATTTGATCGGCATATCTCAATTGGTGGCGTCGGGGGAACTGCCGCTGGAGGCAATGCCGGATATGCCGGCCACGACTGTAAACAAGACGCTGCTTGCTGTGCGGGGACTGGGACCTTGGGCTGTTAACTACCTGATGCTGCGCGCCTGCGGCTTCGCAGACTGTGTCCCGCTTGGAGACACCGGCCTGACATCCGGCCTGCAGCGCCTCTACGAGCTGGCAGACCGTCCTGACGCCAAAAACACGCCGGCGCTTATGGAACCTTTCGCTCCACACCGCAGCCTGGCGACGGCGCATTTGTGGGCAGGCTGAGATTTATAAACAGCCTTGATATACTGCACTGACTTGACGATGAACCCTCGGCCTGAAAGGCTATTCTGCAGTGTCCGCAGGCGGGTGCCCTCTGGGCGCTTGTGAACTTATCAGACGAGATTTTAACCGCCGGTCTTCCGCTCATTTGTGGGCAGGATAGTATGAAGGAGAACGTCCAATGCCAACTTATGTAACGACGTTGGAGACATTAATCGGGCCGCTGACGGCCGCTGTAAACGAGGATGGCGCGCTTATGGCCCTCTACTTCGGCAGTGAAATAGACGGCCGCGATGCTCCGGGTGAACAGATCGATGATGCTGAGCGCTGTGTCCATGTTGTGAATCAACTGAAGGAATACTTTGCAGGTCAATCAGCTACGGCGAGCTTGCCGCACGCCTTGGAAATCCCGGCGCGGTTCGCGCCGTCGGCCAGGCCAACGGCGCCAATCCCATCGCGATCATCGTGCCCTGCCATCGAGTCATCGGCGCAAACGGCAAGCTCACTGGCTACGCCGGAGGTCTTGCCCAAAAGCATCACCTGCTTGCCCACGAGGCCATGACCCTGATGGCGGGGTAGAATCCCTACCTTACTGCCAGTATGCTGCAGGGGGTGGTGCAAGTCAGGCGTTGATGCGTGCTGCCCCAGAGGTGGTCTACCAGGGCGGAGTGCTTGTGCAGGCCGATAATCAGCAGATCTGCGCAGATCTCTTTGGTGCGGGTTACGATTGCATCGGTCTCTATTCCGGGAACGAGGATGGCATCGATCGCCACTCCCGCCGCCGCTGCCCGATCTCTTGCCTTTTGAACGATAGCGCCGTAGTAAGCTTCGCGCTGAAAGGTCAGGGCTGTGGCCATATCGCTATCGATGGTTGTTTCGAGGGTGCCGTACATGATGTAGGGAGGAAGATCCTCGGCGACGGTTACGGAGTGCAGCGATGCCCCCGAAACCTTTGCCAGATCGATTGCGGCCTCCAGGGCCTTCTCCGCTTCGGGTGATTCGTCGTATGCGACGAGCAGCCGGGTGAACATACTCTACTCCTTACTTGTGGTCTTTCACAAGACTGGAGCCGGGCAAGCGACGGGCGGTTCGACTTGACGAGGCTTCGTCTACTTCTTATACGGGGTGAGGCAAGGGAGTCGTTCGCATCAAATTTTATTGGGCAGGTCCACAGTGAACACGCTGCCGGCTCCGAGCTTGCTTGCAATGTGAAATACGCCGTTGTGAGCCTTGACGATGGCGTCGCAGATGCTCAGGCCAAGGCCGGTGCCAGCTGTGGTGCGCGCTCTATCTGCCCGCCAGAAGCGTTCGAAGACGTGAGGCAGGTCTTCCTCGGATATTCCGATGCCCGTATCCTTTATGGTAACGCGCACTGCGTTTTCCTCATGATCGACGGACACCGTTACGCTGCCGCCAGCCGGCGTGTACTTGATGGCGTTCTCAATCAGGTTCCTGAGCAGCCGCTCCAGCTGCGCCGGATTCCCTGCTACACTTTCCGCCGTCTTGCTGCAAACCAGCGATAGCGTAATTCCCTTGTCTGCGGCTATGGTGTTGAAGGCGTATACGAGATCTGCGGCTATTCCCTTGATGTCTACGGCGACTACGGTATCGGCAGGCGCGATCGATCCGGCGTCGTGCCTGGCGAGCGTTCCCAGGCCTTCGACAATTCTGACCATATGATCGATCTCTTCCTGGGCGCTCTCCAGTGTTCTTCTGTACGATTCTGCCGTCCGGTTCCGCGAGAGGGCCAGGTCAATCTCGCCGCGCAGGATGGTAAGCGGCGTCCGAAGTTCATGAGAGGCATCGGCTGCAAATCTCTGCTGCGCCTCAGCATACCGGGCCTGCGATTGAAAGGCGTGCCGAAGGCGGGTTACCATTCGGTTGAGCGTGTGGACGAGGCTGCCTATCTCGCTGTCTGTCTCGGGAGGCTGCGGCAGGAGAGATTCCGGGAGGTCTGTTGGGTCGAGCCTGTTTACCTCCGTGACAATCCGCCCGAATGGGGCGAGCGTTCGCCCAACAAGCGTCCACCCTCCAAGGCCGACTGCTACGAGTACGGCAATGATGCCAGCTGCGGAAAGGGCGGAGGATCGCTCCAGAAGTTCCTCAGAGCGGCTCCAGGGCGTAGCTGCCTGAACATAGAGCGAATGTCCCGAGACGTTTGTGTAACGGGTTAGGACGCGAAGCAGATGCGCCTTGTCAGGGCCGACGAAGACAAACATTTCGAATGGAAGAGTATTGACTGCCGGCGGATCTGTGGGCAGGCGATCGGCCAGCGCATCGAGATGCTCCACGAGGTCGCGATGCTTCAGCAGGTTCGGAGTGCTGTCGATGGGCAGGTGGGTCGCCGAATCGATGGCACGCAGATAGCTGATGCCGATCTCCTGCTGCTGCATTGCGGTCGGGCGTCGGCCGGCGAAGATCGAATTGAGATCGGCTTCGACATAGCGATCCGACTCAAGACGTAGAAACGTGTCTGTGTCTGAGACGAGATCATGACGCGCTGCCGCAAAGCCTAGTATCAGAGTGATCGCCAGGATAATGCCGACACTGACGACGAATGAGGCTGTCAGCCGAAATCGGAGCGATCGAACCCATGGCTTCCCCGTTGCAGTTCGCTGGGAAGATGAAGATTCGTCGGGACTCTGGCTCATTCCTCGCCTGCGCTGAACTGATATCCGACTCCGCGAATCGTATGGATCATTTTACGAGTGTGGCCGCGGTCGATTTTGTTGCGGAGATAGTTTATGTATACATCCACGACGTTCGTTCCGGAGTCGAAGTCGTAACCCCAGACGCGCTCTGCGATCATGGAGCGCGTGAGCGTCTTTCGCGGGTTATGCATAAGATAGTTCAAAAGCGCGTACTCACGAGCCGACAACTCGACATCGCGGTCTCCACGCTTAACACGGCGGGCCGATGGGTCGAGTGTGAGGTCTCCGATCGTGAGAACCAGCGATGCGGGCTGGACACTTCGGCGGAGGAGTGCGCGGACACGGGCAAGCAGCTCGCCAAGAGCGAAGGGCTTGGTCAGGTAGTCATCGGCGCCTGAATCGAGCCCTTCGATGCGATGTTCAACAGCATCACGGGCAGTCAGCATGAGGATGGGAGTGGCAAGGCCGGCGGAGCGCATTCCGCTGCACACACCGACACCGTCGAGGCCGGGCAGGAGCCAGTCCAGCACGACGAGGTCGAACTCCTGTTCAAGGGCGATGGCAAGGCCGGTATTTCCGTCGCCGGCGACCTCGACCGTATGATCTTCTTCTTCGAGCGCCTGTTTTACAAGCGCCGCCACCTTGGTCTCGTCTTCCACTAACAGGATACGCATACTATGTTTTACCTCGGAGGTGTGTCGACTCTCAAGGAAACAAATAACGGCTATCCTGAGGGGGCACGGGGGAAACAAATCTAAAATGACCGGCAGCCTGAAAGGCCGCCGGTCATCGTCAGGATCTCACCCACGGCTGCGCGGCACACTTACCTCATTATAGCGTCAAGACGCTCCGATTGTGAGGCGAATACATGTGCCGCTTTGCCTGCGGACAATTAGACTATTCTTACAATAATCTTCACGGCTGGACAGAAGACAGTAATAAGCTGTCGCCCGATATGATCTACTGACCCGAACCCGGAGCGGATCCGCTTGCCGCGCCACCCGAGTCGGCGCTCGATGAGCTTCCGTTGTCACCGGAGCCAGTATCGGCTGACGGAGCAGGTGTTGATGACGTATCCGCAGAGTTGTTCGTTGTGGATCTGCTGCTCTCACGATCAGATGAACTGGGCTGCGGCACGACGAGCACTGTTGTCGACGGGGCTGCGGCCGGAGCCGGCGCGCTTACCGGAGGCGCTGGCGCCGGAGTTGCTGCGCTGGCCGGCGCGCTTGGAAGCGTTATCGGCGAAGGCTGTACGATCGTGGTCGTAGGCGTAGTGTCCGGTAACGGCGTCGTGCGGGCAACGTTAATCGAGGTTGTCGGGCCGGTGGGCCTGTTCATATAGATGCCCGCTGCAATCAGCAGTGAGACCACGACGACAGCCAGAATGGCGTAGAAGCCGGTTGTGCTGCTGCGCGCCTCATCCTGGGCAACAGCTGCGTTAATCTGTGCGGCATCGGCCTGCTGTATCGCGGCGTTGCGCTCTGCCGCAACACGGTTGCGCTGGGCTCGCGCTACATCGCGCTCTACTGCCGTTCCAGTGGCGACATCGAGTGCGGCATCGCGCACCACGGCATTATCTACGGCGACATCGACGGCAGCGTCGCGCTGCGCTCTCAGGACATCCTTCTCGGGATCAAGTGACATTTATGTACTCCTTTACAACTCATTGCATATCCATATGCAAGGTCTGTGCATGGCTGGGGTTTACCCGCCAGGAAGGAGTGTGAAACTTAGCTGGACCGTAACAGGTCAGTTGGAGAACAACGTAACGGCCCGATCGACGGCGTGTGTGATGATCAATCCGGTCGTTATGCCCCATATTGCGATGTTGATCATTGTGGGCTTATCTTCCAGCAGGATGGCATCGGGCGACTCCCCGAGCATATGGCGGTGCATTAAATAGAGGTAACGGAAGATGCCATAGATTACGGACGGGATTGTCAGCATCAGGAGATGGTGGCGGCTTGCGGTCTCCGATTGCACTGTGTAGAGGCAATAGGACATCAAACAGGCGGATGTGACGATGACGATCATCTGATCGAGCATTGCGGCCGAGTATTCACCGAGGATGCGGCGTGTTCCGACAACGCCCGCCTGCTGGGTGGCGAGCAATTCGGCTCGGCGTTTGGAGAGGCCGAGGAACAACGCGAGCATGAGTGTGCACAGGATTAGCCAGTGCGAGATGGCTACATTAATGACAACGGCCCCTGCCATGGCGCGCAGGACGAACCCGGCCGCGAGCACGAGGACATCGAGGATGACGACGTGCTTGAGGCGAAATGAATAGAGGAGCGTCAACAAGAAGTAGACGAGCGCGCATACGAAGAAGCCGCGATCCGTGGCGAATGCGCCGGCGAGCGCTCCAACAAGGATGATTGCGGCCGCGGTAATGGCCACCGGCACGGGCAATTCGCCGCTTGCAATGGGGCGCCTGCGCTTTTTCGGATGCTGGCGGTCACTCTCCTGGTCGGCTATATCGTTGACGAGATAAACGACGCTTGAGAGGAGGCAGAATATCGCAAAGCCCAGGAAGACACGTTCGTACTGCGCGCCGGTGTGGTGGAGGTCCAGCGTGAACAGAAGCCCTGCAAAGAGCAGGGCATTCTTAGTCCATTGCTTGGGGCGCATGGCCACGAGCAGGGCGAGCGGTACGGGACGCTTCCTGGGCGGAGGCGCGTCAGTAATTGGCAGGGCCAAGAGCCGTTAGTCCTCGACCTTAATAGGGACCGTCACTGTTACCGGCTTCTTGATGTTGTCGACATCGGAAACCGTAAGAGTGACCGTATAGCTCCGGTTGCCCTTGGCGAACGTATGCGATACGATCGGGCCTGTGCTGTCTTCTGTGATGCCGTCGGACGAATCAAAGTCCCAGGAGAACTTGAGATCTGTGACGCCACCGGACGCGTGGCCCTGGAGCGATACAGGATCTCCTGCTGCAACATCCTGTGTTTCCAGCGGAGACACGGAGATTGGAGCCGTATCCGTTACCATGGCGATTTTACCGACGTAGAACGATCCATTGCCGTCGCCACCGATCGTGATGCTTGCCAGCGGCGAGCTCTCGGAGCCTGCAGGGAACTTGAATGCGCTCATCGGGACGCTGATCGGGAGCCAGGCATTCTGAATATCCTGGTCGTCGTTGGTAGACAGCGGAACAGGACGTGAAATGTCGAACTCGGTTCCGTTGGCAAGGGTAAACAAGAGGCGGACGGTCTTGAACGGGGGAGCCCATGGCGCTTCATCTCCGCCGCGTCCGTACGGATTGCGGCCGGGATAGCCAGGATAGCCGGGCGCGCCGGGATATCCCGGCGCGCCGCCACGACCACCGCGTCCCCCACGTCCGCCACGGTTGCGACCGCGTCCGCCGGGCGCGCCGGGATATCCGGCGCCCGGGTAACCAGGATAGCCGGGAGCCTGCGCCAGGTGAAGCAGGTTGGAGTCGCCCTGATCGTAACCATGCGTCTCTTGCCCGGCCAATATGGCCAATGGGCGATACTGTGATGGGAGACTGGCTGAGTCATCGGCAGTGGTGCCCGTCTCCGAGAAACGAATCTGGAGTTCCAGGTAGCGCGCATCGGAGCGGTCGCTGAGGTCGATCGGGTTATTGAACGTGATGCGCGCGCCCTGGTACAGGCCATGCGTTGTCACTTTGACGGCGTGGCCACCTTTGCCGTAGCCCATCTCGCCGGAATCTTCCACGGTTCCGCCGCCCCATGTAGAGAGCGTCATTCCCGATTTTGCGCCGGCAGCGCCGTCGTAGATTACGGTTTCGTTGGTCTGCGATGAGATGGCCGGCACGGCAACGGTATGAACGGGCGTGGCCGCCGGCTGAGGCGCTGCTACCGGAGCGGGCAGCTTCGGCACCGTAGGCGTCTTTTTGGCGATGGCGGGCGTCAACACTGCAAGAGCGAGGACGAACGGCGCAGAATGGCGGAGACTATGCTTCATGGGACAACCCCTGTTTTGGACAGTTTGCGTCGATCTTTGAACGCATGATTAAATTAGAATTTACGTTAGCTGCTCTGGCGGTTTGAATCGCCAGTTTGTAAGATAAGCAGGGGCGGAGCCTGCTCCCACAAGTCGCATACTATTTATTGCTGGCTTTAGGACGAGCAGGGACAGAGCCCTGCTCCCACAAGTCGCATACTATTACAGGAGGGGCACTGGGGCCCCACTATTAGTGAATGTCGCGTATTTGGATACGCTCGATATGTGTGGCGCGGCCTGTCTGGGCATCGATATCGGCGATGATGCCGCAGAGTGTCACCGGTCCTTCAGCCACCTGGAACCGGTTTGGCATCTGTGTTAGAAACTTCTGAACAATTATATCGCATTCCATGCCCAGTACGGAATGCTGCGGGCCAACCATGCCCACATCCGTGATAAAAGCTGTTCCTTGAGGCAGTATGCGCTCATCTGCCGTCTGGACATGCGTATGTGTGCCTACAACGACACTGGCGCGGCCGTCGAGATAGACGCCCATTGCCATTTTCTCGGATGTGGCTTCGGCATGCATGTCGAAAAACGACACTGCGGCCTGACCTTTGAACTCTTCCAGAATAGTATCCGCTTTCCGGAAGGGATCGTCAAGCGGTTCCATAAAGATTCGGCCCATAAGATTCGCGACACCGACGCGTACTCCGTTGGTTGCGGTGAAGATTCCCCAGCCTGTTCCGGGTGTTCCCGGCGGATAGTTAGCCGGCCGGAGCACACGTGGCTCCTTGTCCAGGTAGGGCGCGATCTCCCGTTTGTTCCAGGTATGGTTGCCGAGCGTTATGGCATGGACACCGCTGTCGAGCAGCCTCCTTGCGATATCGGGCGTTATTCCGAGGCCGCCTGCAGCGTTCTCTCCGTTGACGATGCAGAAGTCAGGACTGTACATTTCATGGAGCGTGGGAAGCATTGACTCTGCCGCATCCCTGCCCGTTTTGCCGACGATGTCGCCGAGCATTAGTATCCGCACGTTAATGAGCTGCTCTTTCTAAGGGGCGTTTCATCCCGAAACCACCCCGCCTCCATCTCTACTTCGCGTAGTCGATGGCCCTGGTCTCTCTTATTACGGTCACCTTGATCTGCCCCGGGTATTCCATCTCTTCCTGAATGCGCTTGGCGGCGTCGCGGGCCAGCTTGTGCGCAGCGGCGTCGTCGATGACTTCGGGACGCACCATAAGCCGAATCTCGCGGCCGGCCTGGACGGCGTAGGTCTTTTCGACGCCCGGGAAAGAATCGGCGATCGTCTCAAGCTTCTGCAGTCGCTTGATATAGTTCTCTACCATTTCGCGCCGCGCCCCGGGGCGTGCGGCCGAGATAGTGTCAGCGAGCTGTATGATGACGTCCTCGACGGTTTCCGCCAGTATTTCATTATGGTGCGCGCCGGCTGCGTGGGCAGCTGCCTCGGATTCGCCGTAGCGCAGCATGATCTCCTGCGACATGAGCGCATGCGGAATTTCCGAGTCCGGTATGATCTTTCCGAGGTCGTGCAGGAGCCCAGCTCTCTTGGCGATCGTGACGTTTGCTCCCAGTTCCGCCGCGACGGACCCGGCGATCTGGCACACTTCGATGGAGTGGTCCAGCAGGTTCTGGCCGTATGATGTCCGGAAACGTGTCCGGCCGAGCAGTTTGACGATTTCCGGATGCAGGCCGGTTATTCCGGTCTCCATAACGGCTCGTTCGCCTGCTTCTTTGATAATGCCGTCGACTTCGTCCTGTGCGCGGGCGACGGTTTCTTCGATGCGCCCCGGATGGATGCGTCCGTCGAGGACGAGCGCTTCCAGAGCAAGGCGGGCGACTTCGCGCCGCACGGGATCGAATGATGAGAGTACGACGGCTTCAGGCGTGTCGTCAATAATGACATCGACGCCGGTCAGGGTCTCGAAGGCGCGGATGTTTCGGCCTTCCCTGCCGATGATACGGCCCTTGATGTCGTCGGACGGCAGCGGCACAACCGATACGGTGGTTTCGCTGACATGATCCGCGACGATCCGCTGGATAGCGATCGTTATGATATCGCGTGCGCGCTTCTCTCCTTGTGCTCGCGCTTCTTCCTCGATAGAGATGATCAGACGCGACGCTTCGTGGCGCGCATCGTTTTCAATCTGTTTGAGCAGCGTATCGCGGGCTTCCTCGGCGCTCATGTGAGCAAGGCGCTCCAGGGTGGCGAGGTGCTGATCGCGCAGGGCGGCATTTTCGTGAGCCGCCTGCTCGACGGTCCGCTCACGACTGCGCAGTTCATTCCAGTTGCGGTCCAGGATCGCCAGTTTTTCGTCGAGTGCTTCTTCTTTTTGCGCCAGCTTTCGCTCTAACCGCTGCAGCTCCGCTCGCTTTTCCTTATTGTCTTGCTCAAGGGCGTCGCGGAGGCGGTGGGCCTCATCGCGCGCCTCGAGCACCAGTTCCTTTTGACGCGTCTCAGCATCTTTGGTCAGACGCTCGCGTTCCGCTTCTATATCGCTTTTTAACCGTGCAAGTTGTTGGCGTTGCGGTTTTACCCAGGTCAGAAACAGCAATACTCCTGCGCCGGCCGCCAGGGCCAGCACAGTCAGTATGGAGTTGATAATATTTGGCATTGCTCCTACCCCCCGTCCATTGCGGCGGAGGCTGAGCAGTTATGGCTTTTCTCGGGCGCTCTGTTCACGATTTGATGATCCGCGTTCAGTCCATTCGGACTAACGTATTTATTACGGCAGACCCAGGCGCGATTCCTGCGGAGATTCGTAACCCTGGCGTAACCTCTATTCTAAGTGACCCGTCAAGCCCATCCAAAGCCCGCCATCACTCTTTTGCAGAATGATGCAGATATCTGCTCAAGGGAACATCTGAGCCTTCATGGACACGCAAAGCTGGAGAAGCCTTGCGTCTGCGACAGACTCGTGAAGGCTTTTCGACCGGCATTGTAGTGATACTGCCGTCAGGCAATGGGGGTGTCTATAAGGACGAAGTCGCTTAGGGGGATGTGAAAGACATAGTCTGTATATTTCCGAGGGCGGCAGTAATACGCAGGGCTGCATGCTGAAGCCGTTGCAATTGACTGAATGTTCGACTGCTTGAGAGTCTACCTCGCCAATCGCTGAATTGATGCAAGTAGCCGGAAATCAGCTCTTGGGATGGAGAGGCCGTATGCAGACGGTTTATCCATTAGGCCAGTAGAAGAATACGAACATGCGTCGATGCACCCAGCTGTACGCAACGACCTTAATGTATGCGCCGTTCGTGCTCGGAATTGGAAGCGCTTTCCTGACATCGTAGAACGAAAAATTTCTATGGTCCGAATATCGGCTCAATACAGGGAGGAAGCGTGTGTAAATATCCTTGCGGAAGCGTTCGCTAAACGGCATGAGCTGTAAGCTGTGATCTCTGATAATCCTTTGAAACTCGGAAGGCGTTACCGCTCTGTCAAACACCCCTTCCCTGTCCGTCCAACTCTTGTAGATATTGGCCCCTTCGATTTGGCTCAGGGATGCGATCGGCAATGCAGTGCGAGTTTGCTTGTTACCCCGGGCATTGCCCCAATGCGGAGTTTGAGCCAAAAGCGCGGCAGCAATTAACAGCCGCACGCTCAAGTGCGCACGCATCATTGCCGTACCCAGGTTCTGTTGAGTCGATTCGCAAGAAAGCCGCAGATCAGGCCGCTGAGCAGGAACCCGGGAAGCATGATTAGCAGGCTCAAGTTGTATTGGCGGTCTCCAAATGTCCCGGCCATGGTATTGAGCGCCACGTCGGTAACCAGGAAGACGATGAGGCTGGACGAAAAGCTCCAGGCTATCAGACGTCGCAGATGAGGAATATCGCCCTTAGAATATAGCTTTGACATTGCCAAGCCATAGATAACCGATGGCCAGAAGGCGTAGAAAGCATAGAAGGGAAAGTAATCTACCTCCCCTTCAAAGAGGTTCCCCCACCAGTTTCCGGTCAACACACGCGAAACGGCGGCAGTGATCATTGCGAACGAAAAATCGTACGCGAAGATCAGCCACATGAGAAGTGATGATATGGATCGGTCAAACATTGACTTGTGACGCCTTAATGCTTCTATACCACAGTTGGCATCCTGTTACATTGTGTGGTTGCTATTTCCAGCCGGCAATGTTGCCCGGGGTAGATATCGATAGAGATTGTCAGGCTTTTCACGCTTTTAGCGATTGCGGCTAAGAATAGTGGCGCTCACGCGCTTCTGCGCGAGGTTCCTGTCTGTTGATTGCCGAAGATGAAGCGGCCATCGGCTGCTAATGAGCTGTCACGACTCCATAAACCGGCAGCCGCAGGGTTTGCCCGTGGGTAGTTGTGAGGGTGATGCTGCTTTCGATTATTCCGGCCGGCGCTTTAGGGCTGAGGGTAACTGTGAGAAGAACAGCTTTGGCGCTATCCGGGACTGAGCCGTTCTTGTCTGTGGGGGCAGCGCCGAAAGGGCGGTTGACCCGGGCGGCGTCGATGAGCTTGCTGTTGAAGGCTGCGGTGATGTAAGGGGATGGCGAGGTTGTTGTGATGCTTTTTACGTCTTTGCCTGTGATGAGGATCTGTTGGGTTGCGGTGTGCCCGTGCAAGGATGTGCCGAATGCTACGACTTGAGGCGTTGCGGTTATTTCTCCTGTGACGATTCCAGTGAAGGGTAGTTCGGCGAGCGTTAACGTTGCGCCCGTTGTCCCTTGAAGCACGGCTGAGAGGCGGCCGGAAAGAGTTCCGATATTTGATCCGGGGCGCAGTGTCACATTAAATGTGCGATGATTTTTCGGCTCTGTGTCTTCTCCGGCGGTTGCTGCCGCTGGTCCTTCATCTTTACCGCCCGAATTGATGATGATATTCGGATCGGAGCTCACCATATCGATGTTGGCTGCTGTCGCTTCCGTACTTATCGCGTACGTAAGGCTTACGTAAACCCTACTTTCTCCACCCGCATCGATCCTGCCGAAGTCGATAGCCGGCTTTGAGAACGTAACGGCGGACAGGACGCTACCGGTGAGCTCGAGAACGGCAATGGGATCATTTTGACCTTCCGCGATGACGGATACCGTTTTGTCGATTTTGCCGGGTGTGAGATGGAACGTATCTATGTTGACGCGAATCAACATCTTTGCGCCGGCTTTAAGCGCATATGGCAGTGCCGAGGAGGATCCCTCAATAAGCGCGGCGGTGCATCCGCATGATGGGCGCAGGGCGGTAACGTTTATAGTTTTGCCGGCATTGTTCGTCAACTCGAAGGCTTCGGAAATCGGTTCCGAGCGGTTCTGGACGCGGAGGCCGAAGTCTAATGGCGCTACTGCGGCGTGGGGCGCTGCGATGAGTGAGACAGAGATTGCTTCCTCCGGCTTTGCAGCTACTGGTGGCGTGTCGTGGACGATCGGCGTTGCGGCGTTGCCGGCAATTTGCACAAGCAATGCGGCGGCAATAACGGAAGATACGCGCATCAAGGCTGCATCGCGGGATTTCAGTCGGTGAAGGTATTTCATAGTATGGCTCACGCAATGAGTGTATCACATAGTAGGGCTCATGCAATGAGTGTATCACATAGTAGGGCTCATGCATTGACCTAGATACGAGCGCCTCAGATATAAAACAAGATCTCAGATCTTATTCGGTCAATGTCATAGCAAGGGCGATCGTGCCATAGAGGGCAGTGTCGTAACCGAGGGCGCTGAGGCGCACTTCGGGGGCAGGAACGAGCTTCAGGCCATTTGCCATGACTTCGCGGGCTGTGCCGAGCAGGTTCTCGCCTCCACCTACGGCAACGCCTCCTCCGATGGCGATGACGTCGGGGGCGTAGAAGGTGGCGATGTTGCGCAGGCCCTGGCCGAGGTTGTAGGCGACGTCGTTCCATTCTGCCCCAGTTAATTCCTGAGCAGGCTTTCCGTACAGGCGGCGGATACCGTTGCCGGACACAAGGGCTTCCAGGCAACCCTCAGCGCCACAGTCGCAGATTATGGGAGATATGAAATCGCCTCGGTATGAGATCGCCTGATGCCCTACCTCAGGATGCGAGCCATTTTTGCCGCGGTACAGCCTGCCGTTGACCAGGAAGCCGCCGCCCATGCCGGTGCTCAGGGTGAGATAGACGAGGGCGCTCGCTTGATATCCTCCGAAACGGTACTCTCCCAGGGCGGCGACGTTAGTATCGACATCGACAGCAAATGGGGCGTCAAACTCTTCTTCCATGATTGCGCGGAGTGGAACGTCGCGCCACTGCGGCTGATGCAGGGGGGATACAACACCGTTTTCCCAGTCGAGTGGACCGCCGGCGGCGGCTCCGATCGCGAGGATTTCCTCTCCATCCGCCATTTTCCACGCCATGGCGCGAAGCAAATCGAGGCCCTCGTTCAGGTCCTGCGGCGTCGGCGATTGTATTCGCCGCAGAATATTGCCGCCGGAATCGGCAGCCGCTACGAGCAGCTTGGTGCCGCCGATATCAAGACCGATGTAAACGGACATAAGAGAATCCTTGTCGGGAAATGGATTGCGCTTGAGCAATTCGATGGATGCAAGAATACCTGATTGGCCTCCAACGCGCGCTCATGCGTGAGGTGGATGTTGAGGAACCTATTGTTCGAAACACGATAGAGTTCGAGAGTGATTATGAGTGTCGAGCATAGTATGGCAACCGAACTCGTTTAACGGTGTCTATGTAACCGGGAAGCTGAAAATTGCGGGTGCAGACAGCTTGCTGCCAATTTGGTCAAAAGGTGCGACGATTCGTTGAGCATTCGATACTAATATGAAGATAGGGAGAGGGATCAGGTCCAATTTATGTATGCGCGGCGAACCGATGCGAGCAATTGAAGAGTAAACCGTTTCGACATAGGCTCTGGGGCTGCTTACTGTAAATCGTTTACGATTACGGATAGCAAGCCGGTTTAGATGCGGGATTAATTCTGTACAATTGATGTGGCGATGGAGTCTACGCTGTTGGCGTGGGCTGGAGGAAGTACTCGTGAATGATGTCGCGGTGGACGATGCAGACGTTGATGATGTGGCTTTAAATACCGTTGTCGTGGATGATGTGAAGCTGCTGCGGGAGTATGTGCAATTCGGCTCTCAAAAGGCGTTTGCGGAGATCGTAAAGCTTCATATGCGAATGGTATATGCGACCTGCCTCAGAGAAGTCCGGGATGCCAATCTCGCAGAAGATGCCGCGCAGAGCGTCTTCTTGACGCTTTCGCGCAAAGCGCGCACCGTCTTGAGCTACAGGTCACTATCAGGATGGCTGTTTCTGGCGGCGCGTCTGGAAGGTCGCAACGCCTTGCGCCGTGAGCTGCGGCGGAGCCGCGCCGAGGAGAGGCATGCGATCCTGGTGTCGTCGCAAATGACGGACGGCCCGGACTGGTTCCGTCACGAACGCGTTGTGAACGATGCGTTGTCGGCGCTCAATACGACGGATCGCGAGGCAGTGTTGCTGCGGTATTTCGAAGGCCGCACGGCTCGCGAGGTCGCCGATGTCCTGGGCGTTTCCGAGACGGCGGCAGAGCGCCGGCTTTCACGCGCGGTTCTTAAGATGCGGGAGCACCTGGCAACCTACGGTGTGGCAAGTACGGTCGCATTGATCGCTCTGCTTGAGACCGAGAAGGCGCAGGCTGCCCCCGCCAGCGCGATCGCATCTGCTTTACAGCGTCATGCAGCGATTCACGGAGCAGCCGGTGCGCACACCGGGACGGTTATTCTCAAAGGGTTGTGGATTAAGCGCGCATCGGCTGTGGGCGCGGCAGTCTTGCTTGTTGCGTCCGTGTTTGCGGTAATCCGGTATCGAGGCACGCTGCCGTCTGTGTCGAACTATTTGATACAAAAAATTCTGGTACCGGAAGGAGCAAGACCGGTTATATCAAATATCGATATAGGAGCGCCGCTTCAGGGGCATTCGGCGGGGATGCGTTCAATGGTCGCCGCTCCCCATGCAGTCATTCGACAGGGTGTCTTGACATTGACTGTTCCCAAGAACCCTTTTGAGCCTCCTGTCATTAACAGCACTCAACCTTTCGAGGGCAATGTTCCCACTAGTCCTGCATTTGGGGAACACCCGCCGTCTCTGGTTTCTGTTCGTGATTCCGGGATGCTGGTCACCGGCGTGCCGCCCTCTGTGGCGTCATCAGAAAAGGTAATATGGACCGGAAATATCAGCACAAAGTCTGCTGTTTTTATGATTGATGAGACATACCATGGAACGGTTTTGAGTGATGAAAAGGGGAAAATGCTGTGGCGGTCTTTGCTCTTGCCTGCCTCGATTGAGCCTACGTCTAATGGAATGACCGCCGCAGTGGGAAAGTTCCAGATCTATGGGATAAAACAGGTGCAGGACGCTTCTGCGAAGCGTCTCAAGACGCTTGAAAAGCAATATGCGGGTAAACCGGAGAAGTCTGGGGAATATGCGGCGAAGCGAGAAGCAATTGTTCAGGAGACCAAGGTAGGAATAAGCGATGCTGTCGAACGCGCCCATGGCGCACTGTACGCATACCAGCAAGGGCATTTGATCATGAAGGTTACGATCCTCATCGATCACGGCACTGTAGAAATCCGAATGCCTGATGGCCATCTTCAGTTGGTGACTACAGCAGATATTGCAACCCTGCATTATGATACGCTGAAGGGCGGAACTTTGCAGCCTTTATCGATTGATCCGCATTCATTAAGGCCGAGGTCTGAAGTGATCGGACCTATTCTGCCGCCGTTTGCGGCGAATTTTGGCACTGGGGAGCGGCACTTAATCTATCGGTCTCATAACGGGACATTTGTGGTTAAAGAAGTTGTAACGGCAAGAACTGGAAACGTGACTCGGGCATTTATAGATTTTTTTGGGCGTCCGGCCGTCGGCCATTCCCAGTCTGATGTCCCGGGAGGAGGCGATTCGCCGCTCAAGCGCATCCTTCCCGATTCCTTATTGCCCTGATGTTATTTGCTTATCTGCGGCACTTCGCGCTTTTCGGAGCGGCGACCGAAATAGATGAAGCATGCCGGGATTAATTCTGCCCCGCCTTGCCGGCCGGCGTTGACTTCATTTTAGTCGAGTGCTGAGCCGGCCCCCCGAATTGCCGTGGGAGTGTTTTCGCTCCAGGGCTCGGTGGCGGCGCTTTGGTCATGGTGGGGTCTTCGGACTTAGAACATCCGGCAAGGATCGCGGCTATTCCAAGGGCTAAAACTATATAGTGTTTTGTCAATCGCATTATCGAATCTCTAAAGGTCGCTATTTCCGGTCTTCTTGAGCGACCAGAGATACTGTGACAGATCTGTAATTACCACGGAGTTAACGTCGATTCCAACGTACCAGTTCGTTCCTGCGGCCAGTTGCCCCGGGGTCAAGCACTTTGAATGGCCGTCGCAGAAGGACACGTTGATTCTGCCGCTGTGGTGTGTGTTGATAATGCCGGTGCTGGTATCTACTCCGCCCAGCAATGGGTTGTCTCCGATGGCTCCGATCCCCCATCCTCCCCAGTAACAAGCCTTTTGGGTTGTGGGCGGATCGGCGCCCCACGTTGCAACGTAGCCGCCTCCGGCGTCCGACCCAACGTACTTCATGTCTGCAAACAGTAATGTTTGCGCTGGAGATTCGATTTCGGCCACTTTGACTGGGATGACATTCACACCGTCAACGTAGCCTGCATCTGCCGGGCAGTAGTTTAATTTAGTGCCATCTTCCGGTGTTAAGTAGGCATAGTTGTAGCCGTAAGCAGGAAGTTCGCGGTAGTCAGGAAATATGGAGTGACTTGTCGCACTCCATTCTTCGAATGGATTTTTTTCGACGTCGGGACACCGGAAGATCCACTTGCTTGTCACATATGGCATCAAGCAGTGCACCCATGTCCTAGTGGTTAGGACGTTTGTGCACAGGTTTGATGGAGGGATTTCCATACCATCCTCACATCGAAACGTCGGCGGGACAGCTTCATCGTGATCCTGAATGTACTGTAAGTTTGCCAGAGCGGCCTGTTTTTGGTTCGATAAACATACGGTGGCGCGCGCCTTTTCCCGAGCCTGGGCAAAAACCGGGAATGCGATGGCTGTAAGAATCGAAATGATGGCTATTACGACGAGGAGCTCAATCAGAGTGAAAGCTGAACGGTTTCGGATTGAAAACATATAATCTTTCTTCCATAGGAGCAGTAGGAACTGACGTGATATAGACGAGTATTTTACCGCAGTTTTAGGTACTAACGCTGTTTAATTGTATGATTTCTCGGTGACGTGAGTAATTCCCGAAAGCTATCCATGGTGAAAGAACATATATGCGGCATTTTCGATAGAAGTTTCCGGGTTGTTTACCGTAAATCGCTTATGATTATGGATAACAAGCCGGTTTAGATGCGGGATTAATTCTGTACAATTGATATAACGATGAAGTTTGCATTGCCGGTGCGGGCTGGAGGAAGTAGTCGTGAATGATGTCGCGGTGGACGATGTGGCTGTAAATACCGTTGGCGTGGATGATGTGAAGCTGCTTCGGGAGTATGTGAGGACTGGTTCTCAGAAGGCGTTTGCGGAGATCGTAAAGCTTCATATGGGGACAGTATATGCGACCTGCCTCAGAGAAGTTAGGGACGCCAATCTCGCAGAAGATGCCGCGCAGAGCGTCTTCTTGACGCTTTCGCGCAAAGCGCGCACCGTCTTGAGCTACAGGTCGCTATCAGGATGGCTGTTTCTGGCGGCGCGTCTGGAAGGCCGCAGCGCCTTGCGCCGTGAGCTGCGGCGGAGCCGCGCTGAGGAGAGGCATGCAACCCTGGTGTCGGCACAAATGACGGACGGCCCGGACTGGTTTCGTCACGAACGCGTCGTGAACGATGCGTTGTCGGCGCTCAATACGACGGATCGCGAGGCAGTATTGCTGCGGTATTTCGAAGGCCGCACGGCTCGCGAGGTCGCCGATGTCCTGGGCGTTTCCGAGACGGCGGCAGAACGCCGGCTTTCACGCGCGGTTCTTAAGATGCGGGAGCATTTAACTGCATACGGTGTGGCAAGTACGGTTGCGCTGCTTGCTCTTCTTGACGCTGAGAGAGCACAGGCTGTTCCCGCGAAAGCGATTACAAATACGTTGCAGCGTCATGCGGCGGCGCACGGAACTGCCGGAGCCGGGGCATACGCGGGCGCAGCCGTTCTCAAAGGCTTGCGGTTGCGTCAGGCTACTGCTGCAGGAGCGGCACTCTTGCTGGCTGCCGGCGTGATTGCCGTGATCCATTATCGAAGCGCATTGCCGTCAATACCGGGAAACCTGATACAGAGAATGATGATACCGGACGGAGCTAAGCCGGTTGTATCGAATTTTGATATCGGCGCGCCGCTTCAAACACATACGGCGGCTATGCGGACAATGATTGCCAGCCCGCATGCGGCTATTCGTAACGGCATTTTAACTTTGACTGCGCCAAGTACGTCTTACGAAATGCCGTCGATTTATAGTCCTCAGCCATTCGAGGGCAATGTTGTGAGCAGCCCTGCATTCACGGAGCATCCGTCGGCAGTCGTAGCTGTTCCTGATCCCATACCATCCTCGCCGGGGATGCCGGCTGCAGGCATACATTCTGCAAAGACAATCTGGACGGGAGATATCAGTAAGAAGCCTGCCGTGTTTATGGTGGACGAGACATACAGGGGAACGGCTCTGAAGGATGAAAGCGGCAAGACGCTATGGCAATCTTCGCTCTTGCCCCAGTGGATTCGTCCGATATCAGGTGGAATGACCGCTGCGGTGGAAACTTATCAGGAGCATGGAGTAAAGCAAGCGCGTTTGGATTCGCAGCAACGGCTTAAGGCCCTTGAGAAACAATATGCCGGCAGGCCGGGCAAGGCAGCGGAGTATTCAGCAAAGCGAGATGCTATAGTCCAAGAGACTAGGTCGATGCTTAGCGACGCTGTCGAACGCGCCCGTGGCGCGCTGTATGCATACCAGCAAGGGCATTTGATCATGAAGATCACGGTAAGGGTTGATCATGGCACCGTCGAGATCAGAACGCCTGACGATCACCTGCAACTTGTAACCACGGCAGATATCGTTACCTTGCAATACGATACACTTAAGGGTGGAACCCGGCAATCCATAACAATAGAGCCATCGGCGGTGCGGCCCAGGACTGAGATTATCGGCCCTATTCTGCCTCAAATTACGGCAGGGTTGACCAATGGAGAGCGGCGTTTAATCTTTCGTTCTCATACCGGCGCATTTGTGGTGCAGGAGATTATGACCGCTAGAAACGGAGTGGTGAATCGTTCATTTATGGATATCTTCGGCCAGCCAGCGATCGGACTCATCAAATCCGATACTCCAGGAGGCTCACAGTCGCCGTTCAGAAATCTCCTGCCGAGTTCCTTGCGGCACTGAACTGAGATAGTGCCGATTGGCCTGCCAGCGTTGATGACTGCATCCTGAGAGATTTACAGGTCACTTTTTCCTGTCTTTTTGAGAGACCAGAGAAATTTGGACAAATCTGTAATATCAACGGATGTAGTGGCGATCCCAGGGTACCAGTTTGTTCCGGCAGCCAGCTGGCGTGGAGTCAGCCATTGACTGTGGCCGTCACAAAATGTGACATTCACTCCCCCGTTATGGCGTGGATTGATAATTCCGGTTCCCGTATTCACCCCATGTTGTCCAGGATCGTCACCGGCGGATCCAATCCCCCATCCTCCCCAATAGCAGGCATTTTTTGTCGTGGGAGGATCGGCGCCCCATCCTTGAACAAATCCTCCACCGGAGTCTGCTCCAACGTACTTCACATCGGCAAAAAGCACCGTTTGTGCCGGGACCTCAATTTCGCGATCTTTGACGGGAATGACATTCACACCGTCTACATATCCGGCATCTGCCAGACATGTGCCTACGGTATTGCCATTTTCAGGCGTGAGATAGGCATAGTTATAACCAAAAGCCGGCAACTCGTGAAAATCCGGAAATATTGAGTGGCTCTTGACGCTCCATTCCTCATAAGGATTTTTTTCGATATCCGGGCACCAGAACGCCCACTTGCTCTTGACGTATGGCATGAGGCAGTGGACCCATGTTCTGGTGCTCAAGAGGTTTACGCAGGTATTTGCGGGCGGGTGCTCCTTGCCATCCTCGCATCGGAATGTCGGCGGGACGCCCCTATCATGGTCTTGTATGTATTGGTACTCTGCCAGCGCCACTTTCCTCTGATTGGAAATGCATTGCGCGGCGCGCGCTTTTTCTCTGGCGCGGGAAATAGCGGGATACGCGATCGCAGCGACAATGGAGGTAATTGCTATTGCGGCAAGAAGCTCGGTCAGTTTAAGTGGTGACCGGTTGCGGTTCCAAAACATGCGGACTGTCTTTCGTAAATATAGTAACAGGCGGAATGATCTCTCTGAGCATTTTACCGCAGTTGAGCTAACAAAAAGGAGATGCTAAATGTCCACAATCTCTATTAAATTAGTAGGTCTGAATGATATACGGGATGCTTACGTAACGCTTACGTAAGCACCCCGTAAAACCTTACGCAATACGTAACTGTCGACTATGTAAGGCGCACTTACAGCGGATGCATCACGGACGTGTTACTGTCGCATTACATACTTTATACGATTTATTAATATCTAATGGTGTTTATTCGTCTTCCGTCACCATAACTTCTCGAAGAGCCTGGCTTATTGTCGACCATCCGAAGCCGCGCCGGGCTAGGAAGCCTGAAAGACGGCGTTTCTCGGCGAGGAGTTCTTCGGGATCTGTAGGAAGGATTTTAATCTTTTTATTGAGGGCAGCGCGGGCAAGAATCAGCTCATCTTCATCGTCAATTTTGGAGACAGCTTCTTCTATGGTTTCCTTATCGATCCCCTTGCGGTAAAGATCGGTTGTGAGACGGCGGCGTCCGGAGGGACGACCTGTTGTGGGGCGTGTCTTCGCTTCGATCCATTGCGCAGCGAATTGGGCGTCGTTGAGTAAACGCATTGCCGTGAGCTTCTCCACAACCCGAGCTATGACATCCTCTCCGTAAGCATCGCGGGCCAGGCGGGCTTCGATTTCATGTTGAGTGCGCGGACGTGTCTCAAGGAAATGAAGGGCGGTGTCCGTGGCGCGCTGGAGGTCTTCGGCGGCTGAGACGTCACGCAGTCTGGCTTCGTCAAGAAGCTGGCCGACCCGAAGCTTCAGGCGGATGATTACTTCATCGGAAACACCAATCAAAAAACGACCGTCTGCGTAGACATTTGTGCGTCCTTTACGGCGCTGTTGTGGTTCGAGAGCTGTAATTGTCGACATAGGCGTTTAGTCTGGTTATAAAAAATGCCGTAGTGAAGACAATATGGCTACACTACGGCGTTTGCTGTGGATTGACGGTTTGATGTTATTCTTCGCCGGGCGCGCCGACCGTCAGGATTTCTGTGGACTTTTTATCGTTGCGAATGATTGTTTCGATCTGGTCCATCATTTCCGGATGTTCTTCCATGTACTGCTTGGCATTTTCGCGTCCCTGGCCGATGCGGGTATCGCCATACGTAAACCAGGACCCGCTTTTGTTGACGAGGTTAAGTTCGACGCCGATATCGATGATGCTGCCTGAGCGGGAGATGCCTTTGCCGAACATGATATCGAATTCCGCCTGCCGGAATGGCGGAGCGACCTTATTCTTTGTGACTTTCACTTTGACGCGATTGCCGACCATATCGGTTCCCTGCTTAAGGGTTTCAATGCGCCGGACATCAAGCATAACGCTTGCGTAGAACTTCAGGGCGCGTCCGCCTGGTGTGGTCTCGGGGTTACCGAACATGACGCCGATCTTTTCGCGGATCTGGTTGATAAAGATCGCTGCTGTATTGGTTTTAGAGATTGAGCCGTTGAGCTTTCGCATGGCCTGTGACATCAAACGAGCCTGCAAGCCCATATGGCTGTCACCCATATCGCCTTCAATTTCAGCTTTAGGGACAAGAGCAGCCACCGAGTCGAGAACGACAACATCAATGGCGCCACTGCGTACCAGCGCGTCCATGATTTCAAGGGCTTCTTCTCCGTTGTCAGGCTGAGAAATTAGGAGGCGATCCAGATCGACGCCCAGGTTGCGGGCGTATTCGGCATCGACAGAGTGTTCGGCGTCGATAAACGCTGCTGTTCCGCCTGATTTCTGCGCTTCTGCGACGATGTGATACGCCAGGGTCGTCTTGCCGGAGGACTCTGCGCCATGGATCTCCGTGATGCGGCCTCGTGGGACGCCGCCGATACCAAGGGCAAGATCGAGAGCCAGTGAGCCTGTTGAGATGGCGTCGACGGTGAGTTTGGCGCTTTCGCCGAGCCGCATTACGGTGCCTTTGCCGAACTGCTTTTCCAGTTGTGCTACGGCGATATCGAGCGCCTTGTCTTTATCCAATTCAGTCTCCTGCGGTTGAAGGTTATCTTACGGCTATGGGCTGTTAAAAAGCCAGATTAATCACTGTAATAAGAACGAATGTACGAGAGTATACCTGGATTCAGCGGTATCTCGCAAATCACCATCCGGTATGGATTCCATCAGGGCGAATTGCCGTACTGCCATCATATGTGGCGTCGTTATTCTTGGATCACCCTGAGAATGCGCCATAGCCTTAAATAATTCCTGCTGATCGGCGGATGGGCGCACATATGCCAGCGTAATATGTGGATTGAAGGCCTTTCGATCGGTTTCAAATGCATGAAGTTTTGACCGCAGATTCGCAGCGATTTCGTTCATATTGTTTGATTTCACTTCGCGCGCTCCTGCCCATAGCACCCGCGGGCTGCCTCCTGCCGGAAACTGTCCCAAACCGTGAAGATCCAGCGTAAAGGCTCGACTTTCTCTTGCAGCTTCAGTACCTGCGGCAATGAAGGCCGGAACGTCATCGACACTTTGATCGCCTATGAAGAATAATGTAAGATGGGCATCCACAGAGCGGACCCAGCGATAGGCCCGACTGTGTGTCATGTTCAGTTTTTCTCGGAGCGTAAGCTTCGCCTGTGTGATATGCTCGCTAGCTGTATCATCAAGAAGGATGGAGAAAAATAACCGTTTTCTGATGTTGTTGGTATTTGTGGGCATTAATTCTCGCTGAAAATCGGATCCTCAGGGGTCATCAGAAGGAGGCGAATGAGATTCAGAGCTGCCTGAGATGATCGGTAGGCGATGTCAGTACGGCTTCCCATGAATAAATTGTGGGTCGAAATCACTTTATCTTTCCATGCTATTCCAATGTGTACCGTTCCTATAGGTTTCTCGGCGCTTCCTCCGGATGGTCCGGCGATGCCGGTGACGCTCACCGCGATATCGGCTTGCGCGAGGGTTCTGGCGCCGCGGGCCATCGATTTTGCAACCTGAGGGCTGACAGCTCCATATCGGTCGAGCTCTTCTTGAGGCACGTGCAGGAGATCCCGTTTTGCGTCGTTTGAGTATGTAACCAGTCCAAGATTGAAGATCTGTGATGAATCGGGAACATCGGTGATGCGTTTTGCGATCAGACCGCCGCTGCACGATTCGGCAGCCGTTACACTTAGTCCATATTCCCGCAGTTGATTGACGACAACACTCTCGAGTGTCTCGTTATCTGCGCCATATACGAAGTGACCTAGCCTTTTGCGGATTTCTGTTTCCGTAGGAGCAATCAGAGTTTTCCCGGTATCCGTGTCGGCGGCTCGGACGGTAATGCGGAGGTGAACTTCGCCTTGTTTGGCATATGGGGCGACAGATGGAGTATCTGCGTCCATCAGATCCTTGATGCGCTCCTCGACAAGCGGTTCTCCCATGCCTACTACTCGGAGTATGCGTGAGTGGATCGTTTCGGCATAACCGATTGTTTGTTCGGTCAATATGGGGACGACTCCAGCTTCCACCATGGGTATCAGTTCATTCGGCGGCCCGGGCAGACAAATAGCCGATTTTCCATCTAATTTGAAGAATGCCCCCAGTGCGGTGCCATTTGGATTGGCTATCCCTGAGCCTAATTCGGGTATTTGCGCTTGCTTGAGAAATGCCTGGGGGATTTCGGACCAATTTCGTGATTTTGCCAGGCTTTCAAGCCATTTTCGGTGGTTTTCGTCGTATGTAAGGGCTATTCCGAGGACATCGGCAACGGTTTCTTTGGTTAGATCGTCCATTGTGGGACCGATGCCGCCTATTGTGATAACCAGGTCGGCTCGTCCGAATGCCTGTTTGAGCGTTTCTGCGAGGCGGTCGACGTTATCTCCGACCGTGGTTCTGTGATATGTATTTATGCCGTACTGGGCAAGTGTGCGCGCGATGTAGGGAGCATTGGTATCTACGATCTGGCCGAGGAGGAGCTCAGTTCCGACAGAGACAATCTCTGCGTTCATGTGTTACATTCCTTGCAGTGTTTCATTGCGCCGATTTGGTTGTTCAAACTAATTGTCACCAGGCCACCGGACGGAGACGCCCAGACCGGCAATCAGGATTTGGGCCTGAGAGGGCTCGATGATAACGCCTTGAAGTTCCCGAGGCCCGATCTGAATTCCTTCTACATTGGATGTGCGGAAGTCGGTGCGTTTTGATTTCGCAGAGGCGAATCTTGCGCGATTGAGTTCGCATTCGATGAATCTGACATCAATCAATGTTGTGTTGTAGAAGTCGGCCTCGGTAAGGTTGCAGCTTGTAAAGGTTACCCGCTTGAGTGTCGTTCCGGAGAAGTTAATCAATTCTCCATGACAATTAGTAATGGCTACGTCTTCCCATTGGCCTTCTGTAGAGGATAGACCGGTTAGACGACAGTCTGACACAGACACGCGAGACAGTGTAGCTTCTTGGAGCGCGGCATTGGCCAGATCGGAATGACTGAAGGATATATCGGCAAAATGCGCCTTAGGCAGCTGCGCTCCAGTGAATCTTGCCATTATGAGCGCGCATTGACGGAGTAGGACATTGACGGCGCTTATTCCTGCCGCAAATAGTCCCTCTATAATGGCGTTTTCAATCGTTGTCTCATCGATTAGTTCGTTCGGAGGCGCTTTGGAGGCTGATGCTGTGGGTAATTGTGGTGGCGCCGGCTCGATTTGTGGCGCTTTCTGTTTTTTCTGCATAGGTTTTATTCGTCGACGAATACGAACTATTTACTATTTAAAGCCGGTTATAAATATTTGTTAATAATTAACATGGTATGAAAATTCGGACATGTTTTGAATTTTGAAGCAAAGCGGTTCCTGTATTATATATGATTCGATTTGTGAAGTGAATGATATGTGAATCATAAATGGATTGTAGAGTAGTAGATAGTAGATCGTTCGGCAAATAAATAAGGCTTTATTCGTCAACGAATAAAGCCTTATTTATGGTGAGCGAAACAGGTTACGGACGAATGCTGAGGCGATCCAGGATGTCTTCGATGTCTTCGGCGCTGGAAAGCTCAATAGTGAGCGTGGCTCCGCCCTTAGGAGCGGGCTTCAATCCGATTTTGTAGCCTAAGGCTCCACGAAGCCTATCTTCGATCGAGGCCCAGTGGACATCGCGCTGGGGCGCAGGCTTGGCGACGACCGCCGCAGACGTGGGCGTCCGCGACATCTCAATTGCCGCTCGCCGTGTGTCGGCAACTGTCATTCCGCGCTGCAAGATTTGCTGCCATAACTTAATTCGAGCGTCATCATCCGCCAGGGAAAGAAGGGCTTTCCCGTGCTCTTCAGTGATTTTGCCCACTGCAATACTATCCTGTATTGGCTCAGGAAGTCTCAATAACCGCAAAGAATTAGCAATAGTTGGCTGTGCTTTGCCTATTTGCCGCGCAAGATCCGACTGTGTAAGTCCAAAGCGATCGAGCAATTGCCGGTATCCCCGGGCAGCTTCGATGGCATTTAGGTCTTCACGCTGAATGTTCTCGATGAGTGCGATGGCAAGCGCATCTTCATCCGACGTCTGGCGGACAACCGCCGGGACACGGTCAAGACCGGCAATCTGCGCGGCGCGAAAACGGCGTTCTCCTGCGATCAGCTCATATCCGCCGCCAAGTCTGGGGCGAACTAGTATTGCCTGGAGGACACCGTGTTCACGAATGGAATCGGCGAGTTCCTGAAGGGCGTCTTCATTGAATACAGTGCGGGGCTGCAACGTATTCGGCACGATTTGCGATACCGCTATAGAACGCACTCCGTCGACCGAATCGTCGGAGGTTGCATTCGCCTTAGGTTCTATGGGCTGTTGGGGCAATCCGCCTGGGATCAGTGACGCAAGCCCGCGCCCGAGACGCGGTTTATCCGGGGTCTTACCTTTTTCCAATCGCCATCACCTCTCGTGCGAGCTCAGCATAAGCCATCGCTCCTTTAGACTTAGGGTCGTACTGTGAGATAGGCTGTCCGAAGCTGGGTGCTTCACTTAAGCGGATGTTACGGGGCACGATTGTCTTCGCAACCGTGTCGCCAAAGTACTCTCGAACCTCCGCAATAACCTGTTTGGATACATTAATGCGCTCGTCATGCATCGTCATTACGACCATCCCCAGTAGAAGACGACTGTTGAGGTGGCCGCGTACGCGCTCAACAATTGTCATTAACTGTGAAATACCTTCAAGCGCATAGAATTCACATTGGATTGGGATGATGAGAGCGTCGGCTGCCGTAAGAATATTCAGGGTCAGCAATCCAAGCGACGGAGGACCATCAATGAGGATAGTGTCGTACTCGCCGATTACGGGTTTCATTGCCCTTTTCAGGACGCTTTCTCTGGAGATTTGCGAAAACATCTCCATCTCAGCTCCGGAAAGGTCGAGGGTTGCGGGCACGACATCGAGACCTGGGACGGCGATATTGCGTTTTATGACGCTGTTGAGAGTGACTTCTTCGATAAGGACGTCAAAGAGAGAGGCGGACAGCTGCGATTTGTCGATGCCAAGCCCGGTTGTGGCATTGCCCTGCGGATCGCAGTCCATCAAGAGGACACGTTGACCGGCCTGAGCCAAGCTTGCTGCCAGGTTTACGGCCGTGGTGGTCTTTCCCACGCCGCCTTTTTGATTGACGACCGCATAGACGCGGGTCGGTCGAGACAATGGATTTATGCTCCGATCACAGAGTTACGGAACCATATTCGGCACTTGCCGAATATTTCCCTGTATCATAATACTCGTTTATTGCCCGTATCAGATGCAAATGTGAGATATCGATAAGGAGATCTTCATGATGGCGCATCTCTTACGCATAGTATACGTATATAACACGTATACTATGCGTAAGAGATGCGTAATGTATACTTAAACAATGCGTAAGAGATAGTTACGCATTGTGGACTGAGCAGACACGACTGCCCGCCCTACTGAGATGTCGCGTTCGGTTCCGGCGCCGTAATCGATTGGCGAGCTATAGTAAGCGACATAAGACATTCCACCGAAGTGGAGCTGTCGGGGACGGCTTAGATGCCTGAGATAGCCACTACAAAGGAGATTAACTCTTTTGACTCCAGGTGATGTATAAGGGCTTATACGGGTAATTCCACCATATGCGGGCGCAAATCGGTGACCCGGCTTGAAATTTGTGCCCCATATTTGACCGCTGACGGGCCTCTGAGCAATTTCATGAACTTCATGTCATGGCGATTTTGACTGATTCCGGGCAAATTATGCCGATTTTGCCGTTTGATTTCTTTGCGACTACTCTGGTAAGGAAATAAGAATGCTAAGCCGAAACCTCTATTTCATGGAGCGGACAAGCCTCGCAGGCTCATCCCGCCAGGATGAAGCAAGCAATTCAAGATCCCTCCAAGGGACGCCGAGGGCGATAAAAAATAAGCTCCCGGCCCCTACGCCGGAAGCTCCGATTATGCCCATTATATAAGAAGCAGGCACGGAAGCCTCTTCTCACTTCTTCGGTAGCATGGGCATATCAGTGAAATAAACTACTTTCGGACCCACACCCACGTCTTCGGATCCGTGTACATCATATCCGGTGGCAGCTGGTTAATGGACAATTCATTCTTGCCGTCGCCGCCTGCGAAGAATGCCGGCCGGTACTCCGTCTGCAGGCGCGCGAGCCAAGCCGTTGCGGCCGCTTGATGGAGGCGGACAGGATCGCGGTAGTCCATGTCACTCAGGACAATCATCGGCGGATGGGCATCGAAAACGGCCGGATCCCAGCTTTTACCTTGATATAGATAAGGAGCTGCGATCGGGGTGCTGATTGACTGGAATCGCTTCCATCCTCCTGGCTGCGTGAAGCTGAAGTATGGATCCAGGGGAACTGTCTGGAACCATGGCTGAGTTGAGAAGCCGGTAGGACCGGAAAGAGATGCCGAGCGAACATAAGCTAGACTACGGTCTCTTGGATCATCTCCGGCCATGGGAGCCACTGCCTGATAACAGAAGAATCCGGTCACTGCGGCAAGAACGGCCGTCGCGGCAACCGGTAGCTGCCGGCGTGATGATCCCATGGCATGCCACCAGACGGCAATACTGCGTCCCAACCAAATACATAGAAAAGGCATGAGCGGAATCGCATAACGCGCATATCTGGCCTGTGGCAGGCTAATCAAGATATAATAGGGGATCACGAAGGCGGCCAGCAGCAAATCCCCGGGTTCACGCCGCCTGATTGCGAATGCGACGGATGCCAATGCTGCAAGCAATAGGGGAAGGCCAAAGGCGCAGTTGAGATTAGTGGCGATTTGATAGACGAAACCGCTTCCTGTTTGCGCGAACCCATCGCCTCCCTGCTGGCTGACGTGGATCGTCTCAAACTGAATGTCGCGCATGAATATGGCGTTTTCGCCGATCGACCCGGGACATCCGATTAAGAAAGCCGTTACCGCACCGGCGACCGTCAATAGTGCTGGAAGGCCGGCGGAAGCGGGCGTTGCGCGGTAGCGAATTGCAATGGCCGCAAATATTGGGAGGATGGCAAGAGCGGCGTTATATTTTGTGGCGGCTGCGAGACCCGCACACAGTCCCGCGTAAAGTGCGGCATGGCGCAGTCTCTTATCTGCAAATGCGATGCGCGCGGCGAACATCAGGGAAAGCGTCGTCCAGAATGTTGCAGGAACATCCACGGTGATCCAATGCGAATGCTGCGCGTGAAGTGGCGCAATCGCCAAAAAAAATGCTGCGACGAGCCCTGCTGCCTGACCCCAAATGCGTCTGCCGGCAGCATATGCCGCCCATACAGTTCCGGCGCCCATGAAGACCGTGATCAGTCTGCCGATCAGGAACAACTGGGCGTACTTGGCGTGATCGGCTGCGAAATCCTTGATCACGATATCCGCTGCGCCAAAAAGAAATGCGGTCGTTGTGGCAAGAGTCACGAGATAGATCTGCAGCGATGGGTAATTATAGAAGCCGGGCATGATCTTGCCATGCAGCAGGTCCAGGTTTTGGATGACCAGCATGACACGGGATTCGTCCGGGTGATAGGAAAAGTAGTGCGTGTCCGAAGGCAAGCCCCAAGTGATGCCCCAAAGGCGCACAGTGAGGGCAAGCAGAAGAACCGCAATGAGGGGCAAGGCTGGTTTGAGCGACTGCACCGTAATCGGTGTACGCGTCTTAATATTTTTCGCCATTTTCAACGGGATTGTTCGCTTAGGCAGCTCGCAAATCCTTCTAGAAGGAAAAGGCGTGATCTTTGCCGAACGGGGAATAATTATAGCTGGGAGCTTTAATTTTTGAAGGTTGGGATAATCGGGCTTCCTCAGTACAGGAAGCAGCCGGCAGGATCCACTCAGATCTGGCTCGCGGGTTTATTCGCGCCGAAGTCATGGCGTATTTCGAGCTGATCGCGGCCGGCTCCTGGAATGCAGCGAAAGCTGCCGGGAAGCTTCGCCTCGAAGGCAAGGACTATGCCCTGAAGGACGGCGACATCATGTACATTCGCTTTAAGGTATAACGACCGCCCATGCCAGGGCCACGCATGGAAATCCTGTCGACACGCCTTCCGGAGATTAGCCGGCGTAACCTGATTCGTCTTTCTATCCTGACGAATCTGGCTCTTTTCGCTGTGGCGAATATCCTGTTGGCATCCTTTGCCTCGCCCGAAAATATCGGAGGGCCGGGGACGCCTGTCTACGACTTGATTCACAAGCTAATTTGGACGTGCGGTGTCGCGGCATTCGCCGCTGCGCTTATCGCTCCCCTGGTGCTGCACTCCGTCGAACGTCTCCAACAACGGCTTGTCAGGCAAAATGCGGAGCTGCGCAGCCTGCACGCGATCGATACAGCCATCAGCGCCGAGCTCAGGCTGGAATCGATTCTGCAGGCGGCAGTAAAACATGCTACCCTGGCCCTGGATGGCGACTTCGCCGGGCTGTGGCTGTTTGAAAACGGCGATCCGAAGCGAATCACCGCCGACGCCTTCTATAACGTCGTGCCTTCTCTGCAATCCTCACTGCGCGAATTGGCCGTAGAACGGGGCGGCGCATCCGAGCGACAGGCGGATGCCCCTCTGCGCTGGCGTGATACCCTCTCTTCCTGGAATTCCGACCCGGTTGCCGCTGCGCTTCGTCTCCTTGGCGCGATGACTGCGCCCATCAAGCGCGGCGACGTTCTGATCGGGCTTATCATAGTCGGTCTTGGCGGCCCTACCCCGCTAACGGGCCGCTCATTCCGCGATGACGATGAGGAGATGCTGTCGGCCGTAGCGACGACGGTCGGGATCGCTGTCCAGAATGCGCGCCTCTATCAGGAAACGGAACGGCGCGGTGAGATGCTGCGTTCCCTCGTAGCGCGGACAGGCGATGCGATCGCGGCATCTTCAGATGCGTCTTTGCTGATGCAGATCCTTGCCGATGAAGCCGCAGGTATCCTGCGCTGCACACGCGTAGGTGTGTATGAATTGGATGACGCGCAGGAGCAGTTTCTGCCGCTGGCCGGCGCTGTGCCTAACTCGGAAAGCGTGGACGAGCTCGACCGTTTCTATCGGCAGCCTTTGCCGATGGAATTGCGTCTTCCTGCAGAAGCCAGCCATGCGGGTTCGGCTCCCTTCGATGCCTACTATCCAAACGTGCGTGAAGCTCTTGGTCTGGATATCGATGCTGCGGGATTCCTCGCCGGGCCAGGCTTTCTGTTCGTGCTTCGATCGCGTGAGAACCAGTGCATCGGCTTAATTGCCATGCTCGACGAAACACCGCGTCCCGAGGAGACAGAGGCGGGAGCTTTTGCCGTGGCTCTCGCTGCCCAGGCGGCCGTTGCGCTTGAGAATGCCCGGTTGTCCGAGCGCACTCTGAAGCTGCTGGCTCAGTCGAGGGCGCTGCAGGTTGCGACCAATCAGATCGCCAGCGAACTGGACCCAAGCCGCGTCCTGGCCGGGCTGATGGATACCGCGCGCCAGGTGCTGGTAGCGGATGGCTACTCGTTATGGTGGCGCGAGGATGAAACCTGGGAGCGGCACGCAGCGCACGGCCTCGGCTTTGATCCCCCCCCGGGCGGTCGTGATCCTCGTGAAATCACGGTGCTACAGCGCGTATTCGTGGAGCGGAACGCCACCGTTATCCCGAATACTATGCTTTCCGATCTTACGGCATCCATGGGAACCGGCACAGGGATGCCGGCGGGCGGCAAGACGCTTGTCCGCGCCATGCTAGCCCTGCCAATGCAGTATGCCGGTAAGATCATGGGCGTTATGGTGCTCTATTATCGGCGTCCTCACACGTTCTCGGATCAGGAAGTAACCTTTGCGCAGAGCTTTGCCCACCAGTCGGCAAATGCTCTGGAAAATGCGCGATTGTTTACGTCTCTCAGGGCTATGTATGCGCGCGAAAAACGCATTGCCGAACAACTGCAGACAACTCTGCTGCCGCCAATTCCGGAGCGGATCGGCAGCTTCACGTTTGCGCATCGGTATAAGGCGGGTCTTGAGGAGGCAGCTGTCGGAGGCGACTATCTCGACCTCTTTATGTTGTCTCCGACGCAGGTAGGGGTGGTAATCGCGGATGTCTCCGGCAAGGGCCTGGATGCTGCCGTGCAGACCGCGATGGTAAAATATACGCTTCGGGGCTTTGCGGAAGAGATGCCGGATGATCCCGCTACGGTGTTGGAACGTCTTAACAATGTCCTGTGCAGTGAGGTTAGCAACCTTCAGGGATTTGTTACGTTGTTCTACGGTGTCCTTGATCTTAAGAGCTCGCGGCTGACATACACCAATGCGGGGCACGAGCCTCCGATGATCTATCGCAAGAGCGGCGAAGTCATGACGATCCCCCTGATGGACGGTATGGCGCTTGGGTGTTTGCCGCGTCAGGAGTACGAGGCGGATTACGTTGATTTCGGCCCCGATGATTTTATGCTTCTATACACGGACGGCTTGACCGAAGCCCGAAACGGGGCAATGGATCTGTTGGGCGCGGACGGCCTAAAGGAGTTCATGCCGTGCCCCGGAATGACCGCAACACAGGCGGTGGCTGCCATCTACGATCGTGTGCTGGAGTTTGCTGAAGGCAAACGCCGCGACGATATCGCCATGCTGCTGCTGCTGCTGAAGCCTCTGGAGTGACCCGCCAGCGGGTTTGCAATGGAAATGCAGAGTTCCTGCTCCCCCAAAATAAATTCCCATTTTCCGTGAACCCTTTGCTGTTTGCCTGGCACTAACAAATCGGAAAGCCAATGGCAGGGATCATCCAACAATACCAGGAGCGGCGTCTGGTTCAGCGCATGGCGCTGGGCGATCGGCGCGCGTTTGAGGATTTCGTGGACAAGTACGGTGGCCCCGTTCACCGGCTGGCCCGTAGCCACGCCCGCTCCGAGGCCGACGCGGAGGATCTCACGCAAGAGATACTTGTTGAGATCTCGCGGAGTATCGGCAGCTTTCGCGGCGCTTCATCGCTTACGACATGGGTATATCGCGTCGCGTTGAACCATTGCCTGAAGCATCAACAGCGCCGCCGGCCGGATACAGCGCCCCTGGACGCAGTGACAACTGCAGCGCCGGAGGAGCACGGCCCGGCCCGGTGCGCGGAGCGGTCGGAGCTTGGGATACGGATCGACTCGGCGCTCGCCGGGTTGTCTGAAGATCACCGGACTGTGGTATTGCTGCACGAGATGCACGGCCTGACCTATGCGGAGTGCGCCGAGACGCTGGGGATTCCCATCGGAACGGTGAAATCACGGCTTTCCAATGCCTTTCGCCGTCTTAGAACGGCGCTCGGCGGTTACGTCCTCGGCGATGACAGCGATCTTGCCGGGGCAGTGACGGAGACTCTATAATGCGCGACTGCGACCGGATGCGAGATGAGCTGAAGGCTTATGTGGATCGCGAGCTATCGCCTATTCGGCGATGGTCCGTGGCCCGCCATCTTGCCACCTGCGACGCCTGCCGCGCGGAGGCAAAGGAAATGGCACAGATCACAGAAGAAATCCGCCCGGACGAAACGGAAACGCTCGACCCGGCTCTGCGAACGCGATTTATCGAAGAGGTCAGCGCTGCCGCGCCCGGCCCGCCGCAACAGTCAACCGTGAGGATGCGCAACTGGGCTCTCGCAGGTGTCTTGCTGCTGTCTTTCGGCATTTTCAGCACCCGATTTATGGGAGGAACGGCGTCAAACAAACTAAACACTGTTGCCGGCAACGTAGCAAGCTCGGACGGTGGCGTGGAGGTCGCATCGGGAAGTGTAAGCGCTCCGGATGATAACGAAAGCTATACTCAGACATATACTACATCGCCATCTGCGAGTAATGCGACGTTACCTCCGGGCGGATCTGGCGGTTATCCTGGGGCAGATCATAAAGACGTTGTCAAGATTGTTAAAGTGCCCGTTACGCCACCAGCGCGCATGGCAGCCAAAGCGGCCTCAGGGGGAGACGACGAAGACCTTGGTCGCAAGGTGCATAAATCTGCAAGCCTGACTCTTCAGGTAGCGGACCCGGAGGCGCGCAGTGAGCAGATCGAGGAGATGGTGAAGGCGGCCGGCGGCTTTATGACCAACAGCAGCCTGGTAACCGACCCGGAGGGCGTAAAGACGGCTGAGCTTACGGTAAAGGTGCCGCTGCCGCAGTTCGAGGAATCGCTGGCGCAGATCGCCAAACTGGGAAATGTCCAGGCAAAGAACGTCACCGGCGAGGATATCACACAGAAAGTCAGCGATGCCGATCAGCGCGCCAATGTGCTTGAACAGGACATGGCTGAGGCGCTGAACCAGCTCAAGAAGAAGGGATCGAAGGCCAGCTGGGACCTGCAGGAGGATGCGCGTGACCTGCGTATCCAGCTGGCGCAGTCACGTGCGCGGCTTCGGATTCTGAAGAGTCTGGCTGAATTGTCTGAGATCGACATTACGCTCTCGCAGCCGGCCAAGAGCGCTCCGCCTGTGCAGACCGGTTTTGTTGCGGAGATGGGCGCAAATGGCCGCGGCGCTGTCAAGTCCGCTCTGGGCGCGGTGGAAACATTGGTTGCGTTCATTCTCTGGATCCTGGCATACGCGCCCCTTTGGATACCGGCGTTTCTGGTGGGGCGCTGGGCATGGAAGAAATACCAGAAGAGTGCGGTGAATGCGACTTAAGAGTCTCATGCTCTTAACTCTGGCTTAATACGTTGTCAGGTAAGATTCCTCTAACATTACTGGCAGAGGATCATACTCATGACAAACACTCGCCGAAACGCATTTACTTTGATTGAGCTTCTCGTTGTGGTAGCTATTATAGCGATTCTCGCGGCATTACTGTTTCCGGTATTCGCTCAGGCGCGTGAGAAGGCCCGTGCCATCTCGTGCCTGAGCAATATGCGGCAGATTGGCCTGGGGGTGCAGATGTACACTCAGGACAACGATGAGCGGTTGTTCTATCGTGTCGGCTGGAAAAACTCGCGGTCCGGCTTTATTCCAACCGTGGACGCGTTGCGCTGGTGGAATCTTCTGATGCCTTATCAGAAGAACAAGGACATGTTCAAGTGCCCAAGCGACTCGGCTCCCACCCTCAGTCCGGATGCTCAGGGCAATAAGGTAATTCCTCGTTCGTACATGGCGGTTGCGTCGGCGGAAAGCCTCTCACTTGCGCAGGTGGACGATCCTGTCGAGACCATAGTTGTAACGGAGAAGTGGTCTGCGCGCACCGACAGCTGGATCGAGCCTTATTTGGGAAATATGGGACCCGACCCCACAAATCCGGCGTTGATGTCCGTAACGGCAAACCGGCATACCGGCCTGATCAACTGCACGTTTTTTGATGGTCATGCGAAGCTGATGCATCCGGGCGACATTCAACGGAGTAAAGACCTCACTGGATGCAATCTGATTTACCGCAACCCTTTTATGGACTATCCGGGCTCTCCTGCGCCTACTGTGTATTCGGCAAGCGGCAGCCCATCGACGCCGAATATCTGCACTCCGACCGCGCAGAATGGCTTCGTTTATCTATAGTCGTTTTGCAATGCGGTTCATTTTTCCTCCGATCGTATCGTTCTGTCTGCCGAATCCACTTGAGAGAATGCATCTATGAAACTCGTTCCTGCAAGCATTTCAATTCGCCTGTTCCGTTATTCCGTGTTTGGCGCTGCCGTGGCCGCCGGTGTCATGTTCTTGTCTCATTTCGTGAGCGCTGCTGAGCCGGATGTTTACCCCACCGCAGCAATCGCGAACAAAGACACTGATCACGACGATGCGGACGATCAGACCAAAGTCAAGACCCCACATTCGGCTCGCTGGCAGGTGAGTTGGGGAGTCGACCCCGATGCAGTCAAGGCTGAAACGAAGCCCGTGCCCACGACAATCGCGCATTTGATGACGTTCAAGCGCCCTGCCGACTTGCCGGGTAAGGGAACCGCGCCTGATCGTTATCGCACTCATCGGATTGCTCCGGTTGAGACGACACCATGGTTGATCAAAGGGACTGTCATCTCGGTTGTGAAGGAGCATGACGGCGATTACCGGCTCATCGTGGCCGATACGAATGGGAATCAGGTCTTCTGCGTTATGCCCGACCCCACATTAGCGCCGAAAGAGGGCGCATTGACCAAGAAGCTGAATGCCGCCCGGGCGGTCGTAGAGCATCGATTTCATCCTACATACACAGATCAAACTGTCCATGTGATGGTTGAGGTCGTTTCGCCCGGATATTTCGGCCGTCTCAATCCGGAGAACCCTAACCCTGAGGGGTTCCAGCTTCATCCGACCATTGGTGTACGCTTTACGGGGAAGTAGTAACGTGATTCTTCTTCTCTGAATACGTCGATTTCGGGTAAGGTTAAGGCATAGGATCCTCTATGCCTTTGCCGCTTCTCGATAACCTGAATCGCCCTCTGCGCGACCTGCGAATCTCGGTGACCGACCGTTGTAACTTCCGCTGCACGTATTGCATGCCCAAGGAAATATTCGGCCGCGAATACTTTTTTCTGCCGCGCGCGGACGTGATGACGTTCGAAGAGATCACGAGGCTGACACGGATCTTCGCGACGTTGGGTGTTGAGAAGATCCGGATTACGGGCGGTGAGCCTCTCGTGCGGCGTAATCTGGAAGAGCTGATCGGGATGCTGTCTGACGTACCCGGCATCCATGACCTGACGCTCACGACCAACGGCGCGCTCCTGGCCCAGAAAGCGGCTGCGCTTGCGCAAGCGGGTCTGCAGAGGATCACGGTCAGTCTTGACTCCCTAGACGATAAGGTTTTCCAGGCTATCAACGATGTTGCGTTTCCCGTCCGGCAGGTGCTTGCGGGTATCGACGCCGCCCGCAGCGTAGGACTTGCTCCCATCAAGATCAACATGGTGGTTCAGCGCGGTGTCAATGACGCCGATATCCTGCCCATGGCTCGTCACTTCCACGGAACCGGCTGTACCCTTCGTTTCATCGAGTATATGGATGTGGGATCGACGAACGGATGGCGCCTGGATGATGTAGTTCCCGCGCGCGAGGTCGTAGAGTGTATCCATGCCGAGATTCCTCTTGAACCTATGGAGCCTGCTTATCGCGGAGAGGTGGCCAGGCGATATCGATATGTGGACGGTGGGGGCGAGATCGGGTTGATCACATCGGTGACGCAGCCGTTCTGCGGGGACTGTACACGAGCGCGGATCTCTGCGGACGGTCAGATCTACACCTGTCTGTTTGGGACACAGGGCTACGACTTGCGTTCGCTGCTTCGATCCGGCAATTCTGACGACGCCATTGCCGATCAGATCCGAGCAATCTGGACGGCTCGGGCCGACCGCTACTCCGAGATCCGCTCCGAAGCCGGGCAGAAGCTGCTTAAGGTGGAGATGTCCCGAATCGGCGGATAGGAACTGTGCCAATCTTTTGAAACACTGATGCGTCGTTTCCGAAGTGACGCCCTATGCCACAACAAGTGTTGTGGCATAGGGCGTTTTCTTTTGGTCGATATCGTGGTTCTTAAACTGGTTTGAAAATGAAAATTAAAAAAGTTAATATCGATATTGATTTTATTTATAATGTGGTAATATGCAGTCGAACAATGTAAATGCCGCAGGCAATGATTGGCCAGCCGTGGTTCCAGTCTCCGTGAGCCTAGCGAATTTTGGAGTGGCTGCGAATTTTAAGTCGATAATAAATATTCAACGAGACTTTGCATATCGCCGTTTCGCGGCGATAGAGATCAAAAGCGCAAAAGGAGGAACGCATGAGCGAGACAGAGCAACTTCAAATCGACCGCGTGTGGACGACCGACGGTTTTATCGGCGTTCCCACCGGCGTACGCAGTGAGAATAGGCAAAAGACCATAGCAGACAGCATTCTTACACGGGATAGCCGCCACATTGAGGACTGCCAGGATATAGAGCTATTTCCCAGCCGGCGAACCTCGGTACAGGCGACCCGGCAGCGAAGCAAGCGTTATAGCCAGAATTCCTTGATGGAGACAGCCACAATTCTGATGCTGACAGCCGCGGCATCCATCGCGCTTTTCGCCGCGATCGGTTATCTCTGCCGCTGGTAGAGAACGACGGACAAGAAACGAAGACAGCCTGCGTCGATTTGACGCAGGCTGTTTTGATTGATGAGGCTTGAGGCAGAGTTTACCATCAATCATCCCTTGAATCCTTAGGAACCGGCGGCCATGCTCGTTCGGAACTAGATTGCGAATTTTGTGTGTTAGATGTTGCTGCCGTTTTTCTCAGCTTTTTTAATGCAAACGCAAAGAGGGTGCCCGCAAGTCCGACGGGGACGATACCGCCGACGATGAAGAGCGCATATCCGATGAAAGCGAACGGAATTCCGGCGATATAGTACTTGCTCCAGTGAAGATGCTCCTCTTTGCGAGAAACGGCTTTCACCAGGCGAACTGTCAGGTATATTCCCAGACCAAGGGGTGAAAGCGCCAGTGCTGCGGCGATCACCATGCCTATGTAGCCGATGATTTTGGGGTCGAATGTCATTTGCACGTCATTAAGTGGCGGCGTAAATAGGGTTGGGTGCGGCACTACCCAACGTTGCGGTCAGAAATAGATCGATTGCATCCATCGTATAACTATTCACTTTCATATCCCTATCGTATGACGAGCAGTGTCACTTACAGAAGATATTAGACATCGCGAAGGCAAAAAGCCCTATTTTCGTCTCTGACATGTCGAAAATCAGATCATGAACTTGTAAGTTCTGAAAGTGTCTTAATGCGCCTCTCCGGGCATTTTAGAGGCAAAAATTTGAAGCGGCCAGGCGGAAATTTTCTAGATTTGTGCTTAAGATGCCTCGCTTATTAGACATCGTGTATCTATAAGGGCGAAGCATTTTGATTGTCCTGCGTTTCGCTTGGAGCAGGCGGCCATACCACTTCGACATTTGCCGGTTCTCGGTATGAGACTTGAGCGGTAACATCCAATGGAGTTGTCACCAACTTCCAGAGTCCGAAGGCATATATAGCAACCCCGACGCCTTGCAGAAGAATCCCACCGATAAAAATAGTCGGATACCCTAACAGACAAATAGGCATGCCGATGAAATAGTATCTGCTCCAGTGAAAATGATGCTCACGCCGGAAAAGCGCTATGATCAAGCGAACTAAGAAGAAGCAGCCCAGGGATATTGATCCGACGAATATAATGCCGACGTCAATCCCAAGTATATGGAATAGATCGGAAATCATTTTCGGGAAAGTCCTATGAGATGAGGTGTGGTATCTGCAGAGATTTTCATCTCAAGATATTTTCGTCGCCTTCTAATCGACTGACTTATCATTCGGAGGTGGCGGCCAAACGCCATCTTGTTCCATAATGGACATATTTTCAACTGAGTTACCTGCATTCTTCTTGTTGAAAAAATAAGATCTCGCTCCGATCATAAATATCAGCCAAGATAGTCCCCAAAGCCCATTAGACCAACCATCTTCCCAACTGTAATTTTTTTGTGGTGTATAGTCGCTATACCATCCCAGCCCAAGGCTTGTAATAAATATGACTAACCCGCTCCCTAGAAAATAGCTCCATGGAGTTCGTCGTTGTTTGAGAAACGCTAATCGCATATACTGAATTCCTAACACGATAAAACACACGAACCCTCCTAACAAGTATAAGCCAATTAGTGGTATTAACATTTTAGATGGTTGCTCAGTTCTTTACTTTAGGGTTTCGAGTCTATGATACCTAAATTTATTAAATAACTTTGCAATGCAAAGCGAAATCAAGATAAATTATAACTCCAGCTAGTTTAGAGTATCATTGGTAGATGCAGCACTTTGACGATATGCGCCAGGAGATGGCGTCGCATACTCGCTTCGCGATCTCAGAGTTCAAAAATATTCTTCGCCGTGACATACCCAATGTGTCTGTTGAATATGATGAGAGAGAGCCTACCGACTCGTCTCTCTTCGCAATTTGCGTATACATTGGGACCGGGATTCACGGCTTAGGGAGCAGGTTGCCTGACGAAGAAGCAGTATGTATACAGTTTGATTATCAAAAGCTTGATGTGTATTACTGGCTCACTGCTGATATTGTTTTTGGTGGAAGATTAGTAGACATATGGGATGAAGAATTGCCGCTCGATGCTTCATGCGAAGAGGTTGAGGCACGAGGCTGCCATGTCGCCAAGCGTTTTACGGAACTGTTGCCGCTATTCGCTGAACAAACGTTGAAGTTTTTTCGCCCTTATTGTTAGCAAAGATTTCTAGATTGCCTTTTAATCTGATTAAGCCGACTCAATAGAAAGGCCGATCCTGTTATCAATGACAGGATCGGCTTTTTCGTGCCTATACCGCAACCGGACTAGCCAAGCGTAATCGCATAAGCGGCGTCGTCCGCGTTGCTCAGGGTTCCACCGGCGGTTAGCGTCTGGGTATCTGTGGCGGTCTTCGCACCCTTGGTCACAGTGATCTTGTTGCCGCCGGCTTCCGGCGTTGCGAACAAGATTACTACCCCAAGAGCATCGGAAGTTGTTTGCTGTTCCGCTCCAGCGACTGCTCCGGTGATGGAAGCTGTGGCTCCCACTACCGGTGAACCATCGGCATCAACGATCTGGGCTACGACGCATGCCGTTGTTGGGGAAACAACGGCAACCTTGAACGTTGTGGTCGTTGTCTGAGGGGTTATATCGGAAACCGACGATACGACCGTGTGGAGACCGGGGGTGGTGAACGGGATCGTGAATGTTCCAGTGGTGTACTGCCCGTTGGCGAGCGGTCCGGTGAAGTTACTGGTGAACGTCATCGCCTGCGTGAATGCCGGCAGTTCCGGTGAAGTCAGTTTTACACTGGACGGCACGATTGCAAGCAGCTTCCCGTTTGCGTCGTTTCCGTTACTGATATAGGAGCGGAAAATGACCGGGCTGCCGGTCAAAACGGCTGTGCCGAATGAGAAGTCGATGTACTGCGAGCCGGGCGCAAATCCCAGCGGGATTGTGCCGTTCGTTTGGATTGCTGCCGGTGGCTTAGCCGTTGACGCAACCGCACCCGTTACGTAAGCTTTACTTAAGTCTGCCGTACCGAACCCGCTTGTCTCGAACAGCTCGCCGCCGGCGATCTGTCCGACCGGTTCAATGCCGTAGATTGTGGGTGTGGACGGAGTAACGGGACGCAGGTTGTTGTTGTTTGTCGAAGCGCCTCCGCCGCAGCCGGCAAGAACTACTGCCGTTGCCGATGATGCCAGGAGAGCAGCCAGGCGCATGTGTCTGAGTGTAATCATGGAGTTGTCGTTCCTCTTATCTATCGCCCGCCTTGCGGCGGGCAACAACCCTTTCTTTGAGCCTAGAAGGCATACTTGAAGCCGAACGACGTGAAAATCGGTGTGATTGTCGTCGACGGCCCGTAATACACACGGCCCTGCGGATACTCCGGTGATGGCTGCTCATAGTATGGCTGCCCTGCCTGTGTGGTTGTAGCGTAGTTGGTAACCGTCTTTTGCGAGAACAAGTTGTCAACATTCAGGAACAGCGAGAACTTCGGCGTCACATGGAATGTGGTGTTGAGTGAGATCTTATAGTGCCATCCTGACCGCCCGACTACCGGGTTGACGGACTGGAGTTGACCTCGATCGACTAGCGTAACCGGAACTTCTGCAAAGTCCGCGCCGCCTACGGCCTGTTCCGTGTGCTGCGCATCCGCTCCAAGGAACAATCCAAGATTTCCACTGGTGGCTGCTGCTGTTGCGCCCCCTGCAAATGGATATCCGCTGCCGGCATCGAGGACGCCGGTCACTTCGATAAGCTTGGAAATCCGTTTGTTTGCGGTAATCGCCACGGTGTGTCGCTGGTCGTAGGATTGAGCAAATTCCTGCTGGTTCAGCCTGGCATAGTCGGCATCGCTAATCGACGGGTCGGATACATATGTGCCAAAGTAGGGTGTGTAGCCGGTGTCGAAGTTGCTGCTGGTGGCCGTGGCTTCCTGGTATGTATAGCTGACAAATCCGTTGAGGTCCGACGGTTTCCGCAGCCGCTTGGTCAACTCAAGTTCAACACCCTTGGCATGCCCTGTGCCGTCATTGTTATAGGAGAACGGGAATGGATTTTCGGTCGGGTTGAAACTGCCCTGTAGAAGCTGGATCTGGTCATACTGGCGGCGGCGATATCCGGTAAGTACGACTGAATATGGGTCTCCAGCAACCTGGAAGCCTTTTTCGACGCCAAGATCGAAGTTCTCGGAGTGCAAAGGCTTGAGTTTATTGAACTGTGTATAGCGCGCCGCGTAGTGGCTAACCTGCGCCGCGGGATCTTGCGCTGTCTGCCCGAATGCAGGATCGTTTCCTGCAAACAGTGTTTGAATGCGGCGGGAATCCGGAAATTCGGACAAAATGCCGTAGTTTGTTCGGAAGACGAGGTCACGCTTGGGCGAGTAAGTCGCGCCGAGGCGTGGATCGACAGAATCGATCGAGTAAGAATCCGCAATCTTCAGGTTGCTGAACCGGTCGGTCGCATAGCGTACGCCTGCATCTACCGTAACCACGTTCGGGATCGGCTTGAACTGGTTGTTGAGATAAAGGACCTGTTGCGTAGGATGAACAGTGCTGATACGGTCTCGATATCCGTAAGACGGATTGTTCGGATCTGCCCAATCCGGATTGGTCGTGGTAAAGCCCTGGATCTGGCGGAAGAATGTTGTCGAAGGAATGTACCAGTAACCCGCTGTGATTGAGTACTTGGGAGAGAACTGATTGGTAAAGTCGATCTGATTTGTAATAGTCGTCGTCACGCGCCTCTGGTACTGGCCTGCATCATTCTCCTCGTGAACGAGAAGATCCTGATACAACTTGGATAGGCGCTCAGTAATGAATGAAGTGGAGGAGAAATTATGCTTCCACGACAAATAATCGAAATCGTAGCTCTGGGTGCTGTGGTCCTTGAGAAGCTGATGTGTGTCGACAACCTTGTGGGTGTTCTCATCATACTTCAATGAGCCCAGCGTGCCATCCAGCTGATAGTCGGTATATCCCTCAAAGCCGCGGTTATAGAACGCAGTGAAGGTATCCTTGGGCGTCGCGTAGTAGTTGAACTTCATGAGACCGTCGAAGGATTCGACCTTCGAGATCTGGGTGTTTCCAGGAAAGTTATTCTGGAACATAATCGCGTTGAAATAGTAGTCGGCCTTGCCGCCGTTAAACATATTTCCAACAGCAATGTTCGTTCCGTGATACTTCCAGTTGTCGGCCGACAACGTGCCTTCGATGCTTCCACCTTTGACGTCGCGGCCGTTGTTGGTGATTTCATTGATGAAGCCGCCCGTCGCGCCGCCGAACGATGCATCCGCGCCGGATGCGATGACGTTGGCGTTTTTCAGACCAACCGTAACGATATTAGTGCCGAAGCCGTTGAACATCGGCTCAACAATGGAGATGCCGTCTACCTGGAAGCCGACCTGGTTGTAGTCCGATCCTCGTAAGTGTGTATAGCCGCTGGGGTCGGTTGTGACACCAGGCGTTCCAAAGACGAGGCCGGGGAACTGATACAGGTTGTTCGGCTGCGACTTGGTGAGCTGTTCTGTGCGCGCCGTGATCGTGTACTGTGAGGCGGTCGTGCCGCGGCGAACAGGACTGCTGACGGCGCGTGATACACCGGTATCGGTGATGGTTTTCTCAAGGGTAAAGTCGAGCGGCAGGGTAACGTCCTGAATGACGTTTACGTCCTGTTCGGCCGTCTTATATGTGACGATCTCGGTGCTGAGCGTGTGCTGGCCGACGGCCACACCCGTAAAACTGTAGTAGCCGTTCTTGTCGGTAACGGCTTTTATTCCGACGTCGGTAATTGTTACAACCGCGTTCTTGATTGGCACTCCGCCAGGTCCACGAACGTAGCCGGTAATGGTGCCGGTGGTCGCGGCCATGGCCATGTGGCTGCATGCCAGCACGGTTACGGCCCCGAGTCCCAGCGTTAGCGAGGCGCGTGTCCTTCTCATGGGAATCATTTGCTTGTCCGTCCTTTCTTCTTACTAGCCCCCAGTGTCACGCCCAACGTACTCTTTTGAGTTGGGCGCTGTTGCCGGCCCTAAGTTCTAGCGCCGGATCCGGCAACGGTTTGCGGCAGCATGGCCGCGTGTCCTTCTGTATCCCAAGGTATTCAGACTGTAGATTTTGATTTTTGTACGTTGTAAACGTTTGTTGCGGTTATGCCCTGGCGGCCGGGTACCCTTCGGGTGGCACGGGCTAGAGAGTACAAATGTGTCCCTTCGGACACCAGATTGGACCTTTGGTCCAAAATCTTAGTCCACGAAGGTGGACATGTGTATTCTCTAGGCGCGGTTTCAACCGCCTGCCTCTCGGGGGCTTGCGGGTCGTTTAACCGACTGCCTCTTTAGGGCTGCTGGACTTGCGGTTTCACTAACCGGTTTCCCTCCATTAATTGCTGACGTCGAAGCTGTGTGTCATGTGAGCGACTTGCGGCTCGCCTCCCTGCACGGCCGGTTTGAACTTCCTGCTGCGCACGGCATCTTCACACCGGTTGTCGACCTCTGCGTTGCCGCAGCTTTTGGTGACATGGACATTGCGCGGCCGCCCGTGTTCATCCACTTCAAACGACACAGTAATGCGTGTCGACTTTAACTCTCCGGCATCGACTCCGTCCGGAAGAGACACATCGGCGAAACCTCCGATCACTTCAGGCTCATCACGATCCGGTATCGCCGGCTTTGGTGGCGGAGGCGGCGGAGGAGGAGGTGGTGGAGGCGGCGGCTTTGGCGGCGGTGGCGGGGCCGGCGGCTCAGGTTTTGGCGGCGGCGGCGCGGGAGGCGGGGCCGGCGGTTCCGGCTTTGGCGGCTCCGGATTCTTTGGGCCTTCCGTAGTGTTGGTCGGCGCTCCCGTGCTGCCCGTGGACGGAGTAGTGGGGATAGAGCCCTGATTGCTGTGCGAGCCCGTGGCTACGGGAGTCGGTGGCGTCCAGGGACGTGGCGGCGCGGCCGGGCGCGGCTGCTGAGGCTGCGGCTTTGGCTGCTGCACAGGTTTCGGCGGTTCCACCTTCTGTATAGGTTTCGGCGGCGGCGGCGTCCACTTCGGCTTGGGCGGCGGTGGCGGCGGAATCGGTTTCGGCTTGGGGCGTGGCTTCACCTTTACCGGCGGCTTGTAGACCTTGAGCTCGCGCGCGCGCAGGTCTTTGATGACGTCGGCATGCTGGAACAGATCGCTGTGCGCGACCCAAACTGCCAGCAGAAGATTGATCACGACCGATGCCGCGACACTATAGTTGAGAAGTCGATCGCGAAGCATAGATCCTACTGAATGGCTCCCGGGGCCGTCTGGTCGATCGGATGACCGCTTGCGTCCACCATTTGCGATGCTATCATGACGGCCGCAGGGTCTCCGGCCGGCGTATTGACACGTCCGACGGCATCCATTACGGTTATCAGTGTCTGCACCTGGCGCGAGCCGGACACATTTACGATGATAACGCTGTCGGGCTTGGCCGTGACCTCAGCCTGAAGGTCGGGCTGAAGCTGATCTTCAGCGATCGGCTGGGTGCCCAGGAAGTACTTGCCTTGAGCATCGACAGTAACAATCAGCTTCGGTGGCATCTTGGTGCTGGGCGAACTGTCTTTTGGCAGATTTACGCCCATGCCCTTCATTTTGACCATCGAAAGACTGGTGATCATAAAGAAGACCAGGAGGAAGAAGATCGTGTCGATCATGGGAATGATCTCGATCCTCGCTTTCCGGCTTCCTGCTGTATGTAGCTTCACGTAGGTCCTATCCTGTTGCTCAAGGTTTCGGAGCAGTGATGGCATCGGCGCCTTTCGGCGCTGTGGCGATCATCAAACTCTCGGGATTGGCCTGCTTTACGACATCCATCACGCGAAGGAACTCCGACACGGCTTGTTCCTTATCGCAGTTAATGACAATCACGACATGCGGATCATCCTTCACCTTATCGGTGAGCTGTGGAAGAATCGACGCAAAGCTCACCGGAACCCGGTCCACATAGTAATTGCCCTGTTTATCCAGGCTGACGACCGTTTTGTCCAGGGGACGCGACTGGGCCGTGTCGCTCTCGGGCAGGTTCACTTTCTTTGCGGACATCTGGACCATGGACAGGCTCGTCAGCATAAAGAAGACGAGCAGAAAGAAGATGGTATCGATCATGGGAATGATCTCGATACGCGCCTTCTTAAGCTCTGTTCGTGGTACCTTCACGGCGTAAGCCCTCCCGAGCGCGCGACGCAGCCAGTATGTTCAGCAGCTGGGTTCCGCGGATCTCCATCTCCGCAATGATCTCCTTCACCTTCTCGGTCAGGTAGTTGTAACCGACGAGGGTGACGATCGCGATGGCCAGACCGGTCGCGGTGGCGATGAGCGCCTCGGCAACACCGCCCGTGATGGCGGTGGGGGCATTGAGGCCTGCCGTGCCGACAACATGGAATGAGCGGATCATGCCTGTAACGGTGCCAAGAAGACCCAGCAGTGGAGCGATTGTGATAACGGTATCCAGAACGCCAAGGCGCTTGTAGAGGCGGGGAGTCTCACGCAGCGCGAGTTCCTCCATGGTGCGCTCAATGGCGTCGGAGTCCAGATCGCGGTTTCGGATGCCGCTTGCAATAAGCTGGGGGATCGGTCCCGGGGAAGCGTCGCAAAGCGACAGCGCTTCGTCGACTTTGCCGGCATTCAATGCCGTGCGAACCTGCTCCATGAGCTCTTCGTTGTCGTGTGCTGCCCGGTTGATCCGGATGAAACGCTCGATCATGATCGCCACTGCCAGGATGGCGCACAAGAAGAGCGGATACATAACCGGACCGCCCCGGAGCAAAGTGTCGAACCAATTACCCATTTATCGCGTTCCTAACTCCTTCGGCGACTTGTCGCTGTCGTGCTCGGCGTGCGCTGGGCATAACCATCGCACGCTGTGTCAAGTTGCTCCTCGGCGGCATAGGGGCCGCGCTAAGAGGATTAAAACCCTCAGAAGAGGCGGCTATGTAGCAAGCAGCGGACCCTTGCAGATCCACAAACACAAACAGGCCCTCCTTCTAAGTCAACAACGACAAGAATGGAGAGACCCGTAGCGAACGACGATGTTCGGTTGTCCGTTTTAAATAGTCTTCACTGCGGTTTGCAGTAATGCCGGCAACCGATTGGGGACCACTAAAGCCCATTACCACGTCGCTTACCTTACCAACTATGGACTCGGATTATACATATTTGGTGACAACGTGTCAACTCACCGGAAAAAACGCGTTATTTTGTTATCTTGCTGTGATAATGTATCAGAGTAACGCGATTTGTTCCCTATAATACGACAAGTCTGCGATCTTGTCAAACAGGAGGCGCAAGCTAGATAAAATGCCGACTTCATTTGCGCCGGCGAGCGCACTGGCTAACTTACATTTGACTACGGGCGCGCTGGCTATTCTTGCACTGGTAGTAGGGGTGCTGGTTGCCTTAAGCTGCCATAAAATGGCTCAGCGATCGGACCCCAAGATCCGGCTGTTCCTGATGCTTTCGGTCTTAAATATCAGTCTCCTCGTTCTCATCTACGCCGTGCCCCGTGTTGCGGGGGAGAAATGGGCGCTGTCATCCGCGCTGTCGCTGCCGCCGACCCTTATATACGAGATTCCGGCAATTGCGCTTTTGTCCGTATCATTTCTGCGGCCTTATCGCGATATGCTGCCGCTCAATGTTGTCTCGGCGGCGCTAGGGCTCTGGGCGGTAATGGGGTTACGGTTCGCCGTGGTAGCCCCTCCGGACGATGTTAAGACAGCTCACGTCATGTCGTGGAATGTGGGAAGCGAAAAGACCGATATCCACAAGGTGATCGAAAATATCAGGCGTATGCATCCCGATGTAATATGTCTGCAGGACCTGTCTTCCGAGGGAAGATCCGCCGAAATCCCCGGGCATCTGACCAATTATCATTGGGTTCGGCAGGGCGGCCTGGCTATCGGGTCGCAAAGCAATATCGAGATCCTCAATACGGCGGCCATATCGGCAGGCAGTAAGACAGATACGGCCCTGGTAGCGTCAACCGATGCATTCGGGCATGAGATGACCGTCGCGGCCGTGCGTATGACTTCGGACGGTTCCGTCGAATCGCAGCAGCATCTGGCGCAGGAAGCCGACAAATTGAAACAAGCCCTTCATGGAAAGAAGGGATCGGTCGTTATGGCTGCATCGATCGATTCTCAGCCGTCGTCGCCCGTTTATGGGGCGATTCTGAAGGATTATTTGGATCCGTTCGATCACCTGGGCAGTGGCTTCGGTTATACCGAGCCGGCAGTATTTCCGATCCGGCGGGTCGACTATATCTTTGCCGGCCGTGAAACGATCGTTAAGGCCGCATCCGTGGAACATATCGAGGGCGCCAGCCACCTGCCCGTTATGGCCACGATCGGATTGCCGAAGCTGCGGCGGCAATAGGAGCTTTGGATGAGCAGGGGCGGGGGCATAAGGAGCTTAGGATAAGCAGGGACAGAGCCCTGCTTCCACAATGCCTGCCCATGCAAGAGGGGGCACAGAGGCCCCCGTTTGAAGTGTGTTACCACACCCCCCAATCTGCCAGGTGATGGCGGATACTATTGTGATTGACATCTCGTGATGCGGAGCAGTACAATCTTTGTGGCCGGTGATTTTGCCGGCCCAGTAAATACTGTCGCATTGCGACATGACCCGGCGGTTTCGGCTGCCACCGGGAACCGCGATCGGTTCCTTTGATGCTTGAAGAAGGGAATAGTCTCCAGGCCTTCGGTGAGGCCTTACACTCAGAACACCGAACATATCGTCAGACCGCATGACCCGCGCATTCGCTCTCTGCAGCGGTTGCGTGAAGACCGTGACCGCGCAAAGAGCGGTCTCTACCTCGCAGAAGGCGTCCGGTTTATTTCCAGAGCGCTGGAATTCGGAGCGCGCTTCGAAACCATCATCCTTGCCCCCGATCTCGCGGAGCTCCCTCTCGCTCACCGATTAGCCCGTCAGATCAACGAGAGCGGCACTAAACTCTACACTGTCTCCGCAGACGTCTTTTACTCACTTACGGTGGCGTCGGAACCACAGGGAATCGCTGCGGTTATCCGGCAAAACATTCTTCCACTTTCGGCTGTAGACACTCAAAAGGGATTGTGCTGGATTGCCCTCGAAGGCGTAAAGAATCCCGGCAACCTGGGAACGACATTACGTTCCTCCGAAGCGGTCGGCGCGGCGGGATTGATCTTGATCGATGCCGTTACCGATCCCTACCACCCCACTTGCGTCAGGTCCAGCATGGGATCATTGTTCTCGCAGTCGATCGTCCGCACTACCACGCGGCAGCTTGCCGACTGGAAGAAAAAGAACGGCGTCACACTTGTCGGCACATCACCGGCCGGCGACTACGACTACCGCGAAGCGCCGCTTACCAGGCCGTCGATACTGCTTATGGGCAGCGAACGATCAGGAATGACGAGCGGCGCGCAATCACTATGCGACTACACCGTCAGAATCCCGATGGCGGGCGTCACGGATTCGCTAAATCTCGGAGTTGCCGCCAGTATATTGCTATATGAGGTGATGCGGAGGAATGATAACCATATCTAATTTGCTTCCCTACAACATCCCATAGTAACTCCATTGCCGATGTTCGACAAAAATAGTAAAGGCCTTCGAGGAAATGAGCTTAAGATTCACTGCGACCATCGTTGATCCGGTAACTCAAAAAAGGGAGGACCTAATATCTGTAGGCGCAGGGCCTGAGATCTATGCCAGTCAACTCTATGAACATTCGGTCTTAAGAGAAATCGGTCTAAAGTTGCTGCCCGAAATGGCGCAAGAACGTCCGAATTTGGAATATTCAGGCGCTGATCTGGGATTACTCGATGCCGAATTGGTGGTGCTTTGTGAGATGGCCCATATCGTAAGCCAACAAACGGGCATAGATGCTGACAATATCAAGGAGCGTGCAACGGCAATGCGGGAAGTCGTGAATGAGGCTCAACGTATGGGAGGATCAGTTGATCTTTGGTGAGGTCAGTAATGAACGATAACCAGATAGCCCGTCTTGTCCATGCGTATAACCGCGGTCTGCTCGTCCCATTTCTTGGGGCGGGCATGAGCGTTCCTGCCTGCCCGTTGTGGCAGGATTTCGTTGCTGCGTTGGAGACGGCGGCAGGAGTGCCTCAGGCGCATAATTCAAGCGCGCAGCCTCCCCTTCCACAGCGGGCCGATGCCGCTGTGCGTAAGCTGCGCATGCAGGGGGATGGAGCGCTGCGCAGTGCGGTTGCGAAGTCGCTGGGGTTGCATAAACATCAGAAAGCGCCACCTCAGACGCAGGCGCTTGCGCGGATCTGGTTTCCCTTGACGATCACGACGAACTATGATTCGCTATATGCCGATTCGTTCGAGAACACATGGAGCGAGAGGGGACGTGGGTTTCGCATCAAGCGTGAGATCCAGGTCCGCGGGCGCAGCGCGGGTGACTGTCAGGATGTATTGAGATCGCTGCGAAGCCCTTCGGAACCGCTGCTCTGGGCCATTCAGGGGTATCTGGGAGACTGGATACTTGCGGATGACAGCGCGGAGAACCCTGCTAACCAGCTGGTCGTGGGGCATCACGACTACCGGCGCGTTACCCATCGCGACTCCCACTTCCGCAAGGCGTTTGCCGAGGTCTTTCGGAGCCGGTCTCTGTTGTTCCTGGGTTCCAGTCTGGCGGAGCCGTATATACTGGAGCTGTTCAGCGAGGTTCTGGAGTTCTACGGAACCAACCCGCAATACCACTTTGCGTTCGTCAAACGTGATGAAGGCAATGCGGACTTCCTGCGGACACGCTTTAACATTGACGTTTTGGAATATGACGACTATTCCGATCTGCCTGTGTGGATCGACCAGCTTGCTGCCGCGCTCAATGCGGCGAATGCGGGAGTGCGGTCTCGACAGTACACTCTTGCCGCTCCACTCCCTAAGCCTTCGCCAGCTGTCTCCAGCCGGAGCGCATCCGGCACAACTCCCGATAGAGCGCCGGCTATTCGATATCAAATTGCGGCCATGGATCTGGAGATCGTATATGGCGCGCTCACTCTGCCTGAAGAATCCACGGCATGCACAGCCGTGAGCGCCGGTATGAGTCTCCTGGGGCAGCGCTATCTCAGTGCCGCCATTCGTGATCTCGTTCAGGAAGGCCTTATCCGGTATGCGGATTTCAGCATGGTGCCTCTGGCGAAAACAGGACCAAGTGTGGACCGGTTCGGGATGTCGCCGTTGTACTGTGTCGTTACGCGCAACGATACCGGCGAGCGCGATCTTCGGATAATTGGAATGGCCATGGAGATACTCTGCGACCGTGCGGATGCCGATGGGTTTACCGTTGTACAGACGCAGTTATTTGCGGTGGGGCAGGGCGCGGCGTTTCCGGGGCCGTATTCGCTGGTGACGATGATCCGGGCATTTGCGGGGTGGAGAAGGGCACATCCTGCATCGACGCTCCGTCTCTCGCTACATGTGATCGATACGGATGTGCGGCTGGATATCGATTCCGGCCGGATCGATGTCCTGGAGCTGCTGTCTTGCGAGGAAGTCCGCTTCTGGGTTGAGGTGCGATTCGATGGGCAAGAGGCTGAGCGCCATATCGAATACAGGGCCATCGATACGACACTGGGGGAGATCGCCGAGCGCTTTCACGCATCCGGCCCGCTCTGGCAGGCCGATGTCATTCCGTCTCCAACTCGAAGGCAGAATGTCATCGGCCTTGATGCGTCCTCACTCAAGCTGACCCTGGCCGACCTGGGAATCGTGCCGGGGTCGACACTGCGGTTTAGCCGGTAGGAGAGGACCTTCCTAACTGACCAGGCTCTCCGGCCACGGCACGGCCGGTTTCGAGGCTTCGTGGACGAGCCATTCGAAGAGCGGGCGGAACGTGGGGAAGTCGCGTGTGCTCTCTTCCGGGTGGAACTGTACGGCCAGGACAGGACGGCCATCGGAGGCTTCGATTGCCTCTACGACGCCATCGGCGGCGCGGGCGACGACTTTCAGTCCGCGGCCGACGTCTTTTACCGCCTGATGGTGGTATGAGTTAACGTTCGTGCGCGCCACCCGCATCACCTCATGGAGCAGGGAGCCGGGTTCGATTTCGATACTGTGACCGAAGACCGGCTCAAGCGAGTAGGTGTAATGCTGCAGCACATTCGGTACCTGGCTCTTGACATCCTGGATCAGCGTTCCGCCCGCCGCAACGTTCAAGAGTTGCAGGCCGCGGCAGATGCCGAGTATCGGGATGCCGCGTTCCTGGGCATGGCGTGTCGCGAGAAGTTCCATGGAATCGCGGATGGGGTCTTGCAGACCCAGTGTCGGATGCGGCTCCTCGCCGTATTCGAGCGAACAGATGTCGCCGCCGCCTGTCAGCAGCAGACCCGCGGCAGCATCCACGGCGGCTTCAACGGCTTCCGCGTCACCGATGCGCGGCAGCAGCACAGGGGCGCCGCCCGCCCGAATTATTGAGTTGACGTAATCGATATCGCAACCCGTCCAGACATCCTGTATCTCGTTGATAGCAGTCGGCCGGTTCATCCTGCCGGCTGTGATTAGAATAATGGGCTTTGGCATCAAGCAATCCTCGTCAAAAGTGTACCTCGATTCGGATCCTCATTGCGGCGGACCCATCCTCGTTCAATTAGCTCACCCAACAAGGCGTCCGCTGCGGATGCCGGAAGGCCCATTGTGTCCCGCGTGACATAGAGCGGGCTCGCTTCACCGATCTGGTCACGATGGATTGTCAGGATCTCTTCATCGTCCGGAGGGGCGATCGGATCGAGTGGCGTGGCCGTTTCCAGGAATCGTTCAAACGAATCCCAGTGGCGCATGACCTTGGTGTAGACCGATGCCAGCATATAATCATCGCTGTAACGGCCTGCGAGGTCTCGGGCAAAATCCGCCTGGCAGACGCGTTTACGAAGCATTGATTCGATCGTCGTCAAGTCAGATCGCTTTGCTCCTATGCCGGCAAGGGCCTCCCGGGCATTATCCATCATTTCCTCGATAATATCCGTGACAGGCAGCAGTTTCCCCTGCCAGCGCAAAGTTGCCTGGAGGCCGTCGCGCGCGGCGACCCAGCGGTTGACCATGGCGTCCTGATATTCCGCCGCCGTGGGCAAGGGGGGAGCAGGCTGCGAGCCGAGCGTATGCAGGACAGCGGCCACAAACGTGACGAGTTCTGCCAGGAACTGCCGTGAGGTGGCCGCATCGGTGATCCTCACTTCGACTGTCGATGCTCCGCGCAGCTTTGGACCGGCGTCAAGCCCCCATCGTTCCTGCGACAGGGCCGGATCTCGGACGCTTGCAGGAAATGTGCAGTGGTGAGCCCAGTGGCGCACACGATAGCTTTTATACTCGCCGCGCCTGCTGCCCGCAAGCGGAGAGTTCGCGGCAAGCGCCGCAAAGACGGGGACATACGGGATCAGCTGGTTTTCCAACCGGATCGCCTGCACCTCGTCGGTTACTGTGCCTACGTGGATATGCGAGGCATTGAAGAGACCTTCAATGGGATGTGAAGCCGCCGGACAGAGACCGAGATCGTATAGGCCGAATAGATCGGCGGCTCGGTCCGTTACACGGATGATTCTGTCGCGAAGCTGCTCATAGGAGCTGTTGATGCCCATCGCGCATTCGAGCGTGTTGTCGTCGATCTGTATCGGGAGGCCCATCTCGCGGCTCAGTAATCCGGCCAGCCCCATTATCTTATCGGTGGGCACCACGCGGTCCTGCCGATCGAAGATCATGATCTCCCAGTCGGTGCTGAATGTTGCAGGTTGAAAGAGTCTCATGATAGTCCTCTGCTTTCCATAACGGTCACTGATTGTCCCTTGCTGTCCATGCTGGTTACGGTAATGTGGACGGGATCTGCCTCGATATCGTCCCGCATGCTGAAGGACGCAGTGTAGATCGTGCCGATACCGGAAACATGGAACGGCTCAAACGCGCCGGAAAGCTCGGTTTGTCCGGCGACGATCTTGACGGTGCGATTTATTGCCGATGCGCTGAAGCGGGCAATGACAGCCCAACGGATCCCTCCTGCCTCCTGCCTCCGGACAGCCACCCAGGCTCCGGCTGCCGACGCCCCTCCCCATTGGCCTGCAACGATGCCGGTTGTTATCCCAAAAGAGTCTCCTGGGGCAACCGGCTGCGCATGCCACTGCGGCTCGACACTGATCTCGCGGGCGGCGTTCCACACCTTGAGCGTAGGCGGCCGGTCCGTGTCGAACAGATGCAGAATATAGGAGCGGCGAGATGAATGCTCTACCATCGCCCAGCCTTCCCGAAGCACCCAGGAACGGCTCCCTTGCATCTCTCCTGCCGGCCCGCGCACGGAGACGAGTTCAGAGCCGGTATGCAGCAGCACTCGACTCGATTCCATGCCGTTTCGCTCTGCGATCGTAGCCGACCGGAAACCGAGAGACGGAGAAGACAGTTGATCGATAGGCTCCTTGAGTTTGCCGTCGTCTTTCTCGTCGGCTTTGGGATGAATGGAATATTCCCGCTGCACCGTGACCAGGGGAATTGCCTTATATGCGACATAAACAGCCGATGTCCGCATTTCCCGCCCTGGGTCCGCGATGCCTTGCAGATCCAGCCGGATGGCGCCCCCCTCCTGACGTGTTCCGGTTGTGACTGCCTTCTGGCCACGTGGGGTATCGTCCCAGTTCCAGTCGAACTTTACGCGTTCGAATTGTCCGCCAAGTTCAAAAGGGATTTGCGTGATATCATGCGGCACAGCGAAGTGATTGATCTCGCGGCCGGTTTCTGTCAAACCGGCGATACATCCGACATGGTGATCGGTTGCGACGTCCAGTGAAAGCCAGGGTGTCTTCAGGCGGTATCCTCGGCAATAGGGGAGTTCGATGGCTTGAGCTGAGAGAGAAGTGGACGGGACAAACGCGCACAGTGTCTTGAGTCCTGCGCCTTCAATGGAGATCTGTTCAGGATAGCCTGCGGCTCCGCGCAATGCGGCGATGGGGACGGTTCCTGTAAATCTATCTCCATTCCGGGAGAGTTCTACGGGAATTCGCCGGCCGGCGGCCACTGCCATAAGCTGAGGCGGGGTGTCTTCGTGCCACCAGGCCAGTGTTATTTGAAGATTGTCTGGTGGATCGCCGTCGATAATGGACGGAGTGACCGTCAGCGGGCGCAGCCAGCGCTCCGCCTCGACAGGACTGAAGACAATGCTGTCTCCCGGTTCACCCAGTTCCCGCGCATCCTGAACACTGCGGACGGCGGTAAGGGTTTTGTCTTTCAGCCATTCCGGAACGGAGGCGCGCAGCGGCAGCACAGCTGCCGGCTTGAATCGGATCTCTTGTGTGTTGTTATCCGCGTTTATGATCTTGCCGGCAATGATTTTGCCTATTAATCCCTGCATTGGGTACTCCTTTTGGTCCTTGCCCTCTCTGTCGCCGTAAAGTAGCCTTTTGCAAAACAGCTAAAAATGCTTATTATGGCAATGCGTCTGCATGGTATCCTATATTGATTGAGAAGGATGGTTACTACCAATGCCGGTTTGCGGGATAGATCCCATCGTTGAAATAATGCAGAGGCTAAACCGGTGACTGACCCACTTGGAAGACCTGACAGATTCAAGGACAGCCACCTGACCGAGCGGCACGACCCCACGCCGCAGGATGAATTTTTCCTGCCGGACGAGATGTTGAAGCCGTTCGTGGACCGGAGCGCCGCGCGGACGTCTGCCGATAACCTCTTTGATGAGGAAGCGCGGAGGCAGTCCGCCGACCTGGATATGCAAGCCGAGCGTCTCTACCGCAGCCAAAGTTATAAGGAGGCGGAGGGCCTCTGGCTGAAGGCGATCGAGCTTTATCGCACTTGCGGCGATTTGACGGGCGAGGCTGCCGCATGGCGCAACATGGGGCGCTCCCGGTATCGCAGACAGGAGTACGCTCATGCTCACCGGGCTCTGGAGGCCGCTCTGAAGCTGTACGAAGAGATATCGTCGGAAAATGGTCTCGCCTGGACCCGCACCGACCTGGGCCGCGTCGCCTATCGTGAAGGCCGGTACGCTGATGCCAGGCTGGCGTTCAACAGCGCCCTGGAGTATTTCCGGTCGATCGATGACAGAGTTGCCATCGCCGATAATCTCAATGCTCTGGGAAAAGCTGCGTTCCGCCTTGGGGACTACCGGTCTTCACGCCGTTTCCTTCTGGAGGCGGTTTCCCTCTATGATGAGGAATGCGAGTTCGACGGGCTGTGCGTGGCGCAGGAAAACCTGGCGCGCGTCGCCTTTCGGCTTGGCGATCTTGTGGCGTCGCGCACGGCTCAGGAAGAGCATGTGCGTCTATGCCGCAAGCTCGGAGACCGCAAGGGCGCTGCCTGGTCTCTGCATGACCTCACACGGCTGGCGCTGCTTCAGCATGATTACGAGGCTGCGGCGAAGCACCTCAGCGACAGCATCGAACAATTCCAGCATATGGGCAACCAGGCGGGCCTGGACGCTTGCGCGATCCTTCAAAGCAACCTCTCGGCGGCTGTAATGCAGGCGTAAGAGGCCTCTCCATGGCAAGCCGCTCCCTTTCCCTCTCCGAAGCGGAAAGGGATGTCCAAAGGTCATTTGCCAGGCGACTTTCTCATGCGCTAAGCTTATGATCCATGGCTACGCGTATGTAAGAGTCGCCTGGTCTTCGATCATTGGTACACCCCTTTCCCTGTGGGAGAGGGGTAAGTCGCGACAGCGACGGGGGGAGAGGATTCTGAGGGGCATCCTTCACGATTCCACGTATAGATTCGTCCCTGTATGGGTAGATTCATGGTGCGCCGATCTGCAGATGAACTATTTTCGGCTTATTTTGCCGAACATGGAACTATCTGGCATTGAATCTGCATTACAGAGATGTGTAGTACCAAAGACGCTTTATCTTAAGTCTCGCATTCCGCCAGAGTCCGGCGTAATCGCGGCAACCCAATATAGGTGAGGAAACATGGAAACAGAAAAGAAGTTCTTCAACTATCCACGGGCTGCTATTGAACGGCGCAAACTGGTACGCCAGTTACGAAGACTGCATTCGCAGTCTGAGGGATACGTCGTTTCGTCGCTGTCCGGAGACGGAGAGTTGTTTACAGATCTTGCCAAGCTCGAGCAGGAACTGGCGTGGGTAGAAACCCGGCCGAGAGCACAACGTGATGAGATGCTGCAGGCGGCATAGTGTCCCCAGCTTCTTCAATAGACAAAAGACCGGCGGCGCTGAGAAATCTCAGCGCCGCCGGTCTTTTGTTCCGTCATCGCGCGGGCGCTATTTAACGAATTGAAATGAGGCCGCTTCAGTGGGTGATATAAACGCATAGCGGCCGATCGCCCTTTTGTAGGCATTTTTGGCTGCGAGAAGATCCCAGCGCGCATTGATGATATCTCGCTGGGCCTGTGTCAAAGCTCCTTGAGCATCGGTGACTTCGATCTGCGGCGCTTCGCCTTCGGTAAACCGCATCTTTGCAAGCTCGTAGCTCTCCTTTGCGGCATCCAGCGCCGCGTCGCTGATCGGCACGCGCGAGGCGGCGTTCTGAAGCATTATTACTGCCTGGCGAACCTCCAGATCCACCTGCTGCCTGATCAATGTCTGCTGGGCGCGCGCTGAAGCCTGCGATGCGATAGCCTGCTGCATCTGAGCATGCGAGACGCCCGCATCGTAGATCGGCAGCACGAAGGTCGCCGATACCTGCGCCGTCGCGATCCCTTCGCCAATCCTGCCCCCAATAGGGGTATGTCCGACGTTGCCCGACAGAAACAGTGAAGGGCGCATTGATTGTTTTGCCAGCTTAAATCCTTTATCCGCTGCCGCGACTTCCGCTGCGGACTGGAAGATTTCGGGCCGCACAACAGGTTCCGCGCCCGCCCGGGTGACATCGACATCGTCAATGTCCGCTCCCGCTTCCGTAATGGCGAGCGGAGTATTTTGCTCCATCCCAATTGCCTGGCGAAGCTGTGAAATCGCCAGATCGGCGTTTTGCTCGGCCGCAAATACGACGTTCTGCGCCGCAGCGACTGCAGTTTTCGCTCTCTGCACTTCGAAATGCGCCATCGTGCCGGCTTCAATCTGAATTTGTGTCTCTCTCAGCCGATCCTCAGCTTTTAGAAGGTCATTTTTGGCGGCATCCACCAGAGAATGAGCCCTTAAGGCTGCGTAATAGCTGTCTCGGGCAGCGGCCAAGACATCGTTTCGCGTTGCAGCCAGCGAGCATCGAGCTGCGAGCGCTTGATATTCCGCCTGGCTTACGGCGGTGCGAATCTCGCCGGAAATATCGAGTGGGATTGTGCCGTTCACGCCAAGGAACAGGCTGTCGCGCTCGCTGCGGCCAAAAGGCTGATCACCGAAATATTGGAACCGTTGCGAATCTGAGTGTGATGCGTCACTTGTTGCGGAAACCGTAGGATGCAATCCTGTTTTTGCCTGGTTTACGACACCAGTCTGCCGTAAAATTTCGATCTGGGCAGATTCCAAAACTGAATTATGCCATGACGCATAGGCAGCGGCCTGATCGATCGTGAGAGTGCCAGGCATTGTGGCCGGCGCGTTGTCCGCCTGCGGCGCGGAGACGGCTTGAGGAGCCGTTTGATCCTGAGCGGCTGCTCCGGGAATGCCCAGGCGCAAACCCAGGACACAGATTGCTATGGTCCTGACAGCTCTTCGTCGAGCCTTGTTTTTACCTTGAGTTGCCTGCATGTTCCGAGGAATTCTTTCTCTTAACAACCGCGCTAGCTTCGATGCGGCCGGAACTGATTGCGGACGAAATCGCCGAGCAGCTTCATGTCGTATCCACGCGACGCGTTGACGGCGTAGAATGTGTCCGAGGCGTGCTGTTCATCCTGCTCGGGCGCATAGCCGCAGCGTACGCGCGCTTCCGTGACCAGACCGACTTTCGAAGACAGATAGAGCTCCCGCCATTCGGAATCGAGGTTTTCAATTTCTTCTTTTGTTCTGCTGGGAGAGCCGACAAGATGCATTTCGCCGCGCAGCACGTTAATCAATCCCGGCATGTCGATACGAAGAAACTGGCCGAATTTGCTGAATACTGGATCGGCCGGATCTCCGATGTAGAGGCGGTCAAAATAGCCCCATGTCTCCGGATCTCCCTTTGCGGGGAGACGCACCATTCGCTTTCGGAAGATAGCGTCCTTGCGGCCGCCGGTGGCGCGGAACAGCATCGTGAGAAGCAGCAGCGGCCATAGAAGCAGCAGAATGAGCCCTGCGGCGATCCGTGAACCGATCATGCTTGAGGCATTCAGAGTATCTCCGGGCGTAAGACGCCCCAGCAGGAAGTCGTCGGCGATCTTGACTTCCGTTCCAAGCCTGGCATTATAGAGCACGCCGTGATCCGCGAGGCATTTCACCAGGTCGAGCTCTTTGCCGACATACGTGCCAGGCAGAACGATACTTTCACGGACCCGGCAGCCGGTATCGATGACGCAATCCCGTCCGATGATTGTGCCCGGTTCTAGCTTTGTGCCTTCGCCGATCTCGCTGAACTCGCCGATGTAAAGCGGTCCTTTCATTTCCGCAGATGGATGGATGCGCGCGCCCCGGCCGGTGACGATCCCGCCGGTTCTACGGCTGCCCGTTACGACAAGCTCGTCCTGCCATCCCTCCAGAACGGAAATCTGTGCGGCAATTAGTCTATCGAATGTTGAGACGGAAAGGACTGTGCCTGCTGCAGTTCTCTTTGCTCCGCACTCATAAAGGTGGTTGAAGGCGTCGCTTCGCGTGGATGCATCCGATAAACTTCTCAGAGTTTTGGCGGCGCAGACAGCCCAGCCTGTCCAGCAGGAAGGAGAGTCTCCTCCGTCCATCCAGAGGATAGAGGGGGTATCGGCCGCTGTGACGACATCGCCGGCAATCGGCGGAAGAAAGTCTGCATCGGCCAGCAGCACTGGTTCATCCGAGGCGAGGCTGATCAGCCGCACGGCCTTCATCGGCTGGGCAGCGTCACGTACGGGATGGAACGAGAACTTCGCCCCCCATCGGGACCCGTCGCCGAGCAGCTCTTCGAGCTGCTCCGGGTAGCGTGAGAGGACGAAATCGATAGTGGTGATTCCCTTGACAATCAGATATTCCACCAGGTGCTGCACGAACGGTTTATCGACAAGCGGCAGCATGCACGAGGGCATTTTGTTTTCAATAATGGATATTTCAGAGGCTGAGCCTGCAGCAAGTATAATGGCTCGCATAATCGCTATTCTCCCGTCACTTTGACTCCGGCTTTTCGCCCGTGCGGCGTCTTGCCGAAAAACTTCTCCTGCCAAACATGGATTAGAAACTCTGCATTCCCAACGAAGTACCGCCGCCACATGCGGCCGGGTTCTTGAAGCACGCGGAACAGCCACTCAAAGCCGATCTCACGCACCCATTGAGGAGCGCGGTCAATCCGGCCGGAATAGAAGTCGAACAGGCCTCCGACTCCCATAGCCACATTCACACCAAGCTTATCGAGGTTCTCGCCGATCCAGATATCCTGGCGGGGCACGCCGAAGGCAACCATCAAGATCGTTGCCCCCGATGCCGCAATGCGGGCGATTACTTCCGGTTCATCTTCTTTCGCATAGTAGCCATCCTGGAATCCGGCCACATTTGTGTTCGGGTACCGCTCGGTGATCCAGTTTTTAACATCCTCGGCCACGCCCGGTTTGGCGCCAAGCAGGTACAGGCTGTCTCCCGTGCCGGCTATTGCTTCACACAGCCGGGGGAACAGGTCGGTGCCGTTGACGTTCTGTTTTATCTGCCGGCCGAGGATCTTGCCCGCGAGCTTGACCCCGATGCCGTCGGCCCAGATGCGTTCGGAGTTCGTTACGACCTTAAAGTAATCGGCGTCCTTCCAGGCAACGTTGGCGCAGTGCGCATTCACATAACAGATCTGTTTCGGTTTGTCGCCGGCCGCGAGCTCCATTAGATCGTCGATCGCTTCGCCCATCGTGACATTATCGATCGGAATTCCCTGGATGACGACCTTGTCCTGAAGTACGCCGCTCCTCGAACCGTAGAGGGCTGTGGGAACGGCGCGTAATGCAATACCGAGATCGCCTTTGACTGTCTGTGTAGAGGCGTATTCGGTGTCCGCATCGAGTTCCGTGCCGAAGTCGATATTGGCGCGCTTCCTGATCCACCAGAGTGAGAGCAGGCCGGGCCTTACCGAGAAACGGCGTCTGGCCAGCTGTTCACGGGCTGAAACCTCACCCGGCGCGACGGCCCGTGGCCCAATGAACGATAGGTCGCCCTTCAGGACGTTAAATAGAGCCGGCAGCGTATGGATGCCGGTACGCGCAATGAAGCGGCCTGCGCGGCCGGAACCTGTCCGGAAGCCCAGGAGCTGAAACGGCTCTCCCCAGGCGCCGATCCTGGTAACCGTTGTGAGGGCGCTGCCGCCGGATTTGACGAATAACGTTGCCGCCACCATGAGCGGCAGGAGCAGGGCGAGCAGAACCAGGCTCATACAGACATCCAGAGTGCGCTTTATCGAATCCGAAAGTGACGCTATCCGCCATCGAAAGGAGGCCGAATTCCGGCTTCGCCGCCGCATTGCCAGATCTGCCGGAGAATAGGCATCACCGATTGGCTCTCCGGCAGAGCGCGATACGGTTGCCGTGGTCTTTTGCATCAGTACGCTCCTTTGCCGAACAGGACTGCCGGGATCGTTGCGAACAACAGCTTGATATCGAGCCAGAAAGACTGGCTCTCGATGTATTTCACGTCCAGCTGGACCTGCTCCGGGAAAGGAATATCTCCACGGCCGCTGACCTGCCAGATGCATGTCAGCCCGGGGATGACATCCAGCCGGCGGCGGTCGGCCACCGAATACAGGGCGACTTCCCGCGGCACGGGTGGGCGGGGACCGACGAGCGACATCTCGCCTTTGAGCACACACCAGAATTGCGGGAGTTCATCGATGCTGAGCTTGCGGATGATCCGGCCGATCCAGGTAATCCGGGGATCGTTCTTCATCTTGAATGTGCGTTCGTCGCCATGCTGGTTCTGCTCAAGCAGCTTGTCTTTAAGCTGTTCGGCATTCGCAACCATCGATCGGAACTTCGGGAAAGGGAATGTCTTTCCATGGAGACCGACGCGCGCCTGCCAGAAGAGCACCGGTCCGCCGTCTGTGCCTTTTATCAATATCGCGACCACCAGAAACAACGGAAGCAGGAGGATGAGAACGATGATCGAAACAACGATGTCCGTGGCTCGCTTGATCACATAAGCGCTGCGCGTAATGAGGCTCCAGGCCATCCGCTTTGTAGCGAGGCGGATATGGGCAGATCGCGTGGAATGGCCGTTGCCCTTAAAGCGCTGTTCCAGATCCTTGATATCGTCCTGGCGGGATTTTGGGGTCTCGCCGGCATGTTTTGCTCTATTCGTCATCGCGCTTCCTCCGCGGCCTGCCGCAGAACGGAGAGTGTCTTCACGGCGGACTCTGTCCATGTAAATTGCGCTGCGCGCTTCAGGCCGCGGGATCGCAAATCCGTCTTCAGATCATCGTTTTCGATGACCCGGGAAAGGCTCTCAAAGATCGAATCGACATCCGACGGCTCGAAATAGAGTGCTGCATCCGAGGCGACTTCCGGCATGGACGATACTCCCGAACAGACGACGGGGGCTCCGCAGGCCATGGCCTCCAGTATCGGTATCCCGAAGCCTTCCACGAGGCTAGGGAATACCATGATGTCAGCGGCGCGGTAGAGATCGGCGACGTCCTCCGATGCGACGAACCCGGTGAAGAGAACATCTTCCTTGCAGCGCAGCTTCTCTGCGGCTTCATGAATCTCCGCCGCTCGGTCCCAATCGCTTCCGGCCAGCACCAGCTGATGTGGAATACCGCTCTGCTGCTTGAGCTTTTCGAATGCCTGCAGTAGCCGCACATGGTTCTTGCCGGGATGCTCAAGCCGGCTCAGGTAGAGCAGGTACGGCTTTTGGATCGCCATTTTGGCCGAAAGCCGATTGAAGGCCGCCGCGGGATCGTCCGGGAAGTATACGGAGTGATCCACGGCATTCGGGATTACGGTAACGCGCTCTTCCGGCACTCCGGCGAACTCCACAATATCCTTCCTGGCGCTTTTGCTGACGGCGATCACTCTGGTCAGGCGGCGAACGAGGGCCGGCAGAACCTTTGTCACATAGAAGAGATGTGAGCGGTCGTATTTGTCTTTCACGTGGATGCTGGAGAAGTCGTGCACGGTGCCCACAGTGGGGCAGGGGCTCATCGCGGGCAGGCGGCGATTGCCGGCCGGCAAAAACAGGACGTCGTAGCGATGCGACCGGCAAATGCCGGGCAGAGCCGTCTGGTGCCACATGATGTCCTGCACCGTCCCACGGTGTGAATCGGCAGTAGAGAATGAGGCGATATGGGGAGAGTCCGGCACGAAAATCGAACGCTCATCGCCATATGTCGCCACTTCGAAATCATTGCCTTCAGGAGCGGCGGCAAAGGCCCTCATCAAGTTAATCAGGTACTGGCTGATGCCCGATTTGCCGCCATCCGCTCCGAATGTCGTTACACCGATCCGCATGGCGTCCTCCGCTCTTCCTGCGCGCTCGTGCTGCCGAATGTTCCCGCGAGCGCTGCTTCGATCTGGTCCAACTGATGCTCAAAGCCGTAAAATGCGCGCGCCGCCTCCAATGCCGCCGCGCCGAATTTCTCTGCAAGGCCTGGTTCATGCAGAACGCGTGCAATGGCCTTTCCCAGCGCCTTTGTATCCCCTGCCGGGGCAAGCAGGCCGGTATTCTCGTGGCGCAGCCAATCGCGAATGCCGCCGGCATCGAAGGCGGTTACTGCTCGACCGTGGCGCATTGCCTCGGGGCCGACCATGCCGAACGGTTCTGGCCATCGTGACGGCACCACCACGGCGCGCGCTTCGTCATATAATCTTCCGATCTCCTGATGATCCACCCAGCCGCGGAACACGACTTTTTCATTGAGCTTCAGATGGGTTGCTTGCCTTTCGAGCTGCTCACGCGCATTGCCGCCGCCGGCGATTATCAGCTTTAGCGGTCTATCGATTGTAGCGATAGATTCAAGTAATAAATCAACACCTTTGCCTCGAATGAGCTGGCCGACAAAGAGGAGGATCGGCTCTGAGGGAACGGGAACCTGCGCAACCGGCGTCTCATCGACGGCGGGCGCGATCCGCGCGATCGTTTCAGGAGAAAAGCCGTTCATCACGAGGCTTCGCTCCATGAACTCGCTGCCGACTATCAACTGATCGAGCTTCTTGTTACGGTTCATTTCGGCGAGTTTGGGCGCGATGCCGGTAAAGGCGAGTTTGCCCGCCGTTGAACGGCCGATGAATGCTCCGTCCAGCCAGCAGCGCAAGCCGGCGGGTTTGTCGCAGATCGTTCCGCTGACAGCGAAGTATTTATGCCGCCTTGGGCAGACGATATCGTGATCGTGGACCATGCGGACGGTTCGCACATTGCCGCTAAGAGTGAGAAACGGCGAAACGTCATCGACTTTGTGCAGATAAACGACATCCGGCTTGCAGTCGTCCATGATCGCCCTGAAATCGACGCCTCCGGTTGCTCCGGCGTCGATACAGGGCGTCACGGTTAAGAACGCTTTGGAGTATTCTTTGACACCTTTGCCTGTCGATTCGCCGAACGCAAGAAAGCACTGATGCCGGCGTGCAGTCAGGCCGCGGGCGACATCGGCGATGTTTTGCTCGACTCCCCCGAAGAAGCCCATTTTGTGGTTAACGAAGAGAATTCGCATTAATGACCTCCTCATAGAGACCGATCAGTCTGTCTGTGATCGCATCCCAGTCATAGCTTGCGTGGGCTTTGGAACGGCCTGCGCCGGCAAGGCGATCGGACAGTTGCGGCGAGTTTAACACGGATATCACATGAGCAGCCGCCTCGCAAGATTCGCCGGATGTGAAGAGAAGGCCGTCTGCGCCGTCTTCAACGAACGATGGTATGCCGCCTATGCGGCTTGCGACGACCGGCTTACCGGCTGCCCAGGCTTCAAGCGCCACGATGCCGAAGGGTTCGTGCCGGGACGGCAGCAGAAAGATATCCGCCGCATGGTAGGCGTCGACCAGGGTCTGCGAATCGGAGGCAATGCCGGGAATGATCGTTACGCGGTCTGTAAGGGCGAGGCGCTTTACCTCAGTTTCGACCTGCTGCAAATATTCCTGATTCGTAACTGCGCCAATGAGGACGAGATGAGCGTCCACGCCTTCGTCAATGGTGTGGCGCAGGACGTTGACGGCAAGGATCTGGTTCTTCTGCGGATCGATACGTCCTACTGTCAGGACTACCTTTCTATTGGCGGGAATGCTTTGTAAACGGCGGAAGCGGCTGCCGTCGCCGCTTGCGAACCGGCTGGTGTCAACGCCGTTGGGCATTGCTTCGACTCGCTTGCCGGGGAATTTCTTGCGGACGGCTTCGAGTTCGGCCGCGCCGACGCACAGGATTGCGGCGGCGTCGTCGAGGACGCGTCGCGCTCCGACCCAGGCGCCGAGCAGTTTTCCCCATTCAAATGCGCCGCGCGCCGGTTCGGTCCAGGTCGCCGATTCCTCGGCCGGGACATCGTAAACGCCGCCGTGCAGGGTGACGACATAGGGCACTCGCCGCCGGCGGGCGACGTATCGCACGATGCCGCCGAGTCGTTTTCCTGTGTGAAGATGCACGATGTCGAGGCCGGGACTGGCTTGCAGGCGGCGCATGAGGGCGAAGGAGAACAGGTTTCCGCCCTTTTTGTCCATCATTCGGCGAGCGTGGACGCTCAGTCCCAGGTATGGATAGAAGTACGATACACGCCTCACGGGAACTGTCTGAATGGTTTCTTCCGGAACATTCGAGAGTGCAATAGGGCACAGGATTTCGGACTGATGACCTTTTGCGATCAACCGTTTTGCGGTCTCAAGGATGACAGTTTCCGTGCCGCCCCATTCATCGGCTACAAAGCGCCGGGGAACCTGAATTACGTTCATGGTTTGCTCCTATTCCCGCTTCAGGTAGGCGCGCTCGACGCCGTTTAAAATGATGCCTGCGATGGGCTTATCGATTTCAGCAAGCTTTTCTATCGTCTTTTCGATGTCATTTACCAGAGTTTTGTCGCTGCGGACAACGAGGATCACGGCGTCCGCTTTCTGGATCAGGAGTTCGGATTCGACGTTGGTGAGAAGCGGAGGGGCGTCGATGAGCACCGTACTATATGTCTGAGCAGCTTCGTTCAGCAGTTCGCCCATGCGGCGAGAGCCGAAGAGGTCGGGCACGATCTCGTGGCCATTATGGGGAAGGCACTTAACGCCGGGCATAATGGTTCTCGCTGCCACTCCCGCCAGGTTATCGACAGGTTCCGAGAGGTACTCGGCGAGGCCGCGATCGCTTCGTTCGCCTTCCATTAAATCGTTGAGTTCGCGGCAATTTGCCTGAGTGTGCTGCTGGGCATCGATCAACAGCACGATCTCATCCTGCCTGCCGAATGTGGCTGCGAGGTTGGCGGCGATTGTCGTGACGCCGTCTCCATGTGAGATACCGGTAATCACGATCCTGGCGGATTCGCCGGGGATCTGCTGGCGTATTCTGCGCGCTATGGCTGAGAACTGCTGCGCGATCGGAGACCTGGCATCACCCGGGAAGGGTGTCTGATTCTTGCGATATTTCGGAATCGAACAGAGAAGCGGCGCATCGAACCGAAGGCGGATGTCGGCGGGAGACTTGATACGGTGATCCAGAAGCTCGACGCCGAACAGACCTCCGATGCCGAGAAGAATGAGGAAACCTGTGAGACCCAGGGTCATCATTTTCTTGCTGGATTTAAGCGGGGCGTCCGGAACATCGGCGGCGGCGACAAGAGTGAAGCTGGCTCCTTGATGGGCCGACATGTCCTGCGCGACGGATAGCTTGGTCTCCAGGTCTTTTCGCTGCTGGTCGAGCGAATCGCAGTCGCGCGTCAGAACGACATATTGGCGCTGCAAATAGGGGATGCGGTCGAGCTGCTGTTTGACTTTATTGCGCTGGCCATCCAGATATTTTGCCTTCTGCACCACGGCGACCTTTTGCAGCTGAATATCGAAGGTTTTCTGAACCATCGTTTCAAGCAGGGCTCCGGATGGCGTGCTCTGCGATTTCGCCGGGGTTATGGATTTCTGGAGTCTGGTGAGCTGCGCCTTCCATGCCTCGATCTGTGATGTGTCATTGGTGGCGACATCCTGCTTCTGGTATGCCGTCAGCGCTTCCTGATAGCGCGCTTCCGACACTGCGCCGGCATCATAGAGTTTCTTGACACGGTCAAGCTGCGACTTCAGGTATGCCAGTTGAGTGAGGTTTGCCCGGTGCGATCGATCGTCGGCGATCATTTCGCGGAGACGGTCTATCCGAATACCGATGTCGCCTGTGCTTTCCATGGCGGCGGATGCATCACGTTCTTTTGCCACCGACGCTTTCAGTCGAGCGACCGCGTTATCTATGTCGGCGGCCTGCTGCTGCACGGTCGTTTTGTCCGCCTGAGCTTGCTCCAGCAGGATCGTCATTTCGTTGTACTGGTCCAGCAGGGATTTTGCCTGTTTGTCGATATCGACGATCTGGTTGGATGTGATGAACGAGGCCAGACGCGCGTCCGCAGCTTTTTGCCGTGTTCTGACATCTTCAAGACCGCGCTGGAGATTCGAATTCATCGAACTCGATTTGCCGTCAAGCCGGGTTTTAACGCCTTCCAGGAAGACGTCGCGCAGGGTGTTGCAAATGGCGGCAGTCTGCTCGGGCGAATCCCATTTAGCGCTGATCGACATGAGCGTCGTATTTTTGCCGACTTCCACATCGGTTGCTTTTCCCAGTATTTCCGGGGTGGTCTTCAGGTGCAGGCGGGCAATCGTTTCAGCCAGATAGTCCGGCAGTTTCACCGTATCCTTGAGCGTGAGGATCTCCGTTTTGGGATCTGTGGCATCGCGGGAATCGGCGCTCTGGCTGTACAGGAGAATGGTTTCAGCCTCGTATGAGTCCTTGCCAAGCTTGTGTCCCACGAAATACCCGCTGCCGAGGGCGATCGGGATGACCGCGGCGATGATATACCAGCGGCGCGCAACGCTCAGCAGAACTGTTCCCAGGTCGAACTTGGGCTTGCCGGCCGGTTCTTCGGTTGCTTCAAAATCTGTCATATCGTCAACGCTGGCAGCTGTCTAAAATCAAATAATCCTATTCGGCGGCGAATGCTTAAGCGACTTTTGTTATTGCCGGTTTGTCGGGCGAGATCTTAGGCGCGCGGCGTTTCAGTATGGATGCGGCTGCGCGCTTCTCATCCGCATTTAATCCGGTCATTAGGAAGACGATAACATAAGAGGCTATGCCGCACATTGCGCATGCGGCCACATTGTGCAGGCTGCGGAGATCAAGAACGCGGCCTACCAACACCACGGTTGCGGTTAATGCCAAACAAGCCGGAACGAGTGGAAGAATGACTCTCAGTATGTATGCCTGATAACTTATGCCATACATGCGGCATGCAGTTCCAACAATATAAATGACGTCGACGACGACTGTTGAAACAAGGGTGCCAAGAGCGATGCCCGCCATTCCCAGCGGCCGCGCCAGAGCAATGCTCACTGCCAGATTGACTGCAATCCCGGCAACATCGGCGCGGGCCGTAAGCTTGTGATGCCCGGACATTGTGAGAACGCTGCATGCCGCCATCTGCAGGATCACGAGGGACATGGCGATCAGAAGCACTACAAGGACCGGCGCTGCCGGAGCGAAAGCCGGACCGACCCATGCCACGACGATGTTATGCGCAAGAAGGCAGAGGGGAAGGTTGATCGCCAGCGATGCCGCGAATGCAAGTTTTGCGCCGCTTGTAAGGATCTTCGTAACGCCGTCTTTATCTCCTTCACGGTGCATTCTGGCCACGACGGGAGCGAAGATATTCGTGATCTGCTTGCTGAGCATTAGAGCGCTCTCGGCAATTCGCAGCGCGATCGTATAGATGCCGACGGCATCCAGCGACAGAAAGAACTTGACGATGATCGGATCAGTCCGGAGCCTTACGAGCGATGCGGTATTCACCACCATCTGAGACATGCTGAAGCCAAGCTCCTGCCGAATGCTTTCCCGGTTTGCCAGACGCCAGGAAACCCTGAGGCCTGGAACAAGGCGGTAGGCAATCAACGCATAACATGCAAACTCGCCGAGCATTGAAAACAGGTTGATCCATGCCATGGTTATCAGCGTGCCATGGTGCGCGAGGGCTATCCAGGTCCACACGCTGTACACCACGGTGGATACGATCTGAACGATGTTGACGGCGTAGATCTTTTGCTCTCCGAACAGGACGTCTCGATAGACGCCTAGCGGAAATGCCAGGATGACCAGGCGAAATGCCAGGATCCACAGGACCGCGAGCGCCTCGTGCTTCATGGCCGGAGCAATCGAGAAGATATGGTCGAATGCCAGCGACAGACAGGCGATCGCGATCGCGCTGATTGTAGACAGGATCGCATAGAGAAATGAGATCGAGCTTACCAGCCGGTTGCGCCGCTCTCTGTCTCCGTCAGCATGGCAGTCCGCGACATATTTGACGATTGTCGTGCTGAAGCCGCAGTCGAACAGCGCGAAGATGCCAAGGGCTGAAAAAATCAGCGACCAGACTCCGAAAGCGGCCGCGCCGACATGGCGGATGATGTACGGCGTCATCCAGAACATGGCGACAACCGTCACGGCAAAGCGCAGGTAATTCGCCGCCGCATTGATTGTAAATCGTCTGGTTCTGCTCATGCGGGCTTCTCCTCAAGACGGGCCGCCGGAACGATCTTTGGCGCCGGAGCTGGTTTCGCCGGCGCGGCGCGCTTCATATTCCCGCGATCCACGAGCGCCATGGCGAATCCCGTCGTAATCACGTACATGGACATTACAGGTGTTATTCGGAACACCCATTCCAGGAATCCGCTGGCCCACAGACAGCAAAAGCCGAAGAAGAGGCCGAACAGGATCATGCACTCCAGGGATTTTTCCTTGAGCGCTCCCCGAAGGGTGCGCAGCGCGAAAGTCGAGATAATTACCACGAACACAAATAGCCCCGGATATCCCAGCTCTGCGCCTGTCAGCTTATAAATCTGGTGGCAAACTCCCGCCTCATCCTCGTCGGACATAACATCGAGAAACTTGTTGTATTCGTGCTCTTTCGTCAGGACTTCAGGGAAGTTGTTAATGCCGATGCCGAGTGGGTTGTTCTGGACCATCAGCGTTGCCGCTTTGTTAAATTCCTGACGCGCCTCTTCGCTGCTTTCGGGAGCGTTGTTGATTCGTTCGATGATGCTCGGGGCAACCGCAGCGCCGGCGATCAGGGTGGCGATGGTCAGTAGTGTCGTCACCTTGCGGACTCGTTTGGACGGCATCCGAATATTGGCGGCAGTCACGGCGAGGATCATCGCGCCGATCGAAAACATTAGGCCGGCTCGGGAGTACGTAAAGACGATCGCCAGAATGATGGCGAAAGATGTCGCAACGCACGCTCCTGCCTGCTTCTCTGTGAGACGCTTATCGCATAACCCCCAGATGAGCAGGCATGGCATGAGCAGATTTAGATACAACGGCACCGTATTCGAGTGGTCGAAGGGACCCGGCACGCGGTACACGTGGTTTATGAATTTTTCTTTAAGCGCCATTGCCGACACAAAAACCCCTGAATACAGAAAACCGCGCCAAACCGCCAGAGTAGACGTCCCTATTCGGAAGATGTTGACTATGCACCAGTAGAGCATCGCCATCCGCAGATACTTCCAGATGGAAAACATCGCCATAAGTTTAAGCGGCGCTGCAATGATCGAAAAGATCACAATGAAGTACAACACGCCAAGCCATGCCGTGTTGTAGGGCTTCATGATGAGCGCCCTGGGATACTTCGTCTTCAAGATGTAGCAAAGCGAGAATACGATCAGGTCTGTGAGCGTTACTTCGAAACCGCGATCCGGTCCGCGGTAGTGCTCGTACGAAACGAAGTTGATCTTTGTGGGACCGCCTACCGAAGTCAGGAAGATCAGCGCCGTCACGAGATTTTCTCGCACCCTGGCGGATTTCGACCCATACTGAATCATCAGGGGCACGCCGATCATCGCCATCAAAATGAATGCAATATATTTCATGTGACGCTGTCTGCGACTGAAATCCGGAGTCCTTTGTCTATCCGGTCTGTCTGACACGGGGAGTGTAGGATATCACCATTAAATCGTCATTAAATAGGCATGAACGGATGCGGAAAAGCAACGCCTTGTGAAAGACGTTTTGCGATATCCGGCTGCAGATCTTAAAATTGCCCGAGCGGCGGCAGAGTGCGGTAAAGTTCGGTCATATCGACGGAAGCGACTCCGATAGGCTGGACGATGACCAGCAGCGGTTCCGATCCGCTGCGGCCAAGGGTCATATGCCGCAGCGCCGTTCTCATCCAGTAACGTGTCGGGCTTGCATAGTCGGAACCGGGCTCGGAAAACCAGTAGGTTATTTCAGACTGCTTACCGTCACGAGAGGCGCGTATCCATTCGCCTTTTCCGCTGGGAGCGGCGACGTCCTGCGTATCGGTGATCTGCCAACCTGCGCCGCGCAGGCAGTAGACGGGATCGTGAACGCCATGGCGGTTCCGAGCGCCGTCGACGATCGTTATCAGAACTGCGCCCGCCTTACAGGCATACTTGCGTTTCAAGACACGGGCCGATCCATAAACCGCCTGCTCCCCGGGATCCAGCCTGACGTCCTCGCCCGCAAACCCCGGTCCGGTAAGCGCCATCGCCGCGAGGCGGCGTGAGCCGCCGTCAAGAGGATAGGTCTCCCAGGCGATACCCAGGGCGATTGCCAGAACGGTTCCTATCTTGAACGCTCCTGCAGCTTTCATGAGATTCTCTTTTCCGTAAAGTGCGGCCGGACGATCGCGGCAGCATACCAGGCGCTTGCGGCAACGGACAACAATATTCGGAGCGCCAGCAAAGGCATGGGGTCGAGAGAATGGGCAATCCATCCTGATACCGGCATCCACAGAATGGAGGCAGGAAGCCAAACAGCCTGCCGCGAATGACGAGGCGTCCAGGCGGCAGCAGCAACGGCCGCGCCGGTATCGCCGATAAAATTGACCGACGTGGCCGCGCCTGACAGGGCAAGGCCAAGGGCAGCAATCAGGAGTGGAGTTGACGGCTGCGGCCGCTTTCCTGCGAAAACGGCCGCAGCGATCGGAGAGAGCCAGATGAGGAGGCATAGCCAGGCTTCGCGCTCATATGGCGCGTCTGTCCATGCGGCTGCAAGGTCATGGGCATTCCAAACACAGTAGGCTGTGATCGCGATGGTCCACCATTCCGGGCGTTTCATGCGGGTGCATCCTTTCCGGGCTGTGTCTGCAGGGAAAACAATGCGCATAGACCGGCGAATGCAATGACGGTCACCAACCAGCCGCCCGTTTTGTGGAAAACACCCATGGCGAAGGGGACGCCATACGTAAGCCCGCTTCCGCAAATGACGATGAGGCGGAGAGTATTGGCGAGCCATGCGGCCGGAAGGAGCAGTGGAAGATTGAGCCAGAAGCGCCGCGAGTGGCCAAAGGAGACATATGCCATTGCGACTCCGCCGAGAAGAAGTGACTGGAGAGTGTTCATTCCGCCGCAAGCAGGTTCGATATCCATGGGCATGCCCTGGATGAGCAGAGACGTTCCCTGCTGTTTTACATCGATGCCGAGCGTGTGGAAGACCGTTCCAACAGCCGTTGCGCCGGTGAGTCTGAACCACCATCCCATAATCTGGCCATCGATATAGAGCCAGGGAAAACCCAGGGCGATTACGGCCAGGAGTGGACGCACTCGCGGCCATGCATCGCCGTTCAAGCATGCTTTAAGCCATACCGACGCAGCCAGTGTCCAGGCGATAGTAAGAATGATCGTCGAATCGAGTGCGATCCCGGCCAGGCAGAGCGCGGCGCATCCTGCTATCGCCGCCGTATTCATTGGCCGTGGGGGCTCCCGCCACTCCCAGGGGCGGCCGAGCCAATATGCGGCAGGAAATGCCAGCAGGCACGGAAGCGTATCCTGCATATCCTGAGTCCACTGAGGATCGCGCAGCCAGATGAACAGGGCGAATACAAGCAGCGCGGTGGCGCCCGTGCGAACCTGGACATTCATCGCTTTGCTCCATGCTGTATATCCAACAGGTTGGCGCGAACGTCCATATCATCCGGTTCGCGCTTGAGAGCCTGGGATGCGAGTCTCACCGCATCCGAAGTGCGCCCCTGTCGTGCAGCCTCTTTGGAGAGGAATATCAGAGCTTCCGTAGACGAACCCTGTATGTCGCTATACTGCTGCACAGCGCCTGCCGTATCTTTGCGAGCCAGGGCGATATGCGCCAGCATTTCCTTGCCGAGCGGGGCGGACGCGAGCGTTGGCTGGCTGCGAATCACATCTGTTGCCGATGTATAGTCTCCATTGATCAGGCGGGCATTTGCGACCAGGCTTGCGGCTCGAAACCCAACGGGTGATTTCTGTGTCGCCAGGCTGCACAGTCCGGCCATGCCGACACTGGTCTGTCCGTTGCTGATCTCCATTTCGGAGATCAAGAGGGTCATTTCGGGAGAGACCGGCTGGCGGGCGGCAAAGGCAAGCGCCGCATCATCGCCTGTATTGATTCGGATGGCCTGAGTAAGGCCATAGGCGATATAAGTGGGGCTGCCGGAGGCCACCGGCTGATTTCCCTGGAGGACAATGGCCGCATTGCGCCAACCTGCTGCGAGAAATGCCGCCGGGAATGCTTCGGAGCCACGCAGCAGTTTATCCATATCGGCAGGAATTGTCCGGCCGCCGCTAAGGCGCGCTGTCTCAGAGAGTTTTCGAAGGGCCGCAAAGTAGGGATGCTCGCCGTCTGCCGGGGCCGGACGCCACGGCGCGCCGCCTGCGGGCGCGAGTGTTTTATTCAGTCTATAGCTCAGAATGGCCGTCAGGCTGTCTTCCAGAGCCGGCGCCCATGATTCTGCGTGGAATGGGTTGGTCTGGAGAAGGTACAACGCCTGAGATTCGTGCTTCGATTGGATTGCGTCGATCACGCGGAGCCAGAGCGTTTCCTGGCGGGAATTCAGGTAAAGGGATGCCGCATGCGTTCCCTCAAATGCGCTCTCATCCCAAAAGGACTTCTTGCCGAGCTTAGTCAGATAGAGCGCGAACGGATAGACGTCGCCGACGACTGCCGGCAGCTTGCCGTCCGTATCGGTAGGTTGAAGCATCTTTCCCCAGAACAGAGACTTTGCGCAGAGGTAATCGGCGGGCGACTGCGCCAGTCCTGAGCGCCAGATGGTCAGCGCATAACTGTAGTCGCCGCTGCGCCGGTAGGATTCGGCGAGATCGTCACAGCGTCCGGGGTTATGGGGATCGGCGGCATAGGCTGCAAGATATTCGATATGCGCTGCGGCCGGGTTGCCGGCTGCTTCCAAGAATTGTCCGCGGAGTGAACGCACATCCGGGTTGTGAGGGTCTCGAGCAAGCGCTTGATTTAGATAGCGCCAGGAAGCGGCCGGATCCGTATCGAGCGTAAGGAGGGCGAGTCTGGTCAGGCGGCCACAATCCGCGCGTCCCGGAAACGTGCGAGATCGTAGAAGGGTTATTGCAGTCTTACGGCCCTTACTTCGCATTGTTTCATCGACCACCGCAGCAAACCAGATTTCGGGATGCTTTGCGCGCGGCTTCCAGAATGCGTCTATCTTTTCCGCAGCCGCGTGGTCATCTTCCTGATTCATGCCGCGCATGGCGAGCATGGAAGCGTCTTCGTTGCTAAGCACGGCTTTTGGCGAGCGGCGGTAGTAAGCGACGATCTCGCGCCCGGAGCCCAGGCGCGTCAGGGCAGTCACTTCCATCTGCTGCCGGAGATCGTCGTCCTGGGTGTTTCGGCTCGATGCAGGCAGCAGACGCAGCACTTCCAAAGCTTCCCTTGGGCGGTCCTGTGTCAGGAGAATCTTCGCCCTGCCGAGATACCGGGTCTCCTGCGCTCCGACCGCATGGGTCTTCCAGGCCAGTCCCGCCCCGGCAATCGAGGTAAGCGACAGGGCGATTATTGCGGCTCGCGCTATTGCTTTCATGCTGTCATGTTCCTGCGGGAGCGGTTTCGGCGGACCATGAGCACTGCCGCCAGAAAGATGCCGGTGAGGGCGAATGCGGACGGCTCGGGACCGGCGAGGTGCGCCACGTTCGCAGCGCCAATATCAATAGCCATCACTACATCATTGTAGTCTTTATCGCCACCGCCATACAGATCTTCGAAAGCGATGATGAGGAACGGCGAATCGGGCAGGGCATAGGAGACGACATGGCTGATATGGTCGGGATTTTTCGACTTATTGGTCGAGAATACGTTGGTCCCGCCATTTGCGCCATTGGATACCAGGAAGAAATCCAGGAATGACCCTGCATCGAACTTTCCCATGTCCACGAAATCACCGGATGCCAGGGGATTGGAATTGCTCTGTGAGCCGGAGGCAAAAGTCCCATCTCCTGTTGAGGAAGCATCGGGAAAAATCAGTTTTGCGTTCGAGCCTGCCGTCCCGTAGTTGTTGACGTTAAAGCCGACTGAATTATGATAGCCTGCGCCTTCGCCGACAAAGTACGCGCGCACATTGGATGTCGTCGAAAGCTTGAGCTTGGAGGGGTCCAGCGCCACAGCATCGACGTTTTTCAGAGATTTCGCCTCGCCCAAATTTGAGTTGCATAGACTCTTGATCTTTGGGAGCACGCTGCTCTGAAAAGATTGGGATTTACCGTCGGTAGCATGTTGATCGACGGGAGCGACAGTCGTGAGGCCCAAAGGCCGCGCTGTCGACTGGTATCTCGATACAGCCGGCCCTGATGTTACGGCGCTTGTCGCCTGCTGCCCATAAGCCGTGGCTGCCGGTAAAGATATTGCCGCTATTAGCGAGATCAAGGTTCGTGTATTCATAGTGATCATATCTTACGGCGATGTCGTTAATGCCCCATTAAATTGCCGGCCTGTTGCGAAGCTTTGGGGCCGCTGCCCGTAAACGGCCTGCAAATCTGGTGGACCCATTCAGTTTCGCAGGCATATCGATCTGCGTCACGCCGATAGACTTCGGCTTCGCGGGGGAAGCCGCGCAGCTCCTCGATATGCGCGAGTGTGAGCAGGGAGACGGCAATGCCGCGATGTATGTCGAGACGCCTCCTGATAGCGAGACCTTCCTGCGCATATTCTCTGGCTGCGGCAAGATCTTGAAGACGCAATGCGGCACAGGCGAGGTGGCCACAGGCAAGAGCTACACCGCGGTCGTCACCGCAGTCTCTGTAGAATTCGCGCCCTTCAGCGAAGAGTTCTCTGGCCGCGTTGTCATCATCCTGAGCCATTGCTGTCTGACCCAGTTCCAGGAATGTATAGCCGCCGAAATTGCGGGGCGATTCTATATCAGCATCGGAGGTTGTGCATAGCAGATTGCCCAGACTTGCATGCATGTCCTCAATGTATTCCAGACATGCCGATTTAAGGGACTCGTCTCCGTTCCGGTTCGCCTCGATCATTAGCCCCTGGAGAGCAGGCATACGCTCCCAAATTTGATAAGGCAGAATAGGAAGGGCAAGCCACTCGCGGTAGAGAGCGGCCACTGTATGATAGTCATGGGCGTCCATGGCCAATATAACGAGGGTGGACAGGATGGGAATAGTGTGCCTGCCCTGAGGCTGCGTTCTCGCCAGGGCAAGGGCTTCGGTTAGATAAGATATACCCGTTGCATTTTCGCCGAGACTGATCGCAAACCGCGCTGCTCCGAAGAGGGCTTCGATATGCCGGCCGCTTTCTTTCGGCGCCCGGTTAAGGAAAAAGGTGAGCCAGGTCAGTCCTTCAGCATGCAGGCCGCGCTCATACCAGTATCGCCATAAATTGGCGCAGGTGAGAATGCCGGCCTCACGGCCGTCCTGTTGTTTGCGCCATGCAAGCGCGGCCATATAGTTTTCGTAGTCAAGATCGATTTCACTGAGCCATCTTGACTGGTCTGAGGGACGCGGAGCAAGACCTGTGCCGTTGCGTTCGAAGTACTGCGCATGCGCTTCCTGAATCGCATGCCGTTCTTCCTGACCAAGTTGATCGTCGGCATAGTCGCGCAGGGTATCAAGAATGCGAAAGCGCATTTCGCCGCCTTTGTCGTTACAGAGCAGGAATGAGCGGCGTGAAAGATCCAGAATATCCAGTATCGTTGTGTCTGTGCCGCAAATCGCCTCGGCGGCGGCCATAGTCCAATCGCCACGCAGAACGCTGAGGCGTGTCAGCAAACGGCGGAGATGTTCTGGCATCAGACGGAAGCTCATCGAGATGGCTTCGTAAAGGCCGCCGGGCGTCTCGCCCGATTGCATCAAGTCGAATCGCTTGTTCAACCGGATGAGCATCGATTCGGGACTGAGCACACGCACCCAGGCCGCCGCCAATTCCATGGCAAGCGGAATCCCTTCCAATCTACGGCAGAGACTTATGATTGTACGGCTGTTTTCGGCATCCACTCGCATGCCGGGGCGCACCGATTTAGCGCGATCCAGAAAGAGATTTACCGAAGGCTGCGTCTTAAGCGCATCTTCGGTCATGTCCTCATCAGGCAGCGGAAGCGGCCGTAGATTTACGGTACGCTCCTCGGCGGTTCCGAAAACGCGCCGGGATGTTGTCACGACGCGGAGCCCGGGTGCCCATTCGAGGATCCTGCAAAGAATTCGAATGGCGCCGTCTCCGAGCATGTCCGCATCATCAAGGATAACAAGCGACGGAGCCTGGGCGAGCGCTTCTGCAACGGCGCTAAACACCTCCATTTGTGGAGCCGCGCTGATCTGTAGAGTATCTGCGATCGCGCGCAGCAGCGAATCCGAGGATTCGAAGCCGGCAACGCGGGCATAGTAGACACGGTTCTGATAAGCGCTTTCAAGGCTTGCGATCGATTCAATGACTAAACGGCTCTTGCCGACTCCGACAGGACCGGTGACTGTTATAAAGCGGCCACCAGCCGGCGAATCTGGACTGAGCAAATCATAAAGAGAGGCGATCTCGTCGATGCGGCCGAAAAATGAAGTCGGCACGGAAGGAAGCTGCTGACGTGATGTTGCCGTGAGAGGCTGATTGTTGGCCTCAGCGCTCACTGCCGGTGGATGAGTTGGGCGTGTAAGTTTGTGGGCCAGGTCAATGGTCTGAGCCGAAGGTGTCGTCTTGAGTTCACGAGCCAGGATGGCCTTCAATGTCTCATACTGGCGCTGGGCCGCTGCCGGGCGGTGACAGGCCATATAGAGACGAATCAGTGTGCGGTGTGTCGCTTCGGACAGAGGATCCGAATCGATTGATTTGCGCACATACACGATGGCGCGTTCGTATTCGCCCGCATCAATGAGTAGTTTTCCCGTACGCCGAAGAAGTGTCGCATAAATGTCGGTGAGCCGTTCCCGCTCGCCTGTCACCCATTCTTCATAGAATCCAGGAAGCAGATCGCCCGTGTACAAGGCGGCAGCCTTCTCCATTTTTGCGATATGCGCCGCAGTGTCGGCCTCATCCTTGCCTCCGCTTGCTGCTTGCTCAAACAGATTTACATCGGTGACGCACACGGCCGGGTTGACGCGGGCCGCCAGCCTGTCCACCTCAAGGATGTGATCGGGGTCTATTCCAGCATCTTGAAACCGGCGACGGATTGCGCTCAAAGCCACGCGCAGCCTGTTGCGGCCTTCATCAAGCATGCACTCCGGCCACAGCATCTCGATCAGTTCCTCACGCGGATGAGAGCGGGTGGGAAAACATGCAAGATATGCCAGCAGCAAGCCGGTCTTCTGGGTCGGCAAACGGGCGAGTTCTATTCCGTTCACCTCGACGCGGAATCCACCCAGCATACAAATTCGGCAATTGAACTCCGAATGGATTTCCTCCGGGCGATGCGTTGATTTTATCTCACCAGTTATCACGGTTTCAGTTGAACCTCTTCCAAATCGCGAGGTAGTCTTTAACGCGATTCGACCAGTTGGCGGGCCTGTCCCTTTCTGAGATCAAAAGCGCAGGAAGACTGCGATAGAGCTGCTCACGAGGATAGCGCAGGGAAAGACGGCCAAGCGCTCCATTATGCAGCGCGTTCTTCGGCCATCGCGATGCTGCGTTTTGCGCAGGTTCGCGTATTCCGTTCCATGCAATATATTCACTCATCGTCTGCCATGAAGCGCGATCGTACCGTGAGTTCTCAACGTACAACATGACGGACATCCACGCATCCGCAACGGCGCGGAGCCCTGCGATATCCGTATCCAGCGCCGGAGCGAGGTCCGGTGTAAATTTAAAGATCAAAGCTGCCCGATATCGATCTTGAATGTTGAGAGCCTTGATATCCGGGTCATCGGCGCAGAGCCGATCAAGGATCGCGTCTCGCCCTTTATACTGTGTATTGTACTTTTTATTAGTAATTAAAACAGCATCGCCAAGTGACAAAAGACACTTGTAAGCATTTCGCACGACGAAGTCGTCATCGGGTGAAGGTTCATCGCCGTGAGTAATTGCAAGCGCCCAGAGCAGGCCGCTGCCACGGTTCAGTAGCAGGCGAAGAGCTTCTGTGGGAGCGACAGGTTCAGAGAGGCAGGGCGGCGCAAGCCGCCGCAGGATGTCGGACTCGCCGGCAAGGACGATGTGGCCGTTGAGCAGGTCATGCCACATCAAGGTATTCGGCCAATTCTGAATATCGCATGGGGCGACGGGACGGCTGAAGTCGACTTCGATTCCGATTGCATCGGATGCTTTCATCCCGATCGCCTCCAGTCGATATTGATCGACGCTTGACGGCTCGTTGACGACGATGGTCAGATCGAGGTCATTGTAAGGGAGTTCGCGATTATCTCTGTTTACGACGCCTCCTTCGCCGCGGCCGTAGCCTCCGCCGAGTATCAGGGCGACGAGATTGTCTCCTAAGAACTCGCTGACATCCGATGCGAGGCGTTCAAGTTCAGCCGTAAACTGTGTTTGGAAATCGGCAGAAGCTGCCGGGGCATAAATCATTGTGTGGTTCCGCCTTGAATGCCGGCTCGAAAGCCGGCGCGCCGCCCAAGCATCTGGGCAAGTCTCAGCGCCGGAGAATAGAATACGCTGCCAAGGTGCCCATGCGTGAGACAATATCCGATATCGCGTCCGACCTGGCGCCCATACGGCAGGAGTGAGTAGCGCAGCACAGAGCGCTGCCAGCCGTCCCATTCGAATATAGCCGCTTCCGCCTTGCCTTCTCCATACTGCCTCTTGTAGAAGGCGCGCAGGCTGTAGTTATGAGAATGGGCCACGATGGATAAGGGAGCATACTCGATTACGTGACCCGCCTCCTTAACACGCCAGCTCCAGTCGATGTCTTCCGAATAACCGAGAGTTTCGCTGAACGGCATCTCCTGCCAGACGGAGCGCCTGATGGCCGAAGACGCCATGGAGAAACAGTGACGCCAGGTTTTCTGCCGGTTCCCGTCGCCATATGTGTTCTCCGTATCCATGGCGAACAGCGGTTTGCAGCCGGGGCGCGGAACCTGCCTGCCAAATGACGCGGCCACCTTCGGATTCTCGAATGGGGCTACAAGCTCTTCCAGCCATCGCTCGTTCTGCGGAGTGCAGTCAGAATTGAGATAGACGACGATATCGCTCTCGCTCAGCTTTGCAGCCTCGTTAAGAATTCGCCCCGGCACGTATTCACCTGTGGGGACGTCCCGCATGATGCTCGCCTTCGCCGCCAAAGCCTCTCGCGTCCCATCTGACGAGCCGTTGTCGAATGCGAGCAAACGCCAGGGGACAGTCTGCCCGGCGAGGCTCGCGAGTGTCTCTTCCACGAGCGGCATATCGTTGCGGGCTCGCATTACGATATCGATAGTCTTCAAGAGATTGACTCCAAGGTTTATACTGACTGCAGTGATCCTGCCTCTATGGTTGCATCACGCATGACCCGGTACAGATCGTCAAGCCTGCGCGGTATTACGGCCGGCGTGCGGGTGGACGCAAAGGCTGCTGCTGAATCGGGGTGAGCGGGATCGTATCCGTGCATTCCGGCCAGACGTTTCTCCCCCATAAAACTCGGGCAGATCACCACTCCTGGGTCCATCAGGAAGAACAGGTCGCCGTACTTCCCTCCGGGGAAATCACAGCCGAATTCCCGTAACTCCGGATCACTGACGATGCGGCCGCGTTGTTCCCCGGCGAGGGCACTTTCAATGCGGCTCTTCGCCTTATCGTTTAAGAACCAGAACCGGGCCATAGTCGAATCATACATAGCCGCGTAATCGACGCCGAACTTCATATCGAGCTGTTCGACACGAGCCATGAGATCGGATACTTCAGTAATATCCGTCATTCCGTGATCCGAGAAAACCGTCAGAGACACTTCTTCATAGTTATCCTTTGCGGCTTTCAGGATCGCTTGAAGCTGCGCTTCGTACCAGGCTATTTTTTCCGTGACTTCCACGGCTTTTGTGCCTTTATCGTGAAGTACGGCGTCCATGGCGGCAAGGTAGAGATATGCCGCCTCAATCCCGCCCTCTTTGACATCCGTTGTCAACTTTGCGAGATTTTCCGTTTCGCTTCGACGCCAGTCTGAGAGCGAAAACGGGATATTGTTGCGTCTCCATTCGTCGATGATTGTCGTCTGGCCGCCGTTGATGCCTCCCGGATGGTAGAGGTCGCGCTGTTCGGCGTAGCCGAACAGCGGAAGACGGTCAAACGGCATGTTATAGAGTTGAAAGTAGCCCGTATAACCGTATGCTCGCGCCACGGACCGGCTAATAATCCGGCGGACACGCCCTCGCCTGGTTATCGAGGACGGCAGAAACTTGAGAAAGCGGCATGCGCCGAACGGCGATTCCCGGGGCGCGAAATAGAACGATGAGAAATGGCCATGCTCGCGCGGCATAGCGCCGGTCAAAATTGTCGGATCACAGGTTGAGCTGTAGCCGAAAACTGTATCCAGACGAGTTTTGCACGTAAGGACGTCATCGAGAAACGAATGGCGCTGCATCAGCTCCCATCCGAAAGCATCGATAAAAACGAAGATCGCTAGCGATTTCTCTGTAGCCATTTGCTGTACTCTATGCGAACGCTTCGACTGCTGCATCCTGACTGGCGACAATTTCAAAAATGCGATGCATGCGCACCAGTTCGAAGAGGGCGCGCACACTATCGCGCATGCCGAATAACTTAAGATCGCCGCCGTTATTGGCTACCAGCCGCAGGCAGGAAAGCAGCGCTCCCAAACCTGAACTATCCATAAATCTTACTGCTGAAAGGTCGACGCCGATTTTATTGTTCCTTGCTATGATCGGTTCCATCAACTTTTTAATTTCCTTTGAGTTGCTGGCGTCGAGGCGCTCGACTGGAATGGCGACAAACGTGATTCCGTCGCGGTCAAATGATTCTAATTGCACTTATGCATTCTCCTTCTTAAATGGAATCTCTCTGATAAAAAGACAGCAGTTTCTGCCCTCTGCATCGCGGCTGTAAACAGCTTTTGTTGTGTTTGACTCGATAATGAACAGACCGAAACCATCTGACCGGCTGCCGTCGAAGGATGGCATTCTGGCATCGGTTATTTCGAACGGTTCTGCCCAATCATAAATGTGAATTATTATAGCCGAGGCTGTTAAATGAAGATGTATGGAAATCGGGAGATCATCTTGGCTGTTATAACTGTGTTCAATAATATTAACGATAGCTTCATTGACGACGAGTTCCAACGCATCGATGTCTGCAGGGAGAAGATTGGCGGATCTTGCGCAAAAATCACGTACGAAGTTTCCGATTCGATCCAGGTTGTCCAGACTGCTGAGGACGTCAAGAACGGCGTGTTCGATCAAGTTGGTCTCAGGTCCTCCGATCTTCAGAACAACCAGTGTTAAGTCATCACTGAATGTTGAACCGCCGGCGAAATCTTCAACCGCCGTGCGAATTGCCCTAATAATACGGTCAGGACAGGCTGAACAATGTTTCGCCACCACATCAGCCAGGCGGGCCGCCGAGAACATTTCCCCCGAAGCGTTTTCTGCTTCCGTGACGCCATCCGAGTAGAAGACGACGATATCTCCTTTTGAGAAACCGATTTCTACAGCCTCGTGAGTCTCTCGTTCAGCGACGCCGAGCGGAAGGTTATCGCCGCGCAGCAGCTGGCATTGTGAATCGCCTGCCCGGTAATTCACGGCGCTTGTGTGACCGCAGTCGACGAGCACAAGGCGGTTATTTTCAAGATCTATGTGCGCATAGGCGAGTGTAATGAACGTATCGAGCCGCATCAGGTGCGGTGTCATGGAGTGGTGCACGCGGTCCGCAAGATCCGAGGGACACGGGTAGGATCCGGGTGCGGTGATGATGGCATGGCTGATGGCCTGCTGGATGGCGCTTTTGGCGGCGGCGCCGAGTACCGCGGCTGGAATCCCCTTGCCCATGACATCTCCGACCGCAATATCGAAGTGCCGGTCGTCATAGACAAAGAAATGATAGAAGTCGCCGTCGATCTTTGCCGACGAGGCCGTAAATGCGGAGATCTGGACACCAGGGATATCTGCAGGGGGCTTACCGAACAATAATGTGCTCTGTATTTCCGCTGCGATCGCCACTTCCTGCTCACGGGCTTCATCCAGCGCTTCCTTGGCGCGCTTCATTTTTAACTGCGCGCTCAGCCGCACCTTGAGTTCTGTCGGATCGATGGGCTTGCTGATAAAGTCGCTTGCGCCGGCCTCGACTCCGCGCAGCTTATCGACGCGATCCGTCAGGGCGGTAACCAGAATTACAGGGATGTCGGACCATGAGCCATGGGCTTTGATGCGCCTTGTTACTTCATAGCCGTCCATTTCCGGCATCATGACATCGAGCAGGACGGCGCATATATCCGGTCCCATGCGTTCGAGCGCTTCCTGGCCACCGGAGACGCAAATGGGAGCGAAGCCGAGCATTTGCACATACTCGCTCAGAAGCTCACGATTGAGTTCGTCGTCGTCCACGATCAATATGGTTTCCGTGGGCCTGTCCATGTCTGATGTCTCTATGATTTTCATAGCTGTGTTGTTTCACTCAGGTTCGCGAAGTGTTTGACCGCTGCCAGCAAATGTTCCGAGCTGATCGGCTTTGTGAGATATTCGGAGCACCCTGCCTCACGGGCAGCTCGTTCATCCGTCAGAAGCGAATGAGCGGACACGATGATGATAGGAAGATCTCGGGTTTCAGCATCGGCTCTCAGAAGCCTTAGCGCCGACAGGCCATCAAGGCCGGGCAGAGCGATGTCCAGCAAAACCACATCAGGTTTTAGAGTTTTTATGATCTGCAGCGCTTCTTCTGCGTTGTACATGCAGCAGACTTCGTAGCCGTGTATACTGAGAATTGCCTCAAACAGCTCCATATTCATCAAATTGTCTTCAACAACGAGAACACGTTTTGCCGGCGTACCGGCTTCTCGTTCCGTAGAAGTGCTGGAAATCTCATTGCCGGACTGCCCCGTCATTTGCTGAACTCCGAATTCTTAAGCGGCAGAACGACATGGAATGTACTGCCGAGACCTTCGCCCGGGCTGTCGGCCCAGACCAGGCCCTGATGGAGTTTGACGACGAGACGGGTGAGCGCCAGTCCAAGCCCTGTGCCCTGCTGCTTTCGTGTATAGGATGAGTCGACTTGTTCGAATTCGCCCCAGATCCTCGTCAATTGCTCAGCCGTCAGACCGATTCCCGTATCCTCTACCGCAAGCTTCAGGTTTTCTTCATCAGCATTGAGCCGGACTGTGACCTGCCCATCATTGGGAGTAAATTTAATGGCATTGGAGAGCAGATTGTAAAGAATCTGTTTGAAGCGTGTGGAATCGGCAATAAGGTTCGGCAATTCCTCAGGCGCTTCGATGACAAGGCTGATTGCTTTTTGATCGGCGAGGCCCTGAACCGTTGAGATGACTGATTTCAGCATGTCAAGAGGATCGAAGCGTGTCAGATACAAATTGGTGCGACCGGCCTCGATCTTGCTCAGATCCAGCACGCCTTCGATCAATTGCAGGAGGTGCTTTCCGCTTGTCAATGTGTTGTCCACGAAACGCGCCTGCTTCGCGTTTAATGGACCTATAGCCTGGTTATGAAGCATCTCGGAAAAGCCGATTACGGCATTGAGGGGCGTACGCAACTCATGGCTCATATTGGCCAGGAAGAGGCTTTTTGCCCGGCTGGCGGCTTCGGCTGCAATTTTGGCCTGAAGAAGCTCTTCCTGCTCCTGTTTTCGTTGAGTGATATCGACGAATGTCACAACTGCGCCACTAATTTCGGTGTCTTCGAATATGGCTGCTGATGAGTATTCCACGGGGAAGCTTGTGCCGTCCTTGCGCCACATGACTTCGTTGTCTGACCGGCAGGCAATGCCGGTCTTGTATGTTTCGTATATTGGGCAATCCTCTAACGGGTAGGCGCGGCCGTCGGCATAGCTGTGTTGTATCAGGCAATGCATGCTCTTGCCGAGCACTTCCGCAGACGTGTATCCCAATATCTTTAGGGCAGCTCTGTTGATGAAGGTAAAATTTCCACATAGATCTATTCCATAGATGCCATCTCCGGAGGATTCCAGGATCATCCGGTTCTGGTTGTTAAGTTTCAGGCGCTCTTCTTCAGCCGCTTTTCTGTCCGTAATATCCGTGTGCGATCCAGCCATACGATACGGCGTGCCGTTCAGATCGCAGACCGCTACACCTTTGGCAAGAATCCAGCGGTAAGATCCGTCTCGATGGCGCATTCGAAACTCTACTTCGTAGCCGTCAGCATTGCCCTCCAGATAGTCATTGAGGCACTTTATCACGTATTCAATGTCGCCCGGATGGAGATTATTTCTCCAGCTTTCTAAACTGCTTGGGAGCGTTTCATCATCGAAGCCGATCATAGATTTCCATCGCGGTGAAAAGTAGACTTCATTGGTAAAAAGGTCCCAGTCCCAAAGACCATCGCGGGAGCCGGCTACGGCAAGTTCGAACCGTTCATTGCTCTTGGTCATTTCCGCTCTTGCCTTACGAAGACCCTCACGGGCTCCATCAAGCCCAATAGCTGCGGTTGCGATCTGCGCCTGCATCTGATTGAAATCGTCGGCCATTTGTGCCATTTCGTCGGCCGAGTGAACCTTAACGGGCACGACATCGACTCTGGCGTGCGCCGTATCTAGATCGCCTTCTCCCAGCGCGGTCATAGCCCGGGAAAAGTCTGCAAGCGTGCCCTTTGCCAGGCGCCGGGAGGCTCCAGCTATCTCCTGCGCCGCTTGAGAAATCATTCCGGGAAGCACAAGTCCAACTGTGATCGTCAGCAGGGCGACGACCACAAAGATATCCTGCAGCCCGGCAATCAACGCTATTTGATGCTTTGAAACGTGATCGATCGCAAGCAGATATCCGGCGCCGTCAAGGAACAGGACTAACAGCATTGCGCCGGTCAATTTTGCGTGAAGCGAGAGAGGCACGCCGGGCGTTCCGGAGATCTTTCGATCCTGCCATTTTCTCAATGCGTAGAGCAGGGAACCGGCATAGGCAAGCGCGAGACCAGCCAGAACTGTAGGAAGGCCGAACTGCTGAAAACCAAGGATGGTGCTGAAGCTCCAAACAATCGCGGCAAAAACGCCGAGTTCGATGGTTCCCCTGGGCGCCCGGTAAGGTCTTGCCATTTCAGGCTCATTGCGCCTCAGAAGCCAAACGGCAATATTGGGAAGACAGATGCCGATCAGATAAGTGAGGTTGGCGGCGGCAATGACCCAGGTCGGATCGCCTGTGAGAAGAAAAAGGATGGCAAAACCGGCCGTCATCAGGGTCGCAACATAGGGGCAGTCCGTTTTTGAGCGGCGGCCGATGATTTTTGGCAGCAAGCCGTCATCGGCAAGTTGTGACATCGTTCTGGAAGCTCCTGCCAGTGGCTGAAGCGTGCCGTGGAACATATTGAGCGTCATAAACCATATCGCAGCGCCCCGGGCTGCCGGTCCCAGCAGCGGAGCGAAGGTTGGTCCCAGTGTGTTCTGCAGATCATTGAGCAGCGGCTTGGATCCGAAGAAGCCCAACCAGACAAGGGGCAGGAGCAGAAAGTAGACCGCAGCCATCGCCGCGCTTGCGAACATCGCTTTGGGAACGTTCTTTACAGGATCGATCGTCTCACCGACATGGCATGCGGCTGCTTCAAATGCCGGGGCTGCAAAGCCGATGAGATACAATCCCGCCATGGCGGAAGTCAGCTTTCCGAAGATGCCGTCAAACGGAGTTACCAGATGAAATGTTGTGGCGGTATGCCAGTCAACCTGTCCGGATACAATCGGCGCGAGGGCTGATATAAAGGCAAGAGTGGCTGATCCGGCAGCGATCGGAATCGCAAGGCGCACAACATGCCAGACCCCCATGAGATTTGCCGTCGTGAATATCGCGATAATACCGATAGCTAACCAATTAATTGGGATCTGCGGCAGATACCATTGATGCAGGGCGGTCGCCGACAATATCGCCGTTAAACCGCAGGTAGGTATCCACCCCCACCAGTAACACACTCCCGTCAAGTTAGCCAGCAGTTCGCTATATGGCCGGAATGCTTCCGCACAGCATGATGCGATTCCGCCCACGCGGTTCGGATACATCAGAATGAGCTCGGTCCACCCTGGAGCCGCCGCCCATGAAAGTAACAAGCCGATGATGAGCAGCGCCACGGCGGCGCTGCCCTGTGTTGCAATCAAGCCGGTAGCTCCGGCGAGCAGAAAGAGACTCTGATTGCTTCCGCCCATGGCAAGGGCCGTAGTGCCCACCCAACCGATTGTGCGCGGGTGTGTCTGTTTGCTACTCGAAGCCGTGCGCGTGTCGACAACTGTGTCAGTCATAGCGAGACTTTCCCAGACCAATTCTTCAGGTATTCTTGACGATTTGAAACGATCGAACAATTAATTCGATTTCGTACTTACGATGTAGTGAGCGCGATCAGTCACAGTATCCGAAAGTGCCATTAAATCATCATTAAACGCGGAGGCTTGATTGGTGGAGCCGGGCGGGGCAGCAAATCAAACGGTTGCGAATAGTTCCGCTTCTCAGCGGAACAGTACAACCTTATTCCACGATCCTGCAGAAATTTGCAGCCAGACTATTTGCAGTATTTTTCCGCTTGGTTTTTCAGCGCATTACAAGGCAAAACCGCCGCAAATCGAAAGATTCGCGGCGGCTGAAAGATCGTTTGTATTCAGTCGACAATCAGGCAACCTTGCCGGTTTTCACAAGAACGGTATCGTGCTTCTGGTCATCGCGAGCGCCGGGATAGTCGGTGTTATAGTGAAGTCCACGGCTTTCCTTGCGCGCCCTCGCGCAGCGGACGATCAGGCTGCCAACTTCAATCATATTGCGCAGCTCAAGAAGATCTTGAGTTAGACCGGCGCTGTCGATGAGTGGCCTGGCTTCGGCGCGGATCGCCTCAATGGCATCGGATGCCTTCTGCAGGCGAGCGTCGGTCCGAACAATACCAACATACTTCTGCATTACGCCTTGGACACGATGCCGCAGAGCCGTAATCTGGTCTCGATCAGTGATTGACTGTGCTGTGGGGCGCTTGGGGAATGGCTTGACGGTGTGGCACAAGTCCCAGCTGCCGACATGAGCGAGCGCATCAATGGCGGCGCGACGGCTGAACACGAGCGCTTCCAACAGGGAGTTCGATGCCAGCCGGTTTGCGCCATGTACTCCTGTGGAGGCGACTTCGCCCGCGGCATAGAGATGATCGATCGTTGTGCGGCCTACCAGATCCGTTCGCACGCCACCGCAGGAATAATGCGCGGCGGGCACAACGGGAATCCAGTCGGTAGTCATATCGATACCGAAGGAGAGACATCGCGAGTAGATCGTCGGGAAGTGGCTCTTGATCTCTTCGGCCGAAAGATGCGTTACATCAAGGTAGACACAATCGTCTCCTGTCTTCTTGATTTCGCTGTCAATAGCTCTTGCCACGATATCGCGCGGCGCTAGGTCCTTGCGGGGATCATACTCTTCCATGAACGCAGTGCCGTCTTTGCGGCGCAGGATGCCGCCTTCGCCTCGGACTGCTTCCGAGATCAGGAAACTTTTGGCATCCGGGTGGAACAGGGAAGTCGGATGGAACTGGATGAACTCCATGTCCGCGATCTCAGCTCCGGCACGCCAGGCCATCGCGACGCCGTCACCCGTGGCAATCGTGGGGTTGGTGGTGAAGCGGTAGATCTGGCCGGCTCCGCCTGTGGCAAGCAGCGTTGCTCGCGCGACATATGCCTCGACCACGCCGGATGCTTCGTCCAGCACCTGTGCTCCGCAGCAAACGCCGTCTTCCACAATCAGGTCTACGGCATGGTGGTGTTCCAGAACGGTGATCTTAGGGTGGTGGCGAACGGCCTCTACGAGTGTGCGTTCGACTTCGTGGCCGGTGAGGTCGGCGGTGTGGATGATGCGGCGGCGTGAGTGACCGCCTTCGCGTCCCAGAGAGAGGCTTCCGTCCTCGCCGCGATTGAACCGCGCGCCGAAGTCGATCAGCTCAAGGATGCGGTCCGGCCCTTCGGTGACGAGAATGCGAACGGCCTCTTCATTGCACAGGCCTGCGCCGGCAATGAGAGTGTCCTCGACGTGCAACTCGACGTTGTCATCCGGTCCCATAACGCCGGCAATGCCGCCCTGAGCCCAGTTCGTGTTGCTGTCCGTTCGCTCTTTTTTCGTCACCAGGGCGACTGTGCCCTGTTCGCAGACGGAAAGCGCAAAGGTTAGACCGGCGCTTCCGCTGCCCAGTACCAGGTAATCGTAAGATTGCATAAGACTATCTTTGTAGATTCATCGACGTTGAAGATGGCCGTCATCTACCGGCTTGCCCTGGCGGTTGAAGCCACGGGCTAGAGAGTACAACAGTGCCCCTCCGGGCACCAAGAGCAGCTATAAGCTGCATTTCTTAGTCCGCGAAGGCGGACATATATACTCTCTAGGGGGGCACCCGCTTGCGGGTCGTTTAACCGCCTGCCTCATTGGACGTCTATCCCCCGCTCAACATCTCCGCGACTGTTCTCCCGATCGTTTCCGCATCATGGCGGTTTCCGCTGTATTCGGCGGTGCGGATACTGCTGCCGCCGGGTTCGGCAATCATTCCGCGCAGAATTAATTCGCTGCCCTCAAGCCAGGTCGATGCCCCGATGGGCGTCTTACAGCTTCCACCGGCCGCGCGGAGGAAGGCGCGTTCGGCCAGGGTCGTCGTTTGCGCGTCGTCATCGTTTACACAGGCCACAAGATCTGCAACACGTTGGTCCTCTGAGCGACCCTCGACGGCGAGAGCGCCCTGGCAGGGATCAGGTACGAACCATGAGGGGTCCAGATCGGCGGTGATCCGATGTTCAAGACCGATACGGCGCAATCCTGCAACGGCAAGGACGATGGCGTCATACTGCCCTTCATCGAGCTTGCGCAGGCGTGTATCGATGTTGCCCCGGCATTCCAGGATTTGCAGGTCCGGACGGCGTGACAGCAAGAGAGCCCGGCGGCGTACGCTGCCTGTGCCTATGCGCGCGCCTGCGGCCAGGTCTTCCAGCGCTGCGCCGATGAGGGCATCTCCGGCAGACTCTCGGGGCGGCACGGCCACAATGGAGAGACCCTCGGGCAGTGTATGCGCGAGGTCCTTCATCGAGTGCACGGCAATGTCGATCTCGCCGGTCAGGAGCGCCTGCTCCAACTCTTTGGAAAATATACCCTTTTCGCCGAATGACGAAAGGGGAACGTTTGCGGCCTGAGTGGCATCGCCTTGCGTCTGGATCGTTTTAATCGCAATCTCGACGCCTGGATGGGCTGCCTTGATTCGCTCCGCAACATAATTCGTCTGCCACAGGGCGAGTTTACTGCTGCGTGTTCCCAGGGTCAATACTGTCATCAGCGTGGTTTCCGAAGGAACAGGTCTGTCTTGACATTTGCAATCCGGTCGAGGAACAGGATGCCGTCAAGGTGGTCGATCTCATGCTGAAGGACGACTGCCTCAAATCCTTCCGATTCCAGTCGAACCGATTCGCCGTCCAAATTCTGTCCTTCCACAGTAACATGCTGCCGCCGCCGGACGTTCCCGGTATAGTCGGGCAGGCTCAGACAGCCCTCACGGAAGATCTGTTCGCCTTCGTGGGCCACGATGACCGGGTTGACCAGCATGAGATAGCCGTTTCCGCCGGGATACTTGGGATTTCGCGACGTGTCCACGATGCAGATACGCTGCATGATGCCGATCTGTGGCGCGGCAATGCCTACCGTGCGCGGCGGACCGGCGTTCATGGTGTCGAGCAGATCCTGAGCCGCCGCTCGAAAGGCGTCATCGAAAACCTCAACGGGAGGACAGACCGCTTTTAGGAGAGGATCGGGATAGTAGATAATGGGACGAACCGGCATGCGTAAGCTACAGCGCCTCCGTGTCGATTTCCTGAACGGTCACTTCCACGCCCATCTCTTTGCGCAGGCTGTCGAGCTCTGCGGCAAGATCGGCGCTGCCTGCGGCTACTTCCAACAGCATGACATAGACCGGCGCTTTCGGCGATCCGGTAAGGCGTGTGTCCATGTTCGTAATATTGACTCCGCACAAACCCAGGCGCGATGTTACGCCATAGACGATACCTGGCTTGTCGGCGCCATATACCGTAACCTGATGGTCGGGAGGCGCGCCGTGCGGGGCATCGGAACGGACTTCGTGGACCGTAACCGTGAGATTCAATTTTTCTGCAGCCTTCGCCAGCGCATTGCGGCAGTCATCGGCAGTAACGCCGGCCGGAAGGTCCGCAGAGACCATCGTCGCAAATGCATCGTGAAGGCGAGTCATGGTAGCGTCGTCGAGGTTCGCGCCGATCTCAAACATCGCTCCGGCGATCGCAGCCACAATCCCTGGCCGGTCTTCACCAACGGCCGTGATCACAACTGTCCTTCCCTGTTCGTTCGACATCTTACTCAATACCTCCGCTGTGGCCGAGATTATACCACGAGCCCGCCTCTGCGTCCGGCTTTTGGAGCAATTCCCGGTAGACAAATTGCTTCTGAGTTATGGGCAAACATTAACATACATTTTTGAGGAGACGGGTAAGATACCACGTTAAGCCAGGTGAACGGAGTGGATATGTCTGAGGCTGAGACCCCCAAAACCAGCAATGATGCCGACTTTTTAGCGGGCGGCGGTGAAATGGGCATGCTGATGCGGACGCTCGACTGGTCGAAGACACCGGTCGGTCCCATCAGCACATGGCCGCAAAGCCTGCGCACGGCGGTCAGCATCTGTATCGGCTCCCGATATCCCATCGAGATCTGGTGGGGACCCGATTACCTGCGTTTCTACAACGATGCTTATCGTCCCGCTCTCGGAGCGACCAAACATCCGCAGTTCCTCGGCAGGCCCGGCCGTGAGTGCTGGGCGGAGATCTGGGATGAGATCGGGCCGATGCTCGACGGGGTACGTGAGACAGGCATTGCAACGTGGTCGGAAGACTATCCGCTCATGATGACTCGCAATGGTTATGTCGAGGAAACATATTTCACCTTCTCGTACAGCCCGCTGCGTGATGAATCCGGCGGAGTCGGCGGTATCTTTTGCGCCTGCAGCGAAACGACAAATCAGGTCCTGAGCACACGGCGTATGCGGACGCTACGCGATCTCTCGATTGAGGCAAACTCAGCCGAAGATGCCGTCGCTCTTGCCTGTGGGGTGCTTGCCAACAATCCTCTCGATATTCCGTTCGCCATGGTTTATCTCATCGACGGCGACGATGCTCATCTCCGCGGCTGTGTCTCAATAGAAGCCGGCACTGCGGCAAGCCCGCAAACAATTTCACTCATTCATGGAGAGAAGGCCGTCTGGCCGTTGGCGGAAGTCGCCGAGACATGCGAAACGTTGGTTGTCTCTGATCTAATAGGGCAGATAGGGACGCTTTCATGCCTATCCTGGCCGGAGCCTCCGCACACGGCCGTTGTCGTGCCGATCGGCCGCGCCAGTCAGGGTAATCTGATGGGATTTCTGGTGGTGGGAGTGAGTCCGCGGCGCGCTCTGGACGACGACTATCGCGGATTTATGGAACTGCTGGCCCGGCATATCGGCACGACGGTGGGCAATGCGCGCGCTCTGGATGAGCAGAAGCGGCGGGCAGAAGCGCTTGCCGAGCTGGATCGCGCAAAAACAGCCTTCTTCAGCAATATAAGCCATGAGTTTCGCACACCGCTCACACTGATGATTGCGCCTCTCCAGGATCTTTTGCATCAGCAAGATAATCTGAATGCAGTACAGACTGAGAGTATAGAAGTCGCGTACAGAAACTCTCTGCGCCTCCTGAAGCTTGCGAATACACTTCTGGATTTCTCACGGCTGGAAGCCGGACGCGCTCAGGTGGCGTTTGCGCCTACGGATCTCTCTACAGTGACTGCGGATCTTGCAAGCACGTTTCGGTCGATTACGGAGCGTGAGGGCCTGCTGCTGACTGTCGACTGCCCGCCGCTCTCCGAACCTGTCTATACTGACGGCGAGATGTGGGAGAAGATCGTCCTTAATCTGCTCTCAAATGCCTTCAAATTCACCTTTGACGGCGAAATTGCAGTTCGCTTGTCTCAGATGCCCGAGCATGTGGAACTCACGGTCGCCGATACCGGCACAGGTATCCCTGAACATGAACTGCCTTCACTTTTCGAGCGCTTCCATCGTATCGAAGGGGCGCGTGGGCGAAGTTATGAGGGAACGGGCATCGGCCTGGCTCTGGTGCAGGAACTAGTCCAGCTACATGCAGGAACGGTTTCCGTCGACAGCGTGCTGGGCCAGGGAACTACATTTACCATTCGCCTGCCGCTTGGAAGCGCGCATCTGCCTGCCGGGCGCGTCACTGATGCTTCGCCGCAGGGGGAGGGGCGGACGCGCCAAATATATGTCGAGGAGGCCCAGCGCTGGCTGAGCGAAACATTTGACGCCTCTGCGGATAGCGATGTGGTTCGGAGCATCGGAGGAGCGCGCCCGAGAATTCTGCTTGCCGACGACAATACCGATATGCGCGAGTATATCGCGCGCATTCTTGCCCCACGATACGATGTAATCAAGGTGTCCGACGGCATTGAGGCGCTCGCCGCGGCGCAGAACTCGGCTCCGGATATCGTTCTGACCGATATCATGATGCCGCGTATGGATGGACTGGCTCTTCTGCAGGCCCTGCGTGAAGCCCCAAAAACGCAGACGCTTCCCGTGATCCTGCTTTCGGCGCGGGCCGGGGAAGAGGCTCAGATCGAAGGGCTTGAAACCGGCGCTGACGACTATCTCGTTAAGCCTTTCAGCGCGCGTGAACTTCTTGCCCGTGTCGGCTCTCATGTCGCGCTTGCCGCAGCCCGCGCGGATGTCCGGCAGGCCCTGGAGCAGGCATATGCGCATCAGCACGAGATTGCGGAGACCTTGCAGCGGGCGCTTGTCACCATTCCTGATCCTGACGCGTTTTCACATCTCACAATTGGCTGCAGTTACGAAGCGGCGCTTGCCGATGCCGATGTCGGCGGCGATTTCCTGGACGCTTTCCTGCTCTCCGAGGATAAGGTCGCGTTCGTTGTGGGCGACGTTTCCGGCAAGGGATTGTCGGCTGCGGCGCGTACGGCTGAAGTCAAATATTCGCTGCGCGCTTTTCTGCGGGAGCATTCGTCCCCGGAACTTGCCATGGCGCGTGTCAATACGGTGCTTTGCGAGGGGCAGATCCTGAATCGGGAAGATCCTCACGAAGGATTTGTGTGTCTTGCGCTGGCGATAGTCGACACGAGAACGGGGCAAGCTGAAATATCGATCGCATCCGCAGAGCCGCCGGTTATTGTCCGCGCCTCCGGCATTACGGAGGAAGTTACGCTGCGCGGCACGCCGCTGGGGATGGTCGCCAAGGCATCCTACGACAGCCAGCGATTTATCCTGGAGCCGGGCGACCTTCTGGCTATGGTCACCGATGGAATTACGGAGGCTCGCCGGGGCAGGGAATTCTTTGGGAGTGATGGGCTGCAGAGCGCGCTCATTCAGCAGCGCATGCTCCCGTCGCCTAACGACATTACCAGGCATGTCATTGAGCAGGCAAAGGATTTCGCGGGCGGCGCTCTGCGTGACGACGTTTGCATGGTCGTGATCCGGCGAGCTTGATGCGGCGTACAGGCGATATGGTATCCTGAATCGGATACCTAACTATGACTGCTGCCGCAATTTCAAATAACCCACTGCGTGCCGGGCTTCTTTCCGCGCGCGCCAATCTCCTGCCAGGCTTGATCGTTCAGAGTGTGATGGCGATCATTGTCGCCATGTATTACCTCTATGCCCCAGCGCATGCGTGGCTCTTGCTTGTGGCCGATGCCAAGGCGCGCTACGGATTTGGGTTCAGCATCGCCGGCGCGATTGTCGCCGGCGCGTTTGTGCCCGAGCTGCTGCGGATCGCCTGTTTCCAGCATGGGAAACCCCGTGTAGAGAACGCGCGCAACCTCCTCTTTACTATTCCATTCTGGGCATTCAATGGCTTCATGGTCGATGCGCTCTATCGAGGCCAGGCGCTCTGGTTCGGGACGGCGGTTACATCCATTGTGATCGTCAAGAAGGTGCTCGTAGATCAGTTTATTTACAATGTGGTCTATGCCGCGCCCGTCACGGCCATGGGGTATCACTGGAAGAACGAGGGCTATAGCTGGGCGAACGCGAGATCCTGGTTTACCCGGGCATACTATGCCGAGCGCATTCTGCCCGCTCTGGTTGCAACGTGGGGAGTGTGGATACCGCTGGTATCGCTAATCTATGCGCTGCCGTCACTGCTGCAGACTCCCTTGTTTACGCTTGCCCTCAGTTTGTGGGTGATGATCTATACGTGGATGGCTGAGCAGCATTCTTAAGCGAGCTAATCATGATTGACCGCGATGTACGATTGATTCCTGCCACTGTCGCCGATCTGCCGGAAATAATTACTCTTGCGGCCAGGATCTGGCGGGAGTATTATCCCGGCATTATCACGCATGCCCAGATCGACTACATGCTTGCCCGTGGCTACGATATCGACGTATTGCGGCGTGAGATCGAAGCCGAGGGTATTCACTACGATCTCTGCATCGCCGGCGGCACAACGGCCGGTTTTATCTCATATGGTCCGGGACCGCAACCCGGTGAACTGAAAGTCCATAAGCTTTACCTGCTCGGCGAATATCATGGCCTTGGTCTCGGCCGTCTGATGCTGCAGCACGCCGTTGCCTATGCGGGCGGAAGTGGCTATGACAGAGTTGTTCTCAATGTGAACAAATACAACAGCAAGGCCATTGCGATGTATGAACGCAACGGCTTCACAAAACGTGAGGAAGTCGTGGTCGATATCGGCGGCGGCTTTGTCATGGACGACTATGTAATGGAGTCCCCTTGATACGGCGCGCTATTGAGGGTGATCTGTATTTTGGTGCATTTTTGGTACTGATTCGCAGTGCGCCACTCTTAGTGAAATGTGAACCGTTGTGGTCAGTGCCGGCCTGCCCTGGCGGTTAAAACCACGGGCTAGAGATTACACATGTCCGCCTTCGCGGACTAAGAAATGCGGATATAATCCGCTCCGAGTGTCCGAAGGGCACATCTGCACTCTCTAGGCGCGGTTTTAACCGCTGGCCAGACTGTTTATCCACAATACCCAGTTTTGCCCTCCACACTATGTTGTGAATTATGGTGCGGAATTGGTACATTTTTGGCTTGACTCAAAAGTTGTGATGTGCTATGATTGTCTCGTTCTGAAGGCTCTAAGGCGACAGCTAAGCCTCTGTTAAGTCTGTTTGATATATTTGCAATGTAATTTACGACGGCGAAAGGACAGGATATGCGGCACTCACAGAAGAGATGGTGGCTGGGATTGACTCTTGCGGCTTTGGCGGCAGGATCGGCGCATCCGGCATCGGCGTTGACGGCAGCCGATCAAGATGCGGCAATAAATTCTTACAACAATGCGTTCTACACAATTACAGGCAGCACCGGCAACTACGTGCTCGACAACGTCAATCGTGGTTATCCGCAGACGTACAGTTTCTGGCGCATGGCGGAAGAGATGGAGATGCTGGAGGACGCTTACGACCAAACCCACAGCGCGACCTACAAGACGATGATCGATCAGCTCTATAATGGTTTCGTTCAGGTGAACGGAACGGGCTGGACGGCGAACGGCTTTAACGACGACCTGATGTGGATCTCCATCGCTTGCCTGCGCGCCTATCAAATCACAGGAACCGCGAACTATTACAACATGGCGAAATCCACCTTCGACACCGTTTATGCTCGCGCTTATGATACCAACCTCGGGGGCGGGCTCTGGTGGACCACGGACAAGACATCCAAAAACGCGTGTGTCAACGGACCGGCGGCCATTGCGGCAGCATTACTGTATCAGTGTGGCGCGGGAAGCGGATATCTCACCAAGGCACAGTCGATATTCAGTTGGGAGGCTTCAACACTCTATCACTCGAACGGCCAGGTTCAGGACAGCATTTCATCTTCTGGCATGCTGAACGGCGGGGCGCTCACCTATAACCAGGGAACGTTCATCGGCGCAGCGGATCTGCTGAACCAGATCACCGGCACGGGAAGCTATGATCAGTACGCCGTGACGGCGACTTCCTATACGATGAATAGCTGCACGGGAGAGAACGCGCCGGGCATTCTTTGGAACGAATACAGCGCCGGATCGGGAGACAGCGACGGCGCAGGGTTCAAGGGCATCTTTGCACGATGGTGCTGCCGGTGGGTGAAGCGCACCGGACATACCGAATACATGCCATGGCTGCAGCGCAATGCACAGATGGTTTGGGATAAACGCAATACAGCAGGGCTTTCATGGGGAATCTGGGGACTTTCGACACCGTCGAGCCTGCTGACCTCGTGGGAGTGCTCAAGCGCCGTCTCGATGATTCAGAACGTCACGGCGTTCACGCCTGTCACTGCGACCGTGCCGAACGCCACCTATACTCTGTCTCCTCGAAACGCAGTTGCCTTCTGTCTGGATGCCTCCGGTTCAGGGACGGCGAACGGGACCAAGGCGGATATCTGGACGGCGAATAATCAGTCCAACCAGAAGTGGATCGTCACGAATATGGGCAGCAACCTCTATAAGATCCAGCCTTCCTATGCCACTGGGCTTGCGCTCGATGTCAACGGCGGCGGCTCCGGCGCGGGATCGAGTGTCGATCTCTGGCAGGACAATGGCGGAACGGCGCAGCGGTGGACCCCGATCGCTAACAGTAACGGCACCTATAAGCTCGTTCCGCAATGTGCGCCTGCCATGGTTCTGGAGCTCTCCGGCGGGGCGGCTGCAAGCGGCTCGCTTACAGATGTCTGGTACGACACCGGAATGCCGCACCAGCAGTGGATCTTCAATATCCTTCCCGGAACCTACACGCTCACTCCCGGCAATGCCACGGGATCGAGGCTGGATGCAGCGGCCGCAGGTACGACGAATGGGACCGTGGTCGATATCTGGCCTGCGAACAACCAATCCAATCAGAACTGGGCGTTCACCAGCCTGGGCAGCGGACAGTTCAAGATCCAGCCCTCATATGCTCTTGGGCTTGCCCTTGACGTATATGGGGCCAATAGTACGGCCGGCTCAAATGTGGATCTCTGGCAGGACAACGGCAGCTCTTCGCAGCGTTGGACTCCCATCCTGAACAGCAATGGCACATTCAAGCTGACGCCGCAGTGTGCGCCCGGCATGGTGATGGACGTCTATAACGGCAACACGGCGGCAGGAACGCATGTCGAGATCTGGAACGACAACAACGCTTCCAATCAGCAGTGGGGAATTCATTAAGGGCCAATTCAGGAGCAACTTATCATGTATCGAATCAAAGAACAACTCCTTAGCCTTGCATGCATCTTCGCCATGTTGATAGTGTTTTTCGCTGCAGTGCCCGCAAACGCGGAGAACAACGGCGTAGCTGTGACACCCGGCATGGGCTGGAGTAGCTGGAGCTATTTCAAGAGCAGCACGGATCTCAACGAAAGCGTTGTGAAGGCCGAGGCACAGGTGATGGCTTCGCAGCTCAAGGCGAGCGGCTATGTCTATGTAAACATCGACGACTACTACTATCTCAACCCGAACAACACGGTGGACGCATACGGGCGCTGGGTGCCGGACCCGGGACGATTTCCGGGCGGCATGGCGGCTCTGGGAAGTTATATTCACAGCCTTGGGCTGAAGTTCGGATTGTATGTGACGCCTGGCATTCCTTATGGCGCAGTCTCGCAGAATACGCCGATCCAGGGGACATCCTATCATGCGCGGGATATCGCCGATACGACGCGCAGCGAGCCTCACTATGGGCCTGGCTCCATGTACTACATCAATTACTCTAAACCGGGAGCGCAGCAGTTCATCAACTCATGGGCTAACCTCTTCGCTTCATGGGGAGTCGACTATATAAAGCTCGACGGTATCGGCGACGGCAACATTCCGGACCTGCAGGCTTGGTCAAGCGCTCTGGTTCAAACCGGCCGGCCGATTTTGCTTGCCATTGCCAACACGCTCGACCCAAATAACGCGAGTGTCTGGAAGCAATATGCCAACTCGTGGCGCATCGACGGCGATGTCGAATGCTACTGCTCCACCCTGGTGATGTGGAGTTCCGTTCCGGGACGCATGAGCGATGCTCCGAGGTGGGCTCAAGCTGCGGGGCCGGGAGGTTGGAACGACCTGGATTCGATCAATGTGGGCAATGGAACGATTGACGGGCTTACCAATACCGAGCGCCAGACCGCCTTCACCTTCTGGGCTCTGGAGGCTTCTCCGTTGATGATCGGCGACGATCTCAGGCAACTCGACAGCTACGGGCTGAGTCTGCTGACTAATGGGGAGGTTATTGCAGTTGATCAAGCGGGAGTTGTGGCCGTTCCGGTTAATGCCGGCATACCGCAGCAGGTTTGGACCTCCAGGCAGCCCGACGGCACATATGCCGTGGGACTATTCAATTTGAGTGACACCGCAACATCCAATGTCACGGTCTACTGGTCGAGCCTCGGGTTTACCGGATCGGGCGCGGTTCGCGATCTCTGGTCGCGAACGAACTTAGGCACATTCCAGAATAGTTTCACGGCGTCAGTGGCCCCGCACGCATCCAGGCTGCTGAAGGTGTCCGCACAGCCATTGACGCCTCTGGCGAACGGAACTTATACCCTCACGCCCGGCAACGCCACGGGATCGAGACTGGACGCGGCCGGGGGCGGCACATCGAATGGAAAGGAGGTGGACATCTGGCCCTCGAACAATCAGTCCAACCAGAAGTGGATCTTTACCAACATGGGAAGCGGCATGTATAAGATCCAGCCTTCGTATGCGACCGGGCTTGCCCTGGATGTTTATGGAGGGAACAGCGCGGCCGGCGCGACCGTGAACCTCTGGCAAGACAACGGCGGTCAGTCGCAGCGCTGGTCCGTCATTGCCAATAGCAATGGCACGTTCAAACTCACGCCGCAGTGCGCGCCCGGCATGATGCTGGATGTATACAATGGCAACACGGCGGCGGGAACGCTGGTGGAGACATGGTATGACAACGGAGCTCCCAATCAGCAGTGGGGGATTCATTCAGCCCAATAACCCGCAGGCGTTTGCTCGTTAGGACCCCTCCTTGCGTCCATCAGTCGCCACGACAGGGTGTGCCTGAACCCGACTGATCCCCGAAGGGAAGGGTCGTTCTCGACATCAGAAGGCTTGCTATTTTTGACCATGCGCCAAGACGTCGTGGCCTTTCGTAAAGGTGAACGCGCCCTCCCTTCGGGAGGGGATGGGGTGGGTCCTAACGAGCAAACGCCTACGGTCTTTAGAGGAAACTTTTATGTTTCGTTGGCCTATTATAATCATCTTATTGGCTGTCATTCATTCGCCAGCGAATGCAGGGAAGCTTACAACGACTTCTATTTCTAAAGGCGTGGAAGCCGAAGATACGAGGGCTGCCGTCAGTGTCAACGGTCATGTGTTTACAGTTGCTCAGGTCAAGGCCGTGGCGATGCGGGAGCAGGGGGATGCGGTTCTGGACAGGCTGATCGACAACATGCTGCTCGATCAGTCCGGTCAGAAGATCGACGTATCATCTTCGCGTAAGGAGGTCGAAAGCACATGGTCGCGGCTAAGATCGCAGGCGAGGATCGTCCGGAATTTCCATGCAATGGAGCCGCCATATTCTGAGATTGCGGCGACGGTCAACGGCATCGCCATACCGATTACGGCTGTAGAGGCCGAAGCGATGAAGATCGCTGCAGCGAATGTTGTCGACCGCTTTATCAATAATGAGCTGACAGAGCAGGAGGCGCGCAGGCAGGGGATTGTCGTAACCAGCGCGGAGGTTGCCGCACAGTTGGAGACGCTGCGTAAAGCCATCGCGCCGATGACGCTGGCGGAGGGGCTGAAGCGTCACCACCAAACCATACCGATGCTGACACAGGATATCATTCACAGTATCCAGCGGCAGAAATTGGTGGAGAAAACTACGCCTGCGCCGCAATCGGCACAGGCGCTAATTCCGCAATATATGGAAGGATTGCGCGCGAAGGCTGCAATCGTCATCAGTCTGAATGCCGCGCAGTCCAGCCTGCCGGCTGTATCAAGTGAAGTGCGATGAAGTGGGGAGTGCGCCGATCCAGGAAGGAATCTGCAATCCTTATGCCTGACTACCTCGTGTGAATCAGGATACCGATCGTATGCCGGGCAGCAACATTGGGCGTCTCTTTAAGATCGCTGCCGCCCTGCTTACTGGATTGCTGCTGCTTGGCTCCGTGCTTGCGCTGAGAAAACACGGAGCCTCGCCTGCTTTTGCCGGCAGCGCTCCGGGAACACCATGGGATGCGCAGGCATCCTACATGACGCACTTTACTTCTTTGGAGAGATATGGCCCTGTGGGGCCGGTGCATGTGGTGGATCCGAAATCGCCCGGCCTTTCACTGTTGCCGTATGCAACGTCGATCAATCCGGCATGGCAGGAGGCGATGGCGGCGGCCAACGGAGGCCCCCGGAGCCACTCGCTTCATGACGATCCCTATCCGGCAACATATTGCAACCGGGTTCAGAGCATCCTCAACACTCATCCGCACTACTTTGTCGCTGAAGCTCAGCTTGCCGACTACTACCGAAGTATCGGCAATTCGGTCATGGCGCAGCGATATCTGGACGCCGCCCTTCGTGATGCGCCCTGCGTGTTGGCAGGGCGTTTAGAGATGAACGACGGAACGCCGGTCGCAGGCGCCAAAATTATGCTGATGATTCGGGAGACGCCGGACCTACAACCCACTTCAAATACGGGACACCCCACGCCGGCGCTGAACTACGAGGTGACGACAAACAATAACGGCTGTTTCTATCTGCCGGTCGACCACGCTTACCTGCGTCTGGTGGGGATCGAATGGATACTGAAACCGGCTCAAAAAGCGCTATCTGGGCGGTATGTGCCGATTAACACTAACGATACAGATGATTACATGGCGATAGCCGGCAAAGTCGGGCTGCTGAAGCCGATTGTGGTGAGACCATACATTGACGTGACTGCGGGCGGTCGTCCACTCGGTGTGGTTCGTCATCCTCGTCTGATACATGGCCCATCCATTAAGCTGGCTTGGAAGCCTTATCCCGGGGCCGTGAACTACCGGATCGAAAGAATGTGTTGCAGCGAGACGGATGGAACCGGCGGCGGAATCTATGGAATTCCCGATAACCCGGCTTATGCCTCCGGCCCCAATACAAGCCGAACACTGGATTTCCTTGGCACAAAGCCGATCTACAGCCGTGATCACAGCTACTATGTCCTGGTTACTGCCGAGGATGCCGGCGGGCACGAAGTCGGGCGATCACGAGTCGGCTACTTTGTACCACTTGATGCCCGTTTTCCACTCCGTTCGCCCAAAGAAGCCGCCGGTTTGCTGCCGCGTTCATGGCATGCTGTGTCAGTGAGTTCGAATGGATGGGATGAGACAGTGACGGCGACCCGTCCTCATGGAGATCAAGGCAGACCACCCTTGGATCAGACAAGCTGTAGCATTGCGGTTTCGGGACGCGTCAAAGAGGGCGACCAGGTGACGGTGACGTTTGGGGAGTGATGGGAGGCTCAATGGTTATGCGGCCTCCCGAAATTCCAGGGCGCCGTCCACTCGATCATAGAGGCAGTATTGCGGCCTAAGGGTCTTGTCACGGGATGCGCCGACGGCGCCCACACAAACGACATAGCGGCCGTCCGGCCTGACTGCAATTGCCGTGTTCATGCTGACATCAAAGTGGATGACCTCTGATGGCTGATCTCTGAATACCGCGAATAGCCTTGCTGCATGCGTATGCCCTACGAATACAATGCGCGCTTTGCATTCGTTGAAGATGCAGGCCGCCTCGTCGCTATCGGTAACAGCCGTTTGCCAGCGTCTCGGCGAGATGTGCGTGAACAACAGATCATCGTCCACGACTTTGAACGGCAAGGCCATGAGAAAGTCCTGCGTCTGAAGCGGAAGCCCGAGATCGTTCTTACGATCATGGTTTCCGCGAGTACACTCGATGCCATTGTCCCGGATCCATCGGACCACTGCCTCATCACTATCGCCGCCTTCGACCAGATCGCCAAGACAGACAATGCGGTCGCATCCCTGATCTTTGAGGTCCGCCACCACGCGTTCAAGCCGCGCATATTCGCCATGAATGTCCGAGATAATCGCCAGCCGCCGCCAATTGAGGTTCATTCCATTGCCTGAGAAACAATCGTTGATAGTTCCACTGTCGTGGTTGTAGTCTATTTGCAATGTCGCCTCAACATGGCATTGTGCTTAAAGGCTGCAACTGACCAAGACGGCCCTGACGATGCAACTTAAGCGTCCTGGCGGGTGTCTTATGGACTATGACATCGGCCTCAAACGATAGTACTCCCATCCTCGCTCGCTATCGCCCTGGTGGAGTGTGGTGGTTTATCGTTCTCTTAATCACCGGCATAGCTCTCGCGGAGCCTGTTGCTGCCATCTGCACTCAGCAGACGGTGAATCTCCTGAATGCATGGGAGGCAGGAGGTGTGCTTCTCCTGTTCTGTGTCGTACCGATCTTGTTTCTAGCGAAAGCGATTGATGCTGATGATGTTGGCTTGACCATTCTCGATTGGCGGGGCAGAAAACGTATCCTCTGGCAGGATGTACAGGATTACTACCAAGGCCTGCCCCACACGAGCACTAATTTTGCCACGATCCGGACATCTGCGGGCGACATTATGCTCTCCAGCGCGGATTACGGATACGACGGCATGTTGCAGTGTGTCTTGGAGCACACTCAGCATCTGCCGGTACGGGAATGGGAGGTTCTTGGCTGCCGTCCGAATGACCCGGCTGCAATTGTATTCCAATACACCTGGCGATTCAGAGCTGCGCTTGGCGTTCTCTCTGCAGCGCTTACTGTTAGCCTTCTGGTGATGGTATCACACGGTCTCATTAGAGATTGGCTGCTGCTGCGACAATTTGCGAGTTTGGGATGGGCGATTGGCTTTGTCGTTCTTGCCCTGCAGCTTCCGGTCTTCTGCGGCCTAGTGACATGGGCGTATTATCTGACCACCAAAGAGAGCTGGGATCGCAGGAATGAACGCATTACGATCACTGCGAACGGCATTCGGTTTGAGGACGCCGTCATAGTCGTTGATGCGCCATGGTCAGCAGTAACGGAGTGGCACTCACAGGAGGTTAAAGGTGGACGTTTTGTGGGATCGAATATCGTGGTGGTCACTCAGAATGGCTCTTTTGATGTGTCCAGCCAAATCGGCATAAACAGCAATCTTGAGACGATGCGATTGCTGCGGATTTTGCTCGAACGCTACGCAGGGCCGGACACACAACCTGATCACAACAGCTATCAGTTTACAAATGCCGCAAGACGCTGGGCAAGAGTTGCGTCAGAAGGCGCTCAGGTACATCATTATCGTACGCCCATTAACCGAGCTCATCTGTTAATGCTGTGCGCATATCCGTTGACCCTTTTGGTTGCTCTGATCGCGGGATATTCTATTGGGACAGTCGCAGTGTCTAAGGCGCATGTGGTTTACGGCGCTATCGTGTTTGCGATTGTGATTGCCTACACTCAGTGGCGATACCGAACGGCGGCCGTCATTACCGACGACAAGGGTATCTGTGTGCATACCGTATTGGGCGAACGGCGCCTTGCGTGGGATGACATAATTTCCTACCGAAGGGGTGAATACCAGGCAACCGTTCGAAGCAAATATAGCGCCGTGCGTTTCTGGGTGACGATCTCCGATATGGAAGTACTTCAGAAGACGATTCAGGAGAGGGCTGTCAATTGCCCCATCACCGCTTTGGATAGCCCCAGATCTCCACTTCGTTAATCCGGCCCCCTCCGCCCTGCAGCGCTACTGTCAGGCGGACGTATCTTGCAGACTTTTCATCGAGTGTGTCTGCCATCAGCCATTTGCCTGAGCCGGGCTCGCCTTCGGGAGTGGCGGAAGCTGCAGGGGTAAAGTGTATTCCGTCGCTGCTGATTGAGACGTCCAGGCGGGTAGGGTAGCCGCCGAACTCGCTGCTTAGCAGATTGACGGCGTGGAGCGGATAAGTGCCCTTGAGGTCGAATTCGATCGTCGCTGTTGGGAAGTGGGGCGCTTCGAAGTTTGCCGATTCCGAATCCATCAGCCAGCGTGAGTAGCTGCTCTGAAGCGCAGTCCCCGTTTGGGGAGAGCCGTCCGCCGGGTCGGATACTTTTCCCGCCTTAGCGTCGACATACCGATAAGTCGCGCCGGTCTTAAGCTTGCGGGGAAGTCCGCGGGGTAGGTGGAATTGTCGGAGAGCAGCCAGGGACATCGGGCGTTGTCGATATCGACCCCGACCGGTGTCGTGGTGACGGCCTGATCTGTTTTGCCATTGGACCACCGGAAGTTGACGGGATACATTCGCTCCGTGTACGGGAGCAAGCCGGTTGCAGGAGGCGTAACGGTCACCGCCACATGGCACGATCCGTAGGGGGCGATTGCCGGCGTGTGAATGATTGCCGGTGTGACGTTCCAGCCTCTCAGCGCCCTTGTTTTCAATAGGCCAGGCTTCGTGGCGACCGGCGACGGATTGAATACCGTCACCATGATCTTTGTGGAAGTGTCCGGCGTGAGGGCGGGCAAGTGGCCATCGATGCCGCGTTTTTGCGTGACGATTTCTGGGACCGATATCAACGGCGCATGGTTATTCAGCAGCAGGAGCATGCCGGCAGTTTGGAAGGCAGGCAGATCGACCGCATACTGCCCCCCTGTCAGACGCTGAACCTTTACCGGCTGCAGCCCTTCATTCTCCGCGGGCGACCAGAATGCGCTCTTCCATGCGCCGGCCGGGAGGGACAGACGGAGCGTTGTGGCAGTGTGCCCGGTGTCCTTCACGTTGGCGATTACGAGCGCCGTGTTTGCGCCGTCGGTGAATGGCTGTTCAACTCGCAACGCTGCCGTATCCTGCGCCCCGGCAGTGGTTGAATAAGCTGGATGAACATTGGCCTTTGCTAGAAGCGATGTTAGCCATTGGCCTGTGGAGTCACCTTCCATCCTTCCTAGATGGGTGGCAATGTAGATCGCAGCGCCTTGACCATAAGTGTTCTTGAATGCGATCGGAGCGCCGCCGTCCGCTTTTTCGATCGTCTCCGCTTCGCCCTGGTGAACTGTGGCGATGTCATGACCGTGAAGAAACCCCGATACGCTTTGCAGTGAAACTTTGGCATTAGCATCTGTTGCGAACGTTGTGACGCTTGCTCCCAGGACAGGATCCAGACCATGCATCGTCTGATGGCGTTCGTTGTAGTAACCGGCCAGCATATCCGCGACCAGCACGCCGCCGTTCTTTACGTAGCCTGCGATCTGTCCACATTCGCCTGATGTCAGGTGGTCGCCTCCTGCAACGATAAGCGCATCGTATTGCTTCAGGAAGCTTATGTTAAGTTTTGTATAGGGGATGACGTCGACCCAGAAACCTGCCTGCCGCAGCTCGGAGTAAACGCGCTCGCGGTTGTTGACCGGGCCGGCCCACATGTTGCCGGGTGTATTGTCAGCCAGCAGCATATCACGGCGGTTCAGGAGCATCGCAACCCGATGCGCTGCCGGCGATGGCCTGCTCTTTGCCCAGAAGCTCTCCATTCTACGTACGCCGTACGTAAAGCGCACGGCATACGGAGCTTTCTCGCGCAGCAGCGTGTTCGGAGCGGTCAGGCCATAGACATCGGAGTCGCCGGTTGCGCCTGGCATGCCGAAACAGAAGAAGTCGTATGCCTTGGTCCCGTTGGCCAGGCTGCGCCAGATACTGTTTGCAAACTCCCGGCCGGGGCCGCCATGGTTGTTGGTTTCCGTCAGAAAGAGGCGGCCTGGGCCGCTGCCGGTCGGCGGTCTGATACACTGCGACGCAAAATTAACCTGATACTCATAGAGGTCGCCGGCATCATAGATATCGACACCATACCAGCCGCCGAATGGGCGGGTTAGCTCGCAGAATTGAGCCGGATCGAGCACCCGACCCTTGCCGACTTCGGGCAGGTCAAAAGATTGCTGCGTCGTCTTCTGAGCAATGCCGCGATGCTGTGGATCGGCGTTGAAGATCGCCCTGTAGCGGTCGGCGGTAAAGCGGGTGAAGAAATCGTCCTGGTAGGCGTGCCAATCGAGCCATGCCGCCGGGCGGCTGATCACAGGCTCGATCTTTGGCGGAACGATATCCTTCCAATCGTGATATTCTGTGCCCCAGACTGTGTTGAGCGCCGGCAAGGTTGCATAACTTGCCTTGAGCCACTCGATAAATCCTGTTTGTGCCGCCGTCGAGTAGTCAAGCTCGCCTTCCCATTCATTATCCAGCGACCACATCATGGCCGGTCGCGCCGGAGCGCCGTAGATTCTGGAGAGCGCGGCATCCGAATCGAGCATAAAGCGCCGGACGGATGGGTCAAAGTAGGAGCGCGATTTTGTGAATGTTCCGTATCCAGGCTGGTTCGTATCCATCGGCATCATATGCCAGGCCCAGGATGCCGTAAACAGGCCGAGATGATCCGGCTCAGACGGTGGAGGGACTGCCGCCTTGTGCCGGGCGGCAAACCACTCCATTGTGATATTGTCGCCGCCGGGCGATATGAGGGGGCTGACGGCCCGTTCCGTGAAGTCGAAGCCGTAAGAGATCAGTTCGCCCCGGTCACGCGGAAACAGTACGCCGAGGGGAAAGTCGTTTGGCCTGTCCCAGCCGTTCGGGCGGACACTTAGGCTGTAGGCAGTCGTGTCGAGAAGGGGATCGAGTCCCTGCGCCTTTGCAGGAGCGATATTGGTGAGGAGCGTTATCGCGGCGAGGGTGGTTAGCGCGAGGGAGTGGGTAGTTCGGTTCATGGGAGGATAGAAGGCCTTAGCGATTGATATCGGTACATCAGGCGTCGGCTTTGCCCTGGCGATTGAACACCCACGGAGTGGGTACCCGGGGCTGGCAAGGTCACAAAGTGTCCCTTTGCCCTGGCGACTAAAGTCACGGGCTGGTAAGTTCACGAAGTCGGCTTTCGCCGACTCAGAAATTATGGCTAAAAGCCATTCTTCAGTGTCCGCAGGGACACTTTGTGATTTTGCCAGCCCGTGAATTTATTCGCCATGGCAAGACCGACGCCTTATAATCACGCCCTGGCATTGAAACCAGGGCAGCCGTTCGTAAACCGCCCTGGTTTCGATCGCCAGGGCGGCCTTAAGTTTTGTGTCTATATTATGCTGAACGTCATCGAATACTTGCTGCCGTTGTCGCCGGTCATGTTGCTGGAGCCGGCGGCGGGATGGCTGCCCCAGCCGGGATGACCGGGCTCGTTTTCCGACGAGTTGAACGCATTGACGCCGTTGCTGATCTGCGCGCCGCGGAGCCACTTGACGTGACCGTCACATGCCAGCCAGTTCGATCCTTCGGTGTGATAGGGGGTAGCGGTGTAAGATGGATCGGCGAACGGCACGGCCATATTGCCGGTGGCATACTTGTCTGCGCCGTATGGAGCGTAGCCGGGCCATCCGAAGCCGACCGGGCTGTGATAGTCGGGCAGAGTGGGGACGCCGTCCGTGCCGGTTTCATAAGAGCCCGTCACTTCGAAGAGGCAAACGACATTGGAGGGAGAGTTGACGCTTGCGAGAGTCTGCGTCCCCGGCATGTACCAGCTTCCGGTAGCATCCGATGCTTCGTCAAGGTGGATGTTATAAGCATACGAGATGGCAATCTGACCTGCGGGGGGAACCGTGGGATCGTCCGGGCACTTCAGAACGCCCTTAGCCTTGATATACGGGTAGAGCTGTCCAGCCCAGCCCTCTCCGGCATTGCCTCCGGCGCCTGCGCCCTGATACTGGCCGCAGGGGTATGTTTCATCGTTGTCCTGCACATACTGCAGGACTGCGAGGCCGAGCTGCTTCATATTGCTGGTGCAGCTTGTTGCACGCGCTTTCTCACGCACTTTGGCAAAGACAGGGAACAGGATCGCAGCGAGGATCGAAATGATCGCTATCACAACTAACAATTCAATTAATGTAAATCCGACATTCTTTTTCATGATGAACTCCTGAACTTGATGGTGGGCTCGAAGATAACTAAGGTCTCACTCCGCCGTTGGTTTTCGGACTTTTATGAACGGTTCGGTGATCATATTATAAAGCGATTCCGTCTGGGGCGGAATGGTAAAATCGGTCCAAAACATGGAGAATCAGGTCATTTGCCGTTATAATTGGGGCGGTGTGAGTCGCTTTCGTTGCCAGATATTCCATGTTTCTAACAATTCAAGCTTATATACCAGGCATATTGTGTTAGACTGTATGCAGCAGTATGCCGGGTGGAGAATCTCCGGCGACGGTAGTTTGCCTCAGGCGCAAATACGGATCGTGCGGGGTGTGACAGATGCCGGGTGAGCCGACAATCCTCTTTCGCAGCTATGATCAATCTCCCATAGGCCAGATAGGGGATGCCGCGTATGTTTACAACAGCACGGGCGTTCCGGTTCCTCGGGTGCTCGGCAGTTATGCCCTGATCTTCCTCATTGAAGGTCAGGGAATCTATGCCGATGTCAATCATAAGGCAACAGCCGTTTCGCCTGGAGACATGCTGATGCTCTTTCCGGATATCGCGCACCGTTACGGGCCTTCGCGCCGGGGCAAATGGAGCGAATTCTACATCCTCTTCCATGGACCTGTTTTCGACCTGTGGCGATCCACAGGAATCCTCACTCCGCAGCGCCCGGTATTTCGTCTCGGGCAGGTTGAGCCATGGCTGCAACGCATGACGAACGTCGTGGACGTCCCAATTACCGGGGCAAGCGAGCGGCAAATCGTGATGGTCAGCCGGCTGCAGTCCGTCATTGCGGATATCATCACATCGCAGACGATCTCCCTGGAATCAGGTTCGCAGGTCTGGCTAACGGAAGCCTGCCATTGGCTGGAGAGCGAGTTGGCTGAGGAGATCAGCTGCCACTGGGTGGCGGATATGGTGGGGCTGTCGTATGATCGATTTCGGAAGAAATTTGCCGCGGAGATGAAGATGACCCCGTATCAGTACCGATCGATGCAGAGGCTGAAGGCGGCGCAAAAGATGATGCAGGAGACGGAGATGAGCCTGAAGGAAATCGCGGCATCGGTGGGCTTCTACGACGAGTTTGCGCTGTCGAATCGCTTTAAGCAGGTGATGGGAATGTCGCCAAGGGCGTTTCGGGCGCGGGAGCAGGGGTAGGATGCCAAATCGGCCGCAAGATCTCCCGGCGGTTGAAACCGCGGCTAGTGGAAGATCACCTCTGGTGATAAACCCGCCTTCGCGGGTTCCTTGAGGTATCGCTACGCGACTATCTTAAATCTATCGCGCAGCGATACAGACAGGAGTCCGCGAAGGCGGACTTTTCACCGTAGGTAAAGGCACTTTCTAGCGGGTGCCCTCTGGGCAGTTTAACCGCCAGGCTTCCTACTCCGCCTCCTCCACCAATCTTACTTCCACCTTTTCCGTATTGCCATGCAGCTCAAAGATCACGATCTCATTAGTGCCTGGCTTAAGGAGCGGAGCCGGGAGATAAAGGTTGCGATGCGGAGTGATGTTCCAGTAACGGCCGAGATTGAAGCCGTTTACGATGCAGATACCCTTGGTCCAGCCTTGCAGGGCAACGAACGTGTCGGCGGGCTCATCGATTTCGAACTCTGCCCGATAGAACGCCGGCTGCTCCGTGGGCGCTGGAGAGGCGTAATCCAGGTTGGATAGGTCGTCCAGGGGCAGTGTGAAGATCTCCCACACATGCAGGAACTGGTTGCCCAGGCGCACGCCTTCGGTAATGCCTTTGCGCTCCAACATGCGTGGGCCGTAGTTGACGTGGCCCATATTTTCAACAAGGATTTCCAGCGTTGCGCCGCCCTCAGGAATGTCCAGCTTCAGGGCGTCTGTAGCGTCGTCGTTTCGGTACACAGTGCCCTTGATTTCACCGTCCAGAAATACAATCGCCCGGTCTCGCAGCTCTTGAATCGTAAGTGTCTCGCCGGTTCGCGGACCGGATACATGGGTGCGGTAGAGGATGAAGCCGCTGCTCTGCCCCAGCATCTCCATCGGCTCGGGAGTAGTTCTCTTGACGGGTTGCGTCAGGTTTTCCAGGTTGTCTCGAAGCAGGGCCTGCTCCGTGAGCGTGATTATGCCGAAGTTCCGCTTCTTTGAATCAGGCGGCATCGGCATATCCGGGATCTCGCGATATTTGGCGATCACGTCGCGATATGCATGGTATTTGGGTGTTAGATCGCCGGCTTCCGAGATAGGCGCATCGTAATCGTAGCTGGTTACGGTGGGCATATAGTGGCCGTCGAAGTTGGCGCCGTTCGAGTAACCGAAGTTCGTGCCGCCGTGGAACATGTAGAAGTTGACGGATGCGCCCGCGCTGAGCATGTCGTCGAGGCACTGCGCGGCGTCGGCGGCATCGCGGGTGTGGTGCTCCGTACCCCAGTGATCGAACCAGCCGTTCCAGAACTCCATGCACATTAACGGGCCTTCTGGCTGGTACTCGCGCAGCTTTTTGAAGCCGCTGGCGGAAGCAGATCCGAAGTTGGCTGTCTTGTGAATATGCGGGAGAGTGCCGCCCTGAAGCATGCCGTCGGTGGGACCGTCGGATGTGAACAGTGGGACATCGATGCCGCGCTCCCGCATGGAATGCTCCAGATAAGCGAGGTATTCCTGGTCCGTTCCATAGCTGCCATATTCATTCTCGATCTGCATGGCGATGATCGGGCCGCCTGCCGTGCACTGAAACGGGGCGAGAACGGGCAACAGGCGATCGAAATAGCGATCGACAGCTTTCAGGAAGGGCTCATGCATACAGCGAATTTTGAGGCCCGGATCGGCAAGCAGCCATGCCGGGAGGCCGCCGAAATCCCATTCCGCGCAGATATACGGGCTTGGACGAACGATGACGAGCAGGTCCAGAGAGGCTGCTAGGCGGATGAAGGCGGCTATGTCAAGGATGCCGTCGAATATGAACTCTCCCTGCGTCGGCTCATGGTAATTCCACGGAACGTAGGTTTCGACGGTATTCAGGCCGCATGCCTTGAGCTTGAGGAGGCGGTCTTCCCAATACTCTGGAACGGTGCGGAAGTAGTGCGCTGCGCCGGATATCAGCTGGATCGGCTTATCCTGATAGTAAAATGCGTCGGAGCGGATTTCGAACTTGGTCATTCTAGTAAAACGGTTCTTTCGTGGATTTCGTGACATAAGAGGCCAATTTCCACCGGATTGCTGGCGGCGATTGGTCCTGCGTCATCCGCATCCTGCCACGATGTCGCATGACGATGGGGCCATTCTACCAGATTCTCGTAAACCGTTTGTCATTGAGTCTATTCGCTGGCCGTGCGGGTGTCCAACTGCTCCATGTCTTTGCCCAATTCTTACATTTGCGGCGCAGCGATTCAGGATCATAATAGAGAGGCAGCCAAGCGTGGCTGCTTCTATCAATATTGCCTCGATACATTAACAATAAAAGCTTTACTACTATTTGAAAGCTTGTTCATTTAACTCCAGGATTAAAAAAATAATGCGCATACCTGAGGTTCTTGCTTTAGTTGCTCTGTCCTCCATACCTGCGGCTGCGTTTGCGGACGGGGCAAGTCATGCTGTGTCTGTGGTGAAGCCGGTGATTATCGACGACAGCAATTCCGGATGGACATGGAGCGGCATGGATGAGATTGACGACATCAGCTTTACTGGCGGAACGGCTCATGCCGGACCTATCGGAAGCAGTGGCGTGTACACATTCCATGGCACGGGAGTAAAGGTCAATACGACCCTGGCGCCGGATGTTCTCGCATCCGGACGGCGGCATAAGATGGGCAAGTTGAAGGTTACCATCGACGGCGTCGAAAAGACTGTGGCAAATCTCGCCTCACCCGAAGCGCAGTTCGATATGTGCATCTGTAATATCTCGGGGCTTGAAGATAAGAACCATGTCTTACAGGTTGAGCCGAAAGACGGATGGGCTATGATCGACGGCATAACGGTCCTGGCGCAGGGCGTGAATGATGCGGCTCCGGGCAAGGACGCTTTCGATCCGAAGAAAAGCCATGTATCGTTCTTCGACCCACTGGATAATGCGAACCTTATATGGGTTAAGTCGCCTCACTGGGAGCTTGCCGGAGACTTTCCAGGCGTTTTCCAGGGAGACAGTGGCCGCATCCGGCGCTCAACGGAAGATAAAGAGTTCCTGGCCTACCAGGTAAAAGATATCTCAGGGTTCGTTGTACGGGTTTACACCAAGGCAAATCCGGCAACGATCTCCTCACTTGTTCAGATCCATGTATCCACCGACAGTGGCAAAACAACACAAGCCATTCCATTCTCCATAGCGGGATCTTTTCCCGGTGGAGGAGACGGAGGCTACACTGGCTGTGATCTTGTCCCCACAGGTTCCCTGCCTGACGGGGCCAATATGCTCTATATCACGTTCTCGCCAGGCGCGGGCAATTGGTGGGACCCTCAGCTTGCTCAAGTCACAATAATGAGCCGGAATTGACCTGCTATAGCTATTGCCTGAACGCCATGCTGTCATGGTACCTGTTTTGTGGTACAACATAGTGTACCATGGCAGGCTAAGTAGAATGTAGGTTTACATAAGTCGTTTGATGGAGCCATTATAAAGGCTCTTCGAAGCTTCTACTAACAGAATGCCAGGGGGTGTGGTACCGGTAATCGGTGCTGTATATCAATGGGCATGACAGGTGCGACTTCTGTTAGAAGCTCTGAGGGAGTCTGAACTAATGGCGTCATCAGCGCCGGCCTCGCTTCTGCGCGTTTCAGAGCGTGTGGCCGGGATCCTTTCTGAACGTATCCGCTCGGGTGTATACAGCATCGGAGATCCACTTCCCACTGAGAGGACGCTGGCTGCGGATTTGGGCGTACACCGCCGCTCGGTGCGGACGGCTATCGACCAGTTGGTTCGCTACGGCCTGGTTTCCCGGCGGCCGAATTGCCGTCCGACAGTCGGTCCGTCGTCTTCGACTGCGGTATCTGTGTCGGTTGAGAGCCGCCGCCAGACCTCTTCCCGAATCTCAGCTTCAAATTTGATCGCTTTGATCATGTGGCGTGGCGGCGGGCCGCTGGAACATGCCGGCACGGCGCAGCAGAGGATCTTCTGGGGCATGAACCAGGCTCTTATTGAGTTCGGCTACCATGCCGTATTCCTGGATTTGGGCGGAGAAAAGATCGGATCTGAAGAGGAAAATGCGGCGCGCGAGGCCGCGCACCTGCGCTATATTCGCGATCAGGGATTTGGCGGCGCGTTATTCTATCCCTATTCGTACCGTCAGAACAGCGAACTGGTGCGAGAGGTAAACCGCAGCGTCCCGCTCGTGCTGCTTGATCGAAAGATCGACGGCATCGATGTCGATTTTGTCGGGATTGAGAACCGGAAGTCAATGTTCGAGGCAGCCAGTCACTTGATTGAACAGGGGCATCGGCGGATCGTCCATCTTACGCACTTCGAGCCGATCCTGTCTGTTCAAGATAGGGTCTGGGGATACCTCGACGCCATACATGGTTCGAAAGCTTCCGAGACGCTGGAAATGATCCTGAACGCCCCGTCCTACAAGGATGACCGTTACTGGACCCTTATCGACACGGTGTTTCGTATGCCGAAAGAGCAGCGTCCTACCGCAGCTGTCTGTGTCAACGATTATATGGCGGTTGGCCTTGCGGAACGCCTGGAATACCTTGGCCTTTCGATACCCGGTGACGTCGCTGTGACTGGGTTCGACAATATCGTTCCGGCGTTGACGAACGGTATTGGCCTGACGACGGTGGCGCAGCCTTATGAGGAGATCGGAGCCCGAGGGGTGGAACTTCTGATGCGCCGCATTCAGGATAATCTTTCGCCGCCGGTATCGATGGAACTGCCCGGAGCGCTGATTGTGAGAAGGAGCAGTGTCTGATGACCGTCTTATGGCTTGCCTTGTGGTACCGGAGTACCAAAATACTCCTGCTGGATGATGTATTGGTACCAAAATAAATATGAAAAATGCTGTGTGGGGCATTGGTTTTTAGGTTATGGTCCCAAATCTTTTTTAATTTCGCTTGACATTGGCTCCGGATGATGATAGACTGTTGGTACATTCGGAACACAGTTAACTAATACATGCTTAATCTGGATCCATATTCCATTCAGCATTGATCGACTGCGCCGGTGTTCCATGTAAAGGGAGACTGTAATACATGCAAGGTCATGGTAAGTTCAAAGGCTTCACTCTTATTGAATTGCTCGTCGTTATAGCTATCATTGCGATTCTCGCAGCCATCCTCTTCCCCGTCTTCGCTAAAGTCCGAGAGAAAGCAAGACAAACCAGCTGCACAAGCAACCTCAAACAGCTCGGACTCGCATTCGTGCAGTACACACAGGACAACGACGAAAAGTATCCCTGCGGAACAGCACCATCCACAGACACCGCTAACTACGGACAGGGAACGGGATGGGCCGGAGAAATCTATCCCTACGTCAAAAGCAACGGCGTCTACATCTGCCCCGACGACAGCTACGAGCACTTCAGCTACGGATACAACCAGAATGTCGCAACAGGAGGAACAGGGGTCGTACCCGGCAATGCCGCAGGTCTCGCCGATTTCTCAGCCCCCGCACAGACCGTCCTGCTCGATGAAGTGATGTGCTGGTCCAGCGGCTACACACAGCTGCCCTCCACTCCCGGTGAGACACAGTCCCCCATCGCCGATGGACTGCCCTGGAACGGAACGGGCGGCCAGATGTGCAACCTGGGCAACTGCAGCCTGGGCACGGACAATGCGGTTGGTATTCTGGCGGGCAATCCGGGTGGCACGCAGCATCCGCGCCACACCGACAACGCCAACTACCTGATGGCGGACGGTCATGTGAAGTGGCTGCGCGGCACAACGGTGTCTCCGGGGTTGAATGCGGCCTCTCCCACCAACGACCAGTCCACACCCGGTCCCCAGTCGACGGCGGCAGGGACCAGCGTGACCACAGGCGTGTACGGCAACTACGCGGTTACGTTTAGCGTCAGGTAACGATTAAAGGACATATTCGTTAAACGACCCGCAAGGCCCAAAGGGGCAGGCGGTTAAGTGCCCCGCAAGGCCCAAAGAAGCAGGCGGTTGAAACCGCGCCTAGAGAGTACAACAGTGCCCCTCCGGGCACAAAGAGGACCCACGGTCCGATATCCTAGTCCGCGAAGGCGGACATGTGTACTCTCTAGCCGTGGTTTTAACCGCCGGGCAGGCCAACCGCCAGGGCAAATGGCCGCCGGAGCCGTCGTTCATTATTTGTTTCTCATTGCCAAGTGTTTGTTATTGATCGAATATTATCGAATATTATTGATTGAAAGGGTTGTTGTATCATGTCTCGTGCTAAGTCATTCGGGTTCACTTTGATTGAGCTACTCGTAGTTATAGCAATCATAGCGATTCTCGCCGCCATCCTCTTCCCCGTCTTTGCCAAAGTCCGAGAGAAAGCTCGTCAAACCTCCTGCTCCTCCAACATGAAGCAGCTCGGAACCGCCTTCATGCAGTATGTCCAGGACAACAACGAGCGATTCCCCTCCGTGCGTGCGGTGACACCGGCCAATAACTACGTGGGCGGATGGGCCAACCTCATCTATCCGTATGTCAAGTCCACCGGCGCTTTCACCTGCCCCGATGACGGCATCGCCCGAGTGGCCTCCCCCGGCATCACGACCAAGGCGAAGGTCTCGTATGAGATGAACTATGCGATCTGGAACGACGACTTCTGGGGGCCGATCGTTCAGGGAGCGAAGCTTGGTCTGTTTGTTGCTCCGGCTTCGACGGTTCTTCTTTACGAGGGCGCTCCCAATACGACGCGTGCAGGTGGGACGACGGCTCACGCGGATCCTTCTGTTGCGCTTGTCGGTGAGACGAACTGGGCTGGGGATTCGGACTGGAACACGGACAATGAGGCTCCTCTTGCGAAGTGGCATGACGGTTCTGCGGATCGTGGGACGAACTATCTGGGTGCGGACGGTCATGTTAAGTTCTTGAAGGTGTCTTCTGTGTCTTGGATTGCCGGTGGGACAGCTCCGACGCAGACCCCTCCTGAGAAGCTGGCGAGCCCGGTGAGCATGACATTCTTCGTGGGAGATACCGCGTATCCCGGTTAAATAAGGAGCTTACGAAGGCTATAATCGCTCACAACTGGAAAACCGGAGCCGCTGCTTGCTAAAAGTGGCGGCTCCTGATTATGAATTTGTTTTATAGTATCAATTGCTATACAGTGTGATGCCTTGGCCCATAGGGCTGCGGCCACTTTTCCATAACCGACAAACAAGGAGATGAAGACGATGAAGACAAGCATGCACACGATCAAATCCAAGATCCTGGCGCAGGCCGGAATCCTGGCTGTGCTCGCCGGGGTAGGGTGCGCGCTACCGCAACGAGCATTGGCTATAGGATCGGGCGATGCCGATACGATGTTCAATGGGTTTAACAACGCCTTTTTGGTCAACGGCAACTATTACAAGACGGCGATTAACGGCAACACGTTTGATGGCGGTTGGACCGGGGCTCTGGATATTATGGTGGCGCAGGATGCTTATGAACGCACAGGCAGCACCGCGCACAAGAACCTCGTCAACACTCTCTGCACCACGTTCCTGCAGAAATTCCCGCCCGGGTATACCTGGGACGGCTGGAACGACGACATCGGCTGGATGGCCATCATGCTGGCCCGGGGTTATCTAATCAGCGGCAACGCCAACCTGCTCACCCAGGCCCGAACGTCCTGCTTCGATATGGCATGGGCGCGTGGCTGGGACACACAGTACAACGGCGGAGGAATCTGGGAGCAGCAGCCCAACATGACTCCGGCCGGCCAGAAGATCGACAAGCAAGCACTCTCCAACGACAGTCTGGGTAAGGCGGCCTGCCTGATCTACATGGGCAATCACGATCAATGGTATCTGGACCGGGCGACTCAGATCTACGCCTGGGTGAGAAGCCACCTTTACAATACAAGCACCGGCCAGGTTTACAACGGCGTCGAACCCAACGGCACTGTCGATACCGGAAGGAATGTCTACAACCAGGGAACCTTTGCGGATTACGCCAACTACCTCTATCAGATCACCGGCAATGTCATGTATTACGACGATGCCAAGAGGGCGATCGACTACGTCAAGGGCGGCAGTTGGTACAACAATGGCGTCATGACCGGTGGCGGCACCAATACCTGGTCGGACGAGTACGCCCGAGCCCTTGGACATTTCTGCCGGGATAACCGCCAGTGGGGCACATATCTCAGCTGGGCGCAGGCCAACGCCAACGCCGCCTGGAGTCATCGCCGCACCGACTACAACATCTGTTGGAGCGACTTCACCAATCAGACGCCGAACGATAATAATGTCATTACGAATAGATTCTGCGATGCCGCCGCGTGGCTGCAGTTCACCCCGGCCACGATGCCCAGCAATATCTGGGGACGGCACGCCATCGTCGGCATGAACAATATGGCCATCGACACTCTCGGCCTGACCGCCAACAACAGCGTTGTTGGACTCTGGGGCTTTGGTCCCAGCCAGAACCAGATCTGGAACTTCAGTCAGAACTCCGACACTTCCTGGAACATCGTGAGCGAATCCAGCTGGCAGGCTCTGGATGTTCCGGGCGGCTCCACGACTAACGGCACACAGATCATTCAGTGGACTCCCAGCCGCGACACCAACCAGCGCTGGTGGGTGGACGTGCAGTCGGACGGCACCTATAAGATCTGGAACCAGGCGAGCAGCCTGTCTCTGGACAGTTCCAGCACCGCTACAAACGGAACGGCGCTGATCGAATGGGGCTGGAGCGGCCAGCCCCAGCAGCGCTGGCAGCTGAAGTAGGGTCTGATCAAGGGACCGGCGGCGACGAGCAGCCGGTCCGCTATTTCTCAAACGCCACAAAGGCGCGCTCAAGCTGCACTTCCTTTGCGGCCTTCTGTGAATTATCAAGGATGCGCTGCGCAGCAGCCGTCGGAGTCCACTGGCCGCCTCGCAAACCGGCAAACTCGGGGCGCAGGCGGCTATAGGTTCTGCTCTGATAAATGCCGTCGCCGGGCAGGAATGAGTACTCAATGCTGTTTCGCGCCAGATCTTTGAGGTCCGTATAAGACAGCTTGTATGCCTGCGCGGCGCGCACATACTCAAGGGTGAGGTTGCTGCGGCTAACACCTTCGTCGTCGGTACAGAGGCAGAGGGGAATGCCTGCCTTGCGGTAAAGCGCCCATGGATGACGGTCGCCCTCCACCCCCAGTATTGAGGCGTTGCTGGTCAGACAGATCTCGATCGCAGTCCCCTTCTGCTTCATCTCCTGAAAGAGCTGGTCGAGATTGTCTTCCCAGGCGATCGAAACGCCGTGCCCGATCCGTTCCGCATCGCCCTTTTCAATTGATTTGCGAATACGCGAGTGCATCACTTCGATGGGCGATATCGTAGGTGTCAGCTCGCCGGCATGCAGGGTGATATGGCCCTTCGGAAACTTGCGGTGCAGATAGTCGATGATCTCCATCTGCTTGTCGAAGTTCACACGCGCTGCGCGGTAATCTTCCGGCGCAACGATATTGATACCAACGATCCGTGGATCGTCCTGCATGGTGTAGAATGCGGCGGCGAGATCCTGGAAGAAGCCTTCGTTTGACTGGTTGCGGCTCGTGGAGTAGATGTAGCGGACGTTGATTGGCCCCGAAGCGCCCGCTGTCACATTCGTCTGCCCCAGAACGGACGCCATATGCTGCTCGCGCTCGTCGAGGTATGCCTTCGAGTCTGCGGCAAACGGCGCCAGAGTGGGACGTATCGTCTCCAGTGCCTTGTCGAGGTCGGAGACATCCGTGATTTGGGCGAGTTTGCCATAGGCGCTGCCGGGCGCCGTTCCGGTCATCAGCTCCAGATATTGCTCATTCTCTTCCTTCGCTGAACGAACGACGTCATCGAGTTTTTCGTCCGCGGTCGATCTTGCCGAGCCGATGTAGTTGAAGGCGGAGAAGAAGTGATCGTGCCCCGATTCCTGCGCAGGTTTCCAACCGCTCATGCTCGCCTTGTTGATGTATTGCGCCATCAGGTCGTCATTTGTGGATAAGACGGATGCGGCAACGCGTGTCCCGGCAGTGTTGTTGGCGCTGTAGAACAGGCCGTCGGCAGGATCAAAGAAGAGGCCCCGGCGGATTGCGGATTCCAGGAGCACCTCGGTTGTGACGGCTCCCGAAACGTGATTGTGCAGGTCGCCGCCTTTGGGCATTCCACGGAGAAAGGCGATCATGGTCGGTTCGCTGACCTTCGCCTGCTCAAACTTAGCGGCGGTCGACTTTTCGTCCGCGTGGACTGGCAGCACCCCGATGAGAGACAGCACCACAGCTGCGACAGTGCAGAAATAATTGCGCATAAGTCCCCACTTCTAATTCTGTAATATTTTGTTCGGTTATTATGTCACAAGAAATTTATATTGAGCCGTCGAGCCGGGAAGACATAAGCAAATCTCCGGATGCCTGGCGCATAGGGCGTATAATACGCTATGACTGAATTGCTCCAAGAAATTCTCGAATATCTCCCCGGTCCACGAAACGGCCCATACGAACACGAGCTTGCCTGCAAACGACTGCGTTCTCTGATGCTGTACGACCGCCTGGAAATTCTGCGCGCAGTGCTGCCCGTGGATATCACGTTCACCCTGAAGATCGCGAAAAACGCAGTCGTCGCCAGTGTCAGCGACCGCGAGTTTGTACGCCCCGGCCTCCTCGCTGGCGACTACAAGCTGATGAAGTACTACCTGCGCTACGGCGCGGATAATGCCCACGGCCTCGGCTACCTTGAGACGCTTGCCGCAGCCGAACCCAAGGAGTACGTCCGCCTGAGCTGGTTTGCGTATTACTATCCGCTCTATCTCGGCCGAAACGCCAAGCTGCAGCGCGCCTGGTTCAAAAATCTCATCGCGGAGCTGAATGCAGGCGGCCATCTGGAGTTCGACGCGGAGACCTGGGAGGGCGGACCGAACGATATCGAGTGGTTCGTCGATGTAGACAAAGACCACCGAGTCTGGTTCCCACCGATCAGAAAGCTGATCGACAAGCACCTTGCCGAAACGGCTCCGGCGGTTGTGGAGAGGGCGGAAGCTTCCGAGTAGGGTGCATTCTGAGCGGCGCGCAATCCGGAGGCAGCACCGTGGACGGCTACGGCATCTTAAGGGCAACCAAGAGGGCAAGAATCCTCACTGACAGAGCTGAACGAACGCCGCCTCGAACCTTTCAGTTCTGGGCGGCGTTTGCATTTGGTGATCCCAGAATCTATGATGTGGTTTTAGCTAAGCAATAGCTAATGTGTGGTAATATATTTTGTAACTACGTTGGAGGCCAAAATGACTCAAATAACGGCAACTTACGCTAAAAATAATCTCGGGGCTGTCTGGGAGCTTGCAAAGAATGAACCTGTTGAGGTGCGCAGCAATGGTGCTCCGATCGCTGTGATTTTGTCGCCTGAAGAATACACGCGTCTGGTTCAAAGGCGTGGGCGACTTGGACGGCCGCGACGATTCGGTCTGTTGGCGCATCGTTTTCAGGGTTTTGATACAGACGCCTTGCTCAGGGTGGATGTCTCAGATGCTTTTCGAGATGCTTTGCCTTGAAGTATTTGCTTGATACGTGCGTCTTCTTATGGTTTGTCGAAGGTAATCCACGTTTGTCTGCTGATGCTCGGGCCATTTTATCCGATGATGACAATGTGTTGGGGGTAAGTATCATAACCTTTTGGGAAATGGCAATTAAGTCGAGCATTGGAAAGCTCGCTCTCCCAGCCAGTCTGAGCGACATGCAGAATGCTGCATCGGTCGAAGCAATAGAAATCGTTCCCGTCACAGTTGCCACGACTGAAGTTCTGATGACACTTCCGTTCCACCATACTGATCCGTTCGATCGGTCGATTATTGCAACTGCTATCGATGGCGGCTGGATAATTCTGACCCCAGATTCCCTTTACGATGGCTATGCAGTGAAGCGACTTTGGTAATTTAATATCTGCGACTATTTGTTTTTCTCTTGCCCCTTTCGAACCGGCATTAACCGGTTCGAAAGGGGCTTATTTTTGCCGGGACGGAACCGTGGTCGAGGCTGTATACAGGCCCGTGTCGATTTTTATGCGAATCCGTCCACGATTTCGTCCACGCCTTCCCGTTACAATTTCTTTAACAAATCCGACAACGGGCAGGATGCATTTTAGCCGGAGCATTCCAAAGAGGCAGGGCGGCAATTCGAATGTCCGCGAACGCCAAAATCAATCCGCGCCCGTGATCGCAACCAATGGAGCTCGCAATGAAAAACTCAGATCCAGGTCCATTCGGACCGAGAGCGCGAAAGCGCCGCGGTACTGGCGCCGCCGCACTGCTCTCCTCAATCGCTTTGTGCTCTGTCGCGACAGCAGCCGTCGCTCAGAGTCCTGTTCCTGGCGGGCTGGCCGCCTCACGCTTCGCAGCCAATGCCGCCGCGACGCCTGACTCCGGCCAGGTTCTGCACCTCGTGTTCGGTCTTAAGAACGTCGATCGGACCGGACGCGATGCTTACCTGAAGAGCCTCTACGATCCCAAATCGCCGAGCTTCCGCCAGTGGCTCACGCCCGAGGAGTTCGGCCATCGTTTCGGCGCTCCGGACTCCGATGTGCAGGAGGTCGCCAACTACGCGACATCGCATGGCATGCGTGTGACCCATGTCTGGCCGAATAACTCGTTTATCTCCGTTGATACGACCGTTCAGCAGGCGGAGGCGGCGTTCGGGGTCCGGATCGGCGGCTTTAACCGTCCGGCGCAGCTTGTGGCCCTTGGCGAACCGGAGACATTTTACGGTCCTCAGGCGTCGCCAAGGGTCGATGCCTCCATGGCGTCGCGGATCAGCTTTATCGGCGGCCTCAGTAACCTTGCTCAAGCCCATGCTCACAGCGCTCGCGCTGCGAATCCGATTGCGTTCCACATTGACGCTCTCGATCCCGGCCTCGGCCAGTCGCCGGGGACAGCCTTCACCGGGCCGGTTACTCCGGCGCAGATCGGGCAGATCTACCATTTCAATTTCCTGCCAAGCCTAGGCATGGCCGACGGTTCCAATAAGCTGATCGCCATCTTTTCGCCCACAAAGCGATACGCAAGCGATGTCACTACCTTTGCAAGTCATTTTGGGATCAGCGGATATACCATCTACGACAGTCTCATCGACGGCGGACCGACCGACTTTAACGGTTCCGGCGAAGCTGCCCTCGACGCCGAGGTGATTCTGGGGCAAGCGCCGCACACGACGATCGACTACTTCGAGTGCCCGAATAATCTGGCGAGCAATATCGATGCCTTCAACGAGATTGCAACCGCACGCCCCCAGGTCGTCTCATCGAGCTGGAGTGTTGGCGAGGACACCCTCAACACATATGGTCTGGGCTGGTATGCGTCAGCGTTCGATGACATCGCGGCGCAGATCGCCATGGAGGGGATTACCTTTTTCAACGATTCCGGCGACTGGGGCGCTTACGATCCGAATACAAGCAATGTGTCCGTCCAGTCGGAAGCGGCCAGCCCGTATGTCACTGGAGTTGGGGGGACGAGCCTCCCGGAGACCAATTTCGGGGATTGGGTTGCGGAAAATCCCTGGAGCTATTCCGGCGGCCTGGGTTCCGGCGGCGGCTTGAGCATACTGCGCAGCCAGCCCTGGTGGCAGAGCGGCCCCGGTGTGGACAATGCTTCAAGCAACGGCATGCGTCAGGTGCCGGATGTGGCGGCGCTGGCGGGCAGCCCCTTTTACTATATCTATGCGAACGGCGCCTGGGGCGGCTGGTACGGCACGAGCGCATCCACTCCGCTCTGGGCTGCAGCGACTCTGTTGATGGACCAGATCGGCAGCCAGCATAACCAGATGTTTGATTACCGCGTGGGGTATCTCAACCCGAGCCTGTATAACCTCAGCGCGAACCTGCCGTTTGCGTTCCATGATATCCTGGGCGGCAGCGATGGCGTCTACTCAGGCGGGCCTGGCTGGGACTATATCACCGGCATCGGCTCGGCTGACTTCTACAAGCTCTGCTCGGACCTGGTCATGCAGTGCGATATCGAGACAGAGTCCATTGCCGAGGTCGGCAACGGAACGATCTGGAACCTGCCTATCCACCTGCAGGTCACAGGCGCGGCCGACGATAACGAACCGGCGTCCTTCAATGACACGACTTCGTATACAATCGGTACTGCCTCCTACAACGCGGGACCGGCCGACGCCCCCGTTTACGGCAGCACGCTCTACATCGACAAGGTGCCGGTTACATTCATGACGCCGGCAAAGGCTACCTACAACCAGTTTCTGGCCTATCCGGTCTCGAACTTCAAGTTCAGTCCCGGCGCCCATACAATCTCTGTCGTGTTCGATTCCGATCACGCCGCGCCGGACAGCAACTACGGCAACAATGTCTTCACCCGGACGATCATGGTGTCTCACGTGCTGCAGCCGCATATCACGTCGATCTTGCCCAATCCCGTGCACTATGGCAGCAAGAACGTCGCCTTTACGGTAACCGGGACGGACTTCGATGCAAGCGACCTGGTTGATGTTAACGGCATGCCGAACATTCCGACATCCGCCACCAGCACGCAGCTAGTCACTCTCGCACAGCCCGACGCGCTGTTTACCACCTCGTCCCCCGTCACCGTGACGGTCGATACCGGCGCATACAAGTCGCCGTCTTACTCGGTGATCGTGGACCAGTGCCCGACCACGCTTGCGCTGGCTACAACGCCGGCCGCGCCCGTCTCCGGCAAGCCTTTTACCTTCATGGCGACCGTGACCGACCAGAGCGGCACGATCACGCCAACCGGCGCCGTTACATTCAAGAAGGGCGCCACAATAATCGGTACCGGCACGCTCATGCCGTCCGGCACGGGCAAGGCGGTCGCCACGGTTGCTTGCTCGGGCCTGAACGCCGGCGCCAACACGATTACCGTCGCCTACAGCGGCGACTCGACCTTTGCCGTCAACAGCGCCGCCAGCGCGGTCAATGTCCTGGCCGCTCTGCCCTCCACGACGACAGTGAGCTTCACGCCATCGTCGGCAGTTGCGACTCAGGCTGTCTCCTTTACGGTGAATGTCGCCGGTTCCGGCGCAGCGCCGACGGGAACCGTGACGCTCTTTGCGGCCGGCGTATCGCATACGCTGACGCTCAGCGGGGGCGTCGCCTACTTCATCGCGCCTCTGCCGGTGGGCACGGACAGCGTGTACGCCAAGTACAGCGGCGATGCGAATTACCAGGTGTCCGCATCCGCCACCAGCACTATCACCGTATCCAAGATGAGCACCGCTACGACCGTCGTCTCCAGCAACGCCGCCGCGCCGCTTGGGACGGCAGTAACGCTCACCGCATCCGTGAAGCCCGTCGCGCCGGCTGCCGGACCGGTCACCGGCTCCGTTCAGTATCTCGACGGCGCTACGTCTTTGGGAACAGTCGCCCTGGACAGCAGCGGCAATGCCAAGCTGACCAAATCTAACTTTACCCTGGGATCGCACACGATCACCGTTAACTTCCTGGGAAGCGCCAGCGCAACCGCGAGTTCGGGGGCAGTCACCCAGACGATCAACAAGGCCACGCCGCCGGTTGCCCTCGCCGTAACATCAGCTACCGTTCTGCAAGGCAAGAGCGATACCTTCAAGGCAACCATCACCGGAGTTGCCGGGACAGTGCCTACAGGCAATGTCACCTTCAAGGACGGAGCCACAGTTCTTGGAACGGCTGCTCTGAACGGCGGGGCGGCCTCTTATAACACCGCCGCGCTCTCCGCCGGAACACATAGCATTACTGCTGTGTATGCAGGAGACGCCAACTACAACATAGCCACCTCGGCTGCGGCCACCGTCACGGTCAAGAGCAATGCCAGCACCACCAAGCTGACGCTCACGCCCGTCTCCACGGTCTACGGCGCGCCGGTCAAGCTCACCGCCACCATCACGCCGGCTTCCGCCGGTTACACGGCTCCGGCAGGCGTCGTGACATTCAAGGATGGAGCCACGACCCTCGGCGTAGCCACTATCTCCGGCACGACCGCGATCTACACCACGTCGATCCTTGCGCCCGGCTCCCATAGTCTCACGGCCATATATGGCGGCGATGCCAACTGGACAGGCTCGACCTCGGCGGCGGCGACTGAGACGGTCGCCAAGGCCAAGCCTACCGTTGCGATCGGGGTCTCTGCTTCAACGATCAAAGCGGGGCAGACGGAGACGTTGACGGCGACGGTCACAGGCATTGCCGGGATTACTCCGACAGGAAACGTGACCTTCTACGATGGGGCGACAGCTCTCGGCACGGCGGCTCTATCAAATGGAAAGGCGACACTGAACACATCGACTCTGGCCGTAGGCAGCCACTCCATCAAGGCGACCTATGCCGGTGACACAAACTACACGAGCCTGAGCTCCGCGAACGCTGCAGTAAGTGTAACACCGTAGAATGCGTTGAGAAAGTAGGCGGTTGAAACCACGACTTCTAAGAAACACATTCTCGTTTGACGAACTCGTAGCCCAGTGCTGCGGCTTCTTTCATGAGCGAGTTGAGGCGCTTTTCTTGGTAGCGACCTTCATGCTTGGCG